>Ga0181574_10003007_pt1 | contig 15111 bp, 13 predicted proteins | sample 101ome_24_FD_145600 | JGI IMG/M metagenome (GOLD analysis project Ga0181574, IMG submission 145600) | Coastal salt marsh microbial communities from the Groves Creek Marsh, Skidaway Island, Georgia - 101410AT metaG (spades assembly) | ecosystem: Environmental > Aquatic > Marine > Intertidal zone... | reverse complement strand
TAGCGCTGCCAATGCTGAATATGTGGAGGAGCTTGGTGCGGATGTCGTTATTGATTACACCCGACAAAGCTATGTTGATGTGATTAAACGGGAGCGGCCGGAGGGGGTCGATTTGGTACTCGAGACTCTCTATGGCGATGATATTTCCAGGAATGCCATCGGTCTCGCAGCAGACGGTGGCGCGGTTGTCTTTATGAACAATGAGCCTCCGGAACTGGCAGAGATCGAGCAGCGGGGACTGAGGAGTATCTTTTTACATCATCGGCCGGACGGGAAGATGCTCGATGAGTTGATGAAAAAGTACGAGGAAGGGCAGTTACCATTACCACCGGTTGAGGTGATGCCCCTCTCCGAAGCTGTCGAAGCCCACAGACGGTCCGAAAGCGGTCGGACTCGGGGCAAGCTTGTTTTGCAGGTGCACGCTACCGAGTAACAGGGTGGAAAATCCTGTGGTGTCGTCCGGCGGCCTAGTCCGAGCCGCGCTCAGCCAGAATATCGATTTCAAAGGATAGAACCTTGGCACCATTCTGATTGAATGCCTCGTTGCGGCTGCGAATCACGCCCCATTTATCCCGAATAACCTTCTCTGATTTGCCGATTATTTCGTAAGTGTAGGTAATTGTGTGGCCGGGCCGAACGGGTTCGAGCCAGGTCATCGACTGCACTGAGATGCCCGCGCCGTTTCGGCGACCGTCGTTAACACCCTGAGCATAGACCTCCATGTAATCGACCATCTTGCGCATCCACATGGCGCATACATGCCAGGGGGCAGCTACCAAGCCACCCCAGCGCAGGGTGCGTGCCGCTTCTGGATCCGTGTATTCCGGGGCTTGATCATATTGTCGGGCAAATTCGATCATCTCGAGTTCCGAAAACGTGTGGCTCCCGAACACATGAAACTCCCCCACCGGAAGATCTTCAAACCAGCGATTGCGAAGGTAGAGATTACTCATTGACTTGCTTCCACAGCAAAGACCGCAGAAATTTCAGCCACCAGTGATTTCCCAGATCCGAATACGGAAATCTCGACGCTCTGACTCTCGCATCCGGGCACCATTGAACCTGGCTGCCGAGACCCTAATTGAACTTCGGTTGATATCGACTGATCGACAAACGTGGGTTTACGCCACTTCATCTCACTGACCTCGGTGAGCATGACAGGGTTGTAACCCTCTGTTACCAGTGTGTCACTGGCGAGTTGGGTCGCCACAGCAGCAACCTGCCAGCCGCTGGCACACAAACCACCAAATATCGAAGCATAGCCCGCGGCGACGTCCATATGATAGGGCTGCGGGTCAAAGGCTTGGGCGAAATCAATGATCTCTTCCTTAGAGAGAGACCGCTGTTGGCTTTTCATAGGGTAGTAACTCGTCTTTTGTTGCAGCCATTAAGTGAAGAAGGATAGTGTACCTCGAATTAGCAATTATCGTGGGTTAGCCCTCGATATGCCTATTGATGAGAAGAAGGTAGATGCGTTGTCTGTAACAAGCACCTGCCGAGCACTAACATATTAGTAAGCCAGCATTAGGAGAGCGACATGAGTTTTAGTTTTTATGATTGTAGCGTTGCAAGTTTTTTACAAATCTTGGGGGGTGTTAAAAACGCTATGGAGCGAGGTGCAGCTTCTGCTGCGGACTCAGCTCTTGATTTGGAGGCGCTGGTTAACTTTCGTTTGCATGAGGATATGTTGCCCTTTTCCTTTCAGGTGGTATCGGTATGGCACCATTCACTGGGCGCGATGAAGGGTTTATCTGCTGGTCTGTTTGAACCGCCACCAAAGCTTGGGGAGCTGAGCTACAGCGATTTGTTAGGACTGGTCGACGAGGCCATCGCCTACTGCGGTGAATTGGAAGAAACCGCGGTAAACGAACTGGGCGGGCGGCCCATGCTGTTTAAGATTGGTAAAACAGAACTACCCTTTACAACCGAGAGTTTCCTGCTGTCGTTTTCGCTTCCCAATTTTTATTTTCATGCCACGACCACCTACAGCATTCTGCGGCATCACGGCGTGCCCTTGGGCAAGATGGACTACCTTGGAAACCTAAGGATGGCGTCCTAAGTTATCTTTGACTTCAGTTCAGGAGCCTGCATGGTTTAGGCGGGTCTGCCGAGCGATGATGGTGGTTTGTACTTCGCTTGCACCCTCATAGATCCGTAGCGCGCGAACGTCGCGGTAGAGAGATTCAACGATGTAACCCTTGGTCACGCCTTTACCACCGTGCAGTTGAACTGCGGTGTCGACCACCTGCTGGGCTGTCTCGGTGGCATGGTATTTAGCCATTGCGGCTTCACGGGTGACTCGGTCTGCAGCGCAGTCTTTGGTCCAGGCCGCACGGTAAACGAGGAGGGCACTGGCATCTACACCTAGCGCCATTTCGCCAATTCTGGCCTGCACGAGCTGTAGGTCATCCAGTTTTCCGCCAAAAATTTCTCTTGAAGCGGTGTAATCGAGGGTTTCGTCCAGCGCTCTGCGCGCCATCCCCAGAGCTGCGGCTGCGACGGTTGAGCGGAAGACGTCCAGTGTGGCCATCGCAATGCCGAATCCGCGACCCTCGTCGCCAACACGCTGGGCATCGTTTACGCGACAGCCTTTAAACTCGAGGGTGCCGAGAGGGTGGGGAGCAACGAGATCGATGCGTTCGGTGACCTCCAGTCCAGCGGTGTTGGCATCGACGATGAAGCAGCTGATGCCCTTGGCGCCGCCACTGGCATCGGTGCGCGCAAACACCGTATAGAAATCGGCAATGCCGGCGTTTGAAATCCAGGTCTTGCATCCGTTCAGAATCCAATCATCGCCGTCTCGAACGGCGTTGCATTCCATGGCCGCCACGTCCGAGCCCGCATTTGGCTCAGAGAGAGCGAAGGCGCTCATTTTGTCACCGGTGGCAACAGCCTGCAGATAGCTTTCTTGTTGTTGCGCCGATCCGAAGAGAGAGATGGGGCCACTGCCTAACCCCTGCATGGCAAAGGCAAAGTCAGCTAGGGCGTTATGTCGCGCCAAGGTTTCGCGAACGATACATAGACTCCGCACGTCAAGCTTCTCGTGGTGACCGCCACCGCTCGCAGGGACCGCATACCCGGTGAAGTCCGCGCGACCGAGCGCCCGGACCAATTTCACGCAGGTGCCGTCAAGATCCTCATGTTCATGGGCCGTGAGAGCCGCCATGTGCTCCTGAGCCCACTGATCAAGGGTTTCAGCCAAGTGTCGGTGGTGATCCTCAAAGAAGGGCCACCCTAAAAAGCTCTTATCACTCACAGTTGTCGTTTCCTTAAGATAGCGCTTGGTTCTTGCCCCGTTAATTACCCTCGAAGACAGGTGATTTTTTGTCAACAAAAGCCTCATAAGCTCTGTTGAAGTCCTCGGTCTGCATGCAAATCGCCTGTGCCTGCGCTTCACACTCGATGGCCTGATCGACCGACATATTCCACTGTTGATGGAGCTGCGTCTTGGTAATCCCATTAGCGAAAGTGGGTCCGGCTACTATCCGATCAGCCGCTCCCTTAGCGTCGTTGAGAGGATCTTCGCTGACACCATTGAAAAATCCCCAGCGTTCGCCCTCATCAGCTGACATTGATCGTCCGAAATATAAGAGTTCACTGGCCCGGCCTTGGCCAATAATCCTGGGGAGAATAGAGCAGGCGCCCATGTCACAGCCGGCGAGACCTACGCGATTAAAAAGAAAAGCCACTTTGGCGGATGGGGCCGCGTAGCGAAGGTCGCTGGCCATGGCGATGATGGCGCCGGCGCCGGCACAAATGCCTGTCACTGCTGAAACCACTGGCTGTGGGCAAGTCCGCATGGCTTTGACGAGGTCTCCGGTCATGCGGGTGAAAGCGAGTAGCTCGCTCATGGACATTTTGGTTAGAGGGCCGATGATTTCATGGACATCACCGCCCGAGCAAAAGTTACCTCCTGCACCGGTCATAACGACAGCGTGGATGTCTTCTGCGTAACACAGTGCCCGAAATAAATCCCGTAGCTCGGCATAGGACTCGAAAGTAAGCGGATTTTTTCGCTCGGGTCGGTTGAGCGTAATGACTGCTACCCCGCCGGACGCTTCCCAGAGAAAATGAGTGGCTTGGTAGTCTGCCAACTTTGTTTTTTGCATAAGCTTTCCTTGTTACGACGTTTCCCCGCCGTCCAGTGCGATCGCCTGTCCGTTAACGGCACCCCCAGCGTCACTTGCAAGCCATTGTACCGCGGCCGCGACCTCCGCGGGCTCAATGAGCCGCCCCATGGGATTGCAATCGGTAAAGTGTGCTAGCGCCTCTGCCTCAGAACGACCGGTCTTACTGGCGATGGTTTTTACCGATTGTTGGATGATGTCTGTATTGGTATAGCCCGGACACACTGCATTTACGGTTATGCCGCTATCTGCGACTTCAAGCGCAAGGGATCGAGTGAGCCCTAATACAGCATGTTTTGACGCCACATAGCCAGCGACGTACTTGTAGCCTTTAAGGGAGCCTGTGCTGGCAATATTGATGATGCGGCCCCATCCGCGCTCCCTCATTCCCGCCAATACATGCTGGGTACAGTGAAAAACGCCGTTAAGGTTTAAGTCCAGGGTCGCTTGCCACAGAGCAAAGTCTATTTTCTGGAAGGGAGCGGTGGGTGCCATGCCCGCGCAGTTCACCAAAATATCGACGGAACCATGATGACTGGAGGCGGCGTCAAAGGAGTCAGCGACTTGCTCTCTGTCGGTGACATCTGTTGGTTGCACCAAACAGCGGTCACCGAGCGTCTCCGCAAGAATGTCTAGAGGCTCCTTTCTTCGACCCACTAAAGTCAGGCTGCACCCCGAGGCGTGTAGTGTAGAGGCGATGGCGGCGCCGATACCCGTGCCCGCGCCCGTCACCAAGGCATGGCGCGGCATCAGCCTGTCTCTCTCTCGCGTTCCGCGAGAACGTGAGCCTGACGATAACCCAGGAAGTACTGGTGGGGCTCATTCACACCGGGTCCGCTGTAACCAAGCTGGGCCGCCGCATGCAGGGTCCAATTAGGATCCGCAAGGTGTGGTCGCGCCAAGCACACCAGATCTGCTCGCCCAGCAGCGATAATACTGTTGACGTGGTCTATTTCATAAATGTTGCCAACGGCGATGGTGGGTATGTTGCCCTCGTTGCGGATGAGGTCAGACAAAGGTGTTTGAAACATCCTGCCCGGCTGGGGTTTTGCCTTGTGTGTCGTTTGTCCGGTAGAGACGTTGATGATGTCAGCGCCAGCGTCGGAGAACGCCTGGGCAATAAGCAGTGCCTCCTCTTCAGTAACACCATCGCTACCCACCCAGTCATGAGCCGAGATTCTTACGGACATAGGTTTATCCTTTGGCCAGGCTGCACGCATAGCTCGGCATACTTCTAATGGATAACGCAATCGATTATCGAGACTACCACCATAGTCATCCTCCCGATGATTCAGCACCGGGGTGATAAAGGATGAGAGTAGATAGCCGTGGGCAGCATGCATCTCGATCATGTCAAAGCCTGCTTCCTCTGCTCGGTGAACGGCATCGACGTGAAGCTGCGTGATGTGATCCATGTCGTCTCGGGTCATGGCTTTGGGCACGGGGCTGTAGGTGTCGAAGGGCACGGCGCTTGCGGAGAGTAGGGGCCACTGTTGGTCTACCGGCAGCGGTTCATCCAATATTGTTGGGTCCCACTTCCAGGGCTCGAGTGTGGCGCCCTTTGGCCCTGCGTGACCTATTTGGATGGCCATTTTTGCTTTGGTGTGATGATGGACGAAAGAGACGATACGTCTCCACGCCTGAGTATGAGCATCACTCCAGATGCCTGTGCAGCCGGGGGTAATGCGACCTTCAGCACTTACATTGGTCATTTCAGTGTAGACAAGTCCGGCGCCGCCCTTGGCAAGGGCGCCGTAGTGCACAAGATGCCAGTCATCAGGGAGTCCATCAGTCGCGCTATACATACACATGGGTGAGACGCAAACTCGATTTGCCAGCTCGAGCTTACCTAAGCGATAAGGGAGAAAGAGTGGGGGGATCGGGTCATTCGCGGCGTCGCCCAGATAGCGTGTTGTAAGGTGCGTCTCCATGGTTGCGAGCCAGTCGGGGTCGCGGAGGCGCAGGTTCTCATGGCTAACTCGCTGGCTTCGAGTGAGCATGGAGTAGTTAAACTGTTTCAGGTCAAACGCATTGATATATCGCGGGACATTCTCAAACCAGATCATCGCATTGCGAGCGCTGTTTTGGAGTCTAAGCACATCTATTTTACGCTCTTCCTGATAGGCTCTTAGTGCGTCGGGCACTGGCATTCCGCTGTTCAGATGTCCGGCAAGGGAGATAGCGTCCTCAAGACCGAGTTTGGTTCCCGAACCAATGGAGAAATGGGCAGTATGGGCGGCGTCACCGATCAGGACAATGCGATCGTCTTTGATCCAGTTGTCGCAGTACACCGCCGGGAAATTGATCCAGGCAGAGCCCCTGATATGAGCTGAGTTGGTGAGCAGCTCATGTCCGTCCAAGTAGTTTTCAAATATTTTTCGACAGGTTTCCGCACTCTCCGCGTGGGTCATTTGCTCAAAACCAATGGCGTCGTAAACATCCGGCGTGGTTTCGACGATAAACGTCGAAGTTGAGTCATCGAATTGATAGGCGTGAGCCCATACCCATCCGTGCTCGGTTTTTTCAAAAATGAATGTAAACGCGTCCCTGAAGGTTTGATGTGTGCCAAGCCAGACAAACTTGTTGGGGCGTGTTTCGATGGTGCATTGAAAGGTCTCTTTGTGGGCATTGCGAATTTTTGAGTTGAGCCCGTCGCTAGCGACGATAAGGTCCGCATCGGCAAAGCGCTGATCGGTATCGGACAGCTCAAATTCCTGCTCGAAAAAGAGTTCGACGCCCAACTCTTTAGCTCGTGCGTGAAGGAGTTGGAGGAACCGCTTGCGACCGAGACCGATGAATCCATGGCCGCCCGAGCGCTCGACTTCTCCGTTGACATGACAGTCGATCAGATCCCAATGGATGAATTCGTCAACGATCGTTTTGGCGCTGACGGGATCATTGGCGGTGATGTTCTCCACGGTCTGATCGGAAAATACAATTCCCCAGCCAAAGGTGTCGTCTGGCTTATTCCTCTCGTAGATCTGGATTTGGTGCTCGGGGTTCCGCAGCTTCATGCTGATGCCGAGGTACAGTCCTGCGGGGCCACCGCCAATGCAAACCACTTTCATTTCAGCTTGACCTTCTGTAGTTGTCTATCCCGTGAAGCCTATACCCCGCCGCTAACCAAGCTCAGAGCAGGGGACAGGTTGCTGTTATGCCTTAACTGTTACAACGTTTTAAGTTTAAAATATTGGCAGTGGCGGTTCAAACATTTTATATTTAAAATATCTGAGGTCTGCACAATGGTGCTCACGGCCTCGTGACAAGCACCATGAGCTAGCTCAGCCTATCAGTGAACAAAGGAGCACTTCTCATTGAAAACTATAGAAAAGGTTGTTCCTTTGGATCATGAATCCCGACTGGTGGAGGATGATCACCACAGCATTCGGCTCTGGTTGCGGCTACTAACTTGCACCAACATGATAGAGGCTGCACTGAGAACTTCTCTGAGAGAGGAGTTCGGGACCACGCTCCCGCGCTTCGATTTTATGGCGCAGCTTGCGAGAGCGTCGAAGGGGCTGACCATGGGGGAGTTGTCCAAGCAAATGATGGTTTCTGGGGGAAATGTTTCAGGCATCGCCAGTCAGCTGGAGAGCGAGGGATTGATTGATCGCGCGCCGGTGCCAAATAACCGTCGGACTTTTTGCGTCAAATTGACCGATCAAGGGAAAACACGGTTCGCGGAAATGGCCCGGGCTCATGAGGAGTGGGTGATTGAGTTGCTAGGGGGGTTATCCGGTGAAGATCACCAGCGGCTGATGGCAGCCCTAAAGCGCGTAAAGCTGGGGATCGCGGATTCTCTTGAGTAGCCATTGGAGCGATAATCGTGTGGAAACCCGCCGAGCGCATTAAGTACCAAACTCAGGTAAACGACTGGCCCACCTCCCAGCAGGCGGCATCGAGCCGACTGTTTTCGCCCGTTAGCGTTGGCAAGATGAGTCTGAAGCAGCGGACATGGATACCTGCGATGGTCCCTTGGCGCTCTAATGAAGAGGGTGAAGTGACTCAAGACGTTATCGATTGGTACGGTCGCTTCGCTGAAGGAAGGCCTGGCGCGATCGTCATCGAGGCGACTGGTATTCGAGATATACCGAGTGGCCCTTTGCTGCGCATCTCCAATGACAGTTATGTGCCGGGTCTGAAGAGCCTTGTTGATACAGTTCGCGAGGCCAGCGGGGGCCACACCCGCTTGTTGATTCAGCTTATCGACTTCTTGGGTATCCGTAGAAGGCCAGATCCTCAAAAGTACTTTGACCGTTTCCTGGTGGTGACCGATCAGCACAGGTCCTCGCTTGGCATGGAGAGCGAGGATGAGTTAGCAATACGCGCGAAGCTAAGCGAACTGGGCGACGCCGAACTTGAAACAGTGTTGTCTCCAAAAGAGTTAGAGGCGCTCTGGTTTGGCTACCGTGAACGGGTGACCGACACGCACATTCCTGCGATCGCGCAGCTTCCACAAACCCTTCCAGAGCTGTTCGCTAACGCGGCTGTTCGCGCTAAGCAGGCAGGATTTGACGGCATCGAGCTGCACTACGCTCATGCCTACACCATGTCATCTTTTTTATCGGCCACGAATACGCGGGCTGATGGTTACGGTGGCACTGTGAGAGAGCGGCTTCGGCTTCCTCTTGAGGTATTCGCGAGGGTTAGAGATAGCGTTGGCTCTGATTTTCCTGTGGGCTGCCGTTTCCTGAGTGATGAGATTATTGAGGGCGGTAGTGGCCTAGAGGACGCCTGCTTTTTTGCGACAGAATTTGCACGAGCGGGAATGGATTTTTTGAGTCTGTCCCGTGGCGGCAAATTTGATGATGCGAAGCAGCCCAAAGTTGGTTGGGCAGCTTATCCATACACCGGACGTAGTGGCTACGAGTGCATGCCGTCCTATATTTCTGACGCGCGAGGCCCCTGGGAGCGCAATGTGGAGCCAGTGGCAGAGATTCGATCGGCGATTAGAGAGGCGGGTTACTCCACTCCGATTGTTACTGCAGGGGGTATCTACAGTTTTGAACAGGCCGAACGACTGCTGACTGAGGAGAAAGCGGATGTGGTTGGATTTGCCCGCCAGGCTCTCGCGGATCCGGATTGGTTTGAAAAAGTCAGGCAGGGCAGAGGTGATGAGGTTATGCTGTGTCGCTATAGCAACTATTGTGAAGGCCTCGATCAAAAACATAAGCAGGTCACCTGCGAGCTATGGGACCGAGAGCAACTTGAGCTCCCTAGCACTGTGCTGGCAACCGATGGCAAGCGCCGGTTGACTGCACCTCCTTGGCGGTCGACTCAGTGACTTACGTTTTTCGCGCCACCGGGCCTTTTTCATCTCAGAGCGGTCTAAAGCGGCTATACTAAAGCGACGACAAAAGCTGTGGTTGCCTTGCTTGCTGCCTCTGCCTCAAATGACCGCATGTACTCACTATCAAGATGGTATTTGCTTGATGAAAATTCTTACTCAAACCGCTGTATTCTCGTTTTTTCTCCTCACGACGCTGGGGCATGCCACCGCGGACCCCGGGTCGAGATTCAACAGTCTTCTAGATGAAACCGAAAAAGTCCGTGGGCAAAATGATGAGACTGAACCCGAACCCGAACCCGAACCCGAGCCTGCCGCTTGTGGTGAAGAGGGTAAAAAGGAGTTCGTTCGCTCGGTCGCCGACCAATACTACCTTTGGTACCGGGAGCTGGCGCCAGTTTCACCAAGCGACTACGGGACGGCGCAGGCTTATCTTGATGCATTGACAGCGCCACTCTCAGCGGATCGACGGGACCCGGGTTTCTCGTACCTGACGACCAAGGCCGCTGATGATGCTCGCGGCGCAACAGGCGCCTATGTTGGATTTGGATTCCGTTATCGGTGTGATAACACCGCGTGTTTTTTCTTTTCCGATGTGCTTCAGGACAGCCCCGCGGGTGATGCGGGTTTTATACGTGGCGACGAGGTCATTGCCATCGATACTGGGAATGGCTACGAGACGATTAGCGAGCTATCCAATCGTAATGTAAGTACCTTAGAGTTGTTCGGGCCCTCTGAGGCGGGTGTATCGAGAGGCTTCCGCATCCGCAAGCGCAGCGGTGATATTTTGGAGGCTGACCTCGTTAAGAGAGAACTGGACACGCCTCCGCTTGCTATTGAGCCAATCCTCCTGAACCGGGAGGGATTGTCTCCGGTTGGCTATTTAAATCTTCGATCCTTCATTACCTCTGCTAACGACGCACTTGATGGTGCGGTTTCCTATTTTCGTGACAATAACGTAACGGATCTGGTTATTGACCTTCGCTATAACGGCGGGGGGTATCTGAGTGTTGCCGACCGAATGCTGGATCTCTTGGGGGGCTTGGTAGCAGAAGGGGAGCGCAGCTTCTGGATCAGCCACAATGACAAGCAACGTGATCTTGATCAGGGCGCCATATTCGCGCCTTTGCCACAGAGCATGTCACCCATTCGCATCGCCTTCATTACGACAGGCGGCACCGCATCAGCGAGTGAGCTCGTAATTAATGGGTTGTCGCCCTACGTGGAAGTGGTGCTCATTGGGGAAGACACCCTAGGCAAGGCTGTAGGACAGTATGCCTTTGATCAGAATCAGCTGAGTGCTTATGCCGAGTGCGATACCCGGTTGAGGCTGGTGGCTTTCGAAATTGTCAATGGCGAGGGGGATGGGGGCTATTACACAGGCCTTGTGGATTCAGGACGTTTCACGCTATGCCCGGCGGAAGATGACGTCACCCGCAATTGGGGTGACCCTCTTGAGGCTTCACTTACCACCGCTCTCGGCTGGCTCAATCAAGGGATTTGTAATACGACAACGTCTGCCCAACGTCGGGAAGCCACTCTTCAGCCGCGTTTAATGCCCTCCGACTGGAATTTGATGAAGTTACCCGACGCACCATTTGGTCGCTCGCCCTTTATCCAGTAAATCTTGGCTACTGGTAAGGGGTTGTAGTTTTCGTTGACCGAGATGATGGGCGCGTATTTGTCCATACACATCATTGGCGCTGTATTCATCAGGCTAAACTTTAATAGCGCCGAAGAGGACGAGGCGACCACTCTTCAGATCAAATTCAAATGTCTGGCGTGAAAGTTGAGGTGGTCGTCCATGAAGCTGGCAATGAAAAAGTAGCTGTGGTCGTAGCCGGGCTGCATCCTGAGCTCTAGCGGATAACCCGTTTCTTCTGCGACTACAAGCAGCTTTTTTGGCATGAGCTGCTCTTCAAGAAAATTATCAGCGTCCCCCTGATCAACAAGCATGGGGGTTGCGTTAGTGCAGTGCCGCATCAAGTGACAGCTGTCGTGAGCATGCCACGCTTCCCGCTCCGGACCTAAATAGTGACTGAAGGCTTTTTCACCCCATGGGCATTCAGTGGGCGCAACGATGGGGGAGAACGCAGAGACTGAGCAAAAGCGCCCTGGATTCCTGAGGGCAATGGTCAGCGCACCGTGACCTCCCATGGAGTGTCCCATAATGCTGGTTCGCTCCTGCGCGACTGGAAGCTCTTGATTGACGAGAAGTGGCAGCTCATCCACCACATAGTCGTACATGTGGTAGTGCTCGCTCCAAGGTGCTTGGGTAGCGTTTATGTAAAAGCCCGCTCCCAAGCCAAAATCCCAAGCCCCGTCTGGGTCATCAGGCACTCCATCACCACGAGGACTGGTGTCGGGTGCGACAATTGCGAGTCCTAAGTCTGCAGCACGCCGCTGTGCGCCTGCTTTAGAGACAAAGTTCTCGTCGGTGCAGGTTAGTCCCGAGAGGTAGTAGACAACGGGCACCTCGGTTTCGCTCGCTTGAGGGGGCAGGAACACCGAGAAGACCATGTCACAGCCCAGACTCTGAGCATGATGTTTGTAGCGGCGTTGCTCTCCGCCGAAGCAGCGCTGTGTACTTAGTAGCTCGAGCATCGTCAGAACACCACCACTGAGCGAATACTCTCGCCATTATGCATCAGGTCGAAAGCGTTATTGATGTCATTCAGGGGCATCGTGTGGGTGATCATGTCATCAATGTTGATCTTTCCCTCCATGTACCAGTCCACAATCTTTGGCACATCCGTGCGACCTCGAGCCCCCCCAAAAGCCGTGCCGCGCCAGGACCTGCCGGTGACGAGCTGAAACGGGCGCGTGGATATTTCCTGACCTGCGCCCGCCACCCCGATAATGCAGCTTTGACCCCAGCCCTTATGGCAGCATTCCAGAGCCTGGCGCATAACGTTAACGTTTCCGATGCACTCGAAGCTGTAATCGACCCCGCCGCCGGTCATTTGAATTAGATGATCTACTACGTTGTCGACTTCGCTCGGGTTGACGAAGTCAGTCATCCCAAAATGTTTGCCCAGCTTTGCTTTCTCGGGGTTTAGGTCGACCCCAATGATGCGAGTCGCGCCAACCATGCGAGCGCCTTGAATCACATTCAAGCCGATGCCGCCTAGGCCAAACACCGCGACCGTCGAGCCTGCTTCGACTTTCATGGTGAAAGCAACGGCCCCAATGCCAGTGGTGACACCGCAACCGATGTAGCAGATCTTATCGAATGGGGCGTCCTCGCGTACCTTGGCGACGGCTATTTCGGGAAGCACGGTGAAGTTTGAAAAGGTTGAGCAGCCCATATAGTGGAGCAAGGGCTCGCCATCGAGAGAAAACCGGCTGGTATTGTCGGGCATGACGCCCTTGCCCTGAGTCTCCCGAATAGCTTGGCAAAGATTTGTTTTAGGATGCAGGCAAAAGTCACATTCACGGCACTCTGGCGTATACAGGGGAATAACGTGATCACCGGGTTTAACGCTCGTCACTCCGCTGCCGACTTCGACCACAACGCCAGCCCCCTCGTGGCCCAGAATGGCAGGGAACGCACCCTCAGGATCATCGCCCGACAGTGTGAAGGCGTCGGTGTGGCAGACACCGGTTGCTTTGATCTCGACCATGACCTCACCAGGTTGGGGGCCCTGCAGATCGACCTCTGCGATCTCAAGGGGTTTGCCTGCTTGGAAGGCAACGGCTGCTCGGCTTTTCATGTAGTTCTCCCGCGGGTCCTAGAGTAGTGGCCATCCGGTAGGGGTGGCGTGATTGTTCTTATGTGGTGAGACCATGGCAGGTCTTGGGTCTGGCGGTCAAGAGGTCATTGGAGAGTCTGAATCACCTCATGAGCAATTTGCCTTTGCTGCCGTGGAGGGGGCTTAGATGCGAGCGATGCTTTCGTTCTTTTTATCTTTCAGCTAGGGCCAAATCTAGGCATCCATATCGAGACTGAGCTGATCTTTTTTCTCGGGGGTCAGCCGAACCCCCAACCCCATAAGCCGCACTGGCAGGGACTTTCTTTCTAGGCCCTCCAACAAGAGCAGTCGGTAATCATCTTCAACAAGGCGCGTCCCCATTTTTTCAACTGTTGTGGTCGAGAAATCATTAAATTTAATTTTCACAAAGGCCTTTTGCACGCGCTCGGCAACACCGGCACGCAGGATGCGAGCCTCAAGTTGATCGAGAAGCTTGGGTAGTGGTTCAAGGCAGTCCTTACCGTTGGCTACATCGGTAGAAAATGTGGTTTCCACGCTTACCGACTTGCGCTCTCGGTGCGGATTAACCAATCGCTCATCTCTCCCATGAGCGCGCTCGTAAAGCGTCAGCCCGAACTTGCCAAAAAGCTGAGCAAGTTTGACCGGCTGCATCTGTCTGATGTCGGCGCAGGTCTCGAGCCCCATGGCGTTTAATTTTCCTGCTGTTACTCGCCCAACGCCCGGAATATGCTTCAGCGGCAAGGCCGCACTGAAGTGGTCTACGTCCTTTGGTGCAATCACCGTGATGCCATTTGGTTTCTGCCAGTCCGATGCTACCTTGGCGATGAACTTGTTAACCGACACGCCAGCGGACACGGTGATCTCGAGTTCCCGTTCAATATCCTCGCGAATTGCTTGTGCAACCCGTGTCGCACTCCCTGCAAACTGATTGTTATCACTGACATCAAGGTAAGCCTCATCCAAAGAAAGCGGTTCGATAAGGGCCGTGTAACGGCGGAAGATGGCATGCATGCCTTTAGAAACCTCCCGGTATTTCTCCATATTAACCGGGCCAACCTTAAGGTCGGGACACAGGCGCAGGGCATGGCTGGTGGGCATAGCTGAACGGACACCGAAGGCGCGGGCAGGGTAGTTGCAGGTAGTTAGAACTCCCCTACCTGAGGGGCTACCCCCGACAGCAAAGGGGATATCTCGAAGGGCTGGGTTATCGCGCATCTCGATGGCGGCGTAAAAACAGTCGGCATCGATATGAATGATTTTTTTGGTGTCTGCTAAGGCTGGCAAAGCCATGGGCCGGCTCGCTTCCCATTCCTATGCCAGTCTCGCATGATGACCGATGTCCGACTTAATTTCCGGTAGGTACCTCATTAAAGGGAATGCCTTTGTCCAAGCGTGGGTCCTGAGGCAATCCTAGAACGCGTTCCGCGATGATGTTGGTCATGATTTCATCAGTGCCGCCCGCGATTCTAAGTCCCGGTGCGCCCATGTAGGAGCGTTGTGCAAGAGAGGTCAGTAGGCTGTCATCTGACCAAACGATTCCACTTTCCTCGAGAAGATCCATGCAGAAGGACGCAATGGCTTGTAACTTCGGTGCACCAACAAGCTTGCCGATAGAATTTTCCGGGCCAGGTAGCTCTCCTCTTGAGAGGGCTGTAATAGCCCGATAACCGTTATATTCGAGTCCCGCTTCGAGCACGTGAAAATCAGCTATCTTAGCTCGCACTGCACTGTCCTCGATGGCGGGTTTGCCGTCGATTTCCACGAGCGTTGCGATGTCCATTGCAAGTTTAACGTCGGCACCCGGACCGCCTCCGCCAATGGCAAGACGTTCATTCATGAGGGTTGTCAGTGCTGCGGTCCAGCCCTGCCCAACATCTCCCAAGCGGTAGTGGTCGGGGATGCGTACGTCAGTGAAGTAGACCTCATTAAAATCCGATTCCCCAGTGAGCTGCTTGATGGGTTTGATATCAATGCCAGGCGCCTT
>Ga0181574_10003006_pt1 | contig 15112 bp, 12 predicted proteins | sample 101ome_24_FD_145600 | JGI IMG/M metagenome (GOLD analysis project Ga0181574, IMG submission 145600) | Coastal salt marsh microbial communities from the Groves Creek Marsh, Skidaway Island, Georgia - 101410AT metaG (spades assembly) | ecosystem: Environmental > Aquatic > Marine > Intertidal zone... | reverse complement strand
TAAGAGGGTGGTTTTACCTGTGCCCACCTCGCCGGTAATCATGACAAAGCCGCCATGCGAAAAGCCATACATTAAATGGGCTAACGCTTCATTGTGAGCGTCGCTTAAAAACAGAAAAGCGGGGTCGGGGGCTATGGAAAAAGGGAGCTCATTCAGGCCAAAGTGGGTTTCGTACATGAACTCAGGTGTCGCTCTGCAGGCGTTCGCCGAGGCGCAAATCCTTGTTTAACCACAGGGATTTCAACCACTGGCCCAGAGCGATGCGTCGTTCTGCCTCATCCACGTTCAAGACGGATGAGGGAATGTCGTGAGGCCTGACGTCGATAATGACGCGCGCACATTTGCCCTGTAAGAAATCCCAGAAACTGGGTGTGCCTTCCGGATAAATGATCGTGACATCCAGCAGTTTATGGAGGTGCTGATCCATATTTTCCAATACGTAGCCAAGACCTCCGGTTTTAGGCCTCAACAGATGCTGATACTCGTTGCGCTGCCGGGCATGTTTCTCTGGTGTAAATCGGGTGCCCTCAACAAAGTTGAGAATGCTCGTAGGGTGATTCTTGAAACCATCACAGGCGATCTTGACATTATCGCGATCGGCATTCCGTAACATCGGATTGGCCTTGATTTGGCTTTTGGTCACTCTCTTGACGTAGGGAAACCCGAGCACCTTCATCGCTATGCCAATGAATGGCAGCCAAATCAGCTGTTCTTTGGTGAAGAACTTCAAGGGCGGAATGGTCCCGTACAGGTGTGATTGAAGTAAGACGATGTCGGTCCAGGTCTGGTGATTGCAAATCACGAGATACCACCGGTTGGGGTCCATGTCCGTTTTCTGATGCCAAACAACCTCGACTTTGGATAACTGCAGGGCGCTAAAGGTGCGGCGATTCATCCCGGTCCACCACAAGATGATCTTGTCCATGCGCCTTTTCAGGCGGGACAAGGCCTCTCCTTTCGTCCACAGCAGGCTCAACATCCACCAGGACAGCGGGAGGTAGACCAACAAAGTGGCCGTAACAATGGCGATGATTGCGGCAAAGCCTTTAAGTATTCTCATAGCTGAAAATTGTACAGCAAAGCGCAATGGTCGCACCCAAGTAGATGTTCGGCAACCTGCCGGGTAGACGCGCTGATCCTCCGGGGGTGCGCGCCAGACCCAGTATGGCTGTTGTGTGGTTCTGTCGCTTAATGAACGGGCGTTATGCGACTGCGAGGTATGCTATAAACGACCTATGAAGCTGTTTAGTCCGTGTGCGAGAATCTGGCCTCGTTTAATGTTGTTTGCGCTGATCGGGTTGGTCGCAGGCTGTCATTCACTGCAGTTTTATGGCCAGGCTGCGCTCGGGCAGCTGCAGTTAATGACCGCTGGGCAGCCAGTAGATCAACTGCTTGCTGATCCACGGGTCAACCCTGAGTTAGCTCGACAGTTGGCGCTCAGTCAGGAGATTTTACGGTTCGCTGCCGAGGAACTTAGTCTGCCTGCTGAAGGACGCTACCAGCGGTACGTGGAGATAGATCGCCAGTATGTCCTGTGGAACGTATATGCAGCGGGGCCGTATTCTTTGCAAGCCACGCGGTGGTGTTATCCGATCGTCGGCTGCGCGCCCTACCGCGGTTACTTCAACCTATCGCGGGCTAAGAATACGGCGTTGCAGTATGAAGCGCAGGGTCTGGAAACTTATGTCGGCGGCGTGCCTGCCTATTCGACCCTAGGTTGGTTCGCGGACCCTTTGCTCAGTACTTTTCTCGCTTGGCCCCAGGCGGAATTAGTGGGCTTGTTGTTGCACGAGTTAGCACACAGCAAAGTCTGGCTTGAAGGTGACGTTGCGTTTAACGAAAGTTTTGCGTCTTTTGTTGGCCAACAGGGTCTGTATAGCTGGTTCGAGCAAAGGGCTGACCTTACCCAGTGGCAGGCCTGGCATTCTCGACGTCAGGTCTGGCTTCGTTTTAGAGAATTTTTGCTTAAGGCAAAGGCTCATCTGTCAGGTGTTTACGCCGGCTCTCAGGCAGACCTCAAACAGAACAAACAAGCGGCCATGAATGGTTTGCAGGCGTGTTATGCGGCGCATCGTGCCCAGTTGGGCGCGGGTCGTTACGATCGAATCATGGCGCAAAATTTCAACAACGCGTTTTTGATATCGGTGGGGACCTATGCAGACTGGTTGCCGGTGTTCCGAGCGCTTTTTGATCAGTCCGGCGGTGACTGGCCGAGGTTTTTTGAAGCCGTAAAACTCCTGACTCAGGTTGATGCCGATGACCGATTGCAGCAGATGCAAAATCTTTTAGCTCAGCAGCAAAAAGCTCAGGGTACTGATGACCAGAATACCAAGGAGATTGATTGCCAGCCCTTCCTGAGCCATGGTTTTAACGCTGAATTGGCCGGTTGAGAATGTGATGACGTTGGGGGGCGTGGCCACAGGTAACATAAAAGCGCACGAGGCGCTGAGTGCGGCGGGGATCATAAACAGTTTGGGGTCGGTGTTAGTGCCCAGAGCCGCCGCCGCGAGTATGGGCATTAACAGGGTGGTGGTTGCTGTGTTGCTTGTCACCTCGGTTAAGAAGGTGACAGACAAACAGATAATCGCAATCATCATCAGTAGCGGTAAGGTCGACAGTTGTTCCAGTTGTTGACCGATGGTCGTACTCAACCCAGAGTTTATAAATGCTGTGGCGATGCTTATCCCTGCGCCGAACAGAATCAACATCCCCCAAGGAATTTTATTTGCGGTTTCCCAATCCAGAAGCTTGTTACCCTTGCCATCAGGAATTAAAAACAAGGCGACCACGCCGATGAAAGCGACGATGGCGTCGTTGCTGTAAGGCAAGCTGAGCCAGGCCGTCCAACCTCCGAAAGGCTCCGATCGTGTAATCCAGCACAGTGCAGTTAGGCTGAAGACCCAAAATACGCGTTTCTCTGCAGTTTGCCACGCTCCGACCGGAGGAAGTTGGTAGTGGCCCTGTTGTTTGAGATTTCTTGTCACCCACCAGCCTGCCAATGGCAGCAGCACCCCAACGATGGGTAGAGCAATGCTCATCCACTGACTGAAAGATACGCTTTGTCCAACGGTTTGTTCGTAGACCCCCATAAAGACCACATTGGGTGGTGTGCCGATAGGGGTGCCCATGCCGCCGATGCTGGCGCCGTAGGCTATCCCCAGCAGCAAAGGCGTAGCTAATCGCTCGTCATCGGCATTGTCGATGACGGCGATGGCGACGGGCAGCAACATCAGCACGGTGGCGGTGTTGGAAATCCACATGGATAAGACAGCGCTGGCGGTCATAAACCCCAATACCAGACGTCGTGCGCTGGTGTTGCCAAAAGCATTAACCATCGTCAAGGCGACTCGGTGGTGCGCCCCGCTTTTCTCCAACGCAGTGGCCAGAAGAAAACCACCCATAAGCAGTAACACGAGTGGATGACCGTATGCGGCACCGACCTCCTGGGGTGTTAAAATCCCCGACGCAGGCAGTAGTGCCAGTGGAATAAGTGAGGTGGCAGGAATGGGTATGGGTTCGAACATCCACCAAATCACGACCCAGCTGGTGATACCGAAGGTCAGGCAGGCTTCAAAGCTACTGCTGCCAGAAAACCACATGAGTGAGCCGGCCAGAAGTGCCACAATAGGGCCCGCGGGCAGCGCTATTTTTTTCAGGTCAACTGATCCGTTAGCGGGGTTTACTTGGGTGTTCACTATTCGCAAATTCAGGCAGAAGTTGGCTGGCTGCAAGGCATTGTATGCCCTGGGGCCAGCCCCGTAATAAAGGCACGAGGGTAACCGACATGGCGAACAGTTTCTATTGGTACGATCTGGAGACTTCGGGCACCAACCCGAAGTGGGACAGAATCATTCAGTTTGCTGGATTGCGGACGGATACGGATCTCAACCCGCTTGATGATGAATACACAACCTACGTGCAGTTGTCCGACGACGTGCTGCCGAATCCCGATGCCGCCATGGTGACCGGAATCACCCCGCAGATGACCCGCCAGCGGGGCATTCCGGAGGCGGAAGCGCTGGTGCGGATTAACCAGATATTTTCCACGCCCGGCACCTGTGCGGTGGGATACAACAGTCTGCGCTTCGACGATGAATTCACTCGGTACAGCTTGTATCGCAATTTGCTCGACCCATATGCCCGAGAGTGGCAACACGGTAACTCACGATGGGACTTGATCGATTTGGTCCGTGCGGCGGGTGCATTACGACGTGAAGGGATTGAATGGCCCATGGACGACAACGGGCTGCCGGTGTACAAGCTCGAAGAATTGACGAAAGCCAACGGTATAGCTCATGGGCAGGCACACGATGCGATGTCGGATGTGCATGCCACAGTGGGCATGGCCCGATTGGTTAAAAGCGCGCAACCAAAATTGTTTGAATACTATTTTAGCCTACGTCAGAAAAAAGCGGTCCGGTCGTTGCTGGAACCCTACGGCGCGCGCTTATGTGTGCACGTATCAGCGTTGTATCCGCGTACGCGTTTCGGCGTGGGCCCGGTCATGAGTTTGGCGCGCCATCCAACCAACAGCAATTCAGTGATTGTTGTTGATCTCGCCGACGACATAGAGCCGTTGCTCAGGCTGAGTGCTGAAGAGCTCAACCAACAACTGTTCACTCCTGGCGCCCATGCGCGGCCTCCGCTGAAAGAAGTGCGTATTAATCGCTGCCCATTTATCGCCCCGCTGGAGGTGCTGAGCGAAGAGAATTGTCGGTTCCTGGATATTGATCTGAAACAGATCAAAGAGAACGCGCGACGGTTGCGTCAGCCCGGACTTACAGAAAAAATATCCCGGGCCTACCAGCAGCGCCCTCAGGTCGTCAGTGAGGATCCGGATGCTGCGCTATACGGCAGCTTTCTGCAGGATGAAGATCGTTCGCGGTGTGCTTACCTGCACGAAGAACTGGCTCAGGGGCGCTGGCGGGAAGTAGATTTCAACGATCCTCGATTACACATCCTTGCGCAACGTATGAAGGCAAGATCCTTTTCCGAACTTTTGGATGAACAGGAACTCTCAGAGTGGCGGAATTACCTGGTGGACAAGCTGTCCGGCGAGGGCGAATGGATGACTATCGAAGGCTTCGAAGCTCGACTTAACGAGTTATCGCTCAATGATCAGGTCATGCAAGATCACTATAACGTGCTGCAACAATTGGCCGAGCATGCGGCCGACATTCGTACACGCTACCAACTCTAGCGAGATTTAAATCAGGGTGCCCACCGCTCCAGCGCACGAAAGTGAGCATAGCTGTCGGTGGTGGGTTCAAAATCGACGTCCACAGCCGGATTGGTGTGCAAGCCGATAAACCAGCGCTCGTCACCGTCTACACGCGTGGCGTTTAACGTCACGTCGAACCAAGGGAATTGCTCGTTGCCCAAATAGTCCTGGGGATGTTCTGCCAGGTACAGCATGACTTGACCTGCGGCCAACTGCTCAACAAGGCGCCTGGGCGCCCCGTAGGTTTCCGCTAGCGTGATTTGATGTTGCAAGTCTTCCTGTCCCATCACGATCAACTGCGACGCGATACCGTTGGCTTGCAGCATTAAGTAGCCGTATGGAGAAGTTGTTAGATAGTACTCGACGCACCGCTGTGTCTTGAAGAGGTGCTGGATCTTGGGCACGAGCGCCCTATCTGTCATAAATGCGGGCGGCGCGAGCGGCAGACTGTTCAATATTAAATCTGCAGGGTATTTGAAGTAAGCCTGCTGCAGTGAGGTAATTTGAGACGCCACATTGTGGCCATGATCGAGGCTGGCCTTTGGCAGATAGTGATCGATCAGGCCCAGATTGAAGGCCTCGACCGCGGTTTTTTCGTCGGCGACACCGGTTAACAGAACTCGTTTGATGTGACGATCCTGAATTCGCTCACAGAATTCAAGCCCGGTCATTTTCGGCATGGCGTAGTCCACGAAGACCACTGATATCCGCTCAAAGCGGTCTAAGCGATTGATCTCCTGCTCGACCGCGGTCAGATTGACGTCAATCAACGGGTGGTCAGGATCCGAGGTGTTGGAACGAAATATGCGCTGGGACAGAGGCGGGCTCGTTGCTCGATTGAGCATCTCCAGGGCTTCTTCTGGATGGTGAAAGGCCAAAGCAGAAAGGTCATTGGGCAGAGTTGCAACAATACTGAGTAAGAACGATTGGTTGTCGTCAACAAAGCATATGCGGGTTGGATGATAATAAGGCAGCAGCATAGGCGGTTGGGTCAACACAGTAATGAAAGTAGCGCCTGGCGCTTGTCTTCGCTTAATCGTCGGTAAGCGCGAATCATGCGCTCTTCCTCCGGGTCTAGCCTAGAGGGCCCGAACAGTGTCTCCAGTTGATCGTACATGTCTGGTGCGAGTGCAGCGTGCTCTTGTGCGCTGGGGATGCCGCTGAAGGATTGCTCGAGTCGCGCTACAATTTCGGAGTTCATGCTGCGTTTGTAGTAACTGGCGGCATCTTGAATTTTAGGTCGCAAATGTGTTGGTAGACGCACCATAAACTTGTAGGGCTTATCAATAATGTGCACAGTTTTATTTCCATAGCCTTTGCAGAGGAAGCCAGGTCGATACTGCGGACCACAGCACAGCGAGCGTGTTAGCCTACAGGGGACGTTATCTAAGAAACTAAATGCAGGCAATGATGGCATTTTGATATCAGCTGTCATCCTGCTTTCCCAAACATCAGGAGTACAAGTGCAACCACTACAACGAGATAACATCCGCTTGGCGGCCACGGTGATGTTGGTCCGTGACACGCCCGGAGGGTTGGAGGTCTATATGGTGCAGCGCCCAGGAAGGGGAGACTTTCCGGATTTGCACGTGTTTCCGGGTGGTAAAGTAGACGAAGAAGATTGGTCACCACAGTTATGTTTTGGGATCGATGACCAGCAGGCCAGTATGCGCCTGGGGATCGATCGGGGTGGTTTACGCTACTGGGTCGCGGTCGCGCGAGAATGTTTTGAGGAATGCGGTGTGCTGCTCGTTTGCCAGAATGGGGGGCCTTTGGACTTTAACGCGCCGAGTACTGCGGCTAAGTTTGAGCGCTATCGCAGCCAATTACTGGCGAACGAAATCAGTTTCACGCAGCTGTGTGAGCAGGAAAACCTGCAGGTCTCTTGCGACCTCTTGGCTTACTTTAGCCACTGGCTGACGCCAGAAATGGCACCAAGGCGATTTGATACACGTTTCTTTTTGGCCGCCATGCCGCCCTATCAGAACACGCTGGCGCATACCGAAGAGACGGCAGATGACCAATGGGAGAAACCGGAAGAGGCGCTGGCAAAATTTCACAAAGATGAATGGTTAATGATCGATCCGACCTTGCGTTCTCTGGAGACGCTGTGTCAGTGGCAAACGGTCAATGAAGCCTTGCACGGGGTCAGGGAGGGTAAGCATCTGCAGCCGTTGACACCCGAATTGGGTCGCCAGGGCATGCAGAAGCTCCGGTGATGGAAAACTGATGCCCGCCATCATTCAAGTGACGAATCTGTGCAAGTCTTATCTGGACGGCGATAACAGGGTAGAGGTTCTCGATCGGTTGTCCTTCGATCTGGACGCAGGGTGTTCGCTGGCAGTCACGGGGCCGAGTGGTTCAGGGAAGTCAACTTTGTTGAACGTGCTCGCCGGTATTGTTGCCTGCGATAGCGGTAGCGTTGTGCTGAACCTCAATGGGCAGTGTCACGAGGTCCATAGTGCAACGCAGAAGCAGCGCACCGCCATGCGCCGAAAAAACATCGGTTATGTCTACCAATTTTTTAATCTTGTGCCCACTTTGACCGTATTGGAAAACGTGCGTCTGCCGGCCCGCCTGAACGGGCGCCGGGATCTAGATGATGTCGCGGTAGACGTTTTAGGGGAGTTTGGTTTGGGCGAGCGTTTGCACGTTTTTCCCGAAGTGTTGTCTGGCGGTGAACAACAGCGCGTTGCCGTGGCGCGGGCGCTGTTGCTTAAGCCGCCGCTCATATTGGCTGATGAACCTACAGGAAACTTAGACGCGGGTAACTCACTTAAAGTGGCGGAATTGTTGTTTGAACGTAGTCAACGAGCCGGTTTGAGTGTGGTGGTTGCAACACATAGTGAAGCCATTGCGGCGCGGGCTGACTATCACCTGCAGCTGTTGGCACCCGGACGGATCTCGTTGGCGTGATTGCTCTGGCGCTATGGCGCTTTTTAAAACGCACACCCTTGTCTACGGCGATGGCCTTGTTAGGTGTTGCCCTAGGGGTGACCTCAATCGTGAGCGTGCATCTGATCAGCGCCAATGTAGCCGAACGTCTGGACCAACTGATACCCGGCGAACTCAATGGTTACACCCACTTTCTGCATCGAGATGGCCTCATTGCTGCCGACTACTTTGAACTTCGACAGCGCTGGTTGCAGGCTGCTGCTGATGAACAGTGGCGTGATGTTGAACAACTCGCGCCGCTGATAGACGAAACCACGACGATACAGGGTCAGGTGGTACGTGTGATTGGTATTGATCTGTTTAGCACTGGTCAATTGTCTCAACTGGCAAGAGCGGGTGATGCACAGTCAGGGTGGGATTGGCGTGGTGTGTGGGCTGATGAATTAGCTGCAGAGCTGACTCAGCGCCCCGTCAACAGTGTGCTGGAGGGCGACTCTGGGCTGCTCGTTGCCGATATCGGTGTGGCGCAGGAAATATTGGGTTGGGATGCGCAGCGATTGTCCTATATCGGTGTAGTTGTGCGCGATTCGGCGGCTGGCTTGAAACGATCGGCTGAACAATTGGTGCCGGGCATGAGTGCGGGTTTACCCCAGCGACAGCTGGAGATCGCTGCCGCCGAACAGTATGCCGTGTTAAGTCTTGCTCAGCAGCATCCGGCGAGTCAGTTTGGTAAATCAGTATTGTTCAATATCAGTGCCCTGGGCCTGTTGGCCATGTTGGTGGCGTGGTTTTTGATTTACCAGGTCGCGGTATCCTGGCTGCGTCGACTTTGGCCGGTCTTTTCACGCTTACACGTACTGGGTATTGAATGGCGATCACTGCAGCTCTATTTTGTTGGGGCCATGGGATTACTCGGGTGTGTTGCGGCTCTGGTCGGACTAGCGGCGGGTTACTTTTTGGCGCAGCTATTATTCGATCTGAACGTGCCACACGAGACAGCGACTTTTGCTTTTTCCTGGTGGGTCGCGGCCAAAGGGGTCGGTTCGGCCCTGGCGGTTTGCCTGATTGGCGGAGTGTGGGCATTTCGACGCGCTCAGGGGCTGCCTCAAGGCGAGGGCCGTTTTGGGCTGTTGATCGGCGCTGCTTTATTCGCCGGTGTGGGGGTCGTGTGGACATCCAGCGGGCTGTTAGGTGGTTTTGCCGCGATTGCGATCTGTAGTTTCATGGCTGCGTTTATGGTGAGCCCGCTGTTAGTGTATCTTCGCGCGCGCGCCAGCGTATGGCGGGGTGCTTATCTCTTGCGGTGGTCAGCTCGGGAAGCCGTGTGGTATCCACAGGACTTAGCCGTAGCAATAGCGGGATTGACCCTGGCGATTGCAACCGCCATTGGTATGGGGTTGATGGTGGATAGTTTTCGCGAAGACTTTAGTCGCATGCTAGAGCGCCGCATAAGTTACGACCTGGTGGTTACAGGCGACCACCAAGAACTGAATCAACTGGTCCGCCAAACGCTTGTTCTACAGGCGGTTAAGCGTGTGCAAACCTACGCTGAGCGCGATGTTCGCCTGCGTGGCGTGCGGGTCAAAGTGGTGGCCAGTCACTATGACGCGCTTGAATCAGCGCGCTATGGTTTTCCGCGACCGCTGGAGGCGGGCGAGGTATTGGTGAGTGAGCAGGGTGCAAAACTCCTCAAAGTGAATGTTGGAGAGCCCCTGACAATCGACCAAACTGAATTCGCGGTGGTGGGCCTGTTCGCCAGCTTTGGTGATGTCCAACCGCGCTTGTTAGTGCCGAGGTCGGTCGGCGCGCCTGAAACCGAAGGATCGATCACGTCCGTCAGTTTAAAAACAGCGGAGCCGTTAAAGATCGCGAATTCATTGCAACAGACTTTTCCTGACCTAAAAATCGAGCGGTATGCTGAGATCCGACAAACAGCCCTTGAAACATTTGATCAAACTTTTGTGATCACGCGAGTGTTGATTCTTATTGCACTCATTGTGGCCGGCATAGGGATTTATGTCGCGTTGACGACTTTGCGTTTAAATCGCAGCAGCAGTACCCGGTTGATGGTGGCTCTAGGGCTCCGTCGCACAGAAGAAACCGGCATGGACTTTATGCTGGGTGCGACTGTGGGTTTGGTGGCGATTGTCTTGGCCATTCCGTTGGGTACATTGTTCGGTTGGATTCTATGTTCGGTCATCAATCCCAGAGCATTTGGCTGGACAATAGAGCTGCAGTTAGCCTGGCAAAGCTACAGCGAACCCCTATTGTGGGGGGGGATAGCGGCGGTGAGCGCCGGGTTGGTGCGGGTCGGCCGCACCGAGACGGGAGGTCTGCGTGCAGTGGTGTGATCAGCGACGTGCGCTTCGCCTTGCGGGGTTCGTACTGTGGATGTTATCAGGCTGCGGGGCTGATCAACCGGAGTCGGTTACGGGCGGCGGCCTCTCCGGATTGCGGGTAAGCACCGTGTTAGGCGCCGCAAATGATGCGGAGTATCTGCGAGCCGACCAGCCACGAACATTTAGTTTCCCACAAGATCATCTGGCGCATCCGGGGTTCCGCAGTGAATGGTGGTATTTCACCGCTTGGCTCACCGACGCGGAGGGGTATGAGTACGGTATGCAGTTTACGCTGTTTCGCCAGGCGTTGACGTCGCATCCGGTGGGGGAGGGTCCCTGGCAAACCGGTCAAGCTTATCTCGGGCATTTTGCGATCACGGATGTCGCCAGCGCCAGTCATCATGCAGCCCAGCGCTTTGCTCGTGGCCATCCTCAGCTGGCCGGGTCCCAACTCGAGGGTGGCTGGTCGGTGTACATCGATGATTGGTCCTTGCGACAACAACCTGCCGAGGCCGACTTCAACTTTCAGCTCAATGCCCAGCAGCACGAAGCCAATGGGGATCGATTTGCAGCACGCCTCAATGTCATGCAAGTCCAGCCCATCGTGTTGCAAGGCGAGCGAGGCTTGTCGCGTAAGAGTGCCGAGAGTGGCAGTTATTATTATTCAATGCCGCGACTCGAAGTAAGCGGCCGGCTGTCTCTGCCCGACCGCTCGGTCACAGTCACCGGGTCTGGTTGGCTGGATCGAGAGTGGAGCACGTCGCTCTTGCCCCAAGGGGTAGCGGGTTGGGATTGGTTTGCGCTGCAGTTGGCAGATGGCCGGAGCGTGATGGCTTTTCAATTGCGTCGGCGCGATGGGCGGCGTGACGGGTTTGATCACGGCTTGGTCGTCTCCCCCGGTGCGCGAGCGCCATCGGTGATCGGCGCGGGTGACCCCGGAGTAGACCTGCTGCGCCCAGAAGATTATCGCTTGCAAGCGCAACGATGGTGGCAAGATCAGCAGGGTGTTCGGTGGCCAGTGAGTTGGATATTGTCGATTGGTGATGAACGCTTTGAGGTTGAGGCGCTGATAGACGATCAAGTCATGGACACTGCCATTATCTATTGGGAAGGCATCGTTGGTGTCCGTGATGAAGCGGGTAACGACGTCGGGCGAGGGTACATGGAATTAACTGGATACCAATAAACGAGGAAATTGGATGACGGATAAATCATCTGTGTTGGATTGGGAGCATTTGAGTTCGACATATGACCCTGATGCGGGTCTTTTGCTTTTCGATAAACGGATTGATCGTTTGCGCAATCCTCGTAATCAACAAGTCTTTGATCGGTTGGTGCTGGAGTCGGTTGATTGGGTGAATATGGTGGCAGTGGACCCTCATGGATGCTGCGTGATGATACGACAGTACCGTTTTGGCGTTGGCTATACGACGCTCGAAACGCCCGGTGGGATGGTTGATCCTGGCGAAAATTCCAAGGAGGCTGCACAGCGTGAACTGCTGGAAGAAACGGGCTATGTATCGGATAGGTGGCAATATTTAGGCGCGGTAGAGCCAAACCCTGCCTTCCATAATCATCTGTGTCATCACTGGTTGGCCCAGGATGCGTATTTGCAGGATGCGCAGAATTTAGGCGAGGGTGAAATGATCGAAGTGGAGTTGATGTCGGAAGACCAGGTCCGTGATGCGGTTGCGAGCGGTGAATTGCGCCATGCCTTGGCATTGTCGGCGTTGTCGCGAGTTTATCAGTTGTGGCCTTTGCCTTTTGTCGCTCAAGACCATCCAGCCTAGTCGGGCGTGGCATTCAAACGCCAGTCGTACTCGTAACGGATGCGCCCGCGGTATTGTCGTAAGCGCGTGGACTGAGAATGATGAGTCGCCAAATACTCTTTCAGGGCAGCCACATTCGGCGCAAAGTCATCGGCGTACCATTTGAACAAACTTGAAACAATGAGTTGGCCGCGCTGATCAAAGCGCGCACTCCTGGGGTGGTCGAGGAATGCCGACTCGGCCGATCTCAGCTGGCTCTCTAGTTGGTTGGCTTGGTAAACCGTGTCTGCCAAATCAGGACAGCCCAGGCTCGCACAGTTGACCGCATAGTGGATGCGATGGTCCCGCCAAATTGGCCGTAAAATTCTGTGTTCGATGTCGTTGAGGGTGATCGCCACGCCATTGATCTGTATGACTTCATCATCCCATGGACCAAAAGAAAAAATCCCACGGCCCATTTGTTTGATCGATTTTTTTCGTGGATGTTGGAGGACCAGATCAACCGTTAATGCATTGTACAGATTGATCCAAAAAGCCATCTGCTCTGGCTGGGTCAGCATGTCAGGCTTGACCTGGCTCAGGTTCTCAAGGTAGCGCTTTAACTGCGGCCATTGTTGCGCTCGAGCAGCGGTGTAATTGACGCGATTGATCCCATCAGAACCGCGCATCAGATAATTGTCGAGGAAGGTTTGCCAAAGACTGTGATCAATGCGCTGGGTACTCTTTGGGTTGTAGGACTGCCAAATAGGCCAGGGTTCGGGCGCGGCCTGAACCGCAGTCGTCATAAACCACAACAAGGCACCGATAAGGGCGTGCCAAACGGTGCTTTTGTATCGAAAACATGGGTGCAATGGCACCAAATCTTTATTAGTCAAAAAACAGTCCTTTACCTGCCGACGCAATCTTGTTCAAATTAAGGTCCGAGACCGATATGGCGCTGCCTTCGTTGTCAAATACTACCCGCATATGGAAGTCGATTTGTGAGTGATCATGACGCTTCAAGTCCTCGCGCATCATACGCCAAATTAGCCAACCGGCCTGAGCCGGCGCTGCAACAAGCCAAAATCTTGTTGGTCGATGACAAACAAGAGCTGCTGACCTCTCTGCATCATTTGTTGACGGTCTATGGATATGAGGCTGATCAGGCTCTGGGTGGCGAAGCCGCCATGCAGTATCTGGCAGATGACAGTTACGACTTGGTGCTGTTGGATCTGATTATGCCCGGCGTGAGTGGGCACGATATCCTTGATTACGCGGCGCGCGAAAAACTCAAGTGTAAGATTATCGTGGTGAGCGGTGATTCAAGCTTCAGTGGGGTTAAGCATGCCTTGCACTGTGGTGCTTTGGATTTTGTGAAAAAGCCCTATGAAGCTGCAGAACTCATGGCGACTATGGAAGCCGCTCTACGTCAGGTACGACTGGAGCGACAGCATGACGAACTGGAGATCCAACTCAAGGAGTCGGAGCAACTACACCGATTTATCGTCAACAGCTCGCCGGATCTGGTGTACATGCTTGATCGGAACGGCTGTTTTAACTTCATTAATGACCGCGTAACAAGCATGTTGGGGCACGATAAAGCGGCGTTGATCGGCAAACACTACTCGGAGCTGGTCGATGATGAAGATTTGCAGGTGGCCCATAATTTGTTTAACGAGCGGCGTATTGGGAGTCGTGCGGTCAAAAACATGGAACTGCGGCTGAAAAGTAAGTTGCAAGACCGGCGGACTGGATTACTGCGTGCCCATTCGGTTTGGACCGAGCTCACGGCGATGGGGATCTACTCGAATAATCAAGACCGCACCAGAGAGAATTTTCTCGGCACCTATGGTACGGCGAGGGACATCAGCGAACGGAAACAGGCGCAGGAGGTGATCAACTTCCAGGCCTACCATGATTTGCTGACGCATTTGCCTAATCGCGCGCTGCTCAAGGACCGCTTGAATCTGGCCATCACTCAGGCGCAACGTAACAAGCGCAAATTGGCGGCCATGTTTTTGGATCTTGACCGCTTCAAGTTGGTCAATGACACCCTAGGTCACAGCATGGGTGACCGACTACTCAAGGCGGTAGCCAATCGTCTGCAAAGCTGCCTGCGAGGGGGTGACACCTTGTCTCGTTTTGGGGGAGACGAATTCACGCTACTGTTGCCTGAAGTGCGCACCCGAGATGATGTGGTCGTGATCGCGGAAAAAATATTGGACCGTTTGTGTGAGCCCTTTGTGATCGACGGGCATGAGCTGTTTGTCGGTGCCAGCATCGGTATTGCGATGTATCCGGAAGCCGGGGACACGGGAGAGGTACTGATTCAAAACGCTGACATCGCGATGTATCAGGTCAAAGGGCGCGGTAAAAATGGATATCAGTTTTTCTCTGAAGAAATGAACCAGCAATTCTCAACGCGATTAAGCCTGGAACGAGAGCTGCGGAACGGTCTGATTCAGGGGGAGTTTGAAGTCTACTATCAACCTCAGGTGGCCCTGGACAATGGTCGAATCACTGGGGTTGAGGCGCTTGTGCGCTGGCATCATAGTGTCCGCGGTCTGGTGGACCCAGGAGAGTTTCTCCCCCTCGCTGAGGAGACCGGCTTGATAGTCCAGCTAGATGAATTTGTGCAGCGCCAGGCGTTTGCAGATGTGGCGGCGTGGCGGCGTGCCGGGTATGAGGATATCTGTGTTTCAGTGAATCTCACAGCCCTGCAATTGGAGCAGGAGGGCTTCGTTGAACGCTTTGTCGAGTCTCTGAACACCACCGGGTTGTCCGCTGAACAGGTTAAGTTTGAGATCACGGAAAGCACGCTGATGCAGGATATGGACCTGATTATCCCCAAGTTAAAAGCCATTCGAGATCTCGGCGCCAGCTTTGCGATAGACGACTTTGGTACCGGT
>Ga0181574_10002992_pt1 | contig 15145 bp, 10 predicted proteins | sample 101ome_24_FD_145600 | JGI IMG/M metagenome (GOLD analysis project Ga0181574, IMG submission 145600) | Coastal salt marsh microbial communities from the Groves Creek Marsh, Skidaway Island, Georgia - 101410AT metaG (spades assembly) | ecosystem: Environmental > Aquatic > Marine > Intertidal zone... | reverse complement strand
CGAATCATGCGCTCTCAGCCTTACGGGTCCGAGACGTTGTTGCAACCTTTTTCCGAGCAGTCTGTGGTGCCGGGGACTTTTTCATCGCAGCTTTCGTTGCTGACACCTTCTTCGCTGGTGACGTCTTAGCCGGTGCTTTCTTCACTGGTGCTTTCTTCGCTGGCGGCTTCTTCGCCCCTGCAGTGACAGCGGTCGCCACCTTCTTAGCTGACGTCTTTTTAGCTGATGCCTTTTTGGCTGCCGTCTTCTTAGTGCTCGCCGATACGGCCGTTTCTTTCGTGGCAGTTGACTTCGCCGCCGATGAGGCCTTTGAAGGAGTTTTCTTTGCGGCCGACTTCTTCGCTGCTGTCACTCGACGTGGTGCTGACGCAGATGCTGCTTGGCTCGTTTCGTCGGGTTGCTCCTCTGGTGCCGCCGCTGTTGCGGTGGGCGCAACAGCATCGAAAGCGCCGTCAATGCTCCTTCGTTCAGCCACAAAGCCAACGATGGTGACACCAACTTCTTCACCAATCTTCACCTGAGCACGAGCGCTCTTTGGTGGAGGATCTGCCATCAAGCGAAGTGACACATACACGCTGACGTCACCCACCCTGACATATGCGCCGTGTGAGGAGTAACGCTCGACTTGGCCGAGACGACGCGTCCCGACCGGGGAGGTTTCAACGAAGTCGAGGAACGGCATCAATTCGTTGACCGGATCTCCACCTTTTGGTGTTGCACCCTCGGTCTTTGCCTTCGCCGCAGTGTTGTTCGACCGTGTAGCGGCACCTGGAGGCGGAGTTGTCGGAACCGGCATTGGCTGACTCGCCTGCTTACTTGCCGTTCGCCTTGAGGGCTTCGCAGGCGCCGTGGAAGATGACTTCTTCGTTGCCTTTCGAGAAACCGGACCCCGCACAGGAGTTCGAGCCACAAATACCCAGCCGACATGCGGGACTGGTTTCCCACCAACGAGTCGACCCTCATCGAAGAGCCATTCGTAATCACCGTGAAATTCCTGAAAGGAGTCGTTTGACAGCACCGAGGCGCCTGCTCGATCGGCGATGGTGAGCACGAATGCATCTCCCCGACCGATTGCCCCTGCTGGTGGGGCCACAAGTTCGTTGTTCGCAATTGCCTCGTCGAATTCATTTTTCTCTGATGGGTCGATCCGATGACCAAATGTTGCGTCGACGACGACAGTGATCATCGAATCTGGATGGTCAGCCATAAATGTGGTGACCGCCTCTTGGAGCTGCTCAAGACTCGGTCGCGAGCGTCCCTCGGTGGCGATATTTGATCCGTCAACCACATAGTGGGCTGCCGATGTTGTTGTCATGTCAATCCTCTTCGTCCCGATGTATTCGGGTCAGTAGCGGGTGCATCCCGCAAACACTTTCATGCAGACCCTCCGTGACTGTCATGTGAGGACATTCATCGGGAGCGGACTACACCGCAGCGCACTCCCCATCGTAGAGTCAGGTTTGTTCATCCCCTCATCTTTCACGGAGGCTTCATGTCAGATCGATCATTCGACGCAGTGTTTTGGGACTTTGGTGGAGTCGTCACCACGAGCCCATTTGAAGCGTTCAATTCCTACGAGGAATCCCATGGCATCCCCAAGGACTTCATTCGAGGGGTCAACACCCATAACCCTGATTCCAACGCGTGGGCCCAGATCGAACGACAGGAAATTTCTGCAGAGGTGTTCAATGAGCTCTTCGCGGCGGAATCGGAAGCGCTTGGACACAAAGTCCCCGGTGCCGATGTGCTCGGTTGTCTATACGGCAACGTTCGGCCTGAGATGGTGAAGGCGCTGAAAACCATTCACGACAGCGGTTACACGCAAGCCTGTCTCACCAACAACGTCAACCGTTCCGTTGAAGAACGATCGGATGTCTCGGCGGCGATGACAATCTTTGATCATGTCATCGAGTCATCGAAGGTCGGAATTCGCAAGCCTGAGCCTGGTTTCTACACTCTCGCGTGCGACACAGCCGGAGTGAGTCCCGAGCGAGTCATCTTTCTCGATGACCTCGGCATCAATCTCAAGCCTGCACGAGCGATGGGGATGTCGACGATCAAAGTTGTTTCTGCAGACCAAGCACTCAGCGAACTTGAGGGGCTACTTGGGATGTCGCTGCGCTAAACGCAACGGTTGTCAGCAGTATTAGAAACTGCCTTCGCTGACTCGATCGATTCGTTGCAGCAAAATGAGATCTTCATGAAGTTCCATCCAGATGTCGTGGAACGACTCGCACATGACCCCCGTGAACCGATTCACTGCCCCATCACTAATTGCGGTCAAGGCGCCCTGCAGTCGTCGCTGGTACACCCCAAGCCGAGACTTCACTGAAGCCATCGACGTCAACACAGATTCGGATTTGCCGAGAAATTCTGACAGTCGCTCAATGCATTGCGTGTCGTAGCCAGCGTCGTCATGAGCATTCGGCTCGCCATTTCGCACCTGCCAATCGGTACAAATCTGCTTGAACTCGACATTTAGTTCGAGGAACTCCTCATAGGCGCTGCTTAACCCATGTAGTGGTTCTGCGTGAGCAATGTGATCATCAATTCGAGTCCGACCAGATGGCGCAAGCATGTACATCTTTCGTGCCTCGATGTAATTCACCTGCTGATCGGCGACCAGGGCGTCCAAGACCGCTGAAAGGTCGGTACCTGTGCTGTGCCGAAGCCCATCGAGAGTTGAGAATCCCCGCATGCGCAACACCCGCAGCACATGAAGGTCAGAGGTCAACTCCGGGTCGGATTCGGCATCGAAGTCTGAAGACATCGGTTCGTCATCATTCGAAGAGGGCGGCACAACATCATCCGAGAAAAACTCAACGGCACCATTAAACATTGCTGAACCTGACCCCAGCACCGCTTGAGCCGCAGCCAGGCGAGCAACCGGCACCCTAAACGGTGAGCAACTCAGCGACGTACAGCCTGCGCCAATCAAGAACGAAATCGATCGCGGATCTCCAGCATGCTCGCCACAAACTCCGACCTTGATGGAAGGCTGTTGTTGACGTGCATCTGAGATCGCTCGCGCCAGGAGTCTTCCCACCCCGGCTTCGTCAATTACCTCAAATGGATTGTGGTCAAGAATTCCAAGCTCTCGATACCGAGGGAGCAACCGCGCTTCAACATCATCACGGCTCAGTCCAAACGTCATCTGAGTAAGGTCATTTGTTCCAAACGAGAGGAAATCCGCATCCTGGGCGATTTCGTCAGCAATAAGCGCAGCACGAGGCGTCTCGACCATCGCTCCAATTGACACCACGCCATCGAGTACCCCATCGGTATCGACATCATTCATTGCGTTCACGACCCACCGCCGCGCTACACGGAACTCTGAGGCATCGCTGATGAGTGGAATCATGATCTCCACCTGAGGTCGCACACCTTGTTCCATGATGGAAATAGTTGCTCGGCACAATGAGCGAACCTGTGCCTGGTACAGCCCCGGACGTACCGCTCCTAGTCGCACCCCTCGCGTGCCAAGCATCGGGTTGACCTCACGAAGACTCAGTACCGCATTGAGAAGTTCGATTTCATCGGCATCAAGCTCTCCAGCTCCACTACGAGCGAGCAGTTCATCAGCAGATGGCAAGAACTCGTGCAACGGAGGGTCAAGCAATCGAATAGTCACAGGCCGTTCGCGCATCACATCAAGAAGCGCAACGAAGTCAGCTTCTTGGACCTGTTCAAGATCGTGCAGCAGTTGCTGCTGAGCACTCTCGTCATCGGTCAAGATAAACGAACGCATGATTGGCAGACGATCGTCGGCGAGGAACATGTGCTCCGTGCGACATAGCCCAATTCCTGTTGCGCCGAACTCAAGCGATCGTCGGGCATCACTAGATGCATCGGCATTCGCTCTAATCGAGACAACCCCCGCTGAAACAAGGTCGGCCCACTGAAGCAAGGTCCACAATTCGGAGGGAACTTGCTGTTGATCAGTGTCCACAGCGCCGGCATAGATCTTCCCCGAGCGACCATCGATTGAGATGAAATCTCCTTCAGAGAACTCCAGCTCACCTATGGTCACAGATGAGCCCTTCACGTCAACATCGGCCGAGCCGACGACAGCAGGAATTCCCCAACCACGAGCAACGACTGCTGCATGGCTCGACATTCCACCGTGCATAGTGACGATGCCTGCTGCTACCTGCATTCCCAGAACATCATCTGGCGTGGTGACCGGTCGTACAAGAATGACTGAATGCCCTTGGTCAGAACGCTCTAGGGCCATAGCCGCAGAGGTCACGATCTCGCCTGACGCCGCTCCGGGTGAGGCGCCAATTCCCAACCCGATCGCCGAGTCAGACACGCCCTCCATCGTGGGATGTAACAGTTCGTCAACGAGTTCGGTCGACGCTGCCCGCAACAGATTGATGACCTCGTCAGCTGACCGAAGTGCATCGACTGCTCGCACGCGTTCGACGAGTTCCCCTCGAGTGGTGACGGACTCGTGAGTTATCGCAAGACCCCTTTGCGCATGATGAAACGCTAGCCCCATCGCAATGTTGAGGGCTCCCCGGACTTGCTTACAGTCCGATGAATACTGCATCCATGAGATCGGCGAGCTCTTGGTCGTGCACCGTCTTCGATCCGGTTGCTGGACTTCCTGATTCGTGTCGGGCGACATGACGGAAGTCGTACCCACGCTCTTTCACCCGCCAGAAGCGGTGTTCAATGAACTTCCACGCTCCCATGTTTTCGGGTTCTTCCTGCAGCCAAACAACCTCTCGAGCGTTTGGATAGAACTCCAGCACTCCAAACATTTGCTCGGTTGGGGTTGGGTACAGCTGCTCAACGCGCACGACTGCGACCGGCGACTCGCGTTGATCCCGTTCGGCCATTGCGTCCCACGCCACTTTCCCTGAGCAGAACACGATGCGCTGCACTGCGTTTCGATCGGTCACATATGGATCATCAATTACTTCTTTGAATGATCCTGATGTCAGTTCATCGATATGCGAACGAGTCTGCCGCATTCGCAGCCCCTGCTTCGGCGTGAAGATCACGAGCGGTGTTCGACGTTCACTGTGCACCTGACGACGGAGCAAATGGAAGTACTGCGACGCCGTCGTGGCGTTACACAACTGAATGTTGTCCTCAGCCGCAAGAATCAAGAACCGCTCTATCCGGGCTGAGGAGTGCTCAGGTCCCTGACCCTCGTAGCCATGCGGCAACAACAGCACAAGGCCGTTGTGCTGACCCCACTTATCTTCTGCGGCAACCAGGTATTGGTCAATCACAATTTGGGCGCCGTTGATGAAGTCACCGAATTGGGCTTCCCACATGACAAGAGCAGATGGGTTCGCCTGCGCGTAGCCATATTCGTAACCGAGTGCTGCATATTCGCTCAACAGCGAGTCGTACACCCAGAACTTCGTTGCATCATCGCTCAATGTGTCGAGTGGAACCCATTGATCGCCGGTCTCGAAGTCGACGAGGGAGGCGTGGCGCTGGCTAAATGTTCCTCGGCGCGAATCCTCTCCCGCAAGGCGCACCGGATGTCCCTCAAGAAGTAGCGATCCAATAGCGAGCGCTTCACCTGTGGCCCAGTCAATCTCGCCTGATTCGTCGAACATCTTTTGGCGACCTTCGAACTGCTTGGCAAGTTTTGGATGTGGAGTGAAACCTTCTGGGTACTCGGTGAGGCGAGTGAACACGCGGTCAAGCACCGGACGGTCAACCCCAGTTGGAATCGGAGGAAGCACCCCAATCGGCTTGGGCGGAGGCGGCGCCTTGAACGGCTCGGCTGCCCTTGAACGAGTGGCATCAAGGGCAACCTGCAACTTCGACTGGAAGTCTGTGAGCGCCTGCTCGGCTTCGTCAACACCGATGTCGCCTCGGGTCACGAGAGTTTCAACATACAGCTTTCGGACACTACGGCGCTCGGCGATCGCGCGGTACATGAGCGGCTGGGTGTAGCTCGGATCGTCACCCTCATTGTGTCCGTGGCGTCGGTAACAGACCATGTCAATCACGACATCTTTGTGGAATGTTTGCCGGTATTCCCACGCAAGTTGAGCGACTCGCGCACAGGCCTCCGGGTCATCACCGTTGACATGGAAGATCGGGGCCTGAATCGACTTCGCAACATCAGAGCAATACACCGATGACCGAGCGAACTGTGGTGCCGTCGTGAACCCAATCTGGTTATTGATGATGAGATGAATCGTTCCCCCAACGCGGTACCCACTGATATCGCTCATCGTTAAACATTCAGCGACGATTCCCTGCCCAGCAAATGCAGCGTCACCGTGCACGAGGATCGGAAGTACCGAATAGGACAACGGTGGCTCGATTCGGTCTTGACGTGATCGGGCGATGCCCATCACGATCGGATTCACCGTCTCAAGATGGCTTGGGTTCGCTGCGAGCTCAATTTCTATCTGCGAGCCAGTCGGACTCACATATTTACCGATTGCCCCCAGGTGATATTTGACATCCCCCGACCCTTGAACAGTTTTGGGGTCAACATGCCCTTCGAACTCAGCAAAAATTGCTTCGTGGCTCTTGCCCATAATGTTGGCAAGAACGTTGAGACGACCACGGTGTGCCATTCCGATGACCGCGCCATCGAGATTGTCGTCTGCAGCGTTTGACAAGATGGTGTCAAGAATTGGAATTGCGCTCTCGGCACCCTCGATACCAAATCGCTTCGTGCCGACGTACTTAGTCGCAAGAAAGCGCTCGAACGCTTCGGCAGCGTTGAGACGCTCAAGAATTCGGAGCTTCTCTTGCTGGTTGAAGTCGGTCTGTGGACCTTCGAGGCGAGCCTGCATCCATTGCTGCTCTTCAGTGCTTTGGATGTGCATGTATTCGACGCCAATTTTTCGGCAATATGCATCACGCAACACTCCGAGCAGGTCACCAAGCCGCATTTTGCGCTTTCCACCGACTTGATCTGTTAAGAACTCTCGGTCGAGATCCCAAATGGTCAGACCGTACGTCGCCGGATCAAGTTCTTTTGGCGTTCGAGGTTCTTGCCACTTCAATGGGTCAAGATCAGCCATGAGATGGCCTCTCACCCTGTGTACACGGGTGAGTTTTGCGACAGCCATCTGCTTCGCCAGCATCGCCTCTTCGCGGTCGATCGGGTTCGCATCGATCTCCCACTCGACAGCCTCATACGGGATCTCCAGCGCATGGAAAATGTCGACGTAGAAGTTGTGCTGTCCGAGCAACAACTCGTGCACACGCTTGAGGAACAGACCTGATTCAGCACCCTGGATAATTCGATGGTCGTAGGTGCTGGTGACAGTGACAACCTTCGAGATTCCAAGCGATGACAAATTCGTTCGATCGGCGCCTTCGAATTCTGCGGGGTAGTCAATGTTGCCAACACCGACGATCACTCCCTGTCCGGGCATCAACCGGGGAACCGACTGAACGGTGCCGATGGTGCCTGGGTTGGTCAACGTGATGTTCGCACCCTGAAAGTCGTCGACGGTGAGCTTGTTATTGCGGACCTTTCGGATGATCTCGTCGTACGCGGCAAGAAAACCAGCGAACGTCATTGTGTCAGCGTCTCGCAACACCGGAACAAGAAGAGTCCGAGTGCCGTCGCCCTTGTCAACGTCAACGGCCAAACCCATGTTGACCGACGTGCCAGTAACAAGACGAGGTTTCCCATCTGAGCCCTCGACAAAACCGTTTCGCATATTTGGAACAGCATCAGCAATCGAACGGACAATCGCATAGGCGATGAGATGGGTGAAGCTGACCTTGGCCTGACCGGTGCGCTCCCGATACGAGTTGATTGCCTTGCGATTGACTTCAAGAAGTTTCGCCGGCACATTTCGGAAACTCGTTGCCGTCGGCACCGACAGACTGTTCTCCATGTTCTCAACGATTCGAGCAGCAACCCCACGAATCGGAGTTCCTGGCTCTTCCGCTACGTCGTTCTCAGACGGTGTCGCCGCGACAGGGGTAGCTGTCGGGTTCGGAGCGGGACTCTGCGCAGCAGGGGCTACCGCAGCAGGTGCCGGAGAAGGAGAAGCTGTCGTTGCCGCGCTGCTCGCCCCACTTGCCGATTCCCCGTTCTGGCGGTAGTCGGAGAAGAACTCTTTCCACGACTCGCCGACTGAGTCGGGGTCTGCGCAAAAGCGCTCGTACATTTCCTCAACGAGCCAGGAATTGGCTCCGAATGCTGCTGGTTCAGGCACACTCGTAGCGTAGTGGTGCGGAGTCACTCTGCGGGATCTTGACTCCGCAGTTCCGCAATTCGTTGTGCCAACAGCTCCGACGCAGTTCGGCCGTTTGAGATCACAACGTCGTCCGCCGCAGCAAGAAACAGCGGCATGGACATCCGGGCTCGCTGAGCAGCTTCTCCGATCGGATTCACGACACGGTGTGTTGTAGCTGGCAAATAACCATCGGTTGCAAGGTCAAGCATCTCGCCACAATTCACCGCAATTGAACCTGGGTCGCACGGAACGGCGTACCACTCGCCGTCGGTACCAAGTAGTTCAAGCCCAGTCTCGTTACTTGCAGGAAGCACTGTTAACAGGTTGATGTCTTCGTGGGCTGCTGCTCGCACGGCGCCTTCGGGCACGTCGCCTTCAAGTGGTGGGTATCGCAGAATGCGAAGGAGCGTCCGCGAATTGCCAGTCAGCATCTCAGCAACGGGCCGCGAGAGCCGTCCTGCAACCTCTTCAGGAATGTTCTGATCAATCCAGCCCAGCAGAGTCGACGCAACCTCGGACGCGATATCGCGGTAGCGCATCGCATCCTCGGAGACCTCTTTGGGGTACTTCTCGCTCCAGGGGTACACGTGAAAAAACTCTTTGAGGTCGCGAACCGATCGTCCCTTCGCCGTCTCCGCAATTTTTGGCGGGAAATATCCCTCCTGGTTGTCAGGTCCAACCGTGTACGCCTCAGCGGCACCACTCACAAAAAATTCTTCCCACTCGGCGTACAAACTTTGAACCAGTTCCCACGGAAGCGGGTGATTTGTCACCACTGCAAACCCAGTGGTCCTGAGGCTTTCGGTAAAGCGCGCAGGTGCATCCGGAGCGGTGAAGTCAACGACATCTGGAGTCATGTGAACAGCGTATAACTCCGCCACGTCGTTGTCACTGGGCAAACCATCCCACGCCGGCCAACTGGTTTCTCAAACTGTGACCAGCCCTGAAGAGAGCAGTGCCGTTAGCCTCAACAGCGCATGGCACACGAGTTCATTTACACCTGTTACAAACTTGCCCGTCACTATCCGCCCGATCGGACTGTGCTCGAGAACATCTCTCTGTCGTTCTACCCGGGTGCAAAAATTGGTGTCATCGGCTCGAACGGTTCAGGTAAATCGAGCTTGCTACGCATCATGGCGGGCCTTGACGATGGATACTCGGGTGAAGCTCGTCTGACTCCTGGATTCACAGTTGGCTACCTTTCTCAAGAGCCAGAACTCGACCCCAATAAAGACGTCCGTGGAAATGTCATGGACGGCGTTGCTGAGGTGCAATCGCTCATCGACCGCTACAACGACGTGATGGCGAAGTGGGCTGACCCCGATGCCGACTACGACAAAATTGGAAAAGAGCAAGCCGAACTCGAAGACAAAATCGCCGCCGCAGATGCGTGGAGCCTCGATCGAAACGTTGAAATCGCAATGGACGCACTGCGCTGCCCTCCAGATGACGCTGATGTCACCACGCTGTCGGGTGGTGAACGCCGCCGTGTCGCACTATGTCGATTGCTCCTCAGTCGACCCGACCTCTTGCTCCTCGACGAACCGACCAACCACCTCGACGCTGAGAGCGTCTATTGGCTTGAGCGATTCCTCCAGGACTACAACGGCACTGTCGTAGCTATCACTCACGACCGCTACTTCCTTGACAACGTGGCTCAGTGGATTCTTGAACTCGATCGCGGTCGTGGAATCCCATTTGAGGGCAACTACTCAAGTTGGCTTGAGCAGAAGCAGGCCCGCCTCGCGCAAGAGGAGAAATCGAACGAGGCTCGCCGTCGAACTCTCGAACGAGAACTCGATTGGGTTCGCATGGCTCCAAAAGCCCGCCAGGCCAAAGGCAAGGCGCGTCTGGCCGCATATGAAAAGTTGCACGCCGAGGCCGAAGCTGATCGCGACACCTCCAACCGTCTCGAGATCGCCATTCCGCCCGGTCAGCGCCTCGGAGACACGGTGATCGAAGTCAGCGGACTCACCAAAGGTTTCGGCGAACGACTCCTCATTGAGGACCTTTCGTTCTCGCTTCCCCCAGCAGGAATCGTCGGCATCATCGGACCTAACGGTGCCGGCAAGACAACACTCTTCAGAATGCTCTCCGGACTTGAAACTCCCGACAGCGGCGAGATCACCATTGGTTCAACCGTGCAGATGAGTTACGTCGATCAGAACCGTGACGATCTTGATGCCGAGAAAACTGTCTACGAAGAAATCACTGGCGGTGACGACCACGTCATTGTTGGCAATCGTGAAGTGCACGGCCGCGCATACGTTGCGAGCTTCAACTTCAAAGGCACCGATCAGCAAAAGCCAGTCGGCAAGTTGTCAGGTGGTGAACGCAATCGTGTGCACCTCGCCAAACTTCTCAAGTCTGGGGGCAACGTGCTGCTGCTCGACGAACCCACAAACGACCTTGATGTCGACACTCTTCGTGCGCTTGAAACCGGACTTGAATCATTCCCAGGCTGCGCAGTTGTTATCTCGCACGACCGTTGGTTCCTTGATCGTATTGCTACGCACGTTCTTGCGTTCGAAGGAGACAGCCAGGTGCGCTGGTTTGAAGGAAACTTCTCTGAGTACGAAGAATTCCGCCGCAAAGAATTCGGAGTTGCGGCCGATCAACCACACCGAATCAAATACAAGAAACTTGCGTGATGCCAGCAGCTGCTGTTGAAAGCGATCAGGATCTCGCAACGCGTCTTGCGGTTGAAGCTGGCCAACTACTCGTTCAGACCCGCGCCCAGTTGTTCGCTCAGGGCCTGAACCATTGGTCGGTGAAAGATGCTGGTGATGACGCGGCTCAAACCTTCTTAATGAATGAACTCCGGTCACTTCGACCTGACGATGCTGTGCTCTCTGAAGAAGGTCGCGAGGACCCCCGTCGCTTTGATGGTGGGCGCGTGTGGATCATCGATCCCCTTGATGGCACTCGCGAGTTCGCTGAACGCGATCGGGTTGATTGGGCTGTCCACATCGCTCTGTGGGAGGACGACCATTTTGTTGCGGGTGCAGTGTCGCTTCCGGCCCTTGACCAAGTGTTTGCAATGGATCCTCCACCGACGATGCCAGACATCGAGCGTGCCCGCCCCATTCTCATTACCTCTCGAAACCAAGCTCCGCCGTCTGCTCACTGGGTCGCTCGTGGGCTTGACTGTGACGCTCTTCGACTTGGATCAGCAGGCGCTAAAACCATGGCTGTCGTCACGGGTACTGCGGATATCTACGTGCACGATGGCGGGATGTACCAGTGGGATTCGGCAGCACCGGCAGCGGTTGCATTGGCAGCAGGGTTTCATGTGAGCCGTATCGACGGAAGCCCGATTGTCTACAACGCCCGCGATGCTTGGCTTCCCGATCTGCTCGTGTGCCGACCCGAACTTGCAGACCCCGTTCTGCGAGCCTTATGGGGATGACCGCACCAGATCTTCCTGCATCAGATGACCTTCGAGCGATTCGCTACCGCTATGACGGGCCAGTGGCGGTAGTCGAACTTCACCGTCCACATCGTGCAAACGCATGGAACGGCACCATGCACAGCGAACTGCTCGCAGTCATGCGCCATATCGAACACCGTGATGATGTTCGAGCGGTTGTCATCACCGGAACTCCTCCAACATTTTCTGTTGGCGGTGACTCACAGGCTCTGGGCGATCACGCCGAACGCGGTTCTTATGACACAGGACTACCAAAGGACACCGCACGACCTGGGGGCGACCTTCGGGAGGAGTTCAACGAAGACCTGTCCTGGATGTTTGGGTATCGCCTGCCAATCATCGCTGCGGTGAATGGTGCAGTAGCTGGAGTGAGTTTTGCTCTCGCGTGCTTTTGCGATCTGCGATTTGGATCGGCATCAGCAAAAATCACCACAGCGGCGCCAAAGTTAGGGCTCCCAGCCGAGTACGGGTTGTCATGGACCCTTCCTCGACTGATCGGCACCACACGAGCCGCCGACCTACTGCTGTCAGGCCGGGTCGTCACGGTTGCTGAGACTGCCGATTGGGGACTGTGGAATGAAGTACTCCCAGATGGTGAATCAACGCTGTCATCTGCAATCGCCTACGGCCATCTACTTGCGTCAACGACCGGCCGACAAGCAGTTGCAAACGCCAAGCGTCAACTTCATGAAGACATGTTGAGGGGTAATCCGGCAGCCTCAGTTGCAGAGTCCAAAGACTTACTCGATACCGCAATGGGAACTGCCGAATACCGTGAGGGCATCGCAGCATTTGTAGAACGGCGGCCGCCAAATTTCTAAGTAATCAAACGCGAGCATTCAACAAAGTTGCGAGCACAAGGTGACCAGTTGCCACATAGTCGGCAGAATGCATTAGGTGACCGTCACCGACGACCATTCCCCCATTACATCCAATCAACCGACCTCGCCAGATTGCGAGTGGGCAGCCTTCACCGAGGATGCACCTTGGGTTCTTCGCGAAGATTCGCTTGCGTGGGCACGAGGTCTTGAAGTTGTTCGAGATAACGCTAAGGCAGAGGTCCCGAAGCTGACCCGCCCAGGCAGGGTTCCGCACCTCGGCCGAATGTTCGTTGTGGTGGGTCGAATCGGTTGGGCCGTCGGCAACTGGTGGGTCCGCAAACGCCTTGGACGATTCGCTTCGACAGAGTCGTCCCGTGCCGATCTCTCTCAACGTCTTCGAGGAGCAATAGAGGCGCTGGGGGCGACCTACATTAAATTGGCACAGATAATTTCGTCTGGAGAGGGCCTGTTCCCGTCAGAACTTGTCGACGAATTCAAAAAGTGCCGTGACCAGGTTCCAGCCGAAGACTTCAACGTTGTCAAGCAAACCATCGAACGCGACCTCGGTCGGCCGATCAGCGAGGTGTTTGCCTCGATTGACTCAACCGCTCTTGCAGCGGCATCAATTGCTCAAGTACATCGCGCAACACTGCTTGACGGGACCGAGGTCGTCATCAAAGTTCAACGACCCGATGTCGCACGACTTGTCCGCACTGACTTGAAGGTGATGGCTTGGCTTGCCCCTCATCTCGTTGGCCGAATCCCCGTTGCAGCACTCGCAAATCCGCCTGCTCTCGTTGAACTGTTCGCAGAAACAATTGTCGAGGAACTCGATTTCCGCCTCGAAGCCTCAAACATGGTTGACGTTTCTAAGGTCCTTCATGATCTTGGACAGTCCCGATACGTCGTTCCTCGACCACATCCACAACTGGTGACGACGAGGACTCTCGTCATGCAGCGAATCGACGGGTTCAACTTCGACGACGTTTCCGGCATGCAGGATGCCGGCATCGACACCGAAGACGTGATCAGAACCGGCATGGTTGCCTTCATGGAAGGAGCACTCATCCACGGGATTTTCCACGGCGACCTCCACGGCGGCAACCTCTTTGTGCTCCCAGACGGACGAACAGCATTACTCGACTTCGGAATTACAGCCCGCCTCGATGATGACCGGCGACGGGCATTCCTTCGCCTCATGATGACTGCCACCACCAATGATCTCGTGGGTCAGATGGCAGCGCTACGGGATCTTGGAGCACTCCCCCACGACACCGACCTCAAAGCTGTCATCCATGATCTTCGCCTCGATGAGGCACCGATCGACCCCACGACCCTCTCTGGTGAGGAAATGGTTGCCGAGGTTCAACGCGTGGTGAAAGCACTGCTTTCCTACGGAGCCCGACTACCTAAAGAACTCATGCTGTACGTCAAGAACATGGTGTTCCTCGATGGGGCAATTGCCCGGCTTGCGCCTGACCTTGACCTCCTTGCTGAGGTCGCCAACATTTCAATGATGTTCGCCCAGCGTCATGGCGAGCGGCTGATGACCGAAATCGGAATTGATGCCGCACGGATGCAGGTCAACCTTGACAGCGTGAAAGCCGGCTTCGGAGTCGACCTGTCAACCGACCGACTCACATATCGCGAATTACAAGAACGCCGGGAACTCATTCAAAAGCGGATGCGTGCCCACGTAGAACGCAACCGTCGCTAAAGAAACGTCTAGTTTCATCACGTGCGAATTCTTATTGCTCGCTGCTCAGTCGATTACGCGGGACGACTATCGGCTCACTTACCTGAGGCTGTTCGACTCATCATGGTGAAAGCCGATGGGTGCGTCGCAATTCACGCTGATGGCGGTGCATATAAACCGTTGAACTGGATGAATTCGCCAAACACACTCGCCGATAACGGCGACCATTGGGTGGTGACAAACCCGAAGGGAGAGACGCTCACCATCAATCTCCTCGAAGTCTTTGAGGAGTTATCCCACGAATTTGGTGAAGACCCAGGCCTCAAAAAAGACGGTGTAGAAGCTCACCTCCAAGAGCTTCTTGCCGCATCACCTGAGGTGATGGAAGACGGACTACGGCTGGTTAGAAGGGAGTACCCAACAGCGATAGGGCCGGTCGATCTCGTCTGCCGAGATGCAGACAACTGCGTTGTCGCAATTGAAGTGAAACGTCGGGGAGAAATCGATGGTGTCGAACAACTCACTCGATATATCGAACGTCTACATCTCGACTCCTCGTTGGGCGAGGTGAGAGGAATGTTTGTCGCCCAAGTGATCAAACCGCAGGCACGCGTGCTCGCTGAGTCGCGTGGATTCAGGTGTGTTGAAGTTGACTACGACGCTCTCCGTGGCCTTGCACCCGATGAACTTCGATTGTTCTGAACTACGCGTGCTGTCACTCCATTTCTACCCACCAGTATCGTTCAGGTTATGAAGCCGATCACCGGCGTCGCACAGCACTACCCGTGGGGTACCTACGACGAGATTCCGCGCGTCCTCGGTGTTGAGCCAGATGGAAAACCGTGGGCCGAGTATTGGCTGGGGACCCACCCAAACGGTCATGCAACGACCGAAGACGGTTCGCCGCTCTCATCGCTTACTGGTGAACTTTCGTATCTGCTGAAGTTACTGTCAGCGCAACATCCGCTCTCGCTGCAAACACACCCAAACCGTGAACAAGCCCGGGAAGGCTTCG
>Ga0181574_10002991_pt1 | contig 15146 bp, 11 predicted proteins | sample 101ome_24_FD_145600 | JGI IMG/M metagenome (GOLD analysis project Ga0181574, IMG submission 145600) | Coastal salt marsh microbial communities from the Groves Creek Marsh, Skidaway Island, Georgia - 101410AT metaG (spades assembly) | ecosystem: Environmental > Aquatic > Marine > Intertidal zone... | reverse complement strand
CGGGGGTCGCTTCAGGCACAAATCGATCATTGGCACAAGGAGCGTCGATCAAAAGCATTCGACCCAATTGAATATCAAGCGTTCTTGCGAGAAATCGGGTATCTGCACCCACAACCCGAACCCTTCAGTATCACTACTGAAAACGTCGACCCCGAGATAGCCCGCGTTGCTGGACCACAGTTGGTCGTGCCGGTCATGAACGCTCGCTATGCGCTCAATGCGGCAAATGCGCGTTGGGGAAGTCTGTACGATGCCCTCTATGGCACCAACGCCATTGCAGAGGAAGGGGGCGCGGAGCGCACAGCGAATTACAATGCCGTGCGCGGAGCAAAGGTGATCGCGTGGGCAAGAGCGTTTCTTGATGAGCATTGTCCCCTCGTGGACGGCAGCCATAGCGATGCATCCGCCTATTCCATCTCAGAGGGCGCGCTCACGGTCAGCCAGATCGGCGGCAACCACGGCGCCTGCCTGTTGGATGCGTCGCAGTTCATTGGTTTCACCGGGTGCGAGGAAACACCCGAGAGCGTGCTCCTGAAACACAATGGGCTGCATATCGAAATTCAAATAGATCGATCCCACCCGGTTGGAGCCACCGATGCAGCAGGCGTTAAAGACGTTTGCCTTGAATCGGCTTTGACCACTATTCAGGACTGCGAGGATTCAGTCGCAGCAGTCGATGCGGACGATAAAGTTACCGTGTACCGCAACTGGCTGGGGCTCATGAAGGGCGATCTCACAGATACCTTTGAGAAAGGTGGTGAGTCGGTGGTGCGACGCCTGCACCCCGATCGAGCATTCAAAAATCCAAATGGAGAGCCAATCACTCTGCCCGGGCGCAGCTTGCTATTCGTCCGAAACGTGGGCCACTTAATGACTAGCCCCGCCATTCTCGACTCAAAGGGGAACGAAATACCTGAAGGCTTCATGGACGGCCTGTTCACTACTTTTTGTGCACTCCATGACCTGCAGGGCGAGCGCGCCATCAAAAACTCGCGCGCGGGCTCGATGTACATCGTGAAACCCAAGATGCATGGCCCAGAAGAAGTGTCGCTTACTGTGGAGCTATTCTCGCAAATCGAAGCATTGTTCGGTTTAGCGCCCAACACCCTCAAGGTTGGCATTATGGATGAGGAGCGTCGAACCACAGTGAACCTCGCCGAGTGCATCCGGCGAGCGAGCGAGCGCGTTGTCTTTATCAACACGGGCTTCCTAGATCGCACAGGTGACGAGATCCATACCAGCATGGAGGCGGGCCCTGTCACGGCTAAAACCACGATGAAGACTGAAACCTGGATCAATGCTTACGAGGATTGGAATGTCGATGTTGGCCTGGCTTGTGGGCTGCAGGGCAAGGCGCAAATCGGAAAAGGGATGTGGGCCATGCCGGACCTGATGGCTGAAATGCTCTCGGAAAAGATCGCTCACCCGCGCTCAGGCGCTAACTGCGCCTGGGTACCCTCACCCACGGCGGCCACTCTGCATGCGACCCACTATCACAGCGCATCGGTAGCTGACATTCAGCGAGAGATCGCGGATAAACAGCGCCGCTCCCTGGAGGAACTCCTCACTATTCCTCTGGGATCCCCCAACCAAATGTCTGAGGAGAAGATCCAGTACGAGCTTGATAACAATGCACAGGGAATGCTCGGATATGTGGTGCGCTGGGTAGAACATGGCGTTGGATGCTCAAAAGTACCTGACATCAACAATGTCGGCCTAATGGAAGATCGCGCTACCCTGCGCATCTCGAGTCAACACATAAGCAATTGGCTCCACCACGGGGTGGTATCAGAACAGCAGGTGAGAGACACATTATCGCGTATGGCTGCGGTGGTCGATGAACAGAATCAAGCTGACCCGGGTTATCGCCCAATGACCGACGATCTGGATGCCAGCCTGGCGTTTCAAGCCGCCTGCGAACTGGTTTTCGCGGGCACAACCCAACCTAGCGGGTACACGGAGCCGGTGTTGCACCGTTACCGCCTGGCGTTCAAGAATCAGACAGCTGACTAGAGACGTAGAGGCAGCACTGCCGGCGACCCCTCATACCACCCCCAAATTTAGTTGCATTATGCAATTATTGTCTATACTACAGACCCATAAACAATAATCCCAGAAATAAAAGCTTTTAATAGGCGGGAATTAATCGTAAGCTCTCCTTGCATATCGCAATTCGCATTATGCAATATATTATCGACGTGTGACGTGAGAGGCCAATGGGTTGCCGTACTCACGTGTTCAGGCAGCAACATGGTTTCAAAGGAGAGAAACATGTCCCGATATTCGCAAAAAGGATTTACCCTCATTGAGTTAATGATTGTCATCGCCATCATTGGCATTCTGGCCGCAGTCGCCCTACCGGCGTACCAGACTTATACCAAGAAAGCCAAAATGGCAGAGGTCATTTCTGCGGTCGCCCCGTACAAAACCGCCATTGCTATGGCCGTCCAAAAATCGTCTGCTTCTTGCTTCGCTGACGGCGCCGACACCCTGGCGCTCAGCGATCTGAATGCAGCCGCAGGTACTGACCCCACTTGCGGTCTCCCACCCGCTGCAGAAGCAGCCGGCGTTGTCGCGAGTGTCACCGTGGAGAATGGGGTGATTATTGCTACGGGAACGCAAGCAGTGGACAGCGTAACTTATGAACTGTCGCCCAACGGCGTAGTACCGCCCGTTGTTTGGGAAGAAGGCGGGACCTGCGTCGCCGCTGGTCTTTGCTGATACAGAAGTACTCTGCGCGGGCGTGCAGACGGGAACGCCGTCTGCCGCCCGCGCAACCCTTTCATAACCTCCTCGGTATTGCTTTTGCGGTGTCGACAGTGATGCAACGCACGTAACGGCCATGCATCACTCCGCTCAGCGTCCAAAAACGCTACGCAGTGCGTACCTTAATCAGGATGTAACAAGATGAACCTACCAGCGACCGGCTCCATTGATTCTTCCGTCAAAGGATTCGCGGGACGGCTCCTGGCAGAGAGCATTCTGACCCCGGATCAGGCTCGAGAAGCGAACCAAAACGCAAAAAACCAGCGCATCTCACTGGTGCGCTACATGGTCGATCAATTGGGCGTTGACAGCAGAGCTCTGGCGGAATGCGCCTCGATCGAGTTCGGCATGCCGGTATTTGATCTCACCGCGCTTAACCGAAACACCTTGCTGGATTATGACAGCCACACCGATCTCATGGAGAAACACCTCGCGGTACCGCTCTATCGCCGCGGGAATCGACTTTTTGTCGGTCTATCCGACCCTCTCAATCAAGCTGCTCTGGATGACTTCAAATTTGCGACTGGCACCAACACCGAAGCGGTGCTGGTGGACGATCAACATCTCAATCAACTGATTTCGGAATTAACCGAGAAATCAAACAGCTTCGATAGAGACATGGCCTCCCTGATCGGGGAGGACAAATATGATTTCGCGTTTGGGGAGAGTCGCGATGATGAAGAAAATGACGTTCATGACCCGACTGACGACGCCCCTATCGTCAGATTTGTGAATAAGATTCTGCTGGATGCGATCAGGCACGGCGCATCCGATATTCATTTTGAGCCCTATGAGAAACAGTATCGGGTGCGTTTCAGGACCGACGGCGTGCTGAGCGAGGTTGTCTCTCTCCCCCATCATCTCGCACCCCGCTTGGCGGCCCGGCTCAAAGTCATGTCCAGAATGGACATCTCAGAGCGCCGGATGCCGCAAGATGGGCGGATACAGATGAAACTGTCAAAAAGGCGGGCCATCGATTTCAGGGTTAATACACTGCCAACCTTGTACGGCGAAAAAATTGTTCTACGGATACTGGACTCCAGTTCCGCGCAAATGGGCATCGAGGCGTTGGGATACGAGCCGGATCAACAGGCGCTGTATCAAGAGGCGCTTCAAAAACCGCAAGGAATGATTCTGGTGACGGGCCCAACTGGGTCAGGCAAAACCGTCTCACTCTACACGGGCCTGGGCATCCTTAATCAACCGGAGCGCAACATATCCACCGCAGAAGATCCCGTCGAGATCAACATGCAGGGGGTCAATCAGGTACTGGTAAATCCCAGGGTAGGCCTCAATTTCGCGGAAGCATTACGCTCGTTTCTCAGGCAAGACCCCGACGTGATTATGGTCGGAGAAGTTCGCGATCTTGAGACAGCCGAAATCGCTATCAAAGCCGCTCAGACCGGCCATTTGGTACTTTCCACCGTTCATACGAACAGCGCTGCCGAGACGATCACCAGGCTGCTCAATATGGGAATTCCTGCCTTCAATATAGCGGCTTCGGTCACCCTCATTATTGCGCAACGACTGGCGCGAAGGCTCTGCGCACACTGCGCTCAACCAGAAACCGACGTGCCACCCGAAGCATTAGTCGAGCTTGGCTTTACACCCAATTTATTAAGTCAGGCTCGTATTAATAAACCTGTTGGATGCGCCAAGTGCAAAGATGGATACAAAGGGCGAGTGGGTATCTATGAAGTCGTAAAGATCACCAAAAACATTGCCTCTGCCATCTTGGATGGCGCGAACTCCATGGAACTGGATGTCGCTTTTCGAGAGGCGGGGTTCAATGACCTGCGCCAATCAGCACTTGAGAAATGTGCGCAGGGGCTAATCAGCTTGGCCGAAATCAGTCGCGTCACCACCGACTGATATGTTTAACGTTACAGCACAGAGAAACATCTGATGGCAACCGAGAGCACGCTATTTACGTGGACGGGCATCGACCGTAATGGCCGCAAATCCAGCGGCGAACTCATGGCCACATCAGCCGCTTTGGCTCGCGTGCAACTTCGTAAGCAAGGGGTCGCCGCAAAACGGGTCACGAAAAAATCATCCGCGATCCATCTCTTTGGCGACAAACAAATCAAACCGGCACACATTGCAATATTCACTCGTCAGCTGGCAACCATGATGAAAGCGGGAGTGCCGCTGGTTCAGGCTTTTGACATCATTGCTGAAGGGACGGAGCATAAAAAAATGCGAAGCCTCATTTTAACGCTTCGCAACGACGTATCCTCAGGCGCAGGACTTGCAGGCGCCCTTGCCCGGCATCCCAAACACTTCGACAACCTGTTTTGCTCGCTGGTGGCATCGGGAGAAAACTCGGGTACGCTCGAGATCATGCTTGACCGCGTTGCTACTTACAAAGAGAAAACCGAGGCGTTAAAAGCGAAGATAAAAAAAGCGCTCACCTACCCCACAGCAGTCATTGTCGTAGCCATTATCGTAACGGGAGTCTTGCTCATTAAAGTTGTGCCCCAGTTCGCCGAGACATTTCAAAACTTTGGCTCGGAGCTCCCCAGCTTCACACTGTTCGTATTACAAATCTCGGAGTGGGTGCAGGAATGGTGGAGCCTCCTTTTGGGTGTGCTCTTTGCAACGGGATACGCCTTTTCGCAGGCGAAGCTGCGCTCAAAAGGTTTCGCAAGCCGAGTAGACGCGATTTCTCTGAAGCTGCCCGTGATTGGCGGAGTGGTCCACGACGCTGTCATCGCGCGATTTTCCCGCACGCTCTCCACCACCTTTGCGGCAGGGGTCCCCCTGGTCGACGCCCTTGAATCCACCGCTGGAGCAGCGGGCAACGCTGTCTATGCCAGAGCCATTCAGCGCATCAAGGACGACGTCACCGCAGGTATCACGCTCGCTAATGCGATCCGTGGCACTGGCATTTTCCCTACCATGCTGTTGCAGATGGCCGCCATTGGCGAGGAATCGGGCTCTCTCGATGATATGCTGGGTAAAGTTGCGGACCATTATGAAACAGCGGTTGATAACGCGGTAGACAGCCTCAGCTCTCTAATGGAGCCCATGATCATGGCTGTACTGGGCGTGCTGGTCGGGGGCTTAATGATCGCCATGTATCTCCCCATCTTCATGCTCGGGTCCGTATTATGATCAGTTGTACTGTGCATTGAACTGGGGCCGAGGCCAAACCAAAAGCAATGACGTTACCGCTCTCTGAACCTATTCACTTCGCATCGCTCTGTGCGTTATTCGGATTGATCGTTGGGAGTTTTCTCAACGTACTCATTCTTCGCTTGCCCAAAATGATGGAGCAGTCATGGCGACGCGAGTGCAGTGAAATAATGGGCCAACCCATGCCCGCTGAAACGACCATCAGCCTCTCGCATCCTGCTTCGCATTGCCCAAGTTGCGGTGCCAAGATCAGACCATGGCACAATATTCCGCTTCTCAGCTGGTTGCTGCTACGAGGTCACTGTGCAGACTGCGGCGCGACGATTTCCATCCGCTACCCACTGGTCGAACTCATCAGTGGAGTGCTCTCTGCCCTGATAGGCTGGCAGTTCGGCTTTGGAGCCGAGGCTTTTAGCGCATTGCTCTTGGTTTGGTCTTTGGTTGCCCTAACCGTCATTGATCTGGATACGCAATTACTACCGGACAGCCTGACCCTGCCGCTTCTCTGGCTCGGCTTAACCGTCAACATTTTTGAAACGTGGGCGCCGCTCTCATCGGCAGTGGCAGGCGCCATCATCGGCTATGGCTGTCTCTGGTGCATTTATTGGCTGTTCAAACTCGCTACCGGGAAAGAAGGGATGGGTTATGGTGATTTCAAGTTACTCGCCGCCCTTGGGGCGTGGTTTGGATGGCAGGCAATCCCGCTGATGCTCTTGCTCTCATCTCTGGTAGGAGCTGTATCCGGTATCGTGGTCCTGATCGTTCTGCGCAAAGGAAGAGACACACCGTTGCCATTTGGCCCCTACCTTGCTGGCGCCGGCCTAGTCATGCTTTTCTTTGGCGACACGCTGATCACTGAATATCTTCGCGTGGTAGTTCCGTAAATTGTTGAGAGTAGGTGTCACAGGCGGGATCGGGAGCGGCAAAACCGCGCTCACCGACTGGCTGTCTGAGCAAGGCATCGTAATTGTTGATGCAGACCGTGTCGCACGGGATGTCGTGCAACCCGGTACGCCCGCCCTCAAAGCCATCATCGATGCTTTTGGAGAACAATACCTGACTCAGGATGGCAACCTCGATCGAGCGGCGATGCGCCAGCTAGTATTTGGGGATGAAGAAAAACGCTTACTGATCGAGTCCATTACGCATCCACAAATTCGCGAGGCGCTTTGGGATCAACTTCGACGCGCAGACTCGGCCTACGTCGTCCTCAGCTCACCATTGTTACTGGAGAGCGGCCAATCGGAAATGGTGGATATCAGTGTGGTAGTAGACGTTCCCGAGGAAATGCAGATCCAGCGCACCATGGCAAGAGACGCAAACGATAAAGCGCTGGTCGAAAAAATTATGGCCGCGCAAATGCGTCGACAGAAACGCCTCGAACTGGCGGATATCGTGGTCGATAACAGTGGTGATCTAAGCGCTTTGCATGACAGAGCTGCGCTTTTACACGAAACGCTATTGAATCGAGCAGCCGGGGCTTAGGCCGCGATTAAGTAGTCCAGTATTGCAACGTTGGCTGCTGGAAACTCCCATCCTAAAAGATCCTCGGGTCGTTGCCAGGCAAGGGGCTGCGACTCTAGGCTTCGTGGCTCCCCACGCCATCGCAGCACGCTATGGACGTCCAGCCTCACTCTTTTGTCGCCATAATCGTGTTCGACACTCAATAGCGGCTCACTACCCTCGATTTCGATACCAAGCTCTTCCCACAATTCTCGCGCCAACGCCTCCAAAACAGTCTCACCCGGCTCTAGTTTGCCCCCCGGGAACTCCCACAGCCCCCCCTGATGTGCGTGAGGCGCTCTGCGCGTTACGAGCACTCGACGCTCGGGATCCCTTAAAACGCCCACCGCCACCGTGACGATATCGTTTTCAAGTGCGGTATTCGGCATTGATTTTCACATAGTCGTAAGAAAGGTCGGTGGTCCAGACTGTTGCCGATGCGCTACCGCGATTCAGCATCACCTCGACCTTCAAATCACGGGGCTGCATGGCTTCCACGCCCTTTTCCTCGCGGTAGGACGCCGCGCGGGCACCCTCTTCCGCGATCACTATGCCGTTGATTCGGAGCACCACTGAATCAGTATCAAAATTATCCAGGCCCGTGCGTCCTATGGCAGCCAATATCCGTCCCCAGTTCGGATCAGACGCAAACAGGGCCGTTTTCACCAGTGGAGAGTGGGCAATGGTTCGGGCTACCTCATCACACTCTGCTGCAGTCCTGCCGCCCGATACGTTAACCTCGACAAACTTACTGGCACCTTCGCCATCTCGGACAATGTCGTGAGCCAAGTCGATCATAAGATCCGTCAACGCCTCCGCAAACCGATCATAGTGTGAGCCATCAGTAGCAATGCTGATACCACTGTCACCTGTTGCCGAGAGGGTGACCGCATCGTTGGTGGAGGTATCTCCATCGATCGTTATTCGGTTGAAGCTGTCTGCAACTGCCTTCTTCAACAAGCTGTCTAGTGTAGCGGCATCGATTCTGGCGTCCGTGCCCACGAACGCGAGCATCGTTGCCAAGTTCGGGCAGATCATGCCGGCACCCTTGGACATTCCCGTAATGGTGCACGAGCGGCCCTCTAATTCGAATTGCTTGCTCCTCAATTTAGGTCGGGTGTCGGTAGTTAAAATCGCAGAAGCGGCGCGGCTCCAATTGGTTGCCGACAGATCACCAATAGCCTGTGGCAAAGCAGCGATGATTGCGTCAGTAGGCAAGGCTTCCCCAATAACCCCGGTAGAAAATGGCAAGATCTGATCTACCGGTGCTTTCGTCAGCGCTGCGGCGGCTTGGCAACAACTTTCAGCAGAGGATATTCCCTGCACACCGTTACCCGCGTTAGCGTTGCCGGTGTTAATCATCAACCAGCTCGCTCGTCCAGCATTGGCGCGCAAGTGTCTTTCCGCAACCACAACGGGAGCGGCCCGGAAGGCGTTTTGCGTAAATACCGCCGCAGTGCGGGTGTCTGGCGAGAGATTAATCAGCACCAAATCATCTCGGTTGGCGGTTTTGACGCCCGCCTGCGCTACTCCCAATCGTATACCGCTCACCGGATGGGTCACTGCTTTACACCTCGCCCAGATAACAGCCTGTTGCTGGTGCCAGTGTGGCCTGAGGCACCCATCAGGTCAGGGCACCATGGCATTGCTTGTACTTTTTTCCACTCCCGCAAGGACAGGGGTCATTCCTTCCCACTTTGGGCTGCGACCGGGTGACCGGTTGCGGCTGCGCGGGAGACGAGTCGGAATCAGGCGTCGCGTTCGCCGAACTCGCATCGGCATGCTCAAACGCCATTTGTTGCTTGGCAGCCTCTCGACGTCGCTGTTCCTCAATCGCGGCAGCCTCATCCGATCGCTGGACTTGAACATGGCTCAAAAAACGAATCACTTCGTATTTAAGCCGCTGAAGCAGGCCCTCGAACAAAGCGAAAGATTCACGCTTGTACTCCTGCTTGGGGTTTTTATTGGCGTAGGCTCTCAGGTGTATGCCTTGACGCAACTGGTCCATGACCTGCAGGTGCTCTTTCCATAACGTGTCGAGAACCTGCAGCATGATCTGCTTCTCGAGCTGTCGCATACCCGAACCAATTCCCGCCGCTTTGGCGTCATAGGCGCCCTGCACTTCCGCTACGATCCGCGCCCGCAAGGTTTCTTCATGAAGGCCGTCGTCCTCGTCCAACCATCGACTGACAGGCAACGCGAGCCCAAATTCAGTTTCCAACTGCCTTTCCAAACCGGGAACGTCCCACTGCTCTTCTACGCTCATCGGCGGAATGAATCCGTCTATGGCCTCGTTGACCACATCCGAACGAATCGCAGTAATGGTTTCACCGATGTCTTCATCCGAGAGCAGTTCGTCGCGCTGACGATAAATAATCTGTCGCTGGTCATTTGCAACATCGTCATATTCCAGCAACTGTTTCCGGATATCGAAGTTGCGGCCCTCTACCTTCCTCTGGGCTTTTTCAATCGCGTTGGAAACCATCCGATGCTCAATCGCTTCACCGCGTTCCATACCCAAAGCCTGCATAAAACTCTTGACCCTGTCGGAGGCGAAGATGCGCATTAGATTGTCTTCCAGGGAGAGATAGAAGCGTGACACGCCAGGATCTCCCTGACGTCCCGAACGCCCACGCAATTGATTATCAATCCGGCGCGACTCATGGCGTTCGGTGCCCAGGATGTGCAGTCCACCCGCATCAATCACGGCATCGTGTCGTGCCTGCCACTCGGCGGTAACGCGCTCGCGCATCGCGTCGTCAAACTGATCGCCCAAAGCACTGAGTTCAGCCTCGAGATTCCCACCCAGAACGATATCTGTCCCTCGGCCAGCCATATTGGTTGCTATCGTCACCACACCGGGGCGACCCGCCTGCGCAATGATCTCGGCCTCCTGCTCATGGAACTTTGCATTGAGCACCTTGTGCTCAATACCTTTTTTCTGAAAAGCCGCGGACAATTCTTCAGAGGTTTCGACAGAGGCAGTGCCGACCAAGACGGGCGCACCGCTTTCGATGCAAGCCTGGACGTCCTCAATAATCGCCTCGAACTTCTCCTCTCGAGTGAGGTAAACCAGATCATTGAGGTCGTCTCTGCGCATCGGAACGTTGGTGGGAATCACTACGCAGTCCAAACCATAAATCTGACGAAATTCAAACGCTTCGGTATCCGCCGTGCCGGTCATGCCCGACAGTTTGTCGTAAAGTCTGAAAAAGTTCTGGAAGGTGGTCGATGCCAGCGTTTGGCTCTCGCTCTGGATTCGGACACCTTCCTTGGCCTCTATCGCCTGGTGAAGACCTTCAGATAACCGCCTTCCCGGCATTGTTCGGCCAGTGTGCTCGTCAATAAGCACCACTTGTCCTTCCTGCACGATGTACTCGACATCGCGCTGAAACAAAACGTGGGCTCGCAGACCTGAATGCACATGGTGTAGCAACCCCAGATTGGTCGCTGCGTAGAGCGAATCATCTTCTTGCAACAAACCAGCCTCAATCAGCATTCCCTCGACCTTTTCGTGACCACTCTCAGTGAGTTCGATGCTTCGTTGCTTCTCGTCGACTGTGAAATCGCCTTCCTGTTCCTCAACCTCAACAGTGAGCTTGGGAATCAGCCTGTTTATGGTCTTGTAGAGCTCCGAACTATCTTCTGCCGCGCCCGAGATGATGAGTGGCGTTCGGGCCTCATCAATAAGAATGGAGTCCACCTCATCGACAATAGCAAACGCTAGGTCACCCTGGCTTTTATCGCTCTTGCTGAAGGCCATATTGTCGCGAAGATAGTCAAAACCAAATTCGTTGTTGGTCCCATAAACAACGTCACATGCGTAGGCGGCCCGCTTTTCCTCCGCGCTCTGTCCTGAACGGACCACGCCTACCGATAAACCCAGAAACTCGTAAAGCGGACCCATCCATGCCGCGTCACGTTGCGCAAGGTAATCATTGACCGTGACCAAGTGCACGCTGTGATCGGGTAAAGCGTTTAGATAGGCGGGCAAGGTCGCTACGAGCGTTTTTCCTTCTCCGGTTCGCATCTCGGCAATCTTGCCGTCATGCAATGCCATACCACCGATTAGCTGCACGTCGAAATGACGCATACCCAACGCTCTAACGCCGGCCTCTCTCACAACCGAAAAGGCCTCTGGGAGTAACTGGTCCAGTGTTTCCCCGTCGCGTAACCGAGACCGGAATTCCGCGGTTTTGCCACGAAGTGCATTGTCATCCAGTGCCTGCATGGCCTCTTCGAGCGCATTAATTCGGGAAACGACTTTTCCCATTTTCTTCAGCTCTCGATCGTTGCGAGTGCCAAATATCTTTTTCATTGTTGCGATCAACATAGGAGTCTCACGAAAGTGTTTTCGAGGTAATCAATTAGATTGCGGCGCGATTGCGCCCGAGCGCTGCTTTAGCGGTGGGTGCGGCGAACGTACGTGGCCGGATCAACCGCACGGCCGTACTTAAACACCTCAAAATGAACGTGCGGGCCGGTAGATCGTCCCGTGCTACCCATGAGCGCGACGACATCTCCGCGTCGCACCAGATCGCCAACAGCGACCAAATTTTCTTTGTTATGTGCATAGCGCGTGCTCAAGCCGTCACCATGCGACACCTCTACCATCAGACCATAGCCGCTTTGGTAACCACTCCAACTGACAACACCGCTGGCGACAGCGAGAATGTCGGATCCCTCGCGTCCGGCAAAATCGGTTCCTTCATGCCAACCGGGCTGACCGGTAATCGGGTCGATGCGATTGCCAAATGGAGAGGATTGCCATCCTTTACGGATGGGCCTGCCTGCAGGCGTGGATTCAGTCCTGAGTTGCTCTGAGGAGAGTAACCCGGCGAGCACGTCGAATTGCGCTTCGCGACGGGCGAAGATGGCATCCAGTGCACTCAATTTCGAATCAACATTAGCTACATCGGGCGACTCGGTGACGGTGAGCGGCTGAGCCGGACCTCCAAGAGCCGGTGGGCCAGAAAAGTCGAATTCGCCCGTATCTAGTCCCGCCAATTCGGTCAGATGACTCCCCAGCGCATCGAGACGGGTCACGTGCGCTTGCAAACTAGCCAGTCGGCGAGTCATGGCCGTCAATCTTGATTGCGCCTCTGCCCCCATTTGTGCCAGCGCCTCGGCTCTTTCGGTGGCCTGTTGCTCCTGCGAGGTCACACGAGACGCCTGCTCAGACTCGACACCTTCACCGAATCCAATCTGGTAACTGAGCGCAACGAGGCCTATGGGCAACCCGATGACGCAAACAGACACGAATGCCCAGAACCCTTTACCGAGTTCAATCGTCCGCGAGGCCGCATGGCGGTTGAGAAGTATGAGTTTCACGATTGAATATCGCCAAAAACCGGGCGGCAACTATGCCATCTCCAGTGTCTGCGGGAAACCTTTTCCGTTTGCGAGCGCCGCATCATCATGCATCACGCCAGTTGCAGGTCAGCCGGGATAGACCAGTCAATAGGCGCATCGGCGACTTCTTCATAAGTGACCCATTCCCAAGACTGTTTTGCCTGCAGCAGTGCTCTGACCAACCTGTTATTCAGCGCATGGCCCGACTTGACACCCTCGTACTCACCAATCAGTTGATGCCCCAGTAAATAGAGGTCACCTACCGCGTCGAGGATTTTGTGCTTTACAAACTCGTCGTCGTAGCGCAAACCTCCCTCATTCAAAATGCGGTAGTCATCAATCACAATCGCATTATCGACGCTACCACCCCGCGCCAGGCCTCGGGCACGCATGTACTCAAACTCATGCACAAAACCGAAGGTTCTTGCGCGGCTCACTTCCCGCATAAAAGCTTCGCCGCCGAGGTCAACTGTCGCATGCTTCGCTTGCTGAAGAAAAACCGGATGATCGAAATCGATTGAAAAACTCAGCTTGAATCCATCATAAGGACGCAAGATTGCGCGCTTATCACCGTCGCTGACTTCGACGGTCTCAGTGACTCGAATAAAACGTTTGGGAGCCGACTGCTCACGAATTCCTGCTGTCTGAATCAGGTAAACAAAGGGTCCCGCCGAGCCGTCCAGAATGGGCACCTCGGGGGAATCGAGGTCAATGTAGACATTGTCTATGCCCAGACCACACAACGCCGAGAGCAAATGCTCTACCGTGGTGACCTGGCCCTCTCCGGTACCCAAGCTGGTAGACAGGTCGGTTTCATCAACCCAGTCGGCTCGGGCGGGGATTTCCCGGGCCGGACTGAGGTCGATGCGGCGGAATACCACCCCAGCGTCAACTGGCGCGGGGTTCAGGGTCATCTCCACCTTTTGACCGGAATGTAGCCCTACTCCCGTCGATTTAATCGACTCAAGCAGGGTACGCTGTCTCAGCATGACTTTTCCTCTCTGCAGAGGGCAAACCATACTAGGGCGCGCTAGCGCATTCCAGCCTTGCCACCTTCATTATTTACGCGAATGGGGCCTTTACACCCTCTCAGTCAGCTTGCCGGCGCAGGAATGCAGGCACATCAAATAGCTGCTCATCCAGATCCTCATCCATCTTCAGAGCAGCCTGGCCATGTGTCGCTGGTGCGCGTGAGCGCACGTTGGGCGGCAGATCGTAATCGTCATAATCTGCGCCGACCGTAGCGGGTCGCTTGGGCACCGTTGTCTCAACAGCGGTCAGTGCGGGTCGGGCGTCGACGCTACGGAGCCCCGTCGCCACTACGGTTACTTTCAAGGCATCGGTCATCTCGGGATCGATAACCGTACCCACCACAACCGTGGCATCTTCTGAGGCGATATCTTCAATCGTTGCGCCAACCTCTGAGAACTCTCCCAAGGACAGATCCAGACCTGCCGTGATATTCACGAGGATCCCGCGAGCACCACTGAGGTCGATATCGTCTAGCAAAGGACTGTTGATGGCGCGCTCTGCCGCTTCCCGAGCTCTGTTTTCCCCGACAGCGGTGCCGGTTCCCATCATTGCAGATCCCATCTCTGACATCACGGTACGCACGTCAGCGAAGTCCACGTTGACCAACCCCGGCCTGATAATCAGATCCGCGATACCCTGAACAGCGCCCAACAACACGTCGTTAGCCTCTTTGAAAGCATCGAGCAAAGAGGTATTGGATCCCAGTACCTCGAGCAATTTTTCATTTGGAATCGTGATAAGAGAGTCGCAATGCTGGGCGATTTGGGCAAGGCCCTCTTCCGCTGTCGACAAACGCCGCCTACCCTCGAAACCAAATGGGCGTGTTACCACGGCAACTGTCAGAATGCCCAGTTCACGCGCGACTTCAGCCACGATAGGGGCCGCGCCCGTGCCGGTGCCCCCGCCCATACCGGCGGTGACAAAGACCATATCGGCGCCGTGCAAAGCGTCGGCAATCCGATCCCGGTCTTCAAGCGCCGCGGCCCGACCTACTTCAGGATTAGCGCCAGCGCCCAGTCCCTTCGTAATGCCCGCACCCAACTGCAGGACGGTTTTCGAACTGATGTCCGAGAGCGCCTGCGCATCTGTGTTGGCACAGATAAAATCAACACCTTCCACCTGATGATCAATCATGTGACGGACGGCGTTGCCGCCACCGCCACCGACACCGATCACCTTGATCACGGCACTTTGTGGTGCACTATCTACTAGTTCGAACATGACTTTCTCCCCTTAAGTTAAAAGATCCAAACTGCGGACCCTCGTTTCAACTGCAATCAATTCAAAAGTGCCGCGCGAACCAATCCTTGACTCGCCCTGCAAAACTCAACCCTTGATTCTTTGCCTCGCGCTCC
>Ga0181574_10002985_pt1 | contig 15155 bp, 11 predicted proteins | sample 101ome_24_FD_145600 | JGI IMG/M metagenome (GOLD analysis project Ga0181574, IMG submission 145600) | Coastal salt marsh microbial communities from the Groves Creek Marsh, Skidaway Island, Georgia - 101410AT metaG (spades assembly) | ecosystem: Environmental > Aquatic > Marine > Intertidal zone... | reverse complement strand
GATAATGCTTTGATGAAAGTCGATATCTCCTTGACTGCACAATTCACCATTGCGCTTGAAGGGACCATAAAGAATGGCAATCCCTTTCGGGGCAAGCGCCCTAGAAATTTCAAAGATCAAAATTTCTGTTTCTTCGTGGCTCACCAAATGCAGCAGGTTTGACAAAAAAATCAAATCATATTGGGTATTTACCTTCGACCATCCCGTCTCAGTCGCATCTAACAGGATCGGTGGCTCCACGTTATCTCGCTTTTTCTCATTGATCCAAATCTTGATACTTTTTAGGCGAGATGGATCCACATCTGACGGCTGCCAAATGAGCTCTGGAATCGCTGCGGCAAGTGACACGATGTGTTGGCCGGTCCCGCTTGCGATTTCTAAAGCCCACCCGCGGCGCGGCGCAAAGCGTTTCACCAGCGTTAAAATGGCCGGCAGATTCCGTTCGGCCGATGGCGCGTTCAACCGGCCTTCGCCCTCATCTTGTGCGACGCTTGCCGTCTTTGGAAGGTTTTGTCGATGCACCATTTAGATTTTTTAGTCGACGGGCTTTATGCAAGCTTTACGCCTGCATAAAATATCGATTTGGTTCAATGTGCGTGTTTCCAAGGTCCGAAATCTTTGCCGCCTTCAACAATCTCATACATCACGCAGGGCTCATCTCCGATAACCCAGCCATCATGGCCCGGCGCAAAGTAATAGGCATCACCGGGCCCCACTTCTATTTTTGAGCCATCATCATGCGAGCAACCGAGGCGCCCGGAAATTACAATACCGATATGTCCGGCTTGGCAGCTATCGCCACCAACGGTGGGTTTGATACATTCTGACCAAACCCAACCTGGCTGTAAAACCAATTTTGAGGCGTTTACATTGCCAAGCTTTACCACCTCTACTTTGGCCTTTGGCGGGTTTTTAACTTCATCTGCATCATTAAAGTTCTTTGAGAAAAGAGTTTGCATTCTACCATCCTTTAAGTTTTCTTATGATATTTGTAACTTTTCACAGACAGATCCTGCTTGTCACCAAAAAAATATTAAATTCGGATTTTGAGGCCCTCACCAGCTTTCTTTTGCATCGGTTTAAGCTTGTTGCGTGATCCAAACGCCCAGTCCCATGATACCAATGCCCAAGGCACGGATCGCGGAAAGCGGTGTTGGGGTCGCTGTAAAGAATGCAAAATGATCAATCACAGCTGCGCTTACCAACTGCCCGATTAAAACAAAAAATATCGCGTTTCCAATTCCAAATTTTGGTGCGATTGTAGTGATAGAAAGAATATAGAAGACCATCAATAAACCTGCCAGAAAAAGATACTTTGGCGCGGTTAGAATCGAAGCGATGGCCAACTCTGAGCTGCTCAAGAGGGCTACCAAGCTTGTAAAGAAGGCGACAAAAAGCAGAGTGGTTACCGCCAATAAGGGCGATCCTAAAAACTTTCCAAGATACGCGTTTAATGCCGCCAGCACTGGAACGCCGATTCCAGCGGCCAGCATGATCATTGCAGATGTACTGTAGGACATGATTTTTCTTCCTTCTTAAAGAACGTGATGTGATAATCTTCGGTTCGGTCAACCGTGTCTAGCCTGCTCAGAAACAGCAAGATCCTAAGGCAGCCCCAAACGTTGGGAGGTTTGGGTTGAATTCAAACACTCCGTGCTATTTTAAGTGGCATGGCAGAATTGGAACAGCATGAAATCAGCGATATCATTCAAATGGCTTTGTCGGATCATGTGTCCTTTGCCGATATAGAGGGGCAATATGGCTTGAAAGAAAGCCAAGTGAAAACGCTTATGCGGCAGAATTTAAAACGTGGGAGCTATCAAGCCTGGCGCAAACGTGTGGCGCGGTTTGCGAGCCGCCGTGCGCATTACAAGTAGGATCGCTGGGCAGGGCAACCCGCCTATAGTTCAAGATAATTGAGTGGTTTAGAAATTCCTGTAGTGAGCGGTTATCGGCTTTGAAATCGTCTGGATAAGCGTTATGGTTCGGTAAAAGTTTGAAAAAGAGTTTAAAAAAGAGACTTACATGCCGATCGAAACCGATGCAGACCCCATGACACCGTATCAGCTGCCGTTTCCGAAAGAGGCTCTTGATGAGATAATTATCCCAGATGCGATGCCTAAGGATGATCGTTTATGGGTGCCTCAGGCAGAAAATGTTTGGTTTCGACCTTTGTGTTTAAACCGCTCTCAAGGATATTGGACAACATTACTGAAGGTGCGCAAGGCGGGGGTGTTGTCTCGTCACCGGCATCCACAGGGTGTGCACGGATTTGTTTTGAAAGGCCATTGGCATTATTTAGAACATGATTGGGTGGCTGAAACAGGTTCCTATGTATTCGAACCTCCTGGAGAGACGCATACATTGGTGGTGCCCGACGGCGTGGATGAAATGATCACGTTTTTTCAAGTGAACGGCATGATGTTATATGTGGATCCTTGGGGAAAAGTTCAGGGCTATGAGGATGTGTTTTCCAAGATTGATCTGTGTAAAAAACATTTCGCGGCCGTTGGGCTTGGGGAAGATTTTGTGAATCAATTCATCCGATGATGTGACATCCTTTTCAGCGAGCCATTATCAGGGCAGGGCGTTTCGCATATGAGCTCTGTCTGTATCATGTGGTTCTCATGCGATTGGAATTTGCAGATAACCTTCTTTCTCTTCACGGGCTTTGCCGATTAAAATGCCAGTTTGCCGCCTGGGCGTCACGGGGCCTCTCGCTATTCACGGGTGCGTTACGGCTAAATTATCGCCTTTAGACAAAGGGCGGGTCAGCATCTTAAGTAAAGCCATGGCGAAACGCAGGGCATAAGTAGGAAGGTTGCAACACTCGTGAAGGTCGGTGATGTCCTGCACTCAATCGCATATCCCTGATATATATATATCACGAGGGCCGATCTGCGATTATTGGCTTTTCGGGGTGCGCACGCCCTTAACGATCCGGAGTGAACGGCGTTCGAAGGGAGGTTATGATGAGGCAGTTTTGCGTTCAAGTATCTGTAAAAAAGCAAAAGTTATGGTTTGGTGGTGCAGACAGTCTCGAGCTAGCCAGTCTCCTCGTATTTTCGCAGTTAACAGGGAATTTAGAGGGAAAAGCGTGGGCTTTGGGTTGATATTGGCCGTTTTCGGCAGAATTGGTTCTGAATCGTACCACAATAACAGCGTCTTGCAGGCCGTTTTCCTATAAATTAAAGAACAAGGGAAAATAATTTTGGAACAGGGAAACGGGCAGGGCGAACAGGGAAGCCTCATTTTGCTTCGGGCGCATGACGCCTCAATCGACAAGGTCAGACTCCGTTGAAACCAAACGCAATGGCTTACATCGAAAAACCTCATTGAAAGCGGACTTACCACGTCTGATCGTTCGCCGAAAAAATGCATAATCGGTTTTTTGCTTAGTGAAGACTCTCTTGGTTAGACAATGGGTCATTTCTGCCCCATTGTCTAACCAAGAGAGAAACCTTAGATAATCGAACACCAAAGTTGTAGGAAAGGCCAATGCGTGCAATCGTACTTCTATGCTTGTTGATGTTGCCAGCGCCTGTGTCAGCACAGGAGTTGGCAGTCATCACGTCCTTTCCGCCCAGAATGACCGAGGCCTACGCAGACCTCTGGGCGAAGCGAGGGCCCGCATCTCAAGTTCGGGTGCTTCACAAAAACACAGTCGCGGCGATCGATGAGATCGCGCGCGGCAATGAGCGTCGGTTCGACGTTTTCATGGTGTCATCGCCAGAAGCATTTGAGCTTTTAGCGCGAAAGGGCGCATTCGCCCCCGAGCGGGTTTGCGGCGAGGGACCGAGCAGTGTCGAGCCCTTTGCTTTGTCTTCAGTGGGCTGGACACGCCGCACAGACAGTGAACTGTTCATGCCGGGCGAGTGGAACGATCTGTTGCGCGCGCCCTATCAGGGCAAAATTGCCATGGCCCGCCCGGCCCGCTCAGGTTCGACGCATATCATGATCGAGCATCTGTTACAAATACGAGGTTGGGACGAAGGATGGAGCTATATTCTGTCTCTTGCCAGCAATCTGTCGACCCTGACTGCCCGCAGTTTTGGAGTGCCCGACGGTGTGGCACAACGGCGGTTCGAGATCGGGCTCACACTTGATTTCCTAGCGCAGTCTAAGTCTGACGTGCTGGAGTTTCGATACGGACGGCCAGTGATGCTCACGGCGGCGCGCATTGGCATTCTGGATAATGGAAAGTCGCCTGAAGCCGCTTGCGACTTCGTCAAGATGGTCTTGTCGCCTGAAGGGCAGCGGCTTCTCCTCCGACCAGAAATTGCCCGCATTCCGATTGATTCCGATGCCCGAAAAGAGGCGCCGGCGTTGCCAGACAGGGTGCAAGACGCATTGAGGCTTGAGTGGATCAGTTACGATTCCAGTGTTTCCGCGCAACGGTACTGGGCGGTGAATACGTTATTTGATGTAATGATCACTGAAAGCCTTGCTGAACGGAAGTCGCTTTGGGCCCGGCTCCAAGCGCTTGATGGTCAAGTTGATCCAGCGGCATTGGCTTCGATACGCGCCCACTTGACTAGCGCTGTCACTGTCGAGCCACCTTTGATCGCAACGCATGACGCGGGTGACGGGCTTCGGACCACGCATTTGACAGGCATGAGCGAGGCCCAAAGGCGTGTGGTAGAAGGGTGGAGACGTGCAAATGCATCTTTCCTGCAGCGCGCGCACGCAGGGCTTGTTGAGCTTGAAAGCCCTGCAAATTAATGTCGGCGTTGCAGGACATCTTACGCACCAAGATATGGACACGGTTGTTCTTGATGATCGTGACAGCCATCTTGTTGACGTGGGGCGTAGTTGGACTGGCGCTTTTTTTGCTGAGCACAGCACGCGAAGTCGTCAACGACGTCATCCGCGACGACGTTCCGCGGGTTATCGATACCGCGCGGCTATCCGCAACAACAGCTGATCTTGGGCTGCTCAGTAATCGTTTGCTAAGGGCAAACGAGGCCGATCTGGATGCGGTCGAAGAAGAGTTGCGCAATACTGTGGCGCAGACACAAATCTTCTTTGACTCGAACATCTCTCGCGAGCTCGAACCGCAGCTATTGCCGTTGTTGGAGGCCAATTTTGACGCGGTCGTCCTGCGTCTCAATACCTCGGCGCAGATCGATAAAGAAATTGCGCGGCAAGCCGATGCGCTTCGTTGGTTATACATCGATATTGAAGATGAGGCTTCGGCTCTGGTGGCGGATTTCGCGTTCAATGCCACTACACTTTCACAGCGCATTGTGAGCGAAGAGGCTCCGGAAAAACGCGCCGACATTGCTCTGCAGCTTCGCCGTGAACAGAGTCTAATGAATCTGTTTGCTGCACTTGAATCCGATGCGTCTGCTGCCGCCACTTTGGGCGTTCAGGCGGCGGCAAGCAATGATAAGACACAGTTGGCGCAGTTCGAAGCTTTGGTTTCCGACACGCTGTCACGCGTGTCGGAAGCGACGGAAGGGTTAGAAGAAACGATTGGGAATAATTCCCTGCTTTTTGCGTTCGAGCAGCTGGAAAGGCTTTTGATGGCTGAGGGCGGGTTGATTGAGAACCGAAAAGCCTGGCTTTCAGAGCGAAATGCGTTGGATGTGTCATTATCGAACCTGATGTCACAGCTGGGTTTGGTCCAAAAAAAACTAGAGCAAGTCACGGTTCGTCAGACGACTGCGCTGAAAGCGAAGAGCGAAGCGTTTGAATCCACTATTGCCAGTTCGAGCCGTAACTTGATTGTTCTGACGTTGCTGGCGGCTCTGGGCGGTTTTTCCATTCTGTTTCTCTATATCCGGCCTTCAATCATCCGGCCGCTCAGGTCACTTACAAGAGCCATGCGGGACATTTCAGCTGGGCGGGAGGCGCAGATTCCAAACGTGTCGCGAAACGGACAGGAAATCGCTGAGCTTGCCGAAGCCGTCGCCTCTTTCGCTGACGCCGTGGCGGCGCGAGACAGGGCAATAGGTGAGTTGCGACGCACTCAGGACGAGCTGGTGCAGGCAGGCAAAATGGCGGCTCTTGGTACGATGTCCGCTGGACTGGCGCATGAGCTGAACCAACCCCTAGGCGCGATCCGGCAGCGCGCCTATCTGGTAGAACGCGCGATCGCGCGAAAAGACATGCCAAAGGTACAAACGCAGGTCGACAAGATCAACGATTTGGTGGAACGCATGGAGGCAATCATTTCGCATCTACGACGCTTTGCGCGGCGCGCCGAAATCGAAAAGAGTGCGGTCAAGCTTGGTGATGCAGTCGATGGTGCTGCGACATTCCTTAAAAACCGCTTGGCAGATGGCGGCGCGAGTCTGGAGGTGACGCAAGATGCGCGTCAACTTGTGGTTAAGGCGGATCCTGTGTTGCTGGAACAGGTTATCGTGAACTTGATCTCAAACGCCAGCGACGCGATTGCCGAGACGGATCTGCCTGGCACAATCACCATCGACCAGAGTGCCAGCACCCCTGACATGGCATGCTTTACCGTTACAGACACGGGTGTCGGTCTGAGCAATATTGCTGCAGATCAGGCGTTCGACCCCTTCGTTACAACTAAGGACCCAGGGCTGGGCATGGGGTTGGGTCTGTCGATCTCCTACAACATCATGACCGGCATGGGCGGCACTCTTCGACTAGAGAAGGCAAAAAGGACCGGCACTCGTGCTGTCGCCACCCTGCCAATCGGAGGAGCCTCGTGACAGCGGATCCTGAAATATATCTGGTCGATGACGATGCCGATTTTCGCGAGGCCACAACGGAACTGCTCGAGGATGCCGGGCTGCGCGTGCAGGCGGTTTCGTCGGCCGGTCCAATGCTTCGCGCACTTGATCCGGAATGGGCGGGCGTTGTGCTATGCGATGTACGGATGGCGGATATGGATGGGTTTGCGACGCTAAAAGCCGTTCGGGCTCAGGCTCCCCGCGTGCCCTTCATCATGATCACCGGTCACGGAGATGTTCGCTTGGCCATCGCCGCGATTAAGGCTGGGGCTTATGACTTTATCGAAAAACCTGTGCAGCCGGATGTCTTGCTGAGCACATTGAAGCGGTCAATCGCCGCCCGAAAACTTTACTTGGACAATGCCCGTCTGCGCTCGCGTGCACAGCGTGGTGGTGGGCTTCGGTCACAGATCTTGGGCCGCGCCCCCGCGATCAAAGAGGTTCGAAGGCTCTTAGCGGACATCGCGCCGCTGCCGGTTACGGTTCTCATGCTGGGCGAGCCGGGCACTGGTAAAAGCCTTGCAGCACAAGCATTGCACGATCACGGCTGCGGCGGCGGAGAGCTTCATTTTATCGCCTGTGCAACCGCCAACGAGCAGAATTTTACAAACAAGTTGGCCAGTTTACCGTGTAATGGGACCGTCATATTTCGCGGCGCACATTTGCTTGTGCCGGAACTGCACGGTCATTTAACTGAATTCTTGCGGCGCGACGATCGCCCAAGAGCGGTTCTCACGGCAACAGAGCGCGACACGCTGGATGACAGGCTTTTTTACCTCGCCTCAGGCGTAACTGTCGAGCTTCCCCCGTTGCGCGACCGGGAACGAGATATTTTCATCCTGCTGGAACACTTTCTGCGCGATGCTGCAACGCGTTTTGGTAGACCTCTACCGATGACAACCAAAGAGATGCTGGCCCCTATTGCTCGACATCAATGGCCCGGAAATATACGAGAGTTGCGCGCGGTAGCCGAGCGCTTGGTGATCGGTCTTCCGCCAGACCTTGTCGACCGACCTAAAGGCGATACCAACGACCTCAACTATGACGACGCGATGAAGAGATTCGAAGCTGATTTGCTTGGGCAAGCATTGCGAGAAACAGGAGGCCGCAAAGGCGATGCGGCGGCTCTACTGGCGATTCCTCGCAAGCGGCTTTATTTGCGCATGAAAGCCGTCGGACTGCTGGCTCAGGGTCAGAAATGACGCAAAGCCTGTTCCCACTTTGACCCAATCCCGGAGATTTGGCCACAATATCTCGCAAATTTGTGCAGGGATTGGGGCATCCACTAGCCTCCCGCTGTGCTTGTTATCTAAGCGCGAGGATATTCCTAGGGAGGAAGCAAAATGACAAACAGACTAATCACCAGCCTGGCCGTTCTTATATTGAGCACAGGCGCTGCAATGGCGGATGGCAAGATAACCATCATCACCTCATTTCCAGACAGCATGACCGGCCCGATTGAGGCTGCGTTCGAGGCGGCGAACCCTCAGTATGATCTGGAAGTTCTGAACAAGAAAACCTCCGCCGGTGTGAAATTTATTCAGGAAACGTCAGACAATAACACTTCTGATATCTTCTGGGCCTCTGCACCAGATGCGTTCGAAGTTCTCAAAAACGACGATCTTCTGGCGGACGTCACCATTAAGTCCGAGGGTATCCCCGATATGATCGGTGCTTATCCATTGAATGACCCAGACGGAAAGTACTATGGCTTCGCGGGTGCGGGATACGGCATCATGTGGAATGAACGTTATCTCAAGGCGAATGGTCTGGTGCCCGCAGCCGAATGGGACGATCTTGCCAAGCCCGAGTATCATGGCCATGTCGGCATGTCCGCGCCATCGCGATCCGGCACCACGCATCTAACGGTCGAAACCTTGCTGCAAGGCGATGGCTGGGAGCAGGGCTGGGCCAAGTGGAAGCGGGTTGCGGGCAATTTCGCGACGGTGACCGAACGCTCCTTCGGGGTACCTGATGGCGTGAACACAGGCAACTTCGGCCTGGGCATCGTGATTGACTTCTTCGGCTTCTCGTCCAAGGCATCCGGATTCCCGGTCGACTTCCATTACCCGACCATCACCGCACTAGTTCCGGCAAACGTGGGTGTTGTCAGCAACGCACCGAATGAGGCAGGCGCTGTCGCGTTTATCGAATATCTGCTGACGCCTGAGGGTCAGGAAGTCCTGTTAAACCCTGCGATCATGCGTCTGCCGATCAACCCGGCGACTTATGCCAACGCGCCTGAAGGTTTCCCGAACCCGTTCGAGGACAGCACAATCGGAGCCACGGTAAAGTTCGACGTGGCTAAGTCGGGCGCGCGTTATAATCTGGTCAACTCGATGTTTGACGTTATGATCACCTATCGTCTGGACGACCTGCGCGAAACGGTGGGCGCGATCCACAAGGCCGAAGCCATGCACGCCGATAGCAGTAACGCGGCAGCAAAAGCCAAGATTTCTGAAGCTTGGGCATTGGTTGAGGCAAACCCAATCGACGAGGCGCAAAGCCTTGATGTCGATTTTGCAGCAATATTCACCAAGAAACGCAAGAAAGTGACGGATGAGGTGGGCGAGCGTCAGGCCGAGGTTGAGGCACGTTGGGACGCGATGGTCGTCGAGAACTACGCCAAGGCCAAGGCTCTGGCCGAAGAAGCCGCTGGAATGTGACGTTTCGACCGGGCGGCACTCCCGCGCCCGGTCCTTTCCCAGCTGCCGCGTGTAAATTCTTAGGCCCGGCAGCGCAATACACGAGATTTCCAAGATGTCCACAACCCAATCCGATCGGGCTGACCGTGGCTTGGCTGATCGCCTGCCAAACGCGCTTGTCCCTAGTTTAAGCGGCCTGCATATGGTCGCACTTCTGATCGCGCTCCTGCTGTTAGGACTGCTGGTCATCCCCGTCGCGCAGGTAATTTTTGTCGCCTTCCAGGATCCGGCAACAGGTGCAGCGACATTGCAAAACTTTGCCGACTTCTTCGCCACATCGCTGTTTCGCGAGAGTTTCTGGAATTCGTTCTATGTCTCTGCGATGTCGGTCGTCGTCGCCACGATCATCGCATTGCCGCTAGCGTACATCACGACCCGTTTCCACTTCTCGGGTTCGATTCTTATCCAGAGCCTTGGGTTCATTCCGCTGATCATGCCGCCTTTTGTGGGTGCGGTCGCCATGCAGTTGATCTTTGGACGGAACGGCACGATCAACCTTCTACTGCGTGACTATTTTGGATTTACCATCCCTTTCATGGATGGATTGAACGGCGTGATACTTGTCCAGTCGATTCACTACTTTCCTTTTATTCTGATCAACCTGTCCGCCAGTTTGCGCAACATTGACCGGTCTATGGAGGAAGCGGCTCAAAACCTCGGCAGCCACGGTTTGCGCCTGTTCCGTCGGATCGTTTTTCCGCTGGCCATGCCAGGCTATATCGCGGGGGCAGCGTTGGTTTTCATCAAGGTCTTCGATGACCTCGGAACACCGCTTCTGCTCAACGTCAACAACATGCTGGCACCGCAGGCCTTCCTGCGGATCTCATCGATCGGCATCAGCGATCCGATGGGTTATGTGATTTCTTGCATCCTAGTCGTCTTTTCGGTCCTATCGCTTTGGGCATCATTTCTGGTGATGCGTGGCAAGGATTATGCAACCGTCCAGAAGGGCGGCGGCGGCACGGCCAAGCGTGAACTGAAGTTCTCTGAAAAGGTTCTGGCCTATGGTGTGGTGATCTTCATTCTATTGGTGGTTCTGTCACCGCATATGGGCTTGCTGCTACTATCCTTTGGCACGATCTGGAGCTTTGCGCCACTGCCGGACGCCTACACTTTTCAGAACTATATAATAATGTGGGAGGGATCAAAGACCTACATCATTAACACCGTTCTCTATGCAGGTATCGCCGCTACGCTGGATGTTATCATCGGTACAGCGATTGCCTATATCGTAATCCGGACCGGAATCTTTGGGCGCAAGTGGCTGGACTATCTCGCAACGGCTGCACTTGCCGTGCCCGGAGTTGTGCTTGGCATTGGCTATCTGCGCACCTTCCACAGTGTCGATGTGCCTTTCACGGGTGAACCTCTGGCAAGCTGGTGGGTCATTATCGCTCTGGCATTGATGATCCGGCGGCTGCCCTATGCACTCCGCGCCTGTACGGCGGCCTTGCAACAGGTGAGCCTTGCTCTGGAAGAAGCCGCTGAAAGTCTTGGCGCCACCAAGCGGCGCACGATCCAGAAGATTGTCTTGCCATTGATGACGGGCGGCATTCTGGCAGGTTTTGTCACCAGCTTTGCCACAGCGGCGGTGGAGCTTTCGGCGACAATCATGCTGGTTTCAAGCAATTCTGATGCGCCACTGGCCTATGGCATCTATCTGTTCATGCAGACACCGTCGGGACGCGGTGCGGGTGCGGCCCTTGGCATCCTGGCGGTGATTGTCGTCGCCATCGGCACGGTCGCCAGCCAGTTCATCATCGAACGCGATAAAAAACTCAAAACATCCAACGCTGTTCACTAAAGGAACCAAGAACATGAGCAAAGCCGGGATCAAAATCGAAAACGTCCACCTTTCATTCGGTCAGACCGAAGTTCTCAAAGGCGTCAATCTGGACATCAAGCCGGGCGAGTTCTTCGCGTTTCTTGGCCCGTCGGGGTCGGGAAAGTCCACGCTGCTTCGCGCGATTGCGGGCTTTGGACCGAATCCCAAGGGCCGCATCCTGATCGGCGACCGGGATGTGGTGGGGCTGGACCCATGGGTTCGGAATGTCGGAATGGTGTTCCAAAGCTACGCGCTCTGGCCGCATTTGCGTGTGCGCGACAACGTGGCCTTTGGCTTGAAGGAGCGGCGTGTCCCGCCAGAGCAAATCACGTCCAAAGTTGATGCGGCGCTGGAGCTTGTAGACCTGGCAGATCTGGGAGACCGCATGCCCAACCAGCTCTCAGGCGGGCAACAACAGCGGATTGCTTTGGCGCGAACGATTGTGGTGGAGCCCGAAATACTGCTCTTGGACGAACCACTGTCAAACCTCGATGCGTCGCTGCGCGTTCAAATGCGCCGTGAACTTCTGCGCCTGCAGCGCCAGCTTGGCCTGACCACGATTTTTGTGACCCACGATCAAGAAGAGGCCAACACGACATCCGACCGCATGGCCGTTTTAGACGGTGGTGTGATCCAGCAGGTTGGCACCCCGCAGGAACTTTATGATCAACCATCCAATCTCTTTGTCGCAAACTTTCTTGGCACTGCGAATATTCTTGAGGGTCACGTCGAGACAGATGGTGATCAGGCGCGCTTTGTCACGAAGACCGGAGATATTCTGAGCCTTCCGCAGGGAGGAACCGGCAAAAATATCGTGCTCAGACCGCAGAACATCTTCATCCGGCAGCAAAGCTCGGCAAACGCGCTGCCTGGAAAAATCCTCCATCGCGAGTTCCTCGGCAGCCAGGTTCGCTACCTTATCGACGCCGGCGGAGCGGAACTGGTGGTGGACCAAACTCATGGCGGCGGCCGAGAATGGTTTGACACCGGAAGCGAAGTTTATCTAAGCGCAAACACAGCAAACGCTGTTGTGATTTGAGGCTCTGGTGCCGTTACAAGGTGCTCAAAAATCTCCAGCTTCGGCTCTAGGTCAGAGATTTACGATATACGCAGCATTGGAAGAAATGGGTTCTTAGCTGGCATTGACTATGCGCTGCACAAAAGCCTGCTATACGGGACCAAACGGTCCCTTGCAGATGCAGTTGTTGCTCATGCCGAAAACGCTCGTATCTGCTCATTTATTTTCTGAGGGCGCAGCACAACTCGCTAGTACGGCCATTCATGTGCTTCGATCGTTGTCGCTCCCAAACTGACTTTTAGCCGATTACGGTCGCCACAGACGCGGCGCAAACGTTGCTGCCATGCATCGATTTATATCAGGCAGCCTTTTGGCTTGCTAAAGTAATTTGCAACTACGGTGCGTTTACTTTTCAGCCCCGTCGTGTTTGTTGAACTGTGTCTTGAAAGACTCGCTCTACGGAAAAATAAATATTGAAGTTGCTAACACAAATGAAGAGAAAGCCATGAACATGTCGCAAATAAGCCTGAAGTGGCTTGAGGTTTTCCACTTAATGGCGTGTCATGGATCGGTTCAAGTTGCCGCGCGCGAAGCCGGGTTATCGATTAGCACCGTCTCTCACCATTTGCGAAGTCTCGAAGCACAATTGGGGGTCACCCTTCTGAATCATGCGCGACGACCGATGACGCTCACACCGGTGGGCGCTGTGTTTTTTAAAAATGTCGATGAAGCGTTAAAGCTAATCCGAATGGCACAGACTGAAGTAACTCTTGGTAATATGACCGAAGCTCGCCATCTAAAATTTGGCCTTATTGAAGACTTCGATAGCGATATTGGACCAGAATTGGCGGTGCTCTTGGCGAATGGCATGCCCAAATGTGACTTTGCCCACTATACGCGGTCGAGCAGCGAGATATTGGACATGTTGCAGCGCCACTCCTTGGACATCGGCATCGCGAGTAGTCCTAATAATAATACTGACCAGTTGCAAGAACTCCCGATGCTTCGCGATCCCTTTGTATTGGCAGTGCCCGCAAATTGCACAATCCACCCAGAAAGTTTTCTGGCAGGATCGGCGGAGCTGACAATGCTACACTACGCAAAAGATCAACAGATCAGAAAGCAGATCGCAGCGCAGTTACGACGCTTGAACATTGAGATTCCCGTCAGATTTGAAATTGAAAGTAACCAAACGATGATGGCGATGATTGCGGCTGGTGCAGGCTGGGCAGTGACGACACCAGCCTGCTACTTTCGAGCCCGAAGGTTTCACAAACAAGTCCAACTGCACGCGTTTCCTGCAAAGGGCTTTGCGCGTCATCTGTCGCTATTTGCACGCGAAGAATGCGCTGACGAAATTGTCGGAACCATCAATGCGGCGATGCGAAATCTCATCGAAATGCGTCTAATCAATCCTGCGACCGAGGCGATGCCGTGGCTAAAAGATGAGCTGTGCCTGTTGCCTTTAAAGGCAAATTCCTAAAATAGCGTCAGAGAATCTTGAACTGACTGCGGATCATGGCGTCTTGATCTGAAGAGAGATATTTTGGATGGTGCGTTGCGAGGATACCTCGTACCCGTTCGGTGGCGACGGCCCAAGCACTCTTCGCTCCGTTCTCGGCCCAGCTTTGTGGTTCAATCCGGTCCGCGAGCGATGGATAGAAATAATCCCGTTCCATCGCGGAAATTGTATGCGCTCCGCCAAGAAAATGCCCTGGCCCCAAAACGGCTTCGTTAATCGCATCAAAGCCTAAGTTTTCCTCGCTCACTTCGATGCCTCGCAAGATCCGGTAGGTGTTTGAATGCATTTCGTCGTCTAGTACAAAGGCTTCAAAGCTAGCGCCTAACAGCGACGCAGTCATGCCCGAACTTTCATAGATAAGGTTGCCACCAGCGAGGGCCGCAGCAAGTGATGTCAGCCCCTTTTCCGCACCGTATTGCGCGTCAATCGCTTTGGCGTCGGTCATTGAACAGGCCACACCGGATGGAAGCCCAATCCAGTTTGAAAGCTGTGCAGATGCGGCGTTGAGCAATGCACTTTCTCCACTTCCACCGGCGAATGCCCCCGTGCGCAGGTCGACAACCAATGGCCAGTTGGAAAACACCATCGGGTATCCCGGCTTAATGGCGTGAACCATAACCAAACTGGCGAGTGTTTCTGCTAGGGATTGTGCGAGAAATCCGGCCATTGTTGCGGGTGCGGTAGCACCGGCTTGGGCGGCCGTAATACACGACATGGGAATGTTATGTTTGATGCATTCATAAACAACATCTACGGCATCCTCGCCGTAGCGCATTGGGGAAATGACGGGGCTTATGTGCGCTTTCATAAAAGGACGTTTGGAAAACGCACCGTTGCCACCGGCAGCGATGTCTAGCATTTTGACGATAGGCGCTACATATTCGGCCAATGTAAACGAGGTGGCTGTTGGTTTCGTCGTGTTTAGGAGCAGGGCGTAAGCCGTGTTGACGTCGAGATCAAAGTTGCTCGGCACGTCGGTCGCAACGCAGCACCTCGTATACCAGCTTACATTGGCCAAAGTATCCTGAAGGCGCGTGAAATTATGCAGATCAGCAAGCGTCGATGGGCGGTATCTCCCGCTGTCCAAATCAAGCGTTTGAACGGCAGCACCACCAGTTCCAAAATAAACTTTGCTTCCCCCCACTTGGATAGAACGGGTTTCGTCACGCCCATGCAGAACAAATGTTTTGGCAGCTTTGGCTATTGCATCCTCAGTCAAGGATCTGGGAAAAACGACGCGTCCTGCTTCGCTGTCTTGTGCGCCAGCGGTCAGAAGGTCCTGTCGCAGCCTATTGGGGATTTCACCCATGCCAAGTTCAGATAAAAGCCGCAGCGCCGTGTCAAAAATGTTCTCAAGATCTGGTTGCGATAGGGGTTTATA
>Ga0181574_10002982_pt1 | contig 15157 bp, 6 predicted proteins | sample 101ome_24_FD_145600 | JGI IMG/M metagenome (GOLD analysis project Ga0181574, IMG submission 145600) | Coastal salt marsh microbial communities from the Groves Creek Marsh, Skidaway Island, Georgia - 101410AT metaG (spades assembly) | ecosystem: Environmental > Aquatic > Marine > Intertidal zone... | reverse complement strand
GTCAGCTCAACGAAGTGTGCGAACTTGCGAACAAGCTATTGCTTGCTGACGACAACAACGACGTGCGCAGCGACAAAGAGACCAGTGTGTAATAAGTAGAAGATTGTCACGTCTCGTGTCACGGTGTTTCGCGCAATTCGTCGTGCGCATCGACGTGCGGCGATGGTGTGTCGCGACCGGCGTCGATCGCGTGCGACGAGCGCACGGGATCGTCGTCGGGGGCCAAGAACGCGTCGAGCGCGCGTTGAAAGCGTTTGAAGAATCTCATCGTAGCGTAGAGGAGGCAGGTAAGCAGAGCAAGTTTTTACGTCCACGTCGTGACAGTTAGAGAGACGCCGTTGCGCCAGACGTGAGCGTCGGCGAGACCCTAAAGTAAGGCTGACGAGAAAGACATGTGCGACGCGTGTCCGCAGTCGCCATTCGCATCCGCTAGTCGCATCGTTGTGATGAAACTCACGAGTCTTCGATTTGAACGAGGAACAAGGTACGAGGCACGAGGAACGAACATGTATGTGTGTGTGTGTGTGCGCGTGTGTGTTCGTGTAAAGGATGACGATGACGATGTGAAGGAGACTGTTCGTATGATCACAATTGCGCCATGTCAACAGACCCTTCGTCCTCGCTATCTGAGCTGGTGGCAAATTCACGCGGCGCGGCCGCCGCGACAGCGGCTCTTCTCGCGATTGAATTCGAACGACTTTGTCGCCGCTGGCTCGCCGCTGGCCCTCCGTCTTCATCTTCAGAACTGCTCGCGTGGCGAGACGAGCCCACTCGAGCGATTCGGCGCGCGGCGGCTTGCATGGATCCACGGCGAATGACGCTCCGCCCTCGAGTGAGTTGACTCGTCGCCATCTCCGTACTCCGTACAGCTGTGCTCGCTTCGCGCGGCGGCGTGGCGTACGCGTCCAATCTGCGTGCAGTCTCCTGATCGTCGTCGCTCCTATTCTCGCGCCAATCGACGGACGTCGATCTACTCATCCCACGTCGCGAACGACTGCGAGAGCGCGATCGGATAAACTCACTCACGGCGTTCGTCGCCGCGCGTAGGTCGACTTCTGTTTGCTTGGGCAAGACGAGACTCAACGCCCGACGCAAGCCTTCTATGTCGTTCGCTGCGTCGTCGTCGAGATCGCTCCCAACGTCGCTCGTCGTAGGCTCGCCCCCTGAACGCTCTCCTGAGTGTTCCGATGCCGGATTTTTCACATCACTGAGCGCATCGCGAGCCCTCACGACAGTGGCTCCAGCGTCCTCAAACGCCTCGAGCCCTTCTGCGTTGAGCTCGTTCTCGTCGAGCGCACTTGACATTCGACTGAGTGCCATGTGTCGCGTACTCGCATCACCGCCTGGAGTTGAACCAGTGTTCGGCGTTGTGGCCCCCGACGCGTTTGTGGAGCCGCCGGTTCTCTGGCGTCGCTCCGTGATGATGCTTTGTTTCTCTTTGGGCGTCAAAGCGTTCATCGCCTTCACGCGTCGCACGATGAGCTTTGAAACACGCTGCAGCGTAACGGTTGTGGCGATCAAACTCATCTTTTCTTCACCGTCCCACATTCCTTCCGCGTTAGCGCAGAAAGAAAAGCGTTCCAAAACGATCGCGATAAAGAGGTTTCCTAAAAAGAACACGCCGAAAATGACGTACGAGCAAAAGTAGGCGATTGCCAAGTAGCGCGGTGTACAAGACACGCCTGCAGGAAGTGGCGATTCTTCAAAGCAACGATTGTCCACGTAGACGTCGCTAAAGTACCCAGCCCAGTTACCCGTGTACGACACGAAGAGTAGACTCATCGCTTTCGGGAACGTTTGAAAGTTGCTGTATTCGCTCAACCCGGTGCCCGCGACGTCTTCGATGTCACCAAAGAAGGCCACACCCAAACATGCATAAATGAACGTGGCGAGTAGCGATAGCATCGCGACGTTGACGACGCCGGGAAGCGCTCCTAAAAACGTCGCAAACAGCGTTCGCAACCCCTTGGAAATTTCCACGAGTTTAAACAGACGCAGAAACCTTAGCATTCGGAAATAACCGCCTAATCCGCTCTCGTATACTTGCGGGACCAACAAGCCGAAAAGACCTGAGATGGCCACAACGAGATCGATTTTGTTCCAACCGCTCTTCCAATAATTCGGCCAACGCATCGCAACGATTAACGCGATCGCTTCGACGACATACCAGACTGCTAACGCATTATTACCGAACACTTGCAGTTTATCTTCCGTTTCCGTCGCGTCGACGCGATACATCATGACTAAGACCATGTTGGTCAATATCATCGCAATGCAGAATGCGTCAAAAGAATATTTTGACACCACTGTGTGTATCACGGCCCGCACAGGACTATTTATTGGCTTGGCTCTTCGCCAAGAGTTGTCCGTGTGAGTAATCGCGAGTTGCATCGCATGCTGCCAAATCCTCTGCTCGTCCGTAATAAGTGCAGAGCCGTTCGATTCCGAGTTTGACACGCGCGTGAAATTGTCAACGAGCGTCGAAACGAAGAGATTGGACCATAGCAGCATGGCGAAGAGGATTGACACGAGAAAGTACACCGACGCCCACTTGGAGTTGTCATAGACGGGCTGCTTGTCGACGCCGACCACATCCATAGTCTCAAACATGATATCCTGCCAGTTGTCTCCCGAGGCGACGATGAATATGGTCAAAAACGCCTCTGGAAACGAATCGAAATTGAATTTCGCTTTCCGCCAAACACCACCAGCCGCGAGACAGCTCGCCTTGTCAATGACGTTATCCATGTTTGATGTCGACGTACATCTATGCATTTTCCCGAGGAACAACTCCATGCCGAGGACGCTCAACATTGTCAGTATTGCCAAACCGACTATGCAAACGCTCGTGACACTCGGTAGGCTTATCATGATTGCCTGCACGACCACGCGCAGCCCTTTGACGCGTTGGACGGTTCGAAGAGGCCGTAAAATCCTAAGAACACGCAACGATCGAATCGGTAGTGTGTCGCCGAGAAAGACAATGAGCCAAGACGACAAAACAACCCCGGCGTCCATCAAATTGAACTTGCTTTTTGCATACGCACCGTGCGACCGTGTGAATGTAAACGCAAACAATTTGAGACCCATCTCAACAGTAAAGCAAGTGTTGAAAACGATATCGAGCTGCTCGTAGCGCTTCTCAACGCTTGATCCCGGCTCTGGAAAGGTTTGCGTCTCTGTCGCGAGCAAAGCTGAGCTCGCAATGATCAGCAGTAATATGAGTCGATCAAAAAACGGGTGCTTGACGAAGCGCAACACTCTCAGGCGCCAAACACCCAGTTCCGTATCAGTGTCGATGTCGTAAATGGATGTCACGATTTGAAAATTATCCTCGCGAACGAATCGCTCGTCCGGAGAGAGCGTTTCTTCCTCTTCATCCTGCATGGGAGTTGGATAAAGTGCGGCGTATGGAATCAAATCAGTGTCCACTTCCTTCAAAGCAACCTCTGCGTGGATATCGTCCGACTTCGTCGCCATGCATCGTATGCTCATCGCTTGAAGCCTCTTCTGTTGCACGGATTGATTACTGAGTCGATAGGCAATCTCATCCAGAACGGCCCGGCGACGCGCTTCGCCGTTCTGATACCCTCGATCGAGTCTCTGGCGAGCCCGAACGACAGCCTGACGACGCATGCGCCTCGCAGTCTCCAGCGACTTCTCTGAGTGTTTTTCGTACCCTAGAGTCACTAGCCAGTGCCTGACCACCGCGACGTCGTGGATCAATCTCACTTGCTCCTTGTGAGTCTTCGTCGTCGTCGAGCCATTGGAGAAGGTGAACATGTTCAAGAAGTCTGCCGGGTCATCTTCGGTGCTCGCGTAACCTTTAATCTCGTCTTCGCTGTCATCCAGAGGCTCGTGCACGTCGCGTGCGCTCGCTCCCGCTTGTTTTCTGTCATCTTCTTCGTCCGCTTTCTGTTGTGCGCGCCTGACAATCCACTCCGGTACATCGTCGGCGGCGACGTCCAAGCCAAAGTTTCTGCTCATCTCCATCGCCAGTCTCTGTACCTTGGAGTCTGAATTCAATAACAAGCGCGCAGTATCAAAGTCATCGCTGATGCTATCAATCAGAATACCGAGTACAAGAGCCAGAATTGACGTAGTGATGAGCGACCATACAACCATGTACAACCCCGCGGGTATACCGCTCGCCTTCATCGTTGCCCACGCAACTTCAAAGGTGTTTTCGCCCGTGCTCACGACGAATAGCGTGATAATTGAACTGAAGAAGTCTTTAAAATTCAATCGCTCATCATCCATGTCGCCTTTTGCTGAGAACAGCTGCGTCCCGAGCACCGAAAACATAGCCATGAAGATGGCCCAGACGATGAGAAAGACCCAGATGCGCTGCGCACCGAGTACTACCGACCGTATGACTTTTTGAAACGATGAGCTCCTCTGGAAAATTCTAGCGATTCTCAGAATGCGCAGCACTCTGAGGATTCTCAAAAAAGACAAATTGACCCCTGCAGATGTGCTCAAGCCTTCCATGACGATGTCGAGGATACCAGTCAGAACGACGACGCCGTCCAACTTATTCCACGGTGTCGACCAATACTTTCTCGCGCCAAAGGCGACGTTCTTCAAGACAAATTCAGTGCAAAATACGGAAAAAAAGAAATACTCTGCGTTGCTGCGAAACGCTTCCAGATTTGCGTTGCCGTCAGCGGTGACGGACATCATCGCGAACGTGTTGAGGATGATGACCAAATTCACAAATGTTCCAAAGCGCGGATGTCGAACGAAAGTCTGCACCTTGCGCCGAAAGCGAACAAGACGAGATTTCCCACCTGCGGCGCTGGCGGCGGCCTCCTCCAGTTCTTCCTCTGAATCAAGCGCACCCGACGACATTCCTTGGTAAGACAGCGCGCCAAGGAGTTGCGTGGAGAATTCACTCAGGGTTCTTGTGGAACCAAGACTTTGCGCCATGTGATGAGCCTTCGCTTCAATGTTCGCTCCTGAATCTCCACCGTGATCATCTTCTATTTCGCTGAGCGTGGCGCAAATCACAGAGGTGAACAGTTGCAAAACGAAAAATCCTCCTAAAAGCACGACGATGAAGTAAAATGGCAAAGCCGCTCCAGCTCCAGCACCCCTTGCTGTTGGCCATGCGATTTCATTCCAGCCGTCAACTGTCATGACTTGTAACACGACGAACGCCCCTCGTCCAAAGTCGTCATAGTTGACAAAGCCGTCAGCCGGCATGTGATTGCTTTCGCAGCAGTAAACACCATTCGATACGACTTTATTCACTCTCGAGTACAAGCATATGTCTTCATCCGAAGGCGCGTCCGGGAACTCTGTCGCCCCGTGCGTCTGGGGATACTCTTGTACCAAGTTGGCGCACTTCTCTGCAGCGTCAGCGCCAGACTCGTTCGAGGCAACGTACTCGCGAGCTGATAATTTTCCACCAAAAATCATAACACCCGTTACTGTGCACATAATCACAAACCAGGACATGAACACAACGACATCCATCAATAGGGGAACAGCCTTCCGCATCGTTTCCAAAACTAACCTGCCAGAATTGAACTTGTAGAGCGCTCGTAGAGGCTGTAGCGTCCTTAGCAATCGTAACGTGCCGATGCCAGAGCTTCCCGACATGGATAAGTCTAAAATGCCGACGATGACGACGACGAAATCGAACACGTTGCTTCGAGAGCGCAAGTATCCATGCGGATCAATCCAAAACCCATCAGCGATAATTTTAACCAGAGCTTCAAACGCGAACACCAACACAAAGACGAGTTGCACCGCCTCCGAACCGGTCTTTGTCAGCGGGATCGAGCCGCCGCGAGCTTCGTACGCGCGCTCTGGTAACTCCATGGCGAGAACAATCGCGTTGAACACTACCACAGCGAATACGAACGTTTGGAAACTCTCTCTCTTCGCAATCCAGTCGCATCCCTTTCTGAATGTGGACTCTTTGCTAAACAGCAGCAGGCTTCGTTCGTCGCGGTACACTGTTCGCACGGCTTCGAGAACTCGCGCGCGCAAAGCTGTCGGCGTCGCGTTTTCGGGAGCGCGCGACGCGGCTTTCGCGCGCATCGAATGTTCTTTCTTCATCGAACGCCCCGACTCCAACTCCTCGACAGAGTCCCCCCCATCGGAGTCGTGCATATTCTAGTCTTCAGAACTTCTGGACGACTACACGGCGACGAGAGCCGCAAAGGAGCGGGATCGAATACGCGGTGCTTTCCCAAGTCTCAGTGCCGCTCTTGCCCTACCGACTTCGCGCTCGCACCTCGCTTTCGCTCGGCGCGGGTCCCGCGGCGCCGGAGAGTAGAGTAGCGTTCCGTGTGGTTCACCGTGTTTTGGTCACGGTGTTTTGGTCACCGTGTTTTAGTCCAACGGCCTTCAAAACAGAGTGTAACGTCGGCAGTGCACGGCGCGCGTGCCGCGGACGGAGCATGACGCGGCCGCAACCACAGGCATCGATCCCTTCGACGTCTTACGCGGCACCTTCGCGTTCGCGCGTCGTACTAGCTCGCCCGTCGCGTGGCTCGCGCGCAAACAAGTCGTTCGGAAAGCGTTCGGGACGAACCGCTGTGCTGGTCTTCGCCTCGTCGACCGACGACGATGCGTCCGCGAAGCGTCGTGCCGAGGATGAAGAGGTGGAGATTTTAAAGCGGCGCCGCGACGCTGCGCGCATCGTGTCGCGCGTCGTACCGGGCGAGAACAGCGCCGTCTTTCGCATCCCGCCCAAGTTGTCGTCCGAGCGCTCGGACGAGTCGGCCAGTGAAAAGTACTGTTTGGCCAACGAAGTCGCTCTCATGTTCGCCTCTGGTGCCATTTTAGGGCCGCTTCTCGACCACCAACACTCGCGTTTTGATGTTTTACACTACACGACGCCGTGGCGAATCAGGTTGGACGTGCTTCTTGGTCCGCTATACGAGTCGCCGATCGGAAGGGTGCTTGATTTCTTAGCCCCGGAACCGCTGCGAGATCTGTTTGGAATAATGTTTGTCAACGAAACGGGTGTACTTGAAACCGGGTGGTGGGTGCCGCCTCTTTTTGGCGCCGCAGCTGTCGTCATTGGCGTAGGTCACACGAGCCTCGACGCATGGCGTATTAGAGCGAGCGTCCGAGCGGCGCGCGAGGCGGAGTTGAGAAATGGCACACGAGCGCAACCCGTGCGAAGAACGGCTGACTTGATTGACGAATGTCCGGCTAAACCTGCTCTTGGATTCACACCCGGTTGGACGGCTGTGAATCTGTGCATAAGCGTGTTTGCCTTTCAGTACTTGGTGTCAGGGATACTCGCCTCGCCCGAGTCGCCGTTCGTAGATGGTTTTTTGCCGTATCATTTGATCGATTTTATACTCGGCGTATGGGCTTTTTTGACATGGTACGTGTTCGATAACACGCGACAAGGTTTGTTCATGGCTGGTCTCACCGCGTTTGCGGGCCCGTGCGCGGAAATCGTATTGATCAACTACGGTCATCTGTACGAGTACAGCCACACCGATTTTGCTGGAATTCCGAGTTGGATTCCTTACGTATACGCGTGCGGCGCTCCGGCTGTGGGGAATTTATCGCGCCAAGTACGCAACGAGCTGCGTGCAATGAGCAATCTGCCAGGTCCAACCACGAGAGTCGCGTCCTACGATAAGACAAATGTACAAAAGCAACGCGCGCTCGATGATGCGGCGTATAAACAACTCGATAGAGGGAAACGTGTGGTGAACAAAAATCTGAAAGAAGCCCAAAAAGGGAGGTTTACCATTCTTGTCGATGGACCGATCGACGTGAAAGTTCTCGCGCAGAAGCGTCAAGAAGAAGCCGCTTTAGCGAAAGCTATCACGTCGAGTCGAGGCGGGACGCAGAAGAGGAAAAAACCAGTCCGACGCTTTGCTGCGCGTCAGCGCGATAAGAAATTAGGGCGGAAGAGCGTGCGCGACCGTATCGTCGGTTTGCTCGTGCGACGCAAAGACCCATCGTCGTCGCCAAAGGATGGAGACGACGAACAACGCGTCGCGGCTATTCGGGCGGAACTAGAAGCTGTCGAAAAAACACTGGATGAGTTGGAACGCCTAAAGGCGCTCAAACAGCAACTCAAGAAGATGCGACAAAGCGTCGATGCGGCTGCGCCGCCAATGTTGCCAAAGCTTCGACGAATGAAAAACCGGCTGGAGAGTTCCGTTCCAGCGCCGTTTCGACCCGCGTACGAAACTTTGAACGAAGCGATTGAGGAAGCCGGCGTCTTCAACGCAATATTAGAAAATTCGCCAGAGAGTGTGCGACGGGCGGTTGAAGGCAGTTTCGCGAGCGAGGAAGAACGCCTTTTGCATATTCGTGCGATGAACTCGCAGCTCGACGCCTTACAACAGGACCTCGCGAGCGTCATCGCCACGCCGATGCGGGCGCCAGGTAACAAAAGAGAAGCGAAGAAAGAAGACGCGCAGTGACGACGCGGTAGAGAATAGGAACGCAATCGACGCGTGCGCGCGGCGCACTCGTCGGCGCACTCGTTTAGTGTAACAACAACGACAAATGATTTGTCACAAATAACACACACACGCGAACACACGCGCGCATGTCACTCTCATCTGGCTCATCGGGTCTCCCTCCCTTTTTGAGGGTCTTTCTCTTACTCACGCGTCAGACGGTTCGTCCGTACTCGTGATTCGCAACGCCTCCGGCGCGCTAGCATCGCCATAGTGCCCTCCGCCCGCTTGTGGCTGCCTTTCTGCTACTACTTCTACTTCTATGCGTTGCCTGAGCGTCGAAATTTGCCTCTCGCAGGAGTGCAACCTTGAATTCAACAGTTGACGCTCTATGCGTTCGCTGTACGCGTTTCGACGAGCGTGCTCGCACAGTGCACTTTTAACCAGTGTGTCCTCGTTTTCCTCCCGCGCTTTGTCGCTCATCGATTCGGCGATGGCGTCTCGCGCGCGGCGCGAAAAGCTCGTCGCCGTATGTACGAAAACGCACGTCTCTCTCCTCCACGCGTCTTGGTGCGACTCTTTCGCTCCCGACGGCCCTCTATTCGTCGTTTCTACTTTCGACGCACTCGACGTTGCGAACGTTTGGTCTTCCGGTCCGCACATCGCGTGCCAGGGCGCCAATCGGTCGATGCAATCGTCGAGAGACTCGAAACGCCTCGTGTCCACGAGCCCATCTACACCGAACGCGCAGTACGCATCCGTGTTCGCCTTGACGCTCGCGTCCCGAGCGAGCCTCGCGATTTCTCCTTTTGCCGGGACGAGCACCTCCATGTCCGCGACGCCTCGTTCGGGTTCGGCCTCGACGTTTTCTGCGCTCATGTCGTCCGTCGCGTCCGTCACGCGAGGCAAAGACTGGCGAAGGGAAGCAGCAGAGCAGAGTCAGAGAAGAGTGTGTGTGTGACAAAACCAGACTGACCGAGTGATGAAAGGCGCGAGCTGACGTCAGTCACAGTCCACGTCGCGCGACTCGGCCTCGACTCTTTGAGCGCGTACTGAATCGGTATGAGAACGAGCGGCGGGGCGAACGCGTGGACGTCGACGTCGTACTCCACCCCCGGGACGCGCAGAGGCGCCGGCTCGGAACGCGCGCGACGGGCGCCACGCGCAACCAGCCTGGGGGTTTCACTTCGAGAGGTGACGAATGAGCGAGAGATAAACTTACTTTTAGATGCCGTGCCGGAGCGAGTTTACGAGGCTTTGCGAGATAATCCGCGCCGATTGGAACTGAATGAAATCGTGCTCGATCTTGGACGGCGTCCGTACGCGCGCTTCGCGGACGAGGAGAGCGTTCTTTCAGAAAGCGAAGTCACGTACGAAGATCTCGACAAGATGATGGACCGCGTGGGAGACGTCGGACAAGATAACCGAGCAGGAATTAACGGCACTTTGCACAGAATTTCAGCCATAAAGAATCGCTACGGTAGGGTTGTTGGCGTCACCTGTCGAGTTGGACGCGCCATCACGGGCTCGGCTGAACTGATACGAGACGTTTTGGATGAGGAGCGAACGAGTTCGATACTGCTGCTTGGTCGCCCCGGCGTCGGTAAAACGACCGCCATTCGAGAGATTTCACGCATCCTTGCGGACGAACACGATCGAAGAGTGGTCATAGTCGATACATCGAATGAAATAGCCGGCGACGGCGACGTTCCGCACGTTGGGATTGGAGTGAACGCACGACGAATGCAAGTCCCCATGGCGACTGAGCAACACTTAGTATTGATAGAAGCTGTGGAGAATCATACTCCGCAAACAATTGTCGTCGATGAAATAGGCACAGAGCGCGAGTCGGATGCCGCTCGGACGATCAGCGAGCGAGGCGTTCAGCTAATCGGTACTGCACACGGCCACACTCTGGAAAATGTTTTGAAGAATCCTGCTCTTACCGATCTCGTCGGGGGCGTTCTGAGCGTCACCCTCGGCGACGACGAAGCGCGCCGCCGCGGCGTTCAAAAATCAGTCTTGGAGCGCGCATCGCTTCCGACGTTTGATATTTGTGTAGAAATGCTTGATATTGGGACGTGGCGCGTGCATACTGACGTGGCAGCTTCAGTCGATGCCCTTTTAGCGGGCCAATCACCAATCACAGAGTTGAGAGAGATGAAGAGCGATGGAACGATTGAGAAACGCGCTGAATACATGAGTCGATCTATGCGATCCACTTCCCTTCCTGATGGCACGCCTATGGCGTCGATACCGCTCGCATATGACTTCCAGCAAGACTCTCGGAAACGGCCTTCGTCATCTGACGCGCGGCAAGAACAAGCACGGTCCAAGTCGAGTTCGCAGCTCGCTGCGCTCGAGGTGTCTCCGTCGGAAGATGTCCTTGAGACTGAATCAGATGTTTGCAACGCGAGTCATGCGGTGAAGATTTTTCCATTCAAATTGAGCGTCGATGCACTGAGGCGCGTAATGAAGACGATGTCAGTGGACGATCAAGTGTGCATTGTTGATTTGCTCGAAGACGCGACCGTTGTCATTGCTCCCAAAGCGCAAGTGAAGAGCTCGACTTGGTTGCGACACGCCGCGCGCGCTCGGGGAATGCCAATATATGCCGTTCGTACAGATTCATCGTCACAGATAGTTCGCGCACTGCAGGCCATTCTAGGGCTTTCAGGCGCGAGCGATGGCATGCGCTCGTCGTCCTCCATCGACGAGAGCTCGGAGACCGCCTCGGTGTCGGATGCAATTGAAGAAGCGAGGCTTGCCGTAGAGCGCCTCGTCATCCCGCATCGAGAGTCGGTCGAGCTACTACCGCGAAGTGAGGACATCATTCGCTTACAGAAGGAACTAGTCGACACCTACTCGCTTCATCACGAAGCCATAGGGGAAGGAAGCGAGCGTCGCTTGAGGATTGATTTTCTTTACGTCAAGCAAAAGGCTGCTGGAGTTTGAAAAACACGCTAGCTTGCTTCGGAACACTAATTATTTTTACGTACTTTAAGAAAATGCCTAGACTTTATTTTGACTCGCAGCTCTAGTATTCTCCATCGCTGCCGCTAACCTCGAACTCCTTCTTTTACTGGATGAATACAGCCAAACTCCGATCATTGTGATGGTGTAACCCAGCACGCCTCTGAACGTCATCGGATTCCTGAAGAGCATGACGGATACAATCGTGCAAACGACACCCTTTGCGTTCCCGAGCACTTGCAAAGTTAGGGCGCCGAGATGAGCAGTCACTAAAAAGTTTGTCAAGTTGACTAGGTAGGCGACGAAACAGTTTCCGAGAAGAAGCGCGATGAAGTTTGGGTTCATCTCAGCCGCTTCGTAAAATGCTGAAAGCGCTTCTGGTTCCATGATGAGGGTGCACACTCCGAGCGCGACGATGCAAACCGGCGACATGTAGTACAGCAGACTCATGCTATCGAGTTTGTTTTCGTGCGCGTTTGACATCTTTTCGGCCTCCTTTTCCCCCGCTGGCGTGAGTAACCAACCTTGAAGTACAGACTTGAGAGCGCGCCCGCAGACGCCGATGAGACAGGCGAAAAAGCCGATCAAGTTGAAAGAGGGCTCTCCCCACGTGGCGATCGCGATACCCCCCACCACGGGGACGAGCGTCATGTAGGTGGCGGTGCTTTCTTTCTTCTGCAACATCAAATAAGCAAAAATAGCGGTAAAGAAAGGCGTCGTTGCTCCGAGCGCCTGGTTGAAACTCACGGGGATGTATCTCAGGCTCACGTTGCCGCCGAGTACCGACAGCGCAAACGTCAACGCCAACACGGCAACTTTTCCGTAGTGCCTCTTCGTTCTAATGAATTGCTTTGGTACAATTTTAAACTCCCGAGCGCTCGCCGACAGCACGGAGCACATGCACATGTGACAGAGCGTCATAAACACCGGGAAACGGAAGCCATAAATCGTCAAGATGTACTTGTTCAGAAGCAAGACGCCAATGTTTGCGCTGTACCACGCCGCCACGACGAGAGCCGTGCGCGTCCCACTCGGCGCCGCCATGTCGACCAAAGTTTGCGTCTCGTCTCCCTCGCGCGTTCGCTCGAGTCTCGAAGACGTTCACGCTTCCACGCGGACACCGAGCGACGCGATCTCGCGCGCGAGACGTGAGACGACGACGACGACGCGGTTCCTTCGTCAATTTTGGAGAGGAAGAATTTTACCTCTTCTTGGTCAAAACCGCGAGTCCGGACTCGTCGATCTCATCTACACTCTTGTCCAGAAAACGAAAACGAAAACGCGCACATACGGAGGACGCCACGGAGGACGCCACGGAGGATGAGAAGGAAGAGAGACTTGGGAGAGTCGAGACGTCAGAGCGCGGCGGCGACGCGCCCGGGTTCGATCGCGAGGTCGAGCACACGAAGAGAGACTTGGGAGCCGCGGCGATGCCGACGGAAGACGCCGACGGCGGAAGCGGCGTCGGCCACGAGGTGTTGCCGCAACGCGCGCCGAAAAAGCGGAAGAGAAGAAGCGGCGCGCGCGAGCCGGCGGCGGACGAGCCGACCGACGCGCGCGTCGATGGGAGAGATGGCGGTGGGACGAGTCCGGCGAACTTGGATGACGTCGCGTGCGAGGGCTTCGTCGATGCGCGACCCGTCGTGAGGTACGCCGGGCAAGGTTCGTCGGCGGACGACGAAGAGCGCGCGCAGCCGCTCGACGCGTCAGAGGAGGATGAAGATGAAATCAGAGCTCGACGAGGAGTCAAATATGCGTACAAGGATCACACCGCTGACATTCAGATTCACGCATGGGGTGAAAACTTGAGTGAAGCGTTTTCTTGGGCGGCGTTGGGAATGTTTGATTACATGACGCCTCTCGAGGACTGCGTCAAGGAGCCGCTTTTGCGATACAAGGAGATTCGCGTGAGCGGTCACGACTTGGATACGCTTCTCTTTTCGTTTCTGGACGAGTTGCTGTTTGTGTTTCACACGGAAATGCTCATTTGCAACGCGGTACAGATATGCGACTTTGACAGGGAATCCTGGTCGATTCGTGCCGTCGTGGGTGGAACGACGTTTGTGGATGGAAGCACGCGCCAAGGTACAGAGATTAAAGCCATCACATATAGCGCGATGCAAATCATAGAGCGCGAAAACCTCAGCGACGACGCGGTTAGAAACGGAGAACACCGCGCTGAGCTTTTCGTCATTGTAGATATTTAACTCGTGAGTGGTGGTACAACTTAACTTCTTGTACACGAGACTGTAGCTTTGTTACAAATAGGGAGAAATACAAGTTTGTCCAAACGAATGCTCTCAGCGTGCGACATCATCCGAGCCACTCCTCTATCGTCGCCTTTGGCTCGCTAAATCGCAAATCGTCCATGTTAGCAGTCTGTGAATCCTTCATGATGAACTCCAGCTGTCGACGAAGAGCGACAGTTAAGGCGGGCTGTCGAATGAGCGCGTTGAGCTCGACGAATTGACCGAGAGAACGTTGCTTGAGGTTGCAGCTACCCATCATCGCGATGTCCTGGACGTTGTCCAAGTCGCTTTCCGCGAAGAACACCTTGGCGTGGAGCATATCATCAATGAGAAGAATTCGTAAATTTTGTCCACGCGCTCTCGTCTTTTCGATGAGACGTACCAGTGCTTTTCGATTAGCGTCGTGGTACACGTTTGGATTTCTGGGTACAATCACCTTCAAGGATGTACCGGGTCGCTCTAAAACGCGCGCCAACATGTCCGCGCCGACAGAGTCCACGTAAGCCATCGCCACGTAGTAGCGCGAATATTTTGGATCGCTGAGTAAATTAACGATAGACGTCTTCACGTCGAACCGTCCCGGATACGTCAAATACCTCGGGAAAGCCCAGGCAAGCGGACAAAACCCAGTCGGTAGGTTGCTCGCAAAAACAATGTCGGCGTTGCTCGCTAATTTTGTAGACGACGGATCCATGGAGACAGCCTGACGCATCGCATCCACGACGTCGCGGCCTTCAGCGCGAATTGCAAAGTCTCGCCAGTTGGAGAATCGATCTCCTACGTTGACTCCACCGAATATGGCGGAGGGTAATCCAGTTCCATTTTTACGCTCAACGACCATCCATTTGGCGTGCGTCGCTTGCTTCACCGCCGTAAAGGTAAATCTGTCACTCCCAAAGTCTCGCTGCAAGTTTTCCAGTTCGCTCGTCAGTGTTGTGCTTCCCTCACACCACCGAGTGAACTTGCTCACCGGGGATCCGTCCACGGTGCATCTCACTTTGACACCACGCCGTACGGCGCGCTTCATTGCCTCCATGACTCGCTGCGAACTCTCGCCCTTCTCGAAGACGTACACACTGAAATCCACCACATCTCCCGCACCGGTGCGTGCGAGCTCAGCGCAGAGTGCGTTAACCACTTCGCCGTAGCCGGTCAAAAGCTTCAAAGGCATTGCACCATTCTTCTGTCGACCTCCCCACGCCAACGACGACGAGCTCGGAGGCGACTCGATGACTCGCGCGTCTTGTCGCGGCGAACTCTGCTTTTCTCGTGCATCGACGGCATATCCTCCGTGAGGTTGTCCTACAGAGACGACTTTTCGCGCGTCATCGTACGCGGCCTTGCTCTCGCTAGCTCTAGAAGCCCGAGTCACAACGCCTTCGGGGCGTCCGAGTCTTCTTCGGCCGACGATGCGATTCGACGCGTAGGACGCGTTACGCACCGACGACGACTGACTCGACCGCATCCAGACTGGTGTCTGCGAAGACGAATAAAAAACGCGAAGGGGTTGGCGACGACCAAGACGACCAAGACGACGACCAAGACGAC
>Ga0181574_10002980_pt1 | contig 15160 bp, 11 predicted proteins | sample 101ome_24_FD_145600 | JGI IMG/M metagenome (GOLD analysis project Ga0181574, IMG submission 145600) | Coastal salt marsh microbial communities from the Groves Creek Marsh, Skidaway Island, Georgia - 101410AT metaG (spades assembly) | ecosystem: Environmental > Aquatic > Marine > Intertidal zone... | reverse complement strand
AGATGCTGCCACGGATATCTCCTTGGGCTCACTCATATATTTTACGGTAAGCTTGCGGATTCCGGGTGGCATGGTTGCAGAAAACAACCACGTAACTTTATCCTCGGGCGTAAATTTCAGGATTTCGTCCAGCTCTTCGCGAAAGCCCATGTTGAGCATTTCATCGGCTTCATCGAGGACGAGAAAGCGCACGCGATCAAGCCGCAACGCCTTTCGCTTGGCGAGATCAATCAATCGCCCGGGTGTTGCTACAAGGATGTGAACGTCGCCCTTTAATGCTTTAATCTGCGGCGCAATGTTAGCACCTCCGTAAACACACTCTACCCGCAATCGCTTGTGTGCCGCATTAAATTTTTTGATTTCTGCTGCCGTCTGCTGACCCAATTCTCGAGTGGGGGCAAGCACTATGGCTTGAATGTAGTCTGCTTCAGCATCCATTTGCTCGAGCAAGGGCAAACCAAACGCCGCCGTCTTACCGGTACCGGTTTGCGCAAGGCCGATAAAATCCTCCGGTTCACCGAGCAGCAGCGGAATCGCCTGCTCCTGAATACCGGTAGGGGTTTCGTACCCCAGAGAAGAAAGGGTCTGTAGCAGGTGTTCGGAAAGGCCGAGGTCAGAAAATGAGGACATGGATATAAGGTTCCGGGTAAAAAGAGCGCGGAGCATACACAACCGCCATGGAATAACAGCACTTATTTATACATATTCCTGATGCGGCCCTGAGACATCCAGTGAATATCTAATTTGGGCTTCCATCCGTTCGCTCCCCTGCATAAGGTCCGGCCCGTGGAACCACGGATCATAACCCGGCAAGAACATACGGTCAGTCGAAGGGATATCGACGAAAATGCCAAAAAAGTGCTGTACCGACTGCAATCGAAGGGTTTTATCGCCTACTTGGCAGGCGGTTGTGTTCGCGACTTGATGCTCGGGCGAAAACCCAAGGATTTTGACATTGCCACCAATGCCACACCCCAGCAGATTCGCAAAAATTTTTCCAATTGTCGCCTGATCGGCCGCCGATTTCGGCTCGCACACATTCACTACGGCGATGACGTACTGGAGGTAGCAACCTTCCGTGCAGAAGTTCCCGAAGGTGAAAATCACGACCACAAACACATGACCGTCGAAGATGGCCTGGTGGTGCGCGACAACACCTGGGGTACGCCGGAAGAGGATGCGCGCCGGCGTGACTTCACCATCAACGCCTTATTCTACGACATCTCAGATTTTACCGTAATCGATTACGTAGAGGCCACCGAGGATCTGGAAAAACGGCTGATTCGATCCATCGGTGATCCAAACGTTCGGTATATCGAAGATCCTGTGCGCATGTTACGCGCGGTACGCTTTGCCTCTACGCTCGACCTTCAAATCGGTGAAGAGGAATATGCGGCGATTATTCAGCATCGCCACCACCTTCTCAACGCTGCTCCCCCACGCCTGTACGAGGAATTCTTAAAGTTCATGTACAGCGGAGCCTCAGAGAGCGCTTTCGACCTTCTAATGGAAACCGGCTTGATGCAAATCCTTTTTCCAGAGTGGTCGCAATGGCTGGAAACTCAAGCAAGTGAAGAGGACAAGACCTGGGTGCGTGAGGCATTCATTCAGATGGACAAATGGAAGAAAGCCGGTCATCAGGTAAACGGTCCCTTACTCTACGCCCTCATGTTTGGTTCCTACCATGAGTTTTTGGCCAAGCCAGCTATTGAAGCTGGAACACCCATCTTTCACGCGTCCTCGCACGCGATCAGCGCTCACCATGACCGCCTGCGTGAAATTGTGAGTATGCCACGACGGCAGATGACCCAGATGTCGAACATCACCGCCGCCCAGTATCGCTTTGGTCGCACCCGAGGCAAAGCACCGGTTCGCTTTGCAGAGCGAACATTTTTTCCAGACGCCGTGATTTACTTCAAGTTTTCGAGCAGGGTCAAAGGTGGCGACCAGGAGACTATCGACTGGTGGAATGGGTTCCTAAAGGAGAACAAGCAGTTTCTGATCCGCAAGGACCCCCCCGCCAAAGCAAAAGCTCAACGCAAACGTGGCGGCAGGTCTCGCAGGGGACGCGGACCACGAAAACATTTCGACAAACCGGCCACAGAATCATGAGTAACACCTACGAGAGCGATAAGCTGCTCGCGGAATATCTGTTGTTTCATTACGGGACGGACGATGATCTCCTGCCTTGGCAGGACGGCCCCCGTGACGCGCTGGCATTCCCACAGCGTTGTGCACATAAAGTAATCGATCATGCCAACCTGTTCGGCTCCGTTCTCGATCTTGGCTGTGCGGTAGGACGCTCCACGTTTTGCCTCGCGGAGCACTTTGAGCATGCGCTGGGTATCGACTTCTCAGAGGCTTTCGTAAACGCGGCCAATGCCCTGCGCGACGAAGGTGAATGTACGATCTCCATCAGTGAGGAAGCCGATCGAACACGCGACGTTAATATTTCAGCGCCTACCGGATCACCGGCCTTCGAACATGGTGACGCCTGTGCTCTGCGCGATGACCTCGGCAGTTACGATGCCCTGTTAATGGCCAACCTTATTTGCCGGCTACACACTCCGGAAGACTGCATCGACCGCCTACCCCAACTGGTCAACTCCGGCGGCATACTGGTGATTACTACGCCCAATACCTGGCTGGAGGAATTTACACCTCGCGAAAAATGGATTCCTCAAAAGTCAAAATCCACGCTGGAGGGCTTGCAAACACTTCTTACACCTGCCTTCGAACTAATTGAGACAGACAACCTGCCCTTTTTGATCAGGGAGCACGCGCGCAAGTTTCAGTGGACGGTAGCGGAGGCAAGCGTATGGCGCCGGAACTAAGCGAGCTGGAAGCCGGCAGCAACAATGCCTCAGCCTGGGAGTCACACTACCGGGAAGGCCATGCGCCCTGGGATAAAGGCGCCCCAACACCATCCGTGTCTGAAATCATCAAGGAGCCTAATTTCGGCGAACGCATTCTGGTTCCGGGTTGCGGACGCGGACATGATGCCGCAGCTTTTGCACGTGCGGGATACAACGTTATGGCCATCGATATCGCGGAAACCGGTATTGCCGATGCTAAAAAACTCTATCCCGACGTGGCCCACATATTCCGGGTCGCTGATTTGTTTACACTCGAGGAGCAATTCGACTGCATCTTCGAGCATACCTGTTATTGTGCGATTCATCCAGAGCATCGCCCCATGTACGTGGAATCAGTCCTGCGTGTGCTCAAGCCTGAGGGCCGGTTTTTTGGTGTGTTATACGTCACCGATGAGGCTCAGGAAATTTCAGGTCCGCCCTTTCGTATTCCACGGGATATAATTCTCGACCCATTCAAGTCCATGTTCGATATCGCATGGAGACGACCTCCCGCCCAGAGTTTTCCCTCTCGCAAGGGGAGCGAGCTACTGGTGGAACTCATTCCTCGGAAACATTGATGGAATCTGGTTTATACATCGTCGGCACCCCGATCGGCAACCTCGACGATTTTTCGCCGCGTGGCATCGAAACGCTACGCCAAGTGGACGTTATTCTTGCAGAAGATACCCGTCATACCCGCAAGCTCTCCGAACGATTCGGGATCTCCACTCAATTAGTAAGTTGCCATAAGTTTAATGAGGCCTCCCGCATCGATCGAGTGGTGGAAGACTTACTAAGCGGAAAGACCGCGGCCTTGGTCAGCGACTCAGGTATGCCCGGTGTATCAGATCCGGGCGGACGCCTTGTACAAGCCTGCCATGAACGCAACGTGCAAGTATTTGCCGTACCTGGTCCCTCTGCGGTCACCGCGGCAATCGCTCTGTCCGGCTGGGGAGAACAGGGATTTTTATTCGACGGCTTTCTAAGCAACAAATCGGCATCCCGACGCACCCAACTGTCCAAGTACGTCGAAGAGAAACGGGCCGTCGTACTATTCGAATCGCCACACCGTATTCTAAAATTTCTGGCCGACGTCACCACGACGCTTGGCTCTCGGCCAATATTCGTCGGCCGAGAGTTAACAAAAAAGTTTGAACAAGTAATTACCGGAAATGCTGAAGAAGTAAAAACTGCTCTGGAGTCCGGATTCGCCAAAGGAGAGTTCGTTATCGTGATTGCTCCCTTTAACCGAAAGCGAGATACTTCGAGTCATGCACGCTAGTCCATACATCGGAAACTGAATTAGGGGACTTTTAATTCACTGTACAGCGGTAGCTGGCATAAAGAAGTTAATCGCAACAGGCGTTATACGCGATACGGGTAACTCGAATCAGCGTACCGACACCTGGCATGGCGACATCAACCTTGTCCTGCAGAGATCAACGTCTTTCGCTTTGCCTTCGGATAACATCACCCTTAAAGCCAGAATCCGGTTTAAAAGCATCTTTTCGTCACGAGTTCGGAATGAGCCTTGCAATTATCGCACGGGAGGCACTTCCGGCTTAATCCACGGACGGTCAGATTGCCCCGCAAACACCTCTTTTTCCCAAGCCGCGTACAAGGCCTTAAAGTAGGCCACTCGGTCAGGGTGCTGATCGAAGTAATTGATTTGCTCGGGATTTTGATCGTCGAGATTAAACAGGTAGAAATGTTCCCGATATGAAGCACGATTACCCTTGATCCGAACTAATTTCCACGGGCCTTCGCGCACAGCCCATTTATTTTGCCACTGAAAATATAAAACCGGATGAGGTGATGGCACGTCATTCGATCGGATCATCGACACCAGGCTCCGTCCATCAAGCGTATAATCCGGCGGGTCAAGAGCACACAAATCCAGCACGGTAGGCACCCAATCCATCACCGAAATAATCTGGTCGCGCACCACCCCTTCGGGCAATACACCGGGGTAACTGATGATCGCAGGCACCCGAAGTCCGCCTTCAAGAAACGTACTTTTATGCCCGATCCATTTTCCCGTATATCCACCGCCGGGATTCGGAGCATCACCTCCCGCAAAACGGTATCCCTTGGGTAATCCACTGGGGTGGTTATCCGTTTTAATTTCGAATAGCTTGCGCAATGCATCGTAACTTTGATGCCCATTGTCAGACATGAAAATTACGATCGTCTGTTTTCGTAGATCCCATTGCTCCAAACGCTTCAACATGCGCCCGATGTAATAGTCCGTTGTCGTAACAAACGCAGCGTATGTGCGACGCGGCTCCTCTAACGAAGCGTAGCGGGCAAGGTCCTGCTGGCGCGGTTGCTCAGGGTAATGAGGAGTATTCAGTGAAAAATACACGAAGAAGGGCTCTTCATGGTATTTATCTATAAATGCCTCGGCACGCTGCGTCATGAGTTCGGGGAAATACTCGCCATCTGCGAATTGCTCATCGGTACCATCGTAAAGGTCATGGTAACCATCACCCTGCAGAAATGCATGATTGTAGTTATCTATAAAACCACCACGAATACCAAAAAACTCATCGAATCCTTGTCGAGTCGGACCGTGATCCTTGTCCGCACCCAAGTGCCATTTACCAAATAGCGCTGTACGATATCCGGCGTCTTTCAATAGTTCCGCAAGAGTTATTTCCGAGAGGTGCATATTTACACCCCCTGTTGGATCTTTAATGTCATTTTGCGTCCAGTGGTTCACACCACCACGCTGCGGATGCCGTCCAGTCAGAAGCGAAGCTCGTGATGGGCAACAGAAAGTATGTGCATAAGCCTGCGTAAATCGGACACCCTGTGCGGCCAGCGAATCGATATGAGGGGTATAGAGATGTTCAGCTCCGTAACACCCTGCATCCAACGTTCCCTGATCATCAGTGAATACGATGAGTACGTTAGGGGGCCGGGCAGACGCGCAAATAACACAACAAAGTAAATGGACTATGAGCAGGCAGGTTTTCATTATGTTCACTCCACTCGCACGATTTCACTTATACCCAGCGGTATAGTAAACTGCAATCGACCAGATTCCTGTGAGAAAACAAGATGACCTTCCTCGGCCGAAGATACTTTAGATACCGGAAACCCAACCTCACAATCTACGACCAACTCTTTGATTGGTGAGTAGGTAAAGTTTCCAAAAACCAAGGCTGCAGCGTTTTTCGATTCGTATAAGCCGCACTCCACGACGGGCTCGCTCAAACGTACGGGTGGCACAATATGTTGTACATCCTGAAGTAAACGAGCCCGCCATTCCTTGGGCCAATTTTCGGCAAGCTCCGGCGGTACGAATTGGGCGGCCTTCGCGTAAGATACGGCAGGCGATCCAAGAAAATAAGATGCATTCCCACAGATCAATTCCGCTGCAGACCCGTCTTTAAAGGTTTTTCGCACCCGAGCACCTTCAGGTTTAACAGCTCCATCCAATCCAATCCATTCGAGGCCCGATTCGTCCTCATGCAACAGCCGAATCCCATTCAGCCCACCACGTACCCGATAATTGCCAGACTGGACAGTCCACAACCGATCGACATCGCGTTCAAAACCAAACACCTCGGCGAGCGCATCTACGGGCTCACCAAATTCATTGAAATGTCCCGCTCCACAGGTGCCAATCAGGCGATGCTCGCGATCGCTAGTCCATGCCTTTATCAATCCTATGCTTTTGGTTCGAATACATGGATCCGACGTCCACAAAACATCATACGCATCCAGTCGCCCAGCTTCGATATCGTCTTCTGTTATAAAGTCGACCCGATGTTGTGCGTGCACCATCGCAAGATAAGCACAGCGACGCTCCAACATATGGAGATACCCGAAAGGCTGCCAGAGATCTGATGAAATACTATAAAGGATAGCTATCTTTGCCGGTCGCAGTGCGCCTTTATGAATAATTGGCTCAACGAAAGCCAACTGCCGCGCAAGAGTCGCTACTCCATCATGCGCACCGCGAATATCTGACCAGTAGTTTTCGGTGCTCGTGCAACTCGGGCCGTAGGTCCAAAAGAAAAAGTGCTTGGCTCCCTGTGCGAGTGCCGACGCGGTCTTCAGTCGAAAGTTTTCTTCATTACTGGGCGTAATCCAGGCGATGATCGGCACCAACTCCCCCCCGTGCACGCCTCCACTTCGCATCATCGCAGCTTGGAAGCCCATAAGCTGAAAGCCCTCCCACGTATAGTTAGGGCCATACATGTACTGCAAACCCAACCAATCTTCGATCCCAATAAGGTCCACCGCTTTACGCCGGGTAAGATCAAACCAATCCAGAGCCAATGGTGCACCTCCCCACGCGGTGTTCGGAACCATACCCATACCCAGACCGGTTCCTCCAAAGTATGGATGATCCGCAACTAAAGTGGACGTAAGCGATCCATTATCCACCACCTGATGATAGGTTTCGGTATTCCAGCGAAGACGATCCGTACCCGCTTTCTGGCGAAATATCGATGTGTAATAAAAAACCCGCCGGGCAGCAGCTTCATTCACCGCCATGGCTTCTTTCAAGGCTTCGGGCGTTTCCAGCGGTACAACATCTTCCAGGCGAATGACTCCCAGTTCACGTGGAGAAATGGACTGATCGGCCAACCAATCATGCAGGTGCTTTCGTGCTTGTGCGTTCGCACCAATTCGCGGGCGTGCACAGATTTCGTCTTTGAATCCAAACGGCACCCCAAACCCCGGAAGGTTTTTCTTTTTAAGCTCATCACGCAAACCTACAGCGATGTCCTCCCGAGTAGCACCGGGAGATATATCTACTCGATGACTGTGCCCCGGAACGCGTAACTCCGGGAATCCTTCCATGCCACCCTGATTCCCCACCACATTGAATCCAAGCAGGGATAAGGTTTGCAGTTCCATACGTTGGAGCTCTTCGCGTTGCGGGGCCCACAAACTTGTCTGCAGAATATGATTTCTCGGGGACACACGTCGACCACCGGATGCTGCTTTCGCCCACGACAAACGACGCCCGCTCATTTCACTCGCTGTTTCGAGTAGTTCTGCATCGTTTTCGAGATTGGGCGATACAAGTACGGACGTTTTACTCCCCGTGAATGCCTCGGAAAATCGTTTTTTAACCGCTTTCGAATCAGCAGCCGTCGCTAATTCAATTTCCAACTCACGCCGGGGGTGATCAACACTACAGCGTATTTCAATGGTCATATTTGGATGCTCACCGATACCACTTCCCCGCTTCATTTCGCCATGTAATCGATCGCCCGCCCACTCCGAGACGTTGAACCATGGCGTCCACTCCCCTGTTCTGAATGCATCGGATTTATCTGCCGGAAACCTTCCTTTCGGCAGATACCAGGGCACTTTGTGTATAAATCCCCCCAAAACGAAATGAACGTCACTGTTTAACGGTTCGTGCACCTTGAAGCGAATGAACGTATCGCCGTAGATCGTGGGAGTCAGCAGGCAACAAGCGAGGAAGATTACAGCCTTCATAGGTAACGGGCTACTTGATCATACTTATCCGAGCAAGGCAAAATCGGATAAACACGCCATTGGCCTTGCGTAAGTACGACGGGTTCAACATGCTATCCACCAATGCGAATCCTGATATATAGCGCATGGATTGCGAGCATACTACTCACGCCTGCTGGAGGATCGGAACATTCTTTGGCTCCTCTGGTAGAGGTGGGCCGCTCCATCTTTCTGGATACCGGATTGTCACACCCGCCCGGTCTGGGTTGCGTTTCCTGCCACCAACCTCAAAGCGCCTTTGCCGATCCGCGTCCGGTATCGCCTGGTGCGGTGGACGGACGAACAGGAAAACGTAACGCACCGAGCCTGATGTATGCAGCGCTCACATCCTCATTCTATTCCGACGAACTTATCACCGAAGACAATGAAAAGCAGTTTATCTGGGAAGGCGGTTTGTTCTATGACGGGCGAGCAAAAGATTTATTCGAGCAAGTACAGGAGCCGTTTTTCGACAAGAACGAATTGAATATTCCAAATCCCGGTGCACTGGCTGCGAGCCTGCGTAAGGCGTCATATGGAAAACGATTCAAACAGGCCATCGGCGATGAAGCCTGGAATGATGATGAACGACTTCTTTATTTCGCCTACCGCGCACTGGTCGAGTTTTTGAAAGAGCCCATGTTTCGTCCGTTCAATGCCCCGATCGATGACTTTCTGGCCGGCAACAAAAATGCGTTGACCGAACAGGAACTACGCGGGATGCAGGTATTTCAAGGACCGGCACAATGTGAGGTCTGCCACTTCCTGTTTCCCACTACCTGGCCCAAATCTTTACTCAGTGATTTCGGTTACGACAACCTCGGCGTCCCTTCGCGCGGAGAGAAAGACCCCGGGTTGATCGCAACAACCAAGGATCCCAAAACACGGGGTCTATTCAAGGTGCCTTCCCTGCGAAATATTGCACTCACCGCACCCTACATGCATAACGGCTCCATCACCAATCTGAGGGAGGTATTGGAGTTTTACAATAAGCGTGATCTTGAGCCGGATCGCTGGGGTCCTACCGACTATCCGGACACCGTGAATCGTGAAGACATGGGCGACCTTAAACTCACAGAACAACAAATCGATGATCTGCTCGCCTTCTTGCAAACCTTCACAGACCGTACCGTCGCGGCTATGAAAAAGACGGGTTCCCCGTTTCCTCAGAACCCGAAAACCGAACCCTCAACAGATGAGATGCGAGAGTACTTTCCAGACTGGAGCCAGCGATATCATCCGGCCTACCCGGGAGATCAGGCCACGCTCAAGTGATCACTTTACGCCGGGTAAAGGCCTTTGCAGGCCAACACCCAAGATACCCATGCATTGGCACCCCGATGCCAACACCGGAGACATGATTCCAGCGAACCGAATATTTCAGTACGCCCCGCTATAAGAACGTCCACTCCTGCAACTCACCAGCTCGTCCGCGAATTTTAATATGATGCACCACGCACTGATCAGTAGGGAGTAGCACGCGCAAATGAATGATGGGGCTTGCAAGGGGAACCGCTAAGCGATGATCCTGAAACTCATCAGACCCCTTCGTCTCCAGATACTGTACCTGCTCCGATACAAAATCCTTTTGACCCTTACTCCGCCACGCAACGCCAACGCGTCCCGGTTTACGGCTTTGAAAACGAATCAACACCTCTGCCGGGCCGGATATATTTTTGATACCTGCACAAGCAATAAATGGGCGCGATTTTCTCTTTTCAATTGACGGGGTAATGACCAAACCTCGTTTCGTCTTCTTCGCCACGCACCCTCTACTCACCCAAGCTTTCTCGCTGGTGTTACGCGTTACTGCACGCGCTGACTTTCCATCCAGATAATGATCAAAGTACTGCTCCCAAACTTCAGACATACCTGCCTTGATTAATCCGGGCGGTTGCATATCTCTCGACCAACGCACCAACTGATCAGACAAACGCCGGGCAACCTCGGGCTGCGCTCCAAACAAATTCGTTTTCTCGCCCGGATCCGCTACCAGATCGAACAGGTAACTTCGCTCGCCACCACGCAATAGTTTCCACTTGCCTTCACGCACCGCCGCCTGAGCAATCCAACGCCAGTAAAGTGCCCGCTTCGGGGCATCGGCCTTACCGCTTAAATAGGGCACCAAATTCACACCATCCAATCCGGAAACGTCCGCCCCCGCCAAGGTTAATGCCGTCGCTGCTACATCGAGGGATACCAATGGTGTATCCACCACCTGCCCCGGCGGTATGACCCCGGGCCACGACACCAGAAATGGTACCCGAATACCACCTTCGGCCAACATTCCCTTCTCCCCATTCATGGGCTCATTCAGGGAGCCATCCCACCCGGGCCCACCTCCCGGGGCATCCAATTTGTGAATCTTTAGTGGAGCTCCATTATCTCCTATGTAAAAGATGAGCGTGTTCTCCAGTAGCCCCTGCGCCGCCAGTGCGGCACGAATTTCACCGATGCCATCATCCATGGAGGATAACATCGCCAGGCATTGACGACGGCGTTCCGGCATCTTTTCTGGAAATCGATCAAGGTACTTCCGGGGAGCATCTAGTGGAACATGGGGCGCACGGTAAGCAAGATACAAAAAGAACGGCTGATCAGCATGGCGCTCGATAAAGGCTACCGCCGCCCGACTACAGGCATCCAGATGGTACAATCCATCATTCACCTGCTGCATGGGGATAGTTTCTCCCGCCAGGGTATAATTTGCGTAACAAGGGCGATTGGCATTCTTACTGTAGACGTCATCAAAACCGTGCTCGGGAATCGCCGAGGTGGGCCCAAGGTGCCACTTTCCAATTTGCCCGGTGACATAGCCCACTTTTTTCAGTTGCTCCGCAATGGTCAGCTCCTCATCAAACCCTTTGAGCGACTCGCCATTACTCTCAACCCCAAACCGATTCTGCGACTTTCCAATCAACAATCCAGCCCGTGAGGGTACACATTGCGGCGCGGTGGAATATCCACTGGTCGCGCGCACACCGCTTGCAGCAAGGGCATCGATATTTGGCGTTTTCAGGTCTTGATACACCCCCGCGGCTCCGAGGTCAGGCCAACCATGATCATCCGTGTATATCAACAAAACATTTGGTTTGGCCCAAACCGGGCATACCCCCAGCAATAACCACCCTATGACCAAAAAATATGCACGCATAATCACCTCGGACAAACTGAGCGTGAAACAGACTCGCTCTTGACTGAATACTCTGGTTCATTACCCATCGTCTCACAGGAACATACCCATGAAAAAAATACTAACCGTAATTCTGTTTTTGATAACCACCTGGACTTTCGCTGGCCCCCCTGAGGAAAGCGGCATGACCGCCTTATTTAATGGCAAAGATCTGACCGGATGGGACGGCGACACCCGCTTGTGGTCGGTAAAAGATGGCGCTATTCGCGGTGAAACCACACCGGAAAACAAATCTAAAGGGAACACCTTCCTGATCTGCAAAAAGGGAAACTTGAAAGATTTCGAACTTCGCCTGTCTTATCGTCTGAACGCGACCAACAATTCGGGGATTCAATATCGCTCCAAGCATATTGAAAAAGCTGCCAATGACTGGGTGGTCCGCGGGTATCAGCACGAGATTCGCAATGAGATCGACATGCCCAATGTCTCCGGCTTCATCTACTCAGAGGGCGGCATTTCCGGCAAAGGCCGACTCTGCTATTGCGGGGAAAAAGCGGTGCGTAAAGAGGATGGAAAAAAAGTGCTGCTTGATACTCTGATCACCGCGGAAGAATATAAAAAGCTGTTCAAGCTCGATGACTGGAACGACGTTATCATCATTGCCAAGGGCAATCATATTAAACACTACTGTAACGGGCGCCTAATTCTCGACTATACCGACCAGAGCGATCTCGCCTTGAATGAAGGCGTACTCGCCCTGCAACTCCACGGTGGCAAGCCGATGTGGGTCGAGTACAAAAATATCCGATTCAAAGAACTCTAGGAAACCAATCATGCGCATCACCCCGTTTTGGATCACCTTGCTTGCGGTAAATGCGCATGCTACGTTGATCCTATCAACGGATTTTACCGGACGTACGGTAAACGGTAAGACCGCAGAAAACATTCCCTGGACTGCGGGTGGCGTTCAGGACCCAGGCGATCTGACCTGGGTGGTGGAAACCGGCACCACGACCAACACGGATCTATTCGACACTGGAGCCGCCAAAAATCATTTTGCCCCCGATCTCAACATCCACAACGAAGGCTTTTGGAGCGTGACCATTCCCCTCGTGCTCACCACGCCCCGGATTTCCCTGGAGAACGTGGTCATCGACTGGCGGGACTTCAGCAACACGGGTGTATTTCAGGGTAGCGGCCGTGACTCCCAATACACGGTAAGCGTAACCGGTTCAATTTCAGGGCTGCTCGATACCGTCGATACCGGTGTACTCGGGTCGACTTTCGGCCGGGAAACCCTCCCTTTCACCACGCCACTGGAATTAACCGACGGTGAAAACTACGACGTCTTGATCTTTGCATCAGGATCCGGACCCGGCAACAATACCGGGCTGAATGCCGTGGAGCTGAACGGCTCGGTGATCCCCGAACCATCCAGTCTGGGACTGGCGTTTCTGGGAATTACGCTCCTCGTAAGGACCAGGAAATCGCGATAATGGGTTCAAACGGCTCCGTAGCGACCGGGACGGCTTACGCCGAGGCCCAGTCCCTGGATTCCCTCCGGTAAATGAAGTTTTTCACCAATTCCGGATCCCCAAAAGATTCTTTCACCGGGTCCCAAGTCACCTTTTTTCCAGTATGGATTGCAATATGCCCGAGGTGCAAAGCCGAAAAGAGTCGATGCCCTGCTTCCGGGTGATACGCGGTCGGCTTACGCGACTTCATGCTATCCAGAAAATCGCGATGTTCAATATCCGGACGTGGCCAGAAGCGGGCCTCACGGCCAAACTCCTTGATTTTAAAAATTTTCTCATCACTGGCTTTCCACGTCCCATTCCAGCCAGAACATTTTACCCACCCTTTGCTTCCCACGAACCTGATATCTACGCCGGCATCTTTCACAAACATCTTCACACCGTTTGCGTAGGTGTACTCCAGTGTGTAGTTCGTAGGCGCATTGCTCTGCCACTTTCCGGCTTCAAGTTCACGGGAAGAACCCGAGACCTCAATCGGCCCGCTGGCATCCATCCCTGCGCCTATTTGCGCGGTATCTACCAAGTGAGCGCCCCAGTCCGTCAGTGAACCTCCACTATAATCCGTAATATTGCGCCAATTTTGTGGTCCAGTGATCGATGCTTCGTACGGTCGAAACGGAGCCGGCCCCAACCAGAGATTCCAATCCAGGTCTTCAGGTACCGCAGTGGGCTTATCTTTTGGAAGCGCCTTTTTATGAGCAAGAGAAACATGAATCTCTTCGAGGTCACCAATGGCTCCACTGCGTGCCCATCCCGCAAGGCGATGATACTTGACCAACGATCGATCCTCTATACCCCATTGAAAAATTGCTTTCCGCCTGGCCACCTCCGTCGCCAATGCTCGACCTTCCACGATCGTCAAGCTGGGTTTTTCGGAAAACACATCCTTTCCTGCGCGCAATGCCATCAACGACATAGGAACATGCCAATGATCCGGGGTTGAGATAACGATGGCATCCAGATCGTCTCGCGCAATGACTTCTCGGAAATCGCGATGCACCGTACAATCGCTATTCTTATATTGTTTATCGACCTTGTCTTTTGCTCGCCGCGCATGAGGAGTTTTGACATCACACACCGCCAATGCCCGGCAATCTTTTTCGTGTAAGAAGGTTCCCAGGTTTCGACCGGTGCCTTGCCCCCCCATACCTATGAAGCCCAGGGTAATCGTATTCGACGGCGACTTGCTACCCAGCAATCGCGCAGGTATGACACAGGGGGCTCCAGCCAGTGCACCGGTTTTCAGAAAAGATCGTCGCTTGAGAAAAGATGTGGTCGCCTTCATAGCATCCTGCTATAGGATTTTAAGGGGAACAACGCAACGACGATCCCCCCACGGAACCGGGTCTCGCACGGTGACCATAAATTCTGTCATACCACGGATTTTTTAAGGCCGTTAACTTCTGGCAACCTTCAGGTTCATTGAAGATTTATATCGTTACTTCCTGACGCCTGCCCGTGTCCAAACATGCGAATCATCCCGTAAAGCGCGATATTCCTTGCCCAGTTTGTTGGTCAACGCATTCGCCTTTTCAGGTTCTTCTACAGATACATCCCTCGATTCGCCAATGTCCTCGCTCACTTTAAATATCTGCACATCACTCAAGCCGGCCGCCTTGACTTTTTCGATGTTACCATCATGCACATTTTGAATTTTAGGAAGATCGACCTTGGCCAATACTTTCCAATCACCGTCCCGCATTGCCACCCGCCGCTCATTAATTGCGTTGTAGTATATCCACAACAGGGGCTTTTCCCGAGCAAGACCGTTTCCATTCAGCGCCGACATAAAGTTAATCCCATCGAACTCGCGATCGTCCGGCATGCTGACCTTCGCCAGTGCACAAAAAGTAGGCAGGAAATCGAGCGACGATATTGGCGTAGCACTGACCTGCGCAGGCTTGATGGTTCCGGGCCAGCGCATGATACCAGCGACCCGGAAACCTGCATCGGTGGTCCACAGTTTCATACCTCGAAGGGGTGCCGGTGTACCGTAAGACCGACCTGCTCCCGCGTATCGGCTCAAAGTTTCCGGTCCGTTATCGGAAGTAAATATGGTCAGGGTATTTTTAGACTCCCCCAGTTCGTCGAGGCGCTTCAACAGCTTCCCCACAGCAGCGTCTATGTTATGCACATTCGCAAAGTATTCCGCC
>Ga0181574_10002977_pt1 | contig 15170 bp, 7 predicted proteins | sample 101ome_24_FD_145600 | JGI IMG/M metagenome (GOLD analysis project Ga0181574, IMG submission 145600) | Coastal salt marsh microbial communities from the Groves Creek Marsh, Skidaway Island, Georgia - 101410AT metaG (spades assembly) | ecosystem: Environmental > Aquatic > Marine > Intertidal zone... | reverse complement strand
TGCAGATAGAAGAACTCTTGTTCAGAAGCAAGTCAAAGTCTATAGTGACTTCATGACAAACTTCGATAAGAATCCGTTCACCGGTCATGTCGGTATTGTTGAAAATGCCGATGCTGTATCACAATCACTCAAGGCTTTGTTCCTAACAAACAAAGGCGAGCGTTTCATGAATGCTGACTTTGGTGGCAATCTGCGTGATATGTTATTTGAACAACTTGATGCCGGTTCAACAGAGGCGCTGAAGTTTGATATTAAAGAACTCATTAATGCGTATGAACCACGTGCAACATGCCAGGATCTTATTATTGAAGCTCCATATGGCCTGGGTGGTGATGCTGTAAATAGTGCAAGAGAATCATTTGGTGATTTGAACACTATAAATATTAAGTTAGTATACACCGTCGAAAATATTCAACAGCCACAGGTTCTGAATCTGAGTGTCAACCGTGTGAGGTAATAATGGCTAATAATGCAATAAACCTTGTAGATCTTGACTTTGCTAGCATTAAAGCCAGCCTCAAGAACTATCTGCGTGGCAACGAACTCTTCAAGGACTATGACTTTGAAGCTTCTAACATGAACCTTCTGCTTGATCTTTTGGCACAAAATGGTTATCGAACTGCATTCTATCAGAATATGGTTTTGAATGAAAGCTTCTTGGACTCTGCTGTTCTTCGTAATAGTGTTATATCACGTGCAAAAGAATTGAACTATCTACCAAGTTCAGTAAAATCTTCTCGTGCACGAGTTCATGTGACGTTTAATGCTGATGGAACGTCAGCTCCTTATATTATTCCAAAGGGTTCTAATTTTACTGCCCTTGTTAAAAATGATTCTTATACATTTTCACTTGATGAAACTTTAACTGTTGCTTCTGCAAATAACTCTTATGAGTTTGAAGCCGATGTTTATGAAGGACAGTATGTAACGGATTCGTATAATATATCAGGTATTGTTGGTCAGGTTTTTACACTGACCAATCCCGGTATTGATACAGATTCGATAACAGTAACAGTGTTTGAGGGCTCCAATGAACTTGGCGATGTGTATAATTACGCTACTTCTTTGCTTGATCTTGGTCCTAGTGACAAGGTATTTTTCTTACAAGCGGGTGAAGGCGGAACTTATCAAGTTCTACTTGGTGATAACAACCTCGGTTTCCTACCTCCTGCTGGCTCTGTTATTCGCGTTGAGTATCGCGTGGCTTCAGGTGAAGTATCTAATGGAGCTCGTGAGTTCACTATAAACTTCGACCCAACGAATACAGATGAACTTACTTCTGATGTTGTTGTGAATACGCTTGAGAATGCCAAGGAAGGTTCAGAAGCAGAAACGCTTGAATCAATCAAGTATATGGCACCACGACACTTTCAGGTACAAGAAAGAGCAGTTACTGCTTCTGACTATGAAGTCATCCTGAAAGCGGCATTTCCTGAAATCAATGCCATTCATGCATTTGGTGGTGAAGAGCTCACACCTGCACGATATGGCAAAGTGTTCATTTCTGTTGACTTGAATGATGTTGATGGTTTGCCTGACTCAAAGAAAACAGAATACAAAAACTTTCTGAAGAATCGAACGACTTTTGGTATTGTTCCTGAGTTTGCTGCACCTGAATACACATTCATTCGTATTGACTCAAAGATTCGATATAACGTCAACCTAACAAGCGCATCACGTGAAACGCTCAAGACGATTGTACAAGATGTTATCACACAATATAACGAAGACAATCTCGATGACTTCAATGTCATTTTGCGTCAATCACGTCTTGAAGCACTGATTGATGATGCCGATCCTTCTATCATCTCGTCTATCACTGACATGCAGATATTCAAAAAGATTAATCCTGTTCTTGCCGAATTCCAATCATTTAATATCGACTTTGGTGTTGCGCTAAGAACTGATTTGTTATTTGATAAGTCAGATAGTCATGGTGCAGATACTATTTCTGCGGTTGAGTCATCTAACTTTTTCTTTAAGTCAGAACTATGTCGTCTGGATGATGATGGGCAAGGCAACCTTCGTATCATGCGCATTGTTGGTAACCGTCATGAGTTTGTCTCTGATATTGGTACGGTGGACTATACGAATGGCATTATCTCGATACGTGATTTGAAAGTTGACAACTATGTCGGTTCTTCGATCAGATTATATGTTCGACCAGAAGATCCAGATGTTGCCGTAAGACTCAACAATATTCTTACGATTGATTCAGACGAGGTTGTTCTAACTATCGAGGAAGTTCGTGATTAATGGCAGACGTCAAAAACATATCATCACTTATTGCTGGTCAGTTTCCGGACTTCTATCGTGAGGAAGGACCGATCTTTGTTGAGTTCGTCAAAGAGTATTACTCATGGATGGAACAGAAGACATCGCGCCGTAATAAGCTACTCAAGCCAAAAATATCAAGTATTGCTGTAACTCATAACTCAGCAAATATCACTGGCACACGCACGAACTTTTTGACTGAGTTTGCAAACGGCGATACGATTGCAATTACAAGATCTGACGATGACTATGAAATATTCACGATTGACACTGTTGCAAATAATACCTTTCTGACACTAACACCAGCAAAGCTTCCTGAGTTTGCTCTTCTCTCAACAACATATGGCAATGTAGTTTCTGGTGCAAACCCAGGTCACTATGTTCGACGAACACGAGATGCTGTTGATATTGATGAAACGACAGATGAGTTTCTGGTTCACTTCAAGCAAGCATATCTAAAGAATATTCAGTTCAACACTGTTACTGATCAGCGACGTCTGATTAAGAATTCGCTTGACCTATATCGCTCAAAAGGTACGCCACGCTCAATTGATCTTTTGTTCAAGGCAGCGTTTGGTGTTGCTGCTGATGTTTATTATCCATCAACCGATCTGTTCAATACGTCTTCGGGTGTTTGGGAACGACCTGAGTATCTTGAGCTGAAGCCACAAGAGTTAAATACACGCCTGGTTAATCATCAGATTGTTGGTAAGACATCAGGTGCAACATGTTTTGTGGATAGTTTGATTCGTAGAACAGTCAAGAATCGTATTATCGATATTGCATATATCTCAAATATTCAGGGTAACTTTCAAACTGGCGAGCGTGTTGATACCGAGGATGGTCGTATTGGTGTTGAGAACGCACCATTTATTACAGGATCATTGAACTCTATTATTATCACAAACGGTGCTAGTGGATTTTCTATTGGTAATACAGTAAACCTGACATCTAACACCGGTGACGGTGCTCGTGCACGAGTTGCTAATACTGCGAATGCTACAGGTTCATTAGTTGTTACTTTGACCAATGGTGGTTATGCGTATACAAATACGGCAACAACATTAATATCAAATAATATACTAACACTGATTGATTATAATGCAAATACTACATTTTCCAATAATGACTTTTTCATTGACCTTGAGCAGGTAGAGCAACCTATTGCTAATATCATTTATACTGCTGCTACGGTAACACCATCAATTGGTGATGATATTTTTGCATATCATGCAAACGGTGATGTCAAAGGCACCGGTGCGATATTAGATATCATACCAGCAAGTGCAACAGATGGTGAAATTGAAGTAAAAATACTTTCTGGTAATCTTGACCACACCACATATTACACAACATCAAATGCATCTAACTTTACGCTTAGTACATTCACTGACAAAACAGTCACGGCAAATGTCACTGGCATGTATGCAAATGTTCGATTACAAGTAAGTTCTGTATCAGGAACATTCACAAACGGCGAGATCATAACAGGCACGTCTGGTGGCAATGGATTATTTTCGGCATTGGCCAATACTATTGGTGGCAACTCAACTATATTTGTTGCAAACACTACTGATGCGTTTTTCTCTGGTGATACACTCACGGGTGCAAATTCATCTGTGACCGCTACAATCAATCGGGTTGATATTGATTTAGGTGTTCATGATGTCAGTAGCTCATTGGGTTTTTTCAATACAGCAAACAACCTTTTGAAACTGAACCGATCTGAGTCAAATGCATCGATATTAGCGATATCAGCAGGAACTGGTTTTACATTTGGCTTTTCAGAAGACATGCTGTTTACTGAATTTGTTGGTATCAATAGCGACCTGCTAAGAGATTATGCTAATGTGGCTTTGTCTGCCACTGCTTATGGGTTTCCGGCCGATCCTGCAGGAAACGCAACATCAAATACTATTGCTAATTTGCTCTCAACAGCAAATACCAAAATTGGTAAAATTCAAACATTAACAGGCGTTTCACCTGGTCAAAATTATAACAAGATTCCAATCACAAGAATATATGATTCATTGATGATTGCGAATCCTAAATTAGGGCGCCAGATTCTTGAGTATGATGCAGCAACCGGAAGTTTTTCAGTCGGGGAAGAACTTACACAGGCTTCGTCATTCTATAGAGCAAAGTTAGTATCATCCAACTCAACACATCTTATTGTTGAACGCTTGCGTTATGATGATGATAAAAATGCAGTTGTAACAATTGCAAATTCATCATTATTAGTTGGTTCTGATTCAGGCTCGTCTGCTAATGTAATGTCTATAACCGAACAGACAACCTCAAAAAGAATGGCAGATAACGCCGAGTTTGATCTGGCTGGATCGATTGCGAATGGTATTATAACAGAGCTGCAGATTACTGATTCTGGTTTTGGATTTGCAAACAATGAAAGTGTAACGATTGATGGCATCGGCACCGGACGAGCAAATGTTGCAACTCATGGTGTTGCAACTGGCTTCTATAAATCACGTGATGGCTTTCTTTCGAACATCAAAAAACTTCAAGATGGTGTATATTGGCAAACACACTCATATGAGGTTCGTGCATCGGTAACTCTTGATAAATATCAAGATATGCTCAGGCAAGTTGTTCATGTTGCTGGTACGCAATACTTTGGTAATCTCGTGTTTACTACCTCACTTGATGCAACTATAAATAACACAACCGACATTGGACAAAATACAGTCATCATCTCAACGATTGACTTATTGTCTATGACTGACCGTAGGGACGATTTTATCTTTGATAAGTTTGGTTCCTATATTACAACAAGGGTATAACAATGGCAAATATCTATGATCTAACAGATACATGGAACAACGGTGCAACCTCATTCGTTTCTATCAAAATGGATGTGACAGACACTGCTTCTGCTTCTGATAGTAAACTCATTGACCTACTTGTTGGTAGCCTATCAAAATTTTCTGTTGGTAAAGACGGGTCTATCAGTTCAACTGCTGAGTTCCAACCTTCTGCAAACGTCAATATTATATCTGACACTGGCGCCGTAACTTTTGGCACAGCAAGTGATGCAGTCGTAGTTCGTGGTGCCGCCGATACGCTTGAAATGCGACGTACGGTCAATCCACAGAACTTCAATGTCTATAACACGTATTCAGATAACTCAAACTATGAGCGCGGCACAGTTTCATGGGATTCAGATAACTTTATCATTGGAACTGAATCAACAGGTTCTGGTCTAACACGAAACATTAAGATTGTTGTTGAATCAGAGAAAATGGCAGCAAATACTACACATGTAAGTATGAATGTGCCAACGAATCTGAAATCATATACCGTTGCAACATTACCAACTGGAGTTGCTGGTGATTTAATTTTTGTGAGTGATGAAACCGGTGGTGCAACTTTGGCCTTTTCTGATGGTACAGATTGGCGACGTGTTCAAGATCGTGCTGTTGTAAGCTAAGGAGATAGAAATGGCTGGAACTATTAAATTAACTGTTGAAGGCGATACTGTTGGCATGATTGCCGATGGCAATGGTGTAGAAATTATTAAGTCGGTGTCTGACGCAGATGCAGAACGTCTTATTATGGCATATGGTGTACTTTATGCAGACAAGTGGAAAGACGAAAATGGTGCGCCATTTGTTCCAACGACCGAGCAGATTCTAGTAGAATGGTTCAATGGTATTGTTGAAGGTAGCAGAAATGCGGTTCTGAAGTTTGAAAAAACTGAAGCATCAAAGCAGGCAGCAGAAGCCATTCAGAAAATTGAAATTACGTAAGGTTAAGTAATGACCAAGTTGACAACATCTGCGTTCAAGGCACATACTGTTCAACAGATTATAGAGTCTGTTGATGAAGATGCGAACACTTCTTATTATGTGTTTGCTGCGCAACATGTGCCACGAACGTCAAATACGATACCAGCGCCGTCTGATATGACACGAACAACGACGGTTGATGTTTATAATAAAATGCTTTTTGGTAAGCGTATTGCACCAAATGACATCAAGCCAATGATTCGTAGTGCTGAATGGACCACTGGCACAAAGTATGCGATGTATGATGACACGGATGCTGATTTGTTAACAAAAGATTTTTTTGTGTATGTTAATGAGACTGCATATCTTCATGTTTACAAGTGTCTTGATAATAACATGAATGCAGAAAGCACTGCTGTGCCAACATTCTCACATGTTGTTAACTCAAACACCAATATGTATCAGACATCTGACGGTTATCGTTGGAAATATATGTATTCAATCACACGGACTGAATATGATCAGTTTGCCACCAGCAAATATATTCCTGTTGTTGCTAATACTGATGTTGAGTCATATGCCGTACGTGGTGCAATTGATGTAATCAAAGTTGAAGACGGCGGTCGTCAATATAACAATTATACATCAGGAACTTTTGTTGGTCTTGATCTTCGTATTGGTGGTAACTCTGCGCTCTATCAAGTACAGAATAACACAGTCAAAACAACAAATGGTTACTATACCGGATGCATCATGTATCTTTCTGCGGGTGATGGCGCCGGACAATATAAAACCATTGCAAACAACTTCAGCAATACTACCGGTACATTCGTTGTTGTCAACTCTGCTTTCTCGACTCCACCACAGAATGGAACGACGTTTGAGATCAATCCAGAAGTTGATGTTACTGGTGATGGTCTACAGACAACAAATGCCGTTGCACGTGCTTTGGTGAATGCAACAGCATCAAATTCTGTGTATCGTGTTGAGATGTTGAATCGTGGTGCTAACTATCAGTATCATGTTGCTAATGTCGTAGCAAATGCTGTTGTTGGTGTTTCTTCAACTGCTAACGTTCGTCCAATCTATGCACCGGCTGATGGTCATGGTGCAAATTCAATGGTTGAGCTTGGTGCTGAACATTTCTGTTTTGGTATCAACTTTGCTAACTCAGAAGCCAATACTATTCCGATTCTTAACTCATATGAGCAGATTGGTATTCTGAAAGATCCTGTATTTGCTAACGTTGCATTTACTTATTCTAGTGCAAATGGCACATTCCAGAATGGCGAAATGGTTCATAAAATCAAACCGGTTCGTGTTGCTGTAAATGCAACAATGAATACGACATCAAATACGCTTAGTTCGAATACTGCTGATTTTGAAAATCAATTTAGTCCGGGTGACTACGTATATCTGAAAGCTTCAAATAACGCAGCACATATGCTTTCAACTGTTGTTAGCATCACAAGCAATTCTGCTCTTGAACTAGATTCTATTGGGACCTTTGCTTGTACAGACATTCTGATATATAAAGCAAATACTTCTGCGAATGCTATTGTTCAGGGAACTACAAATACGACTCATATGACATTCAGCAATGTTTCAGGCGTCTTTGGTATCTCTGATTTGTATGTTGGTAAAACAACTGGTGCTAAAGCTGTTGTTGAAACTGTTATTCGTAATGATGTCACCAAAGGATTTGATACTTTCATTCAGATGCATAAATACACCGGAAGCATGTCATCTGGTACATTTACTCAGAATGAGTTGGTATACCAAGGTGTTGATGCCAACACGTCAACGGCCAATGGATTTATTCATAGTGCTGATATTAATGGTGGAGTTGCAACAATTTTTCTAACGAATCAGATCGGTGTCTTTGACACGACTGGTTCCATGGAAGGTAATACTTCTTCGGCCTCTGCTTCTCTGACTAATAAATACTCACCAGAGCTGCTATATGGCTCGGGCGATGTTCTGATGCTAGAAAATATCAATGCCGTAACAAGAGCGAACAATCAGTCTGAATCATTGAAGATACTGTTTGAATTTTAAGGGATACTATAGATATGCCGTTGAAAACACCACTGAGTAATGCACCATACTATGATGACTACTCACCCGACAAAGATTTCTACCGTGTTCTGTTTCAGCCCGGTGTAAGTGTTCAAACACGTGAACTAAACCAGTTACAGTCGATTCTGCAAAAGCAGGTTGAGCGGTTTGGTGATAATATTTTTGTCCGTGGTACAATTGTTGACGGTTGTAACTTCATCTATTATGATCCTGCGCCTTACGTTAAATTGAATGACCTGCAGTCAGATAACACGACTGCTGTCATACCTGGAAATCTTATTAACCTGAACATCAAGTCTAACACCACTGGACTTCAGGGTTACATCGAAGAAACCGAAGATGGTTTTGAGTCAAGTGATCCTGATCTCAAGACTCTTTACATCAAATACATAAATGCGGGTGATAACGGCAATACTTTTGCTTTTACTCCTGGTGAAACATTAGAAGTATTTGATTATCAGCGATCTGTGCGTGGCTACACCATCACAAACGGTGGTATCAATTTTTCTAACTCAGATGCGGTAATTGCAACATCTGCTCTTGTCGTCAATGTTACATCTGGCTCATTCACCGTTGGTCAGTATATCAATGACGGTGGAACCGCAAACGTTGAAATCGTTGCGATTGACACAGCAACTCTTGCTGATAATGGCCAGGAAATTTGGTCTATTAAACCACGTGACGAAGATCTAGCTAATTCAACTGTAACATCAACGGCATACGCTATCGCTAACTCTGCTGCTCTTGCAGATTCTGGAGCAACTGCCACTGCAACAGTTGAACGTGTGATTGGTTCTGGCGCCGAAGCTATTGTTGAAACTAATGCCGTAGGACGTATCATCAATATCACAAATACCAACAATGGCGCCGGTTACACAACACCACCTATTATTTCTGTTAAGTCAAATGACAATACAACAGGTATTTCTGCCCTTGACATCACTGCCAAGAATTTTGCGGCACAGGTTGTTGTTTCAACCACTGCTGCTTCAGTGGGCGATGGTTATGCCTTTGGTGTGACCGAAGGTGTTATATACCAAAAAGGCTTCTTCCTTCGTGTTGATAGTCAGCGTATCAACGTATCAAAGTATGATCGTGTTCCTGATGGCGTGTCTATTGGTTTTGGCACACGTGAAGAAATCATCACATCAGACATCGACACAACGCTTCTTGATAATGCGACCGGTGAACCAAACGAGTTGGCACCTGGTGCAGATCGTCTGAAGCTTATTCCTGAACTGAAAGTTATTGCTGCTAATACTGCAATCGATGACCCTGAATTCTTTACGCTTGTTGAGTTCAGTGAAGGTCGCGCTTTCCGTCAGAACAAAACCACACAATACAATAAAATCAATGACGAAATGGCTCGACGAACCAAAGATGAGTCTGGCAACTATGTCATTGATAAGTTTCTTGTTGGCACTGCATCTCCTGCTAACAATGAAGTTGAAGCAAATACTTATTCCTTGAAGATCGATCCAGGCACTGCATATGTTGATGGCTACCGTGTCAAGACAGATGACACCTTTACAATAGATCTCACACGCACAACAGAAACACGGATCACGTCACAGAACATCTCATTGAACTATGGCAACTATGTTGTCGTTGATAATGTGGTTGGACTGTTTCAATTCTCAACGGGTGATGTCATTGATCTTTATGACACCGCGGTTGGTTATCTTGATGATATCACAAATGTACAGGCTGGCACATTGACACCAACTGGCACAAAGATTGGTGAAGCACGCATTCGTTCAATGGTTCCACTTGGAAACATCATTCCAGAAAATGCATCTATCGGTTCTTCTGCCTCGCAATATCGTTTATATCTATTTGATATTAACATGAACGCAGGTAAAAACTTCAGTAGCACAAAGGGTATTCATTATGATGGCTCGACATATGACGGTTTAGCTGATGTTGTTACTGTTGTCCAAGGAACAACAAATACTGCTATCGCTGAACTAGGCGATCGCCAACGCTCAAAGCTGTTGTTCCATGCTGGTGTTGATTCTATTCATAACGCAAATGCAATCAGCTACATCTATCGCACAATCGATCAGACTGCAACGATTGCAAATACTGGTTCGTTGGTCTATAACATCACAGCAGCTGCTGATGAGTTCTTTACTGTTACAGGTGCGATGTCAGCCAGTGAGCTTCGTAAACTATATGTTGCTCCGCTTGTCTCTGATCTTGTGTCACCAAGCAACCTGACTGGTACTGTGAACTATGGAACTGGTGCAAATACAATAACAACATCTGCTGATTTGACAAGTGAAGTTGTTGCGGGTGACTTTGTTTCTGTGTTTGCAAATTCAACAGGTGGTTCATCGCTTCATCAGGTAACAAAGGTTGTCAACTCAACTGCTATTCAGCTTGATCGTGTTGGTGAATACGCAAATACTGTTGCAACACTTCGAAGAACATTTCCAAAGAATGTTGCGATTCCTTTTGGTGTTCGCTCTGGTCTCACTGGTTCTATTGATGGAACAAAGCAGATCATGACATTGACTGTTCCTGCATTTGATCTTGCAACAGCACAAACGGCTGCTCTTGCTGTTGATATTCAGCGCACAGATGCATCACGTAAGACAAAGACACCAAACAGAACACGATATGTAAAGATTGACACATCAAACAACGTTAGTGGTGTTGCTGGTCCATGGTGCCTTGGTGTTCCTGATGCATTCCGTTTGCGCAATGTTTATCACTCTGGAAACTCGACTGTCACCACATCTTCAAATGCAGTACTCAAACAGTTTTATATTGACCACAACCAAAATGAAAACTTCTATGGTCTGTCATATCTCTATCTGAGACCACGACACAACTTGAATATCAGCTCTGGTGATTACTTTCTTGTTGAGTTTGACCATTTCACAGAATCTGGCTCTGGCGGTTTCTTTGACGCCGTTTCATATGTTTCATCAAACACTGAACAGCGTGTTGCTGTTGATAGTCAGCCACTGAGCAATATTGTTTCAAATGTTCATTCATTTGAGATCCCGACATTGGTTGCTGATAGTGGTGTTGAATATGACCTGATCAATCAGTTTGACTTCCGTCCATATGTTTCAAACACAGCAGCGCCAAACTCTGATCATGCACTTGCACCAATCAATCCGGCTGAAACTATTGGCTTTGGTGATACAGCAGATCCAACAAACAACAAGAAGTTTCCTTTGCCTGATAGCATTATGTCGGCATCGGTCTCACATTTCTTGTCACGTATCGATAGTGTATTTCTTGATCGCTCTGGAACTTTCACTGTCAAGTCTGGTAAGCTTGGATCAAACACATATAACACACTTCCTGCCGATCAGCCAGATGGAACGATGAAGTTGGTTGATGTTTATGTGCCACCATATCCGAACGCTCCTTTGGCAAAGTCAAATCAGTTCAAGGAAATCATCAATACGAAAGTTGCAAACATTCGTTATCTCTATAACCGATTTGTTAACCGAACTATTGAGCGTGTAAGATCAGAAACAACATCGACGCAGTTCACACAGCCTCGTGGATACACAATGGCTGATATCAATAAGCTTGAAAAGCGTGTTCGTGATCTTGAATATTACATGGGTCTGTCACTTCTTGAATCTGATATCAAAGATCGTGTTATTCCTTCAACTGCCGATCCTAATCTTAACCGCTTTAAGTTTGGTTTCTTTGTTGATGACTTCAATGACTATGAGCGTCTTGATACAGCAAACCCACGTTTCAATGCAATGATTGAACAAGATGACTTGATTCCACCGAAAATGAATTGGGTTGCATACTTTGATGATAGTCAAAACCCACAAGGTGAATACATCGATTTGACTCTTGTTGAACAGATCAACTCATCTGATCCAGTAGATGCTGTTGAGCCACAGTGTTTGCCAAACACACAGATTGCAAATACTTTTGCATTCCGTACAAAGTTCAATAATCAGCAGATTGGTAATACAGTATCAAGCTTTGTTGATAATCAGACACTGACATTTGCAGGTGGTGCCGCTGAAGTTTCACCTGGTGTTGTTGAGTTTGTCAACTCTGCAGCAACTGTTTTCTTCTATGCCTATGACAAGAATATCAAGGTTGAAGTTTATCAAGGTTCGACGTTACTTGCATCAACAGCAAACGCAACGGCTTTGACAGCACAAGAAAAGACGCTTGTCACTTCTGACGAAGCTTCGGGTTGGTTCAATGATCAATATACAGTATTTGGTATTGACACAACAGTCTCAACCGATTACGCAAACTTCATGGGTAAAATTAACTTTACTCATAATCCAAATCTTGGTCGCAATTATACAATTCGTGTATATAAGGGCGATGGAAGTTATCGTTGGAAAACACTGGTCCAGTATCCAATCGATCGTTCGACTGTTGGTTGCCCACCACCACCTCCGGGTGAACCGGGTGCCCCTGGTCTTCCTGGTGCTCCTGGCCGTCCCGGTACTCCTGGCCGTCCCGGTATTCCTGGTACACCCGGTCGTGTGAGAATAGCATGGGATGTCGGTGACGGTGACGGTGGTGACGGTGACGGTGATGGCGGTGGCGATCCATAGGGTCGCTATTGACAATGGCTATATTAGGAGAATTTAATGGCTGATTTAAATGCAACAGCTTTGAATGTTACACGCACGCAAAATCATGCATATCGTGTAACATTCAGTGGTTTACTACCAAACACAATATATTCTATTACAGCAAATGATGTTGATCATGGATATGCTACACGCACAATTGGTAAAGGTTTTGGCGAATCGTTGACCACTAATTCTAATGGCGCGTTGCAGTGTGAAATACTTTGGGAAATACCCTTTAACCGGGATCGCAACTTTGAACTTCCACAGACCGCAACCGTGGCATTTCAAACAGGGCGACTTGCACAAACAGATCGCCGTGAACAGAATCAAACCCGAACATCTGTTGTCTTTGAAGTAACCACTGCAAACGGTCTTTCAAAGGCACAATATATACTACCAATGAATATAATTTTAACGGCAGGTCCCGTTCAGGTACTCTTCCCAATAGAATAGGTTACGCAATGGCATTGATAACAAAAAGCTTTAATGGTGCACAAGTATTTTACGTCGATCCGTCTGTAGTGGATGGTGCCAGAACATGTGATATTAGTGCCATTGATCTATATTTCAAGTTTAAACCAGATGTGACTCTGAATATGACTGGCACACTTCCTGGTGTTTCATTATTCATTGCTGACACGATGTATGGCATACCAAGGATCACTCGTGAATCAGGCGTTTTCACTGGACAGGAAGCTTCTGTCACTCTTGATGATGTTTTAACCTCATCTGATGCCACGGTTCCAACTACTTTCCGTTTTGCACGACCTGTGACAATTGAAACCGACAAAGAATATTCTTTTGTGTTTGAGTTTGATTTGCTGAGTCAGTTTGAACTATGGACATCAGTACAAGGAGAAATCCTAACAGGCTCAACAAATGTTTCTCCTGGTCCTTCTGATAAGTTTATTGGTCGCTTCTATGACTTCAATAACATCTTTGCTGCAGATGATAATACAAACCTTGATGAATACCTAAAGAACTGGAGACCACGTCAAGATACTTCACTGAAGTTTAGCGTCAAGATTGCTCGTTATGCACATGTAGGTGTTCCTGTTGGTGCCAATGGTTCTATTGATAGCGATGATATTATTCGTACCAGGCCAGCAGCAAACATTGTTGCTAGCTCATCGGGCACAAACTTCAATATCAACTTTGGCTCATATGAATATATCTCATTCAATGAGAACCGTTCAACAAAGTCTGCTTATGTCGGTGGCATGATGGCATACCAGAACACAGTATTTCATCCAGGTGGATATCAGAATGGCGGAACATATCTTGCCTTGACCACAGAATCTGGCAATAATATTGTGACAGCAAACTCACAGCTTCCAAGCGGTGATACATTTCAGTGGTCAAGTATCTTTTCTGCAACAAATCCTTTCAATCGTCTGGTTATCACAGATGGCACAACAACAAATATCAGAACCGTTACTGCTATTCAGTCAAACACAGTCATTGAACTTAATGAGCCAATAAGTTTCTCAAACACCGATGCGAAGTTCATGATCACACCGACCGGTCGTGTATCATCGTTTGACCGATCATCTCCATTTGGTGTTGATAGTGCATTTGTCATGATTGGTAACTCTGCTGCCAACTCAACTGTTCGCTTCACTAACAACCAGATTACCTCGGTGGCAATCACAGGTGGTGGTTCTGGATACTCAAACTCAGATGTTCTGCATATCAAAGGGTTCGAGAATGTAGCTGATAAAGTTACTGGTGGTTATGTTGCCACAGCAAATATCGTAACAGATGGCTCAGGCGCAATCACTGCAGTTTACTTCTCAAACACAGGTTGTGGTTTTGTTAATACAAATGCCATTGAAGCAGTTGTGGCAAACTCTACACAAACCACAAACACGACATCGAACACATCTGCTGGATCAAGTGCAACATTCTCATACTTCACTGGTGCCGTTATTAAGACTGAATATGGTAACTCATCATTTGTTGACTGTGAAGTTCGTAATCTTGACCTTGGTGAGTTTATTCCATATCATAACATCGATGTTCCACCTGGTGTTGGTTATGCACTGAAACTAGAAACAAACTACATCAAAAAAGATGATGCCACGACGCTTTCTGGTGAAGCATTCTTTGTGAATGATGGGGTTTCAAATAACCAGCTTGATATTGTCATGTATGACTTGAACGTTGCTGAGTTCCTTGAAGAAACACCAGCTGTTATGTCAAAGTCAAATGAGTTTGTGACTGTTTTTGAAGATGGCTCACCAAACGATAAAATCGGTAATGTTGCAACAAGCTCAACAGAGTCCATCAAGTTGATTACAGATGTCACGGCAGATAGTGATTTTGCAACAGTTCGTCAAGGACGGCCATCTGTGCAGTTTGGTAAGTATATTATCAACAATGATGCAACAGGTGAACATTCTGACTTTGGTAATGCATATGCAAAAGGTCTCACAAAGACGGTTGACTTCAAAAGAACAGCAGAAGACATTCGTGTATTCCTGACTGCATATAA
>Ga0181574_10002962_pt1 | contig 15198 bp, 18 predicted proteins | sample 101ome_24_FD_145600 | JGI IMG/M metagenome (GOLD analysis project Ga0181574, IMG submission 145600) | Coastal salt marsh microbial communities from the Groves Creek Marsh, Skidaway Island, Georgia - 101410AT metaG (spades assembly) | ecosystem: Environmental > Aquatic > Marine > Intertidal zone... | reverse complement strand
CTGACCTGACTCAAGGCCCGTGACTATTATGGGTTTTGATAGTCAACTTCCTGTCTCCAACTGAGGTTTTGACCAATGGCACTTAGAACAAGTCAACGCCTTCTGTTGGCGAAAGAGGAGTCAACTTACGGCACTGATCCAACGCCAACAGGCAGTGCAGATGCGATCCTTGTTCGCAATCTTGAGATCAGCCCTTTTCAATCTGACGCTGTTGAGCGTGCGCTGATCCGCGGCTATATGGGCAACTATGAAGTGCTTCACGCTAATCAGCGCGTTGAGGTGACTTTTGAAGTTGAGATGGCCGGTTCTGGCGCAGCCGGCACTGCCCCTGCATTTGGTCCGCTGCTCAAAGCTTGCGGCAACAGTGAAACAATCGTTGCCAGCACCTCTGTCACCTATGCCCCGGTAAGCAGCAGCTTTGACTCTGTCACTATCTACTTTTTCCAAGATGGCGTCCGCCAGAAAGTGACTGGCGCTCGCGGTTCGTTCTCGATTAACGCTGAGATTGGTCAAATTCCGACCATCAGCTTCACGATGGTTGGCATCTATAACGAGCCGACAGACGTTGCAAACGCAACGCCGACTTATCAGAACCAAGCTAAGCCGGTGCTGTTCAAGAACGGCAACACCACCAGCCAACAGCTGTTCAGCTATGCCGGTGCTGTGCAGTCGTTCAGCTTTAATCAGAACAACCAGAGCGTCTATCGCGAGCTGGTTGGTGGCAGCAAGGAAGTGCTGATCACTGATCGTCGCCCTGGTGGCAGCATTGTTCTTGAGGCCGTCACGATGGCAACCAAGAACTATTTCACCAGCATCACCGGCTCTGCTACTGGAAACAACACATTCCAGCACGGTCAAACTGATGGCAACATCATTACTTTCAGCGCACCTCAGACTGATTTGTCTGCTGTTGGCTACTCAGATTCTGACGGCATTCAGATGCTGAATTTTGACTACACAGCAACACCGACAACATCGGGCAATGATGAGTACAGCCTGACACTTACATAGTGCGCTAGTTTTAGGGTAAATAGTTCCTTCTATGGGATTCGTCCTTAAAAAGTCCAACACCTACAAGTGGCCCGTTTCTGTAGATGTCCCTGTTGATGGGGGCAAGCATGAGCGGGTCACTTTTGATGTTGAGTTCAAAGACTTAACACAAAGCCGTCTGCAGGAGATTGCTGAGCTGAGCGCAGAAGGGTCTCTGACTGATGTTGAGATTGCCCGCGAGGTGATGTCAGGCTGGGCAGGTGTTGAGGATGAGGATGGCAAAGAGCTGCCCTACAGCATTACCAAGCGTGATGAGCTGCTCGACGTGCCAATGATGGCTACCGCGATTGCTGGCGCATACTTGGACAGCAAGCAGGGAGCTAAGCGAAAAAACTAGAGGAGGCCGTTGAGTATCTATTCAGCGGCCCTGATGACAAGTCAGAGCTGATGGCTGACGCTAAGGCGTTTGGCTTGGCACTGCCAGAGCCTGAAGCGCCTGAGGATTTTGAGGTGTGGCCTGATAACTGGCCTGCGGTTGAGATGTTTTTGCGTTGTCAGACGCAATGGCGCACAACGGCGTCAGGTGTTTGTGGGCTGGACTATTCAGCTGTGGAATGGCTGTTTAGACTGTATGAAGTCGAGGATCAGCCGACCGTGCTTGAGAATTTGCAGGTCATGGAAGCTGCGGCGGTCAAGCTCATGAATAAGGAGTAAGGCTGATGCAAAAGTCAGTTTTCCAAATGCTTCTGGATGTCAAAACCAGAGGCGCAGAGAGCATCAGGCGGCTTGGCAATGATCTGCAGGGACTGCAGGGCAAGGCTAAGAATCTGGCCTCGTCTTTTAGTGGGCTAAGCAAACCACTGATTGCCTTAGCTGGTATTGGTGGTGGCGCTGCCTTGATTTCATCGATATTTGGTTCCAGAGCAGAGCTTGAGTCGCAGACCCGATCACTGCAGGTCTTAACTGGTAGCGCGGAAAAAACAAAGCAGATTCTTGCTGAGATTAAAGCGTTCGGTGCAGCGACGCCGTTTCAGGTCCGCGAGCTAATTGATGTTACAAAAAAGCTCAAAGCGTTTGGCATTGAGACTGATTCGCTTGTTGATACAACTAAGCGTCTTGGCGATATTGCTGGGGCGACTGGTGCCGAGCTTGACGGCATCGCAACAGCTTTTGGCCAAATTCGCGCAAAGGGCAAGTTTCAGCAAGAAGAAAACTTGCAGCTGCTTGAACGTGGCGTTGATCTAACGACTGAGCTGAAGAAGATGTATGGCCTCTCAGGTGATGAGTTGGCTAAGGCAATGACAAAAGGTCAAATCAGTTTTGACGCAGCAAACCAGGCACTTATCCGCTTGACGAGCCAAGGCGGGACATATTTTGGCGGCGCCATTGCTCAAGCCGACACCCTTAATGGCAAGCTTTCAACGCTTCAGGATGCGTTCATCACGTTGGGTCAAAACATCGGCAAAGTTCTTGAACCTTTGTTTAAAGGCATCCTTGATTTTGTCACAATGTTGACGAACAAATTGAACAGCTTGTTTGCGGAGGCGGACATAACAAATCAAGCCATGAAAAACCTTGGCTTTGACAAGTTGACAAGAGCGCAGCTTTACAAAAGAAGAGGCTTTAAAGAACAGCTTGAGGCAGAAAAAGAAAGGCTTAGATCACAGGCTGCAACAGCTTCAGCAGTTGAAGGTGTGCAGTTTGCGCCTCCTTTGTTGGTAGGTACAGCTGCAAAGGGTGCAGCTGCAAGCACTGTTACGAAAGAAACAGTGCAGGCGTCTGACAAGCTGCGTCAGCTTATAGAGCAGATCAATGTGGCAAGAGTCGCAGGCAATGAGTTTCAGCTGGCGGGGCTCGAATATGACCGTGAGATGCTGCGGATTCAAGAGGAGGGCTTAACCGGCAACAATCTTGCAATCGCTCAAAGCAGTGCCTTGGCAGACTTTGACTTAAAGCGTCAGCAGCTTTTGTCTGGCACTACTGAAAAGCAGAAAGAACTCAACAAAGAGACTGACAAATACAAAATCACGCTTGATCAGGTTAAAGACACGTTGGCTAATCAAATGACCAGCGCCATTGAGGGGTTAATTGACGGCACTAAGTCTTTAGGTGAATCGCTGTCTGGCCTTTTGCGGACTTTCGCCAGCATGTTCTTGCGGTCAGGCGTGGGCCAACTTGTAGATCTAATTCCTAGTGCTAAGGGCAATGTGTTCGCCCAGAACGGCATCGTTCCTTACGCCAAAGGCGGCTACATCGGCAGGCCAACAATGGCGCTCATGGGCGAGGCTGGCCCAGAAGCTGTGCTTCCCTTGCGCCGTGGTCGTGGTGGTCGATTAGGTGTTGAGACTTCTGGCACTGGCATCGGTAACGTGGTGGTGAATGTTGACGCTTCAGGCTCTAGTGCGCAAGGCGACCAACCCAATGCCAAGGCGCTTGGTCAGGCTATTGGGGCGGCAGTGCAAGCTGAACTGATTAAGCAAAAACGTCCTGGAGGGCTTCTGAGCTAATGGCTGCAACTACTTTCCCCAGCATTGACGCTGACTATGGCGCAAGCAAGAAAGCGCAGCCTAATGTGCGCGTTGCTCAGTTCGGTTCGGGTTACTCGCAGCGTTCAACGTTCGGCATCAATCAAGACCCGAAGGTTTGGGATTTGTCTTGGGTAAACAGGACTGCTACGGACGCAAATAGCATTGAAGATTTTTTAGAAGCCAGGGGCGGAGTCGAGGCTTTTAATTGGTCGCCACCAGATGAGACAGCTAGTTACGTTTGGATTTGTAGGTCATGGAGAAAAACGATGCCATATTCAAACCTATTCAACATTCAGGCAACGTTTGAGCAGGTATTTGAGCCATGACCACTACGCCTAACAAGGTTGAAAGAGAACTTCATTCGCTTGAGCCATCAGCGATCATTGAGCTGTTCCAGCTGCACTTGACTGCTGCCGTGAATGGCATTGACACGGTTTATTACTTTCACGCCGGAACAAATCAAGTTTCAGAAAACATTGTGTTTACGGACGCTTTTGTTGAGCCAAATGAAGCAAAAACATATTCTGCAGTGCCGATTGAAGTTGATGGGTTTGAGGTGACAACCAAGGGCACGTTGCCGCGTCCCAGCATGAAGATTGCCAATGCAGATGGAGCCATCACAGCGCTGCTCAATGCTTACAACCCATTACGTGCAGAAGTTAGACGCATTCGCACTTGCAAAAAGTTTCTTGATGGCGAGCCTGCAGCTGACCCAACAGCAGTGTTTAACGGTGGCTATGAGTCGTGGTATATCGACCGTGTAGCAACTGAAAACCCTCAGGTTGTTGAGTTTGAACTCGTTGGCAAGCTTGATCTAACGAATCTGCGTCTGCCTGCTAGGCAAGTTGTTGAGCATTGCCCGTGGGTTTACAAGGGCGCTGAGTGCGGCTACAAGCTGCCTGGGAATGAAAACAAGGGCCGTTTCGACTTGAACAACAACGAAACAAATACGGCAGGCGATCAATGCGCTAAAAATTTGACAGCATGTGAGTTGCGGCATCCAAAAGGATTGTTGCCATTTGGAGGGTTTCCAGGTGCAAGACTTCAGGTCTGATGCAGAGCAGCACGCATTACGGTGTGCTCCAAAAGAAGCCTGTGGTGTTGTCGTTGATGGCAAATACTGGCCGTGTCGCAATGTTGCAGACAACCCCTGCGCTGACTTTGCGATTGATCCGCGAGACTACGCAACAGCATCGTTTTTTGGAACGGTTGAAGCCATTGTGCATTCACACCCTGAAGGTGGTTTAGCAAGTGAAGCTGACAAGCGTGCTTGCACTGGAACGAAAGTTCCTTGGCACATTTGGAGCATTCCGGACAAGCAATGGTCAACTATCGCACCCTGATTGGCAGGCAATGGGAATACGGCAAGTTTGATTGCTTCACGTTGGTGCGTGACTGGTTCAAGCTGCAAGGAATTGAGTTGCCTGATTTTGAGCGCCCTGTTGATTTGGAGACCTGCGACAGCATCTTTCTGCAGCAGGCATTAGCTATCGGCTTTGAAAAAATTGCTTATGCCCGCAGGCGTCCTGGTGATGTGCTGATCATGCGACTTGGGACAGCAAGCCCAATGCACGCTGCAATCCTGTTGCCTGATGAAAGGATTCTGCATCAACGGCAAGACTCCCTAAGTGCGGTGGAACCATTTGGGCGATACTATGTCTCTAGAGTCGCGGCGGTCTTTCGATATGCAGCAGACCGTTAGGTTGCTGGATGATCTGGGTGCGCGTTACGGCTCAGAGCATGTTTATTACAACCTGCGGTCTCCTGCAGAGGCGATTAAGCTGCTGTGCATCAATCACCCTGCACTGCAGAAGGAACTGACAGAAGCGCACCAGCATGGCGTTGGTTACACGTTGGTGCAGGCTGGAACGTTCTTAGGCTACGAAGATCTGCAGTTGCCATTAGGCAATAATGATCTGGTGCTCGCACCTGTGATTGCAGGTAGTGGTGGCAGTGCGGGGCAGATACTTGCAGGTGTTGGTCTTATTGCGGCTTCGTTTCTTTTGCCTGGTGCTGGCATATTTGGAACAACAAGTATTTTTGGCACATTAGCCGCTGGCTCTACGGCAGCAGTGCCGTTTGCCGGAGCCATTGGTGTTGCTGGTAGTGCATTTGGCACAGTAGTGGGCTCGGCGATAAGTGCAATCGGCGCAAGCCTTGTCCTTGGCGGCGTTTCGCAGCTACTTGCCCCTCAGCCCACAATCCCTACTCTCAACAACAGAACTGCACCAGGGCAAAACACAAACGCTGCAGGCCCACAAGGTGTTTCACGCGCCACGGCAGGGCAACAGTCATACGCTTTTGCTGGTCCTGCAAATACCGTTGGTGTTGGGGCGACAGTACCTCTCGTTTACGGCAAGCTGTTGATCGGTAGTCACTTGCTTTCTTCTCGTGTTCGAGTAGCTGATGACAGCAACCCAACAGGTGAATTTTTCGGCATTACCGGCGACAGGTCAGTAAGGATCAATGGCGAAAAGCCTGGAAACAAATTTAAAGCGTTGAACGGCCTTAGAACGAGAAAGTGGGATGCTAATGTCAGGCCAAGCCGTGGATCAGAACGCCTATCACTGAACCAAAAGATCAGGTTTAACGACGAAAGCAAACAGAGGGTTGATGGCATTAAAAACTACGATGACGAAGACACTGAGCGGGAAAATTTCCAAATACTGTTTGAGCTAGACCGAGGCTTATTCAACGTAATTGGCGGGCAAAACGTGCCAGCATTTGTTACCTATGAGATTACAGTCACAAAGAATAATTACAGCGGAAAGTCACCTGTTTTCGCCAATGTGCGTGGGACGGTGCAAGGGTTGCTCAAGTCAACAGACATTTACAGGTTTGCCCATGCAATTACTTATGGGCACAGCGGCGTAGAGGATAACGATACAACGGTAGAGCTTGGCGTTAGGATTATCGACACGGACGCAGACGACAGTGGCCGATTGGTAATCAAAGGTGTTGGCTACAACTACTTTCACGGCGACAACAACACTGAAGATCTTACGGAGACATAATTATGGGACTTAATTCAACCTCTGTAATTAAGATTCTTGACCTTCTTTGTGAAGGCCCGATTGATGGCATTGAAGGTGGCCGCAAAGGGGTTTACCTAGACGAAACGCCTCTGAAATCAGTGACAGGTGAAAATAACTACGACCCAAATAATATCAGCTACCAGTTCAACCCTGGTACACGTGGGCAAGCGATGTTGCCAAACATTAAGGACAAGGCAGGCAGCGTTACAAAAGAAGGTCCTGGTGAGGTTGGTTCAGACTACGAAGAAAACAACAGGAAGGACAAGCAAACTGATGAAGACTTAAACATCGTCAAGTCGCGAAACTATGGCGCAGGCACAGCGGTTTATCAGGTAACAAACTCTGACGTTGATAGCGTTGACCTGCTGTTCACGGTGCCAGCGTTGTTCTCTACAGCGCAAGAAGGGCTCGTTAAGGGTCAGCAGTTTGATGCTGTGATTTTCTTTGATGTAAGGATTGCGGACAAAAGCGGCAAGTATAAAAACATTAAGAAAGCTGACGTTACCAAGATTGGAGAAGACTTTAAGACTGATGGCAAAGGCAACCTTTTTTACATTGAGGGCATCAGCACGACTGGCTACCAATACAAAATAAGCGGCATTGAACTAGAAGGCGAAGCACCTTGGACGATTCAAGTTCGCAAATATCCTGGCAAAGACTTTGCAGGCAACATTCCGCACAGTCAGAACAATGCTGGTGATCTTGACAGGCAGATTTTTCGTGCAACGTTTGACGAGTTTGAAGAAGTCGATAAGCGTACGCCGTTGAAAAATGGCCGCAGGAATCAGCTTCTGTGGAGTGCTGTTACCGAAAATCAAAGCATAAGACTAGCGTATCCTTACGCAGCAACGGTAAGCATGAACATCTCAACAGAGGAGTTCCAAAACCTGCCGACTAGAGCGTATTTGGTGCGTGGCAGAAAAGTCAAGGTTCCCAAAAACGCCGAAGATAACATCAGAGAAGACGGCAGTTTGCAATTTATCGGTACTTTTAACGGCCTTCTTTCAAAAAAAGAATACTTTACGACCTGCCCTGTTTGCGTTTTCTACGACTTGCTCATTAATACAAGGTACGGCGCTGGTCACTTTATCGACAAGACAAATCTGAGCTGGGTTGATCTTTATCCTCTGTGTCAGTATGCAAACGAGCTAATAACTTTGGCCGACGGCACTAAAGAGCCACGTTTTGCCTGCAACGTTCAGGTGTCAACACCGGGTGAAGCGTTCACCGTGCTGCAGGACTTTGCCAGCATCTTTAGGAGCATGATGTATTGGCAGTCGAATACGATTCAGGTCACAGCAGATCACGGCAATCTTAGGAATGACGACGGCAGTATTGATCCTGTCGCTCCAGTTCACATCTTTTCTAACTCCAACGTTATCGGCGGCGTATTCAACTACAGCGGATCATCGCTGAAGACACGCAGCACCAGCATCAGAATACGCTACAGCGACCCAGACAACCTCTATAAGCCAAACGTTATTTGCATTGAAGATGCAAACCTGATCTCAAAATACGGCTACCAAGTCAAAGAGGTTCTGGCTTTCGGCTGCACATCCAAAACGCAAGCGCAACGCATGGGGCGTTGGATGATGAAATCAGAAGAGCTGGATGCCAATACGGTTACGTTTGCTGTCGGGCTTGATGGAGCGTTGGTTTTTCCTGGACAAGTCTTTGCGATTCAAGATGAGCTGCGTGCTGCAACGCGGCTTTCTGGACGTATCAGCAGTTCTACGACAACAACAATTGTCGCAGATCAGTCGATCACATTGCCTGCTGGTGGCAATCCAACACTGACGTGTGTTTTGCGTAATGGAACGGTTAAAAGCAAAAAGATTGACACTGATAACACCAGCGGCACCACAGTCACGATCAGGACAGACCAGGAGAATACCGCATTTAGCTCTGAACCTCTGGTTGGTGCGGTGTATTCAATCAGCACCAACAGCGTTCAAGAGCAAAAATTCCGTTGCCTTTCTGTTGCGGACAATAATGATGGGACGTTTACTGTTGTTGCTGTGCAGTTCAACGACAGCATCTATGCCGCTGCGGACGATCCCGATGCCACTCTGCAATTAGACGACATCACTACCGTGGATGAAAGGCCACCTATCCCAGTGATCTGATGCCGATTGAATTCCAGCGAATCGACAAGGATGGTGGCGTTACCAATCGCGCAGTAGCCTCATGGTCAAGAGGTGAAGGTGGCTTCACTGCGTCTTTCGACGTTAGGTATCGCATCGACAAAGGAACGTTCAAAGAATTAAGCACGACGGCAACGACATTTGAGATTGAGGGTCTCAAGCCTGGCAGGACGTTAGAGGTTCAAGTTAGAGCGGTTGGAATAAGAATTGGAGACGCAGCACCTAAGAAATCTCGTCGGGCAAAAGTCAAAGCGATAGTTCCAGACCTTTCAGATCCTGTTCCTAGCATCTCTAACCTTACAGTCAGCCCCATTGATGACAAACAGGCCATTCTGAGATGGACTCCTCCTGCTGCTCAAAGATTAAACAATCTTGTTGCTCTGATTAGGCACTCAAGAAAGACAGATGGCTCTGGAACGTTTGCCGGTGCGGTCAAACTTGCTGAAGTGCCAGCTTCAGCCAGCGCAATCACCGTACCGCTTTTGAATGGTGAATACATCATCAAACTCAAGGATGATGTAACCAGAAAGAAAAGCAGCACTGCCGTTAGTGCTGTCGTTAATATCCCTGACGCTACATAGGAGGTTCTCAAAATGTCTTTTACTGCATCAAAGCGCACGGTGCTCAACATCCGTGAAGATACAACTAATCCACCATTCAGCAGTGGTAGCTTTACTCGTGGCGTGTTTTATAGCGATGCCTACGGCGGCTTAGTTCTAGACGGAGATGCGCTGTGGGATAGCGAGATCTCGGGCAACATTGATAGCTTTGGTGAGATTGATTTTATTGGGACACGTGGGCGCTCTGGAGAGTATGAGTTCAGCACGATTGTTGACCTTGGCGGAAAATTTGAAGTGACGCTGGGTGAAATTTTAGGCAACCTTAGTTTGGCTCCAGATGATCTAATCGACAGCCGCACTGAATTGATTGATATTTGGCCTGACTTTGATTCGTACTTGGCAGAAGACACTAATGCCACTCTTTATTTTCGCGCTAGTGACGAAGCCAAGACGACAGGGACATTTCAACTAGAAGACTCTAACTACTTCTTGCTGGAAGACGGCAGCAAGCTGCGGCAAGAGTTGCCTGTTACCTTTGGTGACTGGAGAGTTTTGAATCGGAACACGTTTGTCGGCAGAACGTTCCAGTTCAAAGCAGTGCTTGAATCTGACAGCGATTCCCAAACACCCTTGATCAATGAGCTGGGTGTTTCGATGTCGATTCCTGCTCGCACGGAAAGCAGCCAGGTGATTGAGTCTGGAGCAGCAGCGAAGGTAGTGACTTTCACGAATGCGTTCTATGAAGCGCCCACCGTCGGCATCACGGCTTTCAATCTTCTTAGTGGGGACTATTATGAAGTGACATCCGTGACCCGCACTGGTTTCACGGTCCACTTCAAGGATTCAAGCAATTCGTCAGTGGATCGGGATTTTCAGTATGTGGCAACGGGCTTCGGCTCTGAGCAAACCTAGAAATGGCACGTCATGACTACCAGATTGCCAATGATACCGGAGCTTCAGTCAGAGCAGATCTAAACAACGCTCTTGCGGCAATTCAATCTGTCAACAGCGGAAGTGGTGCGCCAAGCAGTACGGTCGCTTATCAGTATTTCATCGACGACAGCGCAACGCCTGCACTAATCAAACAGCGGAATGCTGCTGATAATGGCAACATCTTGCTGGGTGAAGTCGGCGGGCAATCTTATTTTTCGGACGGATCTCAAAGCAAGCCCAGCATTTCATTTAGGAATGACACCGATCTTGGGTTGCGCCGAAATGATACTGACAAGCTCAGTATTGTCACCAATGGCACTGATCGCGTAACTGTTGACGCAAGTGGAAACGTGGGCATCAAAACCGATGCTCCTACTGCAGATTTACACATTGAAAGCGCTGGTGACTCTGTGCTGCAGTTGACTGCTGGTGTCAGCAGTCGTTGCCTAGTTCGTCTTGGCGACACTGCCGACACAAACATTGGTAAAATTGAATATGACAACAACACCGACAGTCTCGCCTTTGATACAAACAACATCACGAGGCTAACGATTCTTTCTGACGGCAAGTGCGGCATCGGCGAGACAACACCTACCGAACTTTTGCACGTTGCTGGCAACATTAAGACGACTGGCAATATAGATATTGCAAGCGGCAACATCACTAACGGTTCACCTGCAATCGGTACCAGTGGCTTTGAGTTGCGAGACGATAGCGTTCATAAACTTGGCAGAAATGCTGCAGATGCTCTTGCCGTGTTGCAGGTGTTTGGCGGCAGCGGTGAAGCAAAAGTTAAAGGTAATGGTGATCTGCAAAACACCAACAACAGCTATGGATCACTTTCAGACAGCAAGCTGAAAGAAAACATTGTTGACGCCAATTCACAGTGGGATGACATTAAAGACGTTCGGGTTAGAAACTACAACTTCAAATCAAGCACTGGCTACGGAACTCACACGCAAATTGGTGTGATCGCGCAAGAGCTTGAAGCTGTATCACCAGGGCTTGTCAAAGAATCAAACGATGAAGATGCTGACGGCAACAGCCTTGGCACAACAACAAAAACAGTGTCTTACTCTGTTTTGTATATGAAAGCCGTCAAAGCCTTGCAAGAGGCAATGGATCGCATCGAAACCCTTGAAGCTAAAGTCGCTGCACTGGAGGCTGGCAACTGATGGCCGACACAAAGTTATCTGATCTCACTGAACTGACAGCGCCTGCATCAGACGATGAGTTTTTGGTGCTTGACACTTCAGAGTCGGTTGCTGCCGATAAGAACAAGAAAATCAGTTATGGCACGTTGCTAACTGAAATTCCGGCTGGCAGTGTTACCGCTCCATCGCTTGGCTTTACTGCTGATAGCGACGCTACTGGATTTTTCCGCAGTGCTGAAGATGAGATTGCGATCAGCACAGGCGATGCGCTGAATTCAAAGTTCACACCCACAGGTTTTCAAGTTGGCAGTGGAACGGCGGCTGCACAGTTTCACACGTTCAAAGCTACGGCTGGCGATGATGTAATTATCGAAAACAGCGAAGCTGGAGCACTTGAAGGTCCCAACGTTGTTTTCTATCGCAACTCCCCGTCACCTGTTGCTGATGATGTTCTTGGAACGCTTGAGTTTCGGGGTGAAGATGATGCTGGTAACGCACAATCTTACGCGGAAATCACCAGCAGCATTGTTGACGCAAGCAGCGGCAGTGAAGATGGACGGCTTGATTTTGTTGTAACCAAGGCAGGTGCTGCAGCAAATGTTCTCCGACTGCAAGAGGGCACAGTCGGCATCAATGAGCTTGCACCTGAATCACCGCTCCACATCACGGATGGAAGCACTGAAGCTGTTCGGCTTGAATGTGCCAACGATGATGCTGCATCTGGTGCGGACATCAGGATGTATCGCCATCGGGACAATGCTGTCGGTCAAGACAACGATGAGCTGAGCACTCTGTATTTCAGAGGCAACAACGATGATGGCACAGCATCACAACGCCCGATTGATTATGCAGCGATTCAAGCTGTCATCGCTGATGCAAGTAACACGACAGAAGACGGCAAGCTTCGTTTGCAGGTCCAGACTGCTGGAACGCTGACGACGCAGGTTGAGGTTAGTGCTAACGCTATTGGATTCTTTGGTGCAACTCTTGCTGTGCAGTCAACGCATGTCGCTGATCTGTCAGCAACTGCAACGACCGGAACGCTACCGACTGCTGATGGAACGATGACGATTGCAGATGCAGCGTCACCGACCAATGCAGAGTTACTTGAGTATTGTCGCGAGCTTGAGGCAAAGGTGAATTCACTGCTAGCTTTTGCGAGTGCTCATGGCCTGATGGCTTCAAGTTGATTGCGGGTTAGAATCGTCACATGAAGTGTTGACCTTGCCCTGCTGTCATGGCCCTTTATCCGTTCACAACTGCGGCCCTAACAAGCCTGACAGCTGCAGGCACCACTAGTTCAATCAAGGTCAACGCGCAGGCGGTTACGTTTCAGGTGACGGTTAGCAGCATTGGAACGAATGTGGTGGTGCGGTTTGAAGGCAGCCTAGATGACACTAATTTTTTCAACTTAGACGAAGACGAAACCGATACGACAATCACCGCAAACGGCACACGCGGTTTTGCATTGAATGGCTGCCCTGTTGAATATGTGCGTCTGCGCTTAGTGAGTGTTAGTGGCGGAACACCTACTGTTGCAACAGTTGTTGGGGCTCTTTGAATAATGGCTAAAAGTTTGCGTTCTAGCCTAAATACTGGGCTTAATAATGGACTGCGCCAAAGCATTTCAGGCGGCGTCAACGGACTTGGTTTTTTTAAAACTGCCAGCTTAGATTTACAGTTTGCGAGCAAAAAGACGCTAAATGATCGCGTCAGCAGTAGCAACCTGATCACCTTCACCCGCGCCAGCAGTGGAACGTATGTCGATGGCGCTGGGATTATTCAGAGCGCAACCACCAATACTCCCCGCTTTGACCATGACCCTGTAACAGGTGAAAGCTTGGGTCTATTGAAAGAGGAAGCAAGCACAAATTTGCTGACATATAGTGAAGAGTTTGATCAATCAGCTTGGCAAAAATCAAATGCAACCGTTACCTCGAACGCGATTGCTGCCCCAGACGGAACAACGACGGCAGATCTGGTCCTAGACAACACTGTCAACACTTCTCATTCAATAGGACATGACTCGCCAACTCTTAGCAGCGGTATTGATTACACGTTTAGTGTTTATGCCAAAGCCCAAGACCTGGATCACTGCTTTTTGCTTTTGTATTCAGGTGGAGGAGCCTTCCCTACGACGGCTGCTTCGTATGATTTGACAAACAAAACAGCATCGTCTGCTGCTGGTACTCCTGCTTTTAGCATTGAGGATGCGGGAAACGGTTGGAGGCGTCTAAGTATCACTGAGACCACGACTTCTGCTGCAACGACCGTTGCAGAGGTTCGTCTTAGCCAAGACGGTGTTTGGGCTAACAGGAACTACTTGGGCAGCGAAGAAGGAATTTACCTATGGGGTGCTCAGCTAGAAGCAGGCTCTGTTCCCACTTCCTACATCCAAACAACATCCTCTACCGTCACCCGTGCGGCTGATATTCTAAGCATCACTGGTACAAATTTCAGCAGTTTTTACAATCAAAGCGCTGGTACTCTATTCGTTGAATATCAAGCTTACTCAGCAAGTGGTAATCAACAGATTGCAGGCTTTACTCAAGGGACCAACAATTCAATCCGCTGGGGTGCCTGGAACAATCAGCTTTTTATGACCAACTCTGGTACGCAATACTTTGCCTCTTTGACTCCAAGCGCATCCCCGACAAAAGTAGCGTTTGCCGCCACAGGTAACGATGCCATTGGTGCTCTAAACGGCACTTTGACCGCGCAAGATACAAGCGTAACGATGCCTGCTGTTGATAATCTTCATATCGGAAGCACGGCAGCGTATCTGGACGCCTTCAGCGGTCACATCAAACGCCTCGCTTATTTTGCCACTCGTCAACCTGAAGCTACCCTAGAAGGTATTACTACCTGATCATGGCTGAAAAACTTCTGGAATCTCCACCAGTACCCGGTCCTTTCTTCCGGTTTACTGATGAAGCTGCATGGGTTGCGGCAGCTAAAGCTGCTGGGTTTTTTGTCACTGTTACCGATGAAAAAGGTGTTGACTCTGAAGTGCTACAAGCCTATACACGCGATCATGCAATTGACGTAATCGGCACCATCCCGGAAGGTGGTGAATGGGATGAAGAGGGTAATCAAATTGTTGCAGCCACTATTCTCCCTGGCTGGCACGTTAATTACCTGGGTGACTTGCCTGATGGCTGGGATACATTTGAAGTAAAACCTGGATTACCCTACAGAGTATTTGCCTGATGAAACGCCCTGACCCGATGATTGCTGCTAAGCCTGGTGCAGAAGACGTACAGGCCATGACGGCTAGAACGCTGTGGCTAGAAGAGCTGTACTTCTTAGATGGTCGTGATCAGATCAGCCATCCTCAACGTGGTCTGTTTACTGGATTAACTCTGAAGTATCAGAGCTTGACCTCAACTGACGGCATCTAAGGAAAGTAATGGATCGTCACACCCTTGAGAATTGGAAAAAGATAAAGGAACTCATGGAACGAGAAGGCCGCACAGACACCATGTTTTACCGCCGTGCAGTGGCGATCCTGGCAGGAAAACCAGATCCCTTGCGCTAATCTGACTGTATGAAAGTTTCGTGAGTCAGTGCTGTGCGTGTTGAGATTGTTGCGGCGCTGGCGGCTACAGGGCTCGGAGTGAGCGGTACTGCTTGGATCGGCTACCTCCAATCCAACGGTGAAGCCCGCGAAAGCATCGCCAGGCTTAGTACCGTTGCAGAAGCGATCAGCGAACAGCTAGGCCACATGCGAACAGAGATGAAGAAAGATCGCGAAGTGGTACGTGAAATGATGGTGGATCACAATGCAAGGCTCCGAGTGCTTGAATCGCGGCGCTGAAGATAAGTAGACTGGGTTCAACTCACCCGAATCACCA
>Ga0181574_10002955_pt1 | contig 15229 bp, 13 predicted proteins | sample 101ome_24_FD_145600 | JGI IMG/M metagenome (GOLD analysis project Ga0181574, IMG submission 145600) | Coastal salt marsh microbial communities from the Groves Creek Marsh, Skidaway Island, Georgia - 101410AT metaG (spades assembly) | ecosystem: Environmental > Aquatic > Marine > Intertidal zone... | reverse complement strand
GCGCCAACGTGACTCTTGGTCTCGCGCTGGCGCCCGATGAAATCGATTACTTGGTGGCGGCATTTACCGAACTGGGACGGGATCCAAGCGATGTGGAGCTGATGATGTTCGCGCAGGCCAACTCGGAACACTGTCGGCACAAAATTTTCAATGCCAGTTGGACCATCGATGGGGCTGACTGCGAACACTCCCTGTTCGGTATGATTCGACACACCTATCGGGTGGGCGGCGAGGGCGTGTTGTCGGCTTACTCGGACAATGCGGCGGTGGTAGAGGGCCACGAGGCTGGCCGCTGGTTCCCGGATCCGGTCAGTATGGAATATCACTATCATCAGGAGCCCATCCACCTGCTGATGAAGGTGGAAACCCACAATCACCCAACCGCCATTGCCCCCTACGCTGGCGCGGGCACGGGCTCGGGCGGAGAAATACGTGACGAGGGGGCCGTGGGTCGCGGCTCGCGCCCAAAAGCAGGCCTCGTTGGTTTCACCGTATCTCATCTCGAGTTTCCCGACGCGCCGCAGCCCTGGGAAATCCACTACGGGCGCCCCGGCAGGATTGTGTCTCCGCTGAAAATTATGACCGAGGGCCCGATAGGAGCCGCTGCCTTCAACAACGAATTCGGGCGGCCAAATTTGGCGGGGTATTTCCGCACTTTTGAGATGGTCTGTTCAAGCGGCGTGCTGGGATACCACAAGCCGATCATGATCGCAGGCGGCTACGGCAACATTCGGGCGGAACACGTTGAGAAAGGCGACTTCAGGCCCGCGGCCAAACTCATCGTTCTGGGCGGCCCGGCCATGTTGATTGGACTTGGCGGTGGTGCCGCGTCCTCCATGACGAGCGGAGAGAGTGATGAAACCCTCGACTTTGCCTCAGTCCAACGTCAAAACCCGGAGATCGAGCGCCGAGCTCAGGAGGTCATTGATCGATGTTGGGCCCTAGGTAAGAGCAACCCGATTGCGTTCATTCACGACGTGGGTGCCGGTGGCTTGAGTAACGCCTTGCCGGAACTGGTCAAAGACGGCGGTCGCGGTGGTCGTTTCGCGCTCCGCAATGTGCCGAGCGATGAGCCGGGAATGAGCCCTCTCGAAATCTGGTGTAACGAATCCCAGGAACGGTATGTGTTGGCGGTCGAGCCTGAGCATCTCGAGACTTTTTCTGCCATTTGTCGCCGGGAGCGGTGTCCTTTTGCCGTCGTTGGCGAAGCCACGGAAGAACAGCATTTAGAGGTCCAGGACAGTCAGTTCGATAACAAGCCCGTTGATTTGCCGATGGGGCTTTTGTTTGGCAAGCCGCCCAAGATGCACCGCATTGCAGAGCATGGGTCTTCGCCCGAAGACGACTTTCATCCCAACCTGCCTATCGCCGAGTGCGTAGAGCGGGTGCTTCGTTTTCCTGCTGTAGGATCAAAAAGTTTCCTGATCACGATTGGCGATCGGTCGGTGACCGGCATGGTAGCCCGGGATCAGATGGTAGGGCCCTGGCAGGTGCCGGTTGCAGACTGTGCGGTAACGACGGCGTCTTTGGATTCCCACTTGGGAGAGGCCATGAGTATGGGCGAGCGCACGCCGGTAGCCGTCTTAAGTGGACCGGCCTCTGCTCGTCTATCGATTGCTGAGGCGATCACCAATCTTCTAGCAGCCCCGGTGGCGCACCTCCACGATATCAAGCTTTCCGCAAACTGGATGTGCGCGGCGGGGCATGGCGATAACGATGCGGTGCTCTATGACACGGTGAGGACAGTCGGGATGGAATTTTGTCCTGCGCTCGGCATCACCGTTCCGGTTGGCAAGGACTCAATGTCCATGCGGACTGCATGGCAGGAGGGAGCCACCGAGAAGAGCGTTACCGCGCCGGTCTCCCTCATTGTGTCGGCGTTCGCTCCCGTGGGCGATGTCCGCACAACCCTGACACCCGAGATTCAGCGGCGGGATGATACGGCGCTGATACTGGTCGATCTCGGGCGGGGGCGAAATCGACTTGGGGGGTCGGTGCTGGCTCAATGCTGGGGCCAGATTGGTAGCGAGGTGCCCGATGTCGATGCGGCCGATGTCACCGCCTTATTTGATCTCATGAATCGGCTCAAGGCCGGTGATCTTATTTATGCCTATCATGATCGGTCTGATGGCGGATTGTTGGTCACGCTCCTTGAGATGGCTTTTGCGGGTCGGTGTGGCCTGGATATTAATCTTGAAGCCGAGGATGCGGCCGCTATTGCCACGTTGTTCAGTGAGGAAATCGGCGTCGTGATGCAAATCAATCGCGCTGATGTGTACAAGGTAGAAGCTCTCGCGATTGAGGTAGGCCTTGCTGGGTGCGTTCATGTGGTGGCAACCCCCCGTTGGGATGAGCGAATTGTGGTCAACACGCCGAAGTTTGAGTTGATCGACAGTCGGCGAGGTGCGCTCCAGCAGTTGTGGACGCACACCAGTCATGGCGTCCAGCGACGACGGGATAATGCCGCCTGTGCTGATCAGGAATTTGAAAACATTGTCACTGACGACCCAGGACTCTCTGCGAAGCTCACGTTTCCCTGTGATGAAGACATTGCAGCTCCCTTCATCGCGACGGGCGTGCGGCCGCGCGTTGCCATTCTGCGCGAGCAAGGGGTGAATGGACAGGCGGAGATGGCCGCTGCTTTTCATAGGGCAGGTTTTACCGCGGTCGACGTGCATATGAGCGACCTGATGTCCGGTGCTGTTTCGATGGCTGACTTTCACGGTCTCGCCGCATGCGGTGGCTTTTCCTATGGAGATGTTCTGGGCGCAGGGGAGGGTTGGGCAAAAAGCATCTTGTTCAACGATCGCTTAAGCGATGAGTTCTCAGCTTTTTTCGCGCGGGAGAATACGTTCAGCCTTGGGGTGTGCAATGGCTGTCAAATGCTCTCTGCTCTCCAGCGCTTAATCCCCGGCACAGATCACTGGCCGCGGTTTGCACGCAATACCTCCGAGCAATATGAAGCCCGGCTTGCTCTTGTGAGGGTAGAGTCGTCGCCATCAGTTTTGTTGGCGGGAATGGCCGGGTCCCATTTGCCTATTGTTGTCGCCCATGGAGAGGGTCGCGCACAGTTTGCGAATGACGCGCAGGCCAAAGGGGCAGAGGGCTCTGGCACGATTGCGCTGCGCTACCTGGATAATGGGCTGAATGTTACCGATCGCTATCCCTATAATCCGAACGGGTCCCCAAACGGTATTGGCGGGCTCTGCAGCCGAGACGGACGTGTCACTATCATGATGCCTCATCCCGAGCGGGTGTATCGATCCAGCCAATTATCCTGGTCGCCTGCGGATTGGCGAGAGGACTCGGGCTGGATGCGTCTGTTCCGCAATGGGCGCGCTTGGCTCAGCTGATTTGGTTGGAATTCCTTGAATTTCAGGCTATAGGCCCCATTTCCTAGACAGGACGCCAAGAGGGGTCTGTTAATAAGAGGACGCAGTCGCTACACTGCGCCGCGTTTGAGGGCCACCGGGGTGAGGTGAGTCCGTCACTGACATAACGAGTCCTTCATGCTCAATCGCTACCCCTTGTGGAAAAATCTTCTGATTCTCGGTGTTGTCCTGTTCGGGTTCTACTACGCAGCGCCCAATCTTTATGCGCCCGACCCCGCCTTGCAAATCGGGGGCGCCAGCGGTTCGCAGGAAATTTCTGAACAGGATTTAACTCGCGCAAACGCCGCGCTCGATGAGGCGGGGATTGCCTACTTCGGTGAGGAAATACAGGGTGGCGGCAAGTCTGCCTTGATCCGACTGCGTAATCGGGATGATCAGCTGCGCGCACAGGCCGTGTTAGCCCGGGCCATGGGCGATTCCTACATTGTTGCTCTCAATCTTGCGCCCACGACACCCAAGTGGCTGGTGGAAGGGGGTGCTCAACCCATGAAGCTTGGACTCGATCTGAGTGGCGGCGTGCACTTCAAGCTTGAGGTTGATGTCGAGGCAGCGACTGCTCGTCGGCTAGAGATGTATGAGGCGGGTATTAAGAGAGCCCTGCGCGAAGAGCGGCTGCGTGGCCTAGTGGCTCTTGAGGGCAACAAGGTAGCACTTCGTTTTCGCGATGAGGCTTCCCGGGAAGCAGCCCGCAAAGCAACCGCTGAACTTTACCCAGAACTGTTGCTTGATCGGGTTGAAGAGGGGGATGACTGGAACCTCTATGCGGAAGTCACCGAGCAGACCATCAAGGAAGTTGTCGATTACGCGGTGGAGCAAAACCTAACAACGATTCGAAACCGGGTCAATGAGCTTGGTGTCTCTGAGCCCCTTGTTCAGAAGCAGGGCTCTAATCGCATCGTGGTTGAATTACCGGGCATTCAGGACACCGCAGAGGCGAAGCGAATCCTTGGCAAGGTGGCGAACCTTGAGTTTCGCCTTGTTGCTGAGACCAATGCTCCCATCACCGAGCGCCAACGTTTTGAGTACCGCGCGGCAAATCGCGAGGGTGTTACTGAGTGGTTGGAGCGCGACGTGATTATCACGGGTGAGCGGGTGTCCAATGCGGCCGCGGGCTTTGATCAAAATGGCCTGCCCAATGTGTCCATCACTCTCGACAGTGAGGGTGGCATGTTGATGTCCCGGTCAACCCGAAACAACATCAAGCGACGGATGGGCGTGCTCTTTATCGAGCGGAAGTACCGAACCCGCTACGAAATGGGACCCGATGGCACAGAGATAGCAATCAAGGTGCCCTATGATGAGAAGAAGCTACTTACGGCGCCGGTTATCCAGTCGGCTCTTGGTGCCTCTTTTCAGATCACCGGGATTGATAGTCCGGCGGATGCATCCGAGCTTGCCCTGATGCTTCGTGCCGGTGCACTGGCAGCGCCCATTACCTTTGTGGAAGAGCGAACGGTAGGGCCTTCTCTCGGGGCCGAGAATATTGCTCTGGGAGTGAAGTCAGTTCAGATCGGGTTGGCGCTGGTGGTGGTTTTTATGATTCTTTACTACCGGGTGTTTGGCGTTGCTGCGGTTATCGCCCTGACCACTAACTTGATCCTGTTGGTTGCCTGTATGTCCCTGTTGGGGGCAACGCTCACACTGCCTGGTATTGCAGGGATCGTGCTGACGGTGGGTATGGCGGTTGACGCCAACGTGCTGATCTTTGCGCGTATCCGCGAAGAGCTAGCCAATCGGTTATCCCCGCAGATGGCGATCAACGCCGGGTTTGAACGCGCGGTGGCCACTATTCTCGATGCCAACATCACCACCCTGATTGTCGCCATCATTCTCTATGCGGTGGGAACAGGACCTGTCAAAGGGTTTGCTGTGACATTGTCCCTAGGCATTATCTCCTCCATGTTTACGGCAATCCTGGGTACCCGCGCGCTGATCAATGCAATTTACGGAGGGCGCCGCGTTGACTCCCTGTCGATTGGTCCACTTCCCAAGCGGCAAAAGGAGGCCCAGGCGTGAACGTCATTCCCTTTATGAAATGGCGGCGATTCGCCGCGGCATTTTCATTGATTGCCATACTTGTGGCTGCGGGGTCTTTGGCAACCCGTTCCCTGAATTGGGGATTGGACTTCACCGGCGGCACTCTGGTCGAGGTGACCTATGGGGATTCTGCCGACCTTAGCTTGATTCGCTCAACATTGGAGAGTAATGGCTACGCCGGCGCTGTGGTGGTGGCGTTTGGCACCGACCGGGATGTGTTAGTCCGATTACCTCTTGGTTACTCGGACGATGAAGGGGTCGCCATGGTTGCGCTACTCGAGTCGGTATCTGCTGTGCCAGTTGAGCTGCAACGGATCGAGTTTGTTGGTCCCGCAGTTGGTGAAGAGCTTCGTGAGCAGGGCGGCTTGGCCATGCTGCTGGCTCTCGGACTCGTGATGCTCTATGTTGCCTTTCGCTTTCAGTTCAAGTTTGCGGTCGGTGCTGTCGTGGCTTTGGCACACGACGTATTGTTCGTGCTTGGCTATTTTTCGCTGTTGGGGATGGAGTTCGATCTCACGGTCCTCGCCGCAATCCTCGCGGTGATTGGTTACTCACTCAACGATACGATTGTTGTTGCAGATCGCATTCGGGAGAATTTCCGCAAGCTTCGGCGCATGTCTCCGAGTGACGTTATTGATGTGTCACTCACCGAAACCTTTGGTCGCACAGTCGTTACCTCATTAACCACGATACTGGTGTTGGTGGCACTCGCGGTATTTGGAGGCGATATGATCCACGGGTTTGCGCTGGCCCTGCTTGCGGGGGTCGCGATTGGTACTTATTCCTCGATCTACGTCTCGGCAACGATTCTGCTGGCCTTGGGGGTTAGCAAGGAAGACGTCGCTATCCCGACCCGAGAACTGGGCAGCGAGGATGGCTCTCAAGTCTAGATTGGCGTGTAGTTCGCAGGTTTAGCGTAGCGCGGGACCGACCACCGACAGGACTTTTTTGAAGATCTTGGGGCCGCCACAGACGATAGAGCCATCGTCCAAATAGCCCTCGCCGCCGCGAATATCTGAGACCAGTCCCCCGGCCTCCTTTACCAACAGTGAGCCAGCGGCGATGTCCCAGGAGGACAGGCCGACTTCCCAGAAGCCATCAAGCCTTCCCGCCGCCACATAGGCAAGATCAAGTGCCGCTGCGCCTGCGCGACGGATGCCCATACTCTGTGCCGCCAGCTCTGCGATGGTTTGCACATAGGTGGGCAGGATTGCATCCTGATGTCCCAGAAATGGTATGCCAGTGCCCAATAATGACTCGCGCAGGTCGGTGCGATTGCTGACGCGAATGCGACGGCCATTGAGCTGCGCGCCACGTCCCCGTGAGGCAGTGAACTCTTCACGACGCACAGGATCAACTACAACGGCGTGCTCCACCTTGCCGTTCATCAGGCAAGCAATGGAAACACAGTAATGGGGGATACCACGCATGAAATTGCTGGTCCCGTCGAGTGGGTCGATCAGCCAGACCGCCTCGGCATCGGGATTGCCCGTGCGCCCGCTCTCCTCAGCAACAAAGCCATGATCGGGGTAGGTCTTTTGAAGGTGGTAGAGAATTTCTTTCTCAGCGGCGATATCCACATCGGTGACAAAGTCTGCTGCGCCCTTCGCTTGCGGCGTGATGCGATCAAGTTCATCGGAGGCCCGCACGATAATGTCTCCGGCTTTGCGCGCCGCGCGCAGGGCTATCGAGACCATGGGTTCCATATCTATCTCCGAGATTAACCGGTTTGCGCGGGTGACGCGGGCGCGCATGATAACAGGGGAGAGCGTTTTGGGTTACTGCTTTGTTACACTCTCGCCCCCGAATTTTTTCGCGTGGGCCCTAACGGGCTGAGCCGTGAATCGTGAGTAGGTGTTCGTCATACCTACTTGGAGTAAAAGGTAGTCTTGATGAGTCTCGATAATATTCGCGTTGTGCTCGTTCATACGACCCATAGTGGGAACATTGGTGGTGTTGCCCGCGCAATGAAGAACATGGGGCTGAGAAATCTGACGCTGGTCAAACCCCTCGAATATCCTGCGCCGGAGGCGGAGTGGCGTGCAGCCTCGGCGATTGACGTGCTCGAGCAGGCGTCGGTTGTGGAGACGGTTGCTGAAGCGGTCGCGGATGCCCAGTTTATCGTCGGTACCAGTGCTCGGGAACGGCGGATTCCCTGGCCCGTGCAGGATGCTCGACAGTGTGCCTCGCGCGTTGTGGATAACGCCCACGCGCGGGAACAGGTTGCGATCCTGTTTGGTCGTGAGGACAGGGGGCTACTGAATGAAGAGCTCGAGCTCTGTAATCTGCACTGTTACATCCCCACCCATGAGGATTACCCCTCGCTCAACCTGGCCATGGCGGTGCAACTCGTTGCTTACGAAATCCGGATGAAAGCGCTCGGGGATACCCTGCCGGTCGAAGAGGATGCGCACTGGGACACCCCCTTCGCGACAGCCAAGGATATGCAGCACTTTTACACACACCTTGAGGAAACCCTGATTGATATTGGTTTTCTCGACCCAAGCGCGCCGAGGCAACTCATGCGTCGGCTAAAACGTCTTTATAACCGGGTCAGGCTGGATGAGATGGAGCTCAATATTCTTAGGGGGACGTTGGCAGAAACCCAAAAAAGCCTGAAAACTGGGCGATCCAGGGTCAAAAAACCTACTTAAATAGTTGGTTTTTTACTTGAGTAAATTAGTTGGTTTTGTCACACTTGCAGCGTGGAGGATAGGTCATGAAATTAACCACCCGAGGCCGCTATGCGGTGACAGCGATGCTCGATTTGGCGATTCACGGCCATGAGAGCCCGGTGACCTTGTCTGATATTTCGACGCGGCAGGAGATTTCCCTGTCCTATCTGGAGCAGCTTTTCTCCAAGCTCCGGCGACGAGATCTCGTGACCAGTGTTCGTGGACCCGGCGGTGGATATCGGCTGTCCCGTGAGCGGGCCGGTATTTTTGTTGCTCAGATTATTGATGCAGTGGATGAATCGGTGGATGTCACCAACTGCCAAGGCAAGGGGAATTGCCACCAAGGTGAAGTCTGCCTAACCCATCACCTCTGGCAGGACCTGAGCGATCAGATACACGGATTTTTAAGTGGTATCAGCTTGGCGGACTTGGTTGATCAGCGCAGCCGCAGTACGTCAGCTAGCTCAAGCGATGTAATTCAGCAGCTCGTGCTGCAATAAGGAAAAATGAGATGAACGCACCGGCACAATTGCCCATCTATCTAGACTATCTGTCCACCACCCCGGTTGATCCGAGAGTGGTGGCTGCCATGACCGAGTGTCTGTCGATGGAGGGCACTTTCGGGAATCCGGCCTCCCGCTCCCACCAGTATGGCTGGAAGGCGGAAGAAGCGGTTGAAAATGCTCGCAACCAAATCGCTGAGTTAATCAATGCCGATCCTCGGGAGATTGTTTGGACCTCCGGTGCGACTGAATCCGACAACTTGGCGATCAAAGGGGTAGCGCACTTTTATCAGAAGAAAGGCCGCCACATCATCACCTCAAAGATCGAGCACAAAGCGGTGCTTGACACCTGCCGTCAGCTCGAACGCGAAGGGTATGAGGTAACGTATCTTGCGCCTAACGAAGCAGGCCTCACCACGCCGGACATGGTCTCTGCCGCTCTTCGTGAGGACACGATTCTGGTTTCGGTGATGCATGCGAATAATGAAATTGGCGTGGTTAACGACGTGGCGGGTATCGGTGAAGTGTGCCGGGCCGCTGGTGTGCTCTACCATGTTGATGCTGCTCAAAGTGCAGGCAAGGTCGCGCTGGACATGGAATCCATGAAGATCGACTTGCTCTCCATGTCGGCCCACAAAATGTATGGTCCCAAAGGCATCGGCGCACTTTACGTGCGGCGTAAGCCCCGAGTTCGGATCGAAGCGCAGATGCATGGGGGCGGCCACGAGCGCGGCATGCGCTCAGGCACCTTGGCTACCCATCAGGCTGTAGGCTTCGGCGAGGCCGCGCGTATTGCTCGCGAGGAAATGGCCGCTGAAGGAGCGCGTCTGAAAGCCCTGCGTGAGCGTTTCTGGGCGGGTATTAACGATATCCCTGAGGTGCATATTAACGGTGATGAAGAAAATCGACTTCCGGGCGCCCTCAACGTCAGCTTTGCCTTTGTCGAAGGGGAATCACTGCTAATGTCCCTGCGTGATTTGGCCCTGTCATCGGGATCGGCCTGTACTTCCGCAAGCCTTGAGCCCTCCTACGTATTGCGAGCGCTGGGACTTAATGACGAGCTGGCGCACAGTTCCCTGCGCTTCAGTTTTGGCCGATTTACCACCGACGCCGATGTTGATCACGCGATCACTCAGGTCCGTCACGCGGTTGAAAAACTGCGTGAGCTATCCCCGCTTTGGGATATGTATCAGGATGGTATTGACCTCAACACGATTGAATGGGCAGCCCACTAAGGGCTGCCGTGGACCTATTTACACAGGGAGTAAGAGATGGCTTACAGCGATAAAGTAATCGATCACTACGAGAACCCCAGAAACGTGGGAAAGTTTGACGATAGTGATGAGAGCATCGGTACCGGTATGGTCGGTGCGCCCGCATGCGGCGACGTGATGCGACTGCAGATCAAAGTCAATGCCGAGGGTGTTATTGAAGATGCCAAGTTTAAAACCTACGGCTGCGGTTCTGCGATTGCCTCCAGCTCGTTGCTAACGGAATGGGTGAAGGGCAAGAAGCTCGAGGAAGCTGAGCAGATAAAGAACACCGAAATTGCGCAGGAGCTTGCGTTGCCTCCGGTCAAGATTCACTGCTCGGTTTTGGCCGAGGATGCGATTAAGGCCGCGGTGAAAAATTTCCGGGAGAAGCAGGGCGAATAATGACAATCTCGGTAACAGAGGCAGCAGCAGGTCATGTGCAGCGCCAGCTCGATGCTCGCGGTCACGGAGAGGGAATCCGAATCGGGGTAAAGACATCTGGTTGTTCAGGGTTGGCTTATGTCCTTGAATTTGTCGACGCGATCCAACCTGAGGACGAGGTGTTTGAAGATTTTGGCGTCAAGCTGTTCGTCGATCCAAAAAGCCTGGTTTATCTGGACGGTACGATCGTCGATTTCGCCAAAGAAGGCCTGAATGAGGGGCTGGAGTTCCGCAATCCAAACGTAGCCGGTGAATGTGGCTGTGGTGAGAGTTTCACGGTTTAGTGGTGGAAGTCTCGGTGGACCGGGAGGCTGGGGCGCCCCGGGATTATTTCGACCTCTTCCAGTTGCCCGCGGAGTTTGATCTCGATCCAGAGGATTTGTCCCGCCGGTTCAAATTACTTCAGAAACAATTTCATCCCGATCGGTTTGCCGGCAAGCCTCCGGCAGAACAGCGGGTGGCGGCCCAGCTTTCTGCCGAACTGAATGCGGGCTTCAACACCTTAAGAGATGAGGTAAAGCGGGCTGGTTTCATGCTCGAGCGTCAGGGGATCGATCTAAAAAGTTTGGAACGTGAGCCCGTAGAGGGAGATTTTCTTCTCCAGCAGATCGAATTGCGCGAGGCTGCATCGGCACTTCTGGCATCAGAGCAGGAGGAAGCAAACATCAAAGCCGTCTCGGCGCTACATGATTCGGCCAAGGGGCTTTATGACGAGTGGCTAGCCGCATTTCGTCAGGCCATCGTCGAGGACCAGGTTGAAGTCGCGGGCCGGGCCTGGGTGAAGTTGCTCTATATCTCCAAGCTTCGAGCCGAGTTACCTCCGTTGGTAGCAGCGGAGACGTCCTGATGGTCCTTATGCAAATTGCCGAACCGGGTGCGTCTGAAAACCCTGCTGAAGGTCCCCGTAAAGTTGGCTTGGGTATAGATCTGGGAACAACAAACAGCCTGATTGCCTATTTTGATGGTGAGGGCCTGTCGGTATTGCCAGATGAGAAGGGCGCCGCGTCGCTACCTTCAGTTGTTCATTATGGCCAGTCCGAGGTTATCGTCGGGGATGCGGCGTTGGCAATGGCTGCCGAGCACTCGGCAGACACCATTGCCTCGGCCAAGCGTTTTATGGGTAAAGGCCGCGCTGAGGTCTCTGACGATGGCTATCTTGAATTTGCCAACGAGGGCTTAGCGTTTGCGACTACCCGTGGTCCGGTGACCCCTGTTGAGGTATCCGCAGATATTTTAAGAGCGCTCGCCTCAAGGGCGAGTCTGGCCGGCTTTGAGCAACTTGACGGGGTTGTTATTACAGTGCCGGCGTATTTCGATGACGCCCAGCGACAGGCAACACGTCAGGCGGCTGAATTGGCTGGCTTGCCCGTGCTTCGCTTGTTGAATGAACCGACAGCCGCCGCGGTTGCTTACGGACTCGACAGTGCGGATGAGGGCGTCGTGGCTGTCTATGATCTTGGGGGGGGCACTTTCGATATCTCCATTTTGCGCCTCGAACGGGGTGTGTTTGAGGTCTTGGCTACGGGCGGTGACAGCGGCCTCGGCGGTGACGATTTTGATCGACTCCTCGCAGATCATCTGCTCGCGGAGTCGGGACTGAGTGATCTGACCTTTGGTCAGCGACGCAACGCCATCGCCTGTGCCCGAGGTGTGAAAGAGCTGTTGAGTGAGCAGCCCAGTTGCACCGTATCCCTTGATCACATCGTTGCCGGTGCGCAAGAGGTGACAGTGGAGAGATCCACTTTGAATGGTCTTTGCAGTGAGTTGATTAATCGAAGTTTGGATGCCTGTCGCCGATGTATTGCGGATGCGGGCATTGAGCAGGTAGATCGCGTTGTACTTGTGGGCGGATCGACGCGTATGCCATTGGTTAGAGAGGCAGTTGCAACCCTCTTTGGCCGTGAACCGTTAACCCATATCGATCCTGATCAGGTCGTCGCTATGGGTGCTGCCCGCCAGGCCGATCTGTTGGTGGGCAATCGGGGGAAGGATGACCTGCTCCTGCTGGACGTGATTCCTCTGTCTCTAGGCGTTGAAACCTACGGCGGTTTGGTGGAAAGACTGGTTCACCGCAACACCACTATCCCGGTGGTTCGGGCTCAGGAATTTACAACAGCGAGGGACGGGCAAACAGGATTGTTGGTGCATGTGGTTCAGGGTGAACGCGAGCGGGTAGAGGACTGCCGCTCTCTGGCGCGTTTTGAATTGTCCGGAATACCGCCCATGGTTGCGGGTGCGGCCCGAATTCTGGTGACCTTCCAGGTTGATGCCGACGGGCTGCTAGAGGTGTCCGCCAAGGAGGAGAGCACTGGAGAGACGACACATGTGGTGGTCAAACCGTCTTTCGGTCTTGAGGATACAACCATAGCGGAGATGCTCCGTGCAGGTTATGAGAATGCTGGCGCCGATATGCTGGCCCGGCAGTTAACCGAGGCGCGGGTTGATGCGGAACAGCTCATTACCGGCATTCAGGCAGCGTTGGATGCTGACGGAGATCTATTGGATGAATCGGAGCGCGATGAACTCTTGGTCGCTGTCGTGGCTCTTGAGGCCAAGGTAGATGGAAATGATGTAGAAGCCATCCGAGCTGCTGTAGAGCACACAGGCAAGGTGTCCGAGTTGTTTGCCGCGCGGCGGATGGATCGCAGTATTCAGCAGGCTCTGGGAGGACTCTCTCTGGAGACATTGGAACAGGAGGTTGGGGAATGACACAGGTGGTTGTGCTGCCGCATCAGGATATTTGCCCCGAGGGTGCTGTAGTGGAGGCAGAGCAGGGGGTCTCACTCTGTGAAGCGTTGCTTGACGCTGGGCTCGCTATTGAACACGCCTGCGAAATGTCCTGCGCCTGCACGACTTGTCACGTGATTGTTCGTGAGGGTTTTGATTCTCTGAACGAGGCGGATGAGTTGGAAGAGGATTACCTCGACAAGGCCTGGGGTTTAGAGCCTGAGTCCCGCCTGTCTTGCCAGGCCATGGTAGGAGACACTCCCCTTGTGGTCGAGATTCCCCGTTATACGATCAATCACGCCCGCGAGCAGCACTAGGTCGGCGCTCGAAATTAGACTTGGGACTCCCGAAACTTAGGAAAGCGCTGGCTAAAACCCCTATAAAGCGGCTTTTTTACGATCTGGACGCCCATGACAGGAATCAGGCAGTGACATATAATTTGCGCCCTCAAAACCGCGCGCTAATCGCGGCCCTTATCCCTAATTAAACACAAGGTTGGAGTTACTCATGGCAGTTGAACGCACCCTCTCGATCGTCAAGCCCGACGCGGTTGGTAAAAATGTCATCGGCGAAATTTATACCCGTTTCGAGCAGGCTGGCCTCCAGATCGTCGCGTCTCGCATGATGCGCTTGTCAGACGTCGTGGCGGGTGGCTTCTATGCCGAACACCGCGAGCGTCCCTTTTTTAAGGATCTGGTTAAGTTCATGACCTCCGGTCCCGTCGTGGTTCAAGTCCTTGAGGGCGAGGGCGCGATTGCGAAAAATCGCGAGTTGATGGGTGCTACTAACCCACAGGAAGCAGCGGCGGGCACCATTCGCGCTGACTTTGCTCAGACGATCGACGCCAACGCGGTTCACGGATCAGACTCTCCGGAATCTGCCGCCCGGGAGATCGCCTATTTCTTTGCCGCCAGCGAAATCTGCGAGCGGACCTAACGGGCGCCAGCCATGACAACGCCGGAGACACTGATTGCCAGTTCGGACCCGGCCAGCAAAGTTAACCTGCTGGGATTGAGTCGCGCCCAGATGGAAGCGTTTTTCAGCGAGCTGGGTGAAAAGCGCTTCCGGTCAGAGCAGGTAATGAAGTGGATCCACCATCATGGTGTCCGGGACTTCGATCAAATGACGAATCTGGGTCGTTCACTCCGCGAGCGACTCGCTCAGGTTGCATCAATAACGCCGCCAGAAATCGCTGATCAGCAGGATTCAACCGACGGCACCCGCAAGTGGGCTATTCGAGTTGCTGGTGGAGCACTGGTTGAGGCTGTACTGATCCCGGAAGGAGACAGAGCCACCCTGTGCGTTTCCTCGCAAGTAGGTTGTAGCCTCGACTGCAAGTTTTGTTCAACCGGCAAACAGGGGTTTCAGCGAGACCTTACATCGGCGGAGATCATTGGTCAGGTCTGGCTGGCGATTAATTCCTACGATGGATGGCAAAGCGGTAAGGGCCGTGTTGTTACCAATGTTGTAATGATGGGTATGGGGGAGCCCCTACTCAATTTTGACAATGTAGTGGCGGCGATGGATCTAATGACCGATGATCTTGCTTACGGCCTCTCCAAGCGCAAAGTGACTCTTAGTACCTCCGGTGTCGTTCCGGCGCTTGATCAGCTCGCTGAATTTTCCGACGTCAGTCTTGCCGTATCGCTGCATGCGCCGAATGATGCTATTCGAGATCAAATTATCCCTATCAATCGTCGTTATCCCATTGCAGACCTTTTAGCCAGCGCTCGTCGTTACATCGATGCCCAGCCGGACAAAAAACGGGTGGTGACCATCGAATACACACTGCTGGCAGGGATTAATGATCAGCCCGAGCATGCGCGGGAGCTTCGCGAGCTGTTAAAGGACTACCCCTGCAAGATTAACCTCATTCCCTTCAATGACTTTCCTAATTCGGGCTTCAAGCGGCCCAGCGGAAATGCGGTAAGTCGATTCTGGCAGGTGCTGGTGGATGCGGGCTTCATCGTTACGGTGCGGACAACGCGGGGCGATGACATTGATGCCGCCTGTGGTCAGTTGGTTGGCGACGTTGTCGATCGCACACGCCGCGCAGAGCGTTATCGAGAGCGCTATGCTGCCACTGGTGTTTCCCCGGTGAATGTGGGAGAAATGCACCAGTGAATAGATTTCTTCGACAGACGACTCTGGGGCTGGGATTGGCGCTTACCCTAGTGCTTTCCGGCTGTGTCACAGAAACC
>Ga0181574_10002943_pt1 | contig 15256 bp, 13 predicted proteins | sample 101ome_24_FD_145600 | JGI IMG/M metagenome (GOLD analysis project Ga0181574, IMG submission 145600) | Coastal salt marsh microbial communities from the Groves Creek Marsh, Skidaway Island, Georgia - 101410AT metaG (spades assembly) | ecosystem: Environmental > Aquatic > Marine > Intertidal zone... | reverse complement strand
CTGGGCAACACTATCCAACAGCGCGGGCAGATCCGGGACATCCTCACTCATACCGAGACGACCCCCGACATCGAGCCTCATGAACGCGGGCGTTTGAGTGTCATAGCGCGGCCAGCTGGTGTCATCCGGAAGGCGCGGTTGTCCATCGCGCGCAAACGATGCCCACGCCGTCATCATAATCTCTGTCATTTCACTCGCCGAGTCGGTGTCGGGGTACATAAAGCTACCGATGGAGCCATACATTGGTGCGCCCATCAAAAACGCGATCTCGCTCGCATGCGAGGCGCCGAGCACTTCGGAGAAACGCACAAAATAATTATCGGATTGCTCGTCCCAATCGAATCGGTAGGCATAGAGTTCATCGTAACCAGCCCGCCTCATAGCATCAAAAGGGTCATCAACTGCACCCAGCTTCCAACCCCGTGAGCGCATGTCCACCCAAAACTGATAAAGCGGGGGATCCTTGATCCTCAGCTTGGCTGGCAAGACTCGAGTAAGTGGATAGCTCACATCGACAAAATAACGACTGAGCCCCAACCAGAGGGTGATCTCATCTCGAGTCGTGCCTGCCATAACCGGCAAGCGCTTGGCGTAGCGAGGGTCAGACAGCGCTGCCAGTAAGCCCTCCTTCGGGAGCACAACCCCATCACTAATGACTGCGGGTTGGATATGATCTTCCTCGAGTTCGAAATAGGCTCGTAATAACTGCTCAGCTGGGACGGCGCGAAGTGTCGCCGCGTCAAGAGCCGACTGATCAAACCCCAGAGCCCGCGTCACCTCCCAGCTCCCTCGGTCCATTAGGGGGAACTGACGATCGGCATTGTGTGCCTGCGCCGGCGTCACACTCCTTAGGTGTCCGGACTGCGCAATGGCTCGATGAAACAGGCCTTCGGTCATCGGAGAGGCGAGCAGACTGAATACATTTCTGCCGCCAGCGCTCTCACCAAACACGGTCACGTTGTCTGCGTTACCGCCAAAGCCCGCTATGTTGTCCTGCGTCCATCGAAGTGCCTGAATCATATCCAGCGTGCCAAAATTGGCCAAAGCCGGAGCTGTCAGATCAGCGCCGTTCAGTGCCGGATGGACGAACCAACCCAATGGACCGAGACGATAATTGATCACCACAACAATCACGCTCTGCCGCGCGGCAAATCGCGAAAAATCATAAGTGCCTTTATGGCCCGACACATTACTGCCGCCATGAATCCACAGCATAACGGGGAGTTGGCCGGCGGCCTCCACAGGACCGGGCGTGTAGACGTCGAGGTAAAGACAGTCTTCGCTTCCCAAATACTCACCTTCTGCCACGCCAGACGCCATACTTTGCGGCTGCGAACACATGACAGGGTCTGTAAAAGGAAAGATCTGCGTCTCGGGGCTTTCAAGCGGGGCGGGTGCAGCCCAACGACCCCCACCTACCGGGGGCTCTGCATAGGGAATGTCACGATAAATCATCGACCCCTCAGGTCCTGCCTGCGGGGTCACGACACCGGTTGAAGTCGTCACCGCAAAACTGGTCAAGACGGGCTGGTCGTGCCCCGTACATGACCAAATCGCCAACAACGTGGCGGCGGCAAAAAGCGCTCTCATCAGTAACTTGAACATGAATTGGCGTCCAAAAAAGCGGTCAAGGCCCATACGTGAATGCGCGAGGCCCGGACCATTTATGCAAACCGCGCGATGCGACGATCGAATCCGCCCTGCAACTTTAGGCTAGGGGCTACCACTCTCCAGCGCCTCGTTTTCAGCGAGACTGCGGTCCACCCATGATGACAATAGCTTGTAGCCGACCGAGAGCATGACGGCACCCACGAATAAGCCAATCAACCCCTCTGAGGCCATCCCGCCAAGGGCGCCGATCAGAACGATCGGCATGGGCGTATCCACTCCGCGCCCCAACAGGTAGGGCTTCAATATCCCGTCTGCAAGTCCGGCCGCGAGTAGATAGGCACTGCCGAAGCCTGCCGCAAGACCGGAGGTACCCTCACCCAGCCATAACCAGGCTATGGAAGGCAATACCACCAAGGCCAACGGGAGCTGGAGTACACCAAGGAACAGTGCCACAACAGCCAGTACACCTGCAGCGGGCACGTCGAGCACCAGGAAACCAACCCCCAGCGCAAGCGCCTGCATGAAGGCAACCCCCACAACGCCATTGGAGACCGAGCGAATTGTCGCAACGACGAGCTGCTGAAGCTCGGCCCCGCGCTGCTCGGAACTGAATGTGCTCAGCAACCGCTGCAACTGAACTGAGCCCTTGGCGGCGCTGGCCATCATAAACCCCGCGATGATCAGTGCCAGAAAAAACAGCACCAATGCCAGTAAGGTGTTGGCGGCCGCACCAAGCAAAAACTTTCCGACCGACAACAATTGAGGCTGGGCCATTTGCGCAATGGCGGCGAGATCCTGATGCGCTGTTTGCCAAAGCTTGTAAGCGGTGGGCCCAATCACCGGCCACTCAGCCACCGCTGGATTCGCCTCGGGGATCGCCCCACCGTACTCCCCAAAGTAGGCCACCCAATCGCGGACATGCTCAGCCATGGAAACACCCAGCAGAATCGTCGGCGTACCGATAATGAGCAACACGATCAGCACAAAAAGGGTAGCCGTGACGCCCGTGCCCAGTCGCAGGCGCTCTGCCAGCCACTGATTCACAGGATTAAGGGAGACGGCAAGAATCAATGACCACAGCATCAAGGGCAAGAACGGCGCGAATGTCTCAACGCTGAACCAGACTACCACCATCACCAACAGCAGGCGGATATACACCTGCGTCAGGTCATGGGCTAGCACCTTGCGAATATTGCCCAGGTCACCGCCATTCATGTTATCGCTCCCCACGCAAGATGCTCATCTCCAGTTTGACTCCCGCCTACATTACCCCGGCAGCGATATTCAGCGCCCTTTCCATTGAGGTTTGCGCTTCTCTGCAAAGGCGGTTGCGCCCTCAATAGCATCCTCACTGGTGAACACCGGCTGTGTCAAAGCGTGCTGCTTCGCAAAAGCCTCATCGTCATCCCAGTCTCGAGATGCCTTGATGATCGCTTTACTCACTTTCACAGCTAGAGGACCGTTCTCCGCAATCTGATGGGCGAGCGAGCGAGCCGTAGCAAGGGCCTCGCCCGGAGCGGTCAACTGATTAATGAGTCCCATGGACATCGCCCTGTCGGCACCCATAAATTCTCCCGTCAGCGCGAGCTCCATCGCGACGCGATAGGGAATTTGCGAGGGCAGCCTCACCAGACCGCCCGCTGCAGCGACCAATCCCCTTTTGACTTCGGGTATACCGAATTTGGCATTGTCGGCCGCGACAATGAGATCACAGGCGATAGCCAACTCGCATCCTCCAGCCAGCGCGTACCCCTCGACCGCCGCGATCAGCGGCTTATCAGCCGAGCGCTCGGTCATGCCGCCAAATCCTCGGCCATCAATTTGAGGGAACTCACCGGATACAAAGGCCTTCAGATCCATACCGGCGCAGAAAGTGCCACCGGCGCCTGTCAACACGCCTACCCGCAACGTGTCATCGCTATCGAGACGCTCGAGCGCTGCGGCAATGCCCTGCGCGACAGACAGATTCACCGCATTTTTGGCCTCGGGACGGTTTATGGTAATCACCAGAACGCCGTCCGCCTCGTCAGTCAGTACTGTAGATTCATCGGTCATGTTCGGACTCCTCTTATCGGGGCTGCATTCGAATGCCGCCGTCCATGCGGATACACTCGCCATTGATGTAATCATTATCGATAATCGCGGCCGCCAACTGGGCAATTTCCTCAGGTCGGCCGAGTCGCTTCGGATACAGCACCGATTGCGAGAGCGACTCCACAAATTCGGGGGTCAAACCGTTGAATAGGGGCGTATTGATCAGACCCGGAACAATCGTGTTCACTCGTATGCCGACGGTTGACAGGTCTCGGGCAATCGGGAGCGTCATGCCCACAATCCCGCCCTTACTGGCGCTGTATGCCGCCTGGCCCATCTGTCCTTCGTAAGCCGCTACCGATGCGGTATTGATGATGACGCCGCGCGCACCATCTTCGGTGACGGGATCATGCTTGGCCATCACCTCTGCGCACAGTCGCAGCACGTTGAAAGTCCCGGTGAGATTGACCGCAATCACTTTACCCCAAACATCCATGGGAAACGGTCCATCTCTGCCCAGAGTTTTCGCGGCATTACCAATGCCGGCACAGTTGACGTTCACGTGGATGGTGCCAAACGCCGCCACAGTAGCAGCGATGCCCGCCTTCACCGACTCCTCATCAACGACGTTGACGTTGGCGAAAACGCAGTTCTCTGACCCCAGCTCAGCCACCATGGCCTGCCCGGCATCTTCGTTCAGGTCGAATATCGCGACCTTCCCGCCCCCGGCGGCGATACGCCTCGACACTGCCTGGCCTATACCCGAGGCGCCTCCGGTAACGACTGCAACTTTTCCATTAATATCCATGTGTTAACTCCTATTACTCAATCAAATTAATATCTGTTCATTGGGCCCGCCGGCGCACGATGTTGCGCTCACCTGCGGACACCACGATTTGTTCACCCAGCGGGTCCGCGGTTTCAAACCACTCAAGCAGTTCGGCATCCTCCGGGTCAGCCACCCCAACCCACCGGCGGCCGTCGGATAACTGCCGACCCACAACAACCGCCCTTGCGCCGCTTTTCTGCGGCTGAAAGGTATAACTCTCAATCACTCCATCAGGCTCCGGGTCCGCGACAACCTCGACAATCTCGGGGGCCTTGAACTCCGGAACCGCTCCGGGAAACTCGGCTGGCATGTTGGCATAAACGCCCACCGCATGCTTGGAAAGATACCCACCATTGGCACCGACGACGCCGTATGCAGGCTCAGGCTGCGCTCTCAGCCAATGCACCATCTCGGCAATCCCATGGGTGGAGTAGTTGTTCCCCGGCCCACCAAAAAAAGGCAGCCCTCCGGTCAGCGTCAACGGTCGTGGGTCATCGGGCGTCATGCCCAGGGCATCCATCGCCACCCAGACCGCAATCGGAAAACAGGAATACAGGTCGGCCGCGCCAATCTGCTCAGCGTCAATACCCGCCCCTGCCAAGGCGTTGCGATACGCCGCCGCCATCGCCTCTGACTCCCCTATGGAGCGTCGGTTCAGGACTTGTGGCTCTGAGCCGGTCCCGTGGCCATGGAGAAAAATCGCCCGATCTGCGACCCCGAGGGACTGCGCCGTCTCCCAGCGGGTCAGGACCAGGGCTGAGGCTTGATTCACACCATCTTTGGCCACCATCGATTTGAGGTGTGGATCACCCATCAGGCGGTTTTTGCTCGACGCCTCGCCGATCTCCGCCGCCGTCATGACGTCGTCAAACATGGCATAAGGGTTAGCCGCCGCCACACTGTTAAAGCGCGCCATCAGTTCCGCTAACTGCGAGCGATAGGCCGATTTGCTGAGTCCGAGCTCACCCCGCCTCACCTGTTCTTGCAATGGATAGATATCGACAGGATTCCAAGCACCATGCCGATTGAGCTCGGCATCGAAGAGCAGCTCCGTGCAGGCGCCACGATCGTCGGTTTCACCCTCCGGTTCGTCACTCCAGTCCGCCGACAGACCCTGTCGCTGCAACTGACGGGAAGTGGCCAGTGCCTCAGCGCCACAGATGATCGCGCCGTTGATTTCACCTCGCACCAACGCATTACCCAGCTCATAGACCAACCGCTGCGGCTCATCACCACAGGCCCGCGAATAAATCGCTGAAGCATTCGGCAGCGCGAGCCGTCTCATAATCGACAGAGGCGGACTGCTGCTGCGCCCGAAGGGGGCGATAATGGGCACGATAAAATCCGGCACGGAGTGAGCAAACATCCTGACGCAAGCGAGACGATCGATCAGCGGGCTCAGCGCCTCCGCAGCGCAGGTATCGGCCAGCGCGGCCTCACAGGCGCGCGCCGCCAAATCCTCTGGCATCAATCCTTCAAATTGCTCGTCAAGACGCTCGGTAAACTGGCCTGCGCCCAGCAAAACTGGCGTATGGGGATCTATCGTCATAATCAGTTAGCCAAAGAATCGAGCGCGGACTGTGCGATAGCCGCAAAAGAGCCTGCCTCCAGAGAAGCCCCTCCAACCAGCGCACCATCCACATTGGGACAGTCAAACAAGGATCGCGCCGTATCTGGCGTCACGCTCCCCCCATAGAGCAAAGGGACACGAGCTTCTTTGCCCATCAACCGAAAGATCTCAGCCCTGATGACACCGTGCATGGCATCTGCCTGCTCTGGTGTTGCGGTCAGGCCAGTACCAATCGCCCAAATGGGCTCGTAGGCAACCACTAGCGCATTGGGATCGACATCCTGCAAGCTTCCCCGGAGCTGCGCACATACCACGTCATCCTGGCTGCCTGCCTCGCGGCTCGACTGTTGCTCTCCAACACAGAGCACTGGGATGAGCCCGGCAGCCTGTGCCGCCGTGAGCTTGCAACCCACTTGGACATCAGTCTCGCCATGCGCCTGTCGGCGCTCGGAATGCCCGACCAACACATATCGACAGCCCATATCAGCCAGCATTTCGGCCGATACCTCCCCGGTGTGAGCGCCGCGTTCATGTACTGAACAATCCTGGGCAGCCAAGGCAAACTGTGGCAGCGCCTTTGCAACACTTTCGAGGTAAGGGAAAGGTGGCGCAATGGAAAGTTCGAGCCGCGCATCCGGAGGTAAAGACCACTGCCGGGCGAAATCCGCTATCGCCGCGTGATGCCCATTGAGCTTCCAATTGCCGATTAAATATAAAGACGCCATGAATTAACGATCTAAATCAACGCGGCGCAAGATACCAGACGGGGCGCATCCGCTCACCCCCTCTCGACCGGGCAGTCTGCTCGGCTGCCCCATTCGGCCCATGACCCGTCATAGACTGCAACAGGAGACTTGCCTAGCTCATGCAACGCCAAGGCCAATATGCAGGCTGAGATGCCAGAGCCGCAGGTGGTCACTATCGTTCGCATCCCATCACAACCCGCTGTTTGAAACAGCGCCGCGAGTTCATCTAGGCCTCTGAATTGCGACGGCTTGCCTGTCAGCAGGGACGCATAGTGCAGGTTAGACGAGCCCGGAATATGACCCGGTCTGACTCCCTGCCTGGGCTCCGGCTCTTCTCCGGCAAATCGCGTAGCCGAGCGCGCGTCCAAGACAATGGCCGCGTTGTCGGTCAGGGCAGTATTCACCGCGTTGATATCAGCCAGCCAATCGGGCTGCAACGTCGCTATAAAGCGGGCATCAACAGTCTTCTCGGGAGTCACGCCCGATTCAGTGGAAAAGCCTTCAGCGATCCAGCCTGGCATTCCTTTTTCCAAAATTCGCACTTTCTCGTGCCCAAATACCCGAAACATCCACCACGCGCGGGGCGCCGAAAATAAGCCGTTTCCGTCGTAAATCACGACGTCGGCGTCTCGGTTGACCCCGAGGCGCTCCATGGCGCTTTCGAAAACACTTTCACTGGGCAGCATGTGTGGACAACTGTGCTGAGCGTCGGCGATCTGGTCAATATCAAAAAACTGGGCGCCGGGTATATGCGCTTTCAAAAATTCATCCCGAGGGTCGCGCGCCTCGCTGGGGAGGTACCAGGAAGCGTCCAATACCGTCACAGACTGCGCTTGAAGCAAGCTATGCAAATCCGCTGCGGTAATCATGGTTTGTGATGAAGCCATGGCGTAAACCCTGCGTTTATAGCGCGACCTGATGGGATACTACTGACAGCCAGCCGGTGGCGTGGGATGAAAGACTGCGAAGTGTAGTGGCTGACAGGAGAGATGGGAACAGCGCCACGCTTCGCCACCAGAAGCCGATTGCCGTCACCAGTAGCCCATTGGGTTTCCAATCGGCCTGCACTTTGTTCACAATAGCGCGCCTGTCTGGAGATTACCCGCGCATTAGCGCCAAGGAGAGCACTATGGCCACCACGACCATTACATGTAACGACGGATTTGAACTGGGCGCCTATGAGGCGAGCCCAGCTGGCTCCTCAAAAGGCGCCGTGGTCGTTATTCAGGAAATTTTCGGCGTCAACTCGCACATCCGGTCGGTGGTCGACGGGTACGCCGCTGATGGCTTTTACGCCATTGCGCCTGCGATTTTTGATCGGCTGGAACGCGACATCCAGCTGGGCTACACAGAAGACGATATGAACGCGGGGATTGCGTTGGCGTTTCAACAACTCGACATGAACCAGACCCTCGCCGACCTGCAGTCGACAATCGATAAAGCAGCCACCCACGGTAAGGTTGGGGTGGTCGGCTATTGCTTCGGCGGGCTTCTTACATGGCTGTCCTCTTGTAACCTTTCCAATCTGGCCGCCGCCTCCGCTTACTACGGAGGAGGGATCCCCGACAATGCCAGCTTGACGCCGTCGTGCCCCACTATTCTGCATTTTGGCGAGCAGGACGCCCACATCCCGATGGAGTCAGTCGCCAGTTTTCAGGCGCAGCACCCCGACCTGCCGGTGCACATCTACGCTGCAGATCACGGGTTCAACTGCGACCAGCGCGACGCTTACGATGCTACGGCCGCCTCGCTGGCAAAGGAACGCACGCTAGCGCTGTTTAACGACACGCTCGCGGCTTAGGGCTGCCTGGCCATGAAGATTGGCCTCATCATAGGGAGTCATCGCAAAGCGTCTCAAAGCGCAAAAGTCGGCCGATATCTGGCGTCTGTACTCACCAGTCGGCCAGGCGTGACCACCTGGACACTTGATCTCGGGCGCACGCCGCTGCCGCTTTGGGACGAGTCGCTTTGGAGCGACGGACCCCATTGGGCTGGGCTGCCGGGACTGAAGGCTGAACTGGATTCAAGTGATGGCTTTGTTTTCGTGGCGCCCGAGTGGCACGGCATGGTCCCCGCGGCACTGAAAAACTTCTTTTTACTCTGGGCTGCAACGGGCGAACTTAGCCATAAACCCGCGCTGCCCTGTGCCGTATCCGCGAGTGAAGGTGGCAGCTACGTCATCGCTGAACTCAGAATGAGTAGCTATAAAAACAATCGTTTGTGCTGGTTGCCGGAGCAGCTAATTGCCCGGCATGTAAAGGCACTGTGCAATGACGATGAATCAGAAAATGACGCGCCGCATCATCGCGCGTTCAGCGAACGCTGCGAGTATGCGCTGGATCTGTTGCTGGCCTACGCCCGCGCGCTTGAGTCCGTCCGGGCTGGCGGCCTGATTGATCACGACAAGTTCATGAACGGGATGTGAAAACGCCGCGGCAGAGTGAATGCGTGACGCAAGGGTGGACTTTACAAACAGAGCTTTACACAAGCCCTCGGTATGACCCGCTGTGAAAAATGAGAGGATCGGACTCGGACACTGCGAATTCCAGCACCTCGCCGACAATGATCTGATGATCCCCACCGGGATATACCGCATGGCTTGCGCAGCTGAAATGTGCCAATGCATCGATCAATCGGGGCTCCCCGTGGGGGCCTGTGGCAAAGTGCTCCTCGAGGGCACTGTGCCCCCCCCGCTGAGCATAGTGGCCAGACAACCCGGACTGTTCCGAAGTCAAAATGCTGACGCCAAAGTGCTGGCATTCGGTATAGACACGAAGATGATCTGACGAATTTTGAATGCTCCATAGCACCAACGGCGGCTCTAGGGATACGGAAGAAAAAGAATTCACCGTGGTCGCCAACCGCCCCAATTCTGCATCATCTACCGTCACCAGACACACGCCTGTCGCAAATTGCCCAAGTGCCTGCCGAAACGCCGCCCCATCTATTGCCATCTCTTTACCTCTACTGGGCACGATAGGTGCCCTTTAACCGCTATGATCATGGGGCTACCGCCTCAGCGATCGAGCCCACCCATCAGGATGTACTTGATCTCAAGATAATCATCGATTCCATACTTTGAGCCCTCGCGACCAGACCCGGACGCCTTGACCCCACCAAACGGCGCCATCTCATTTGAAATGATGCCCTCGTTGATACCCACCATCCCGTAGTCCAGCGCCTCGGCAACGCGCCACACTCGACCGATATCACGCGTGTAAAAGTAGGATGCCAACCCGAACTCCGTGTCGTTTGCCAGGGAAATGGCTTCAGCCTCGTCGCTGAAGACTGTGACGGGGGCCACCGGACCGAATATTTCGTTACGGAATACGGCCATGTCAGCAGTCACGCCGGTTAGGATGGTGGGCTGGAAATAGCACGGCCCCAAATCCGAGCGATCGCCCCCCAGGACGACCTGCGCGCCCGCTTCTGTCGACAATTGCACGAGCCTTGCCACATCCTCTACCGCCCCGACATTCACCAAAGGCCCCTGCTGAACGCCCTCTTCCAGTCCGTTGCCCATTTTCAATTCAGACGTGGCGGCAACCAATCGGGCCACAAATTCGTCGTGAATGCTGTCCTGAACCAGAATTCGATTGGTGCAGACACAGGTCTGCCCACTATTTCGATACTTCGAAATCAGCGCGCCCTGAACTGCCGCATCAATATCAGCGTCTTCAAATACGATAAAAGGCGCGTTCCCGCCCAGCTCCATCGAGGTTCGTTTCAGCGTTGCCGCGCAGGCTGCTTCCAATCTTCTGCCGACTTCCGTTGAACCGGTGAAAGTCAACTTCCGCACCAGGGGACTATCCGTCAACGCCGGCCCTATTTCCGACGAGGCACCCACCACCACGTTTAATACACCCGCGGGCACGCCGGCGCGCTCAGCAAGCTCAGCCATCGCTAACGCGGAGAGCGGTGTCTCGGACGCGGGTTTGATCACAATGGAGCAACCCGCCGCCAGCGCCGGCGCTGCCTTTCGGGCAATCATTGCGTTGGGAAAGTTCCAAGGCGTGATGGCCGCGACCACCCCAACCGGTTGCTTAATACACACCACACGCTTGTCATGCGAGGGCGAGGGAATCACGTCTCCATCGATCCGCTTTGCCTGCTCGCCGAACCACTCCATAAAGGCGGCTCCGTAGGCAACCTCACCGCGGCTCTCAGCAAGCGTCTTGCCCTGCTCTGTCGTCATAATGACAGCAAGATCTTCCTGATGCGCCATCATCAGATCGAACCAGCGACGTAGCACCTGAGCGCGCTGCTTGGCGGGCACATCTCGCCAGGCCATCATCGCCTCGTGGGCGTGACTGATCGCGTCCTCCGTGGCAGCGCGATCGACGGTGGAGACCTCGGCTACCACCTCTCCGGTGGCAGGGTTAGTGACAGCGAGTACTCCGGAAGCCCTCTCGCTCCAAGCGCCCGCGACGTACGACGCGGTCCTCAGCAGATTAGGGTCTCTAAGATTGATTGCCATTGATATGACTCCAGCTGTTTGATCCATGCCAGTACCTTACCGTCTCGATGGCAACGCGGAATTGCTATGGTTGCAATCGGTCCGCATCGATACCGGACCCTGGATAGCATCAAAGACGGGCGACATCCTGCCCGAATCAGCCTTGCCGCACCAGCTCCGTTTGGATGATGGCCAAGTCGCTCTTCGGCGCGAGTAAATCATCCCAATGGTCTCCGTCGCTCAGCGCCGGATTGCGCGCTAGTCCGGAGCCTCTCCCGGCATCCATTTGGGTGCGATCAGGCGTCTCTTACCGTCGGAAGCGAGTACGGGAGCGTCTCCCTGAGTGAAATCGCGATCCCACAGCTCGCAGGTGACCTGCTTGTGTTTTTGATCGAGGCCCTCGCAGTAGTTGCTGTAGCGGCAGAGCAAAACCTCCTCGCCCCTACCGAGGCGGACCTTTTCAAACCAATCTGGGTCAGCCAGGGCCTGACGGGCAAAACCCACCACGTCCGCTTTGCCTCCGCAAAGCAAGGATTCAGCCTGTTCAAAACTATGTATCCCGCCCGTCGAAATCACGGGGGTGCTGTATCCTGCTGCGCGAACAGTTTCTCTGATCAGCGCCACCGGCTCACTGTTTCGTCCCCAGGGTCCTCGCTCATCGGACAAATAGGCCGGCATGCATTCATACCCGCTTCGCCCAGTGTAGGGATAGGACGCCCAACCTACTTTAGGCTGTTTAGCATCATCAAATTTCCCCCCTCGGGAAAGACTGAGAAAATCCATGCCGGCGCGGGAAAATTCCTCTGCAAAAAAACAGGCGTCGTCCAACCCACTCCCCTCATGAATAATTTCATCACTCAAAAAACGGCACCCTACGGCGTAGTCACCTCCCACTGCGTTCCTGACTTCCTGATAAACCTCGAGCGGGAGGCGCACACGATTCTCTCGGGCTCCACCATACCCGTCAGTGCGCGTGTTGGTAGCAGATAAAAAAGAGGCCATGGTGTAAGCGTGAGCATAGTGGAGCTCCACACCATCGAAGCCGGCTTGTTGCGCTCTTCTTGCCGCATCCGCAAACAAGGGCGGTAACGTCTGGGGTAGCGTCGCCACAGTGGCCAGCTGCTCGTCGGTGACTCGCTCGCGATAACCCATACGAAGCGACTCGATTTCTCTTGCAGTCAGCACCCGCTCCAATTCGGGATCACTCATCGCCAGTAGGCGTCGCCGCACCGTCATCTCATCTTCGGCTTCCATTTGCAGATATCGCCGATGCGCTGCCGTCACCTCGAGGAATCGCATGAAGTACGCCTCGGGGTTGGGTCGACGGCGGATGCTAAGAAAGTCGATGAGCTGAATCAGCAGACGAGTCTGTCCTTCACTCGCCTCTTTGACAGCAGCAGTCAGGCGCCGCAATCCATCGAGATAGCGATCACTGGAGATTCTGAGTAGCGGGCCACTGGGAATGTCGCGTATACCCGTCGCCTCAACGACTATGGCCCCAGGCCTTCCCTCGGCGAAACGGGTGTACCAATCAATCACGTTTTGGGTGACGTCGCCATCCTCGCTTGCGCGCCAAGGCACCATCGCGGGCACCCAAGTTCGCTGGGGCAGACTCAGATTACGACTCTCAAGCGGCGAGAACAGCCTGCTGGTGCGGGCCTCATCGGCCGAAGGCCAGCGCTCTACGCGGGTTTCGTACTTAATCCTTTCAGGTGGCTTCCACACCGATTCAGATCTCTTTGGCTCTGCTTTGGGCCTTGATCTGCTTGAGTATCGCCATCATCTGTTCGTAATCGCTTACGCTGACAACGTCCAGCAGTTCCACAAGCCATGCCTCATGCGCCCGGGCCATCTCGGCAAATTGCTTACGACCCGCTCGGGTCAATGTCACACAAAACGCGCGTCGATTGCCCGGGACCGGATCCCTGCTTATGAGGCCTTCTTTTTCCAGCTGGCTAGCGATACCCGATACGTTGCCCCCAGATACCATCATGCGCTGAGACAGTTCGCCCATCGTCAACCCGGTGGGCGACCGATCAAGCTGAGCCATGAGATCGAACCGCGGCAGGGTCGTATCGAAGCTCTTACGCAGTCGGTTTCGCAAATGCTGCTCCACCAGATTCGTGCAGGTGAGCAATCTCAACCACAGCCTGATGGCTTGATGGTCGTCCTGTTCAGCTCTGGATTCGTGATCCAAAAATGGCTCGGTGGGATGAGACTGCATGATCAGTCACTCAACTTCGGATGATTCGTATAAGATATTTTAAACATAAAATGTTTTTTCTATACTAGCGCAATATTTTAAATCTGAAATGTCAGCCTATTGCGCAGCGGCATCTAGGGAGGCACAGCGTGAAAGTAGTTTGTCTGGGTGGCGGGCCCGCTGGGCTCTATCTCGGTATCAGCCTCAAGTTGCGCGATCCGAGCCACGAGATTGAAGTTTACGAGCGCAACAGGCCGGACGATACGTTTGGCTGGGGCATCGTATTTTCAGACCAAACCGTCGAGAACATCACCGAGAACGATCCGGTTAGCGCGGCTCGCATTGTCGACGAGTTTATCCATTGGGATCTGATAGATTGCCATGTCTCTGGCGAAGTCGAGCGATCGGGTGGTCACGGTTTCATCGGCCTTGGACGGAAACGGTTTCTTCAAATACTTCACGAACGCGCCAGAGAATTAGGGGTCAAGCTGCACTTTGAGCAGGAAATAGAAATCGACGATCTCGACACTCGATTTGCTGGCGCCGACGTCATCGTTGCCAGCGACGGTTTGAATTCAAAAATTCGCAACACTTTCAGCGAAACATTTGAATGCACTGTCGAGACACGCCCTAACAAATTTGTTTGGCTGGGTACCCGTCAAACCTTTAGAGACGCTTTCACCTTCATTTTCGAGCGCACATCACATGGATGGATCTGGGCGCACGCCTATCAATTTGATGACAATACCTCAACGTTCATCGTCGAGACGACACCAGAGGTCTATGACGCTTTGGGTTTCGAGGACATGTCTCACGAGCAGAGCGCTGAAACCTGCAGAAAGATCTTTGAGCAATATCTCGACGGTCACGAACTCCTCACCAACTCCGCGCATGTAAGGGGCTCCGCTTGGATCAATTTCCCGGCGGTTTACTGTGACAATTGGATCAAGGATGACCGGCTCGTCTTGATTGGCGATGCCGCCCACACCGCCCACTTTTCTATCGGCTCAGGGACCAAACTCGGGCTCGAGGATGCCATCTCGCTGGCCTACCACCTCAACAGCGGTGAACCGATCCCTGACGCGCTGTCACGGTATCAAGAAGAGCGGAAGATAGATGTGTTACGACTCCAGAACAGTGCGCGCAACGCGATGATCTGGTTCGAAAATGTGCCACGATACATCGAAGCATTCGATCTCAAACAATTCAATTATTCGATGCTCACGCGAAGTCAACGGGTGAGCCACGAAAATCTGCGCCTGCGCGATCGCGACTGGCTCCAGTCAATGGAAACGCACCTCGCGCAACGTCACATCGGCGTTAGCGACCCGGTACCACCCATGTTTCTCCCGCTCTCACTGCGAGATATGACGCTACACAATCGGGTTTGCGTGTCACCTATGTGCATGTATAGCGCCGTGGAGGGGGTGCCTGACGACTGGCACCTCGTTCACTACGGGGCCCTGGCGAAAGGCGGTGCGGCATTGGTATACACCGAAATGACCAATGTCAGCGCCGAAGGCCGCATCACTCCCGGGTGTACCGGCATCTGGTCTGACGAACAACTTGTCGTGTGGAAGCGCATAACCGATTTCGTGCATCGCCACACACAGGCGAAAATGGCGATTCAAATCGGACATGCAGGACCAAAAGGCGCCACACTCGAACCTTGGAAATGGAACCCCGAAATCCTCGACGAGCCACTCCCTGAAGACCAGCAATGGCCTCTGCTATCGGCCAGTAACGTGCCTTTTGATAGCTACAGTCCCCAGCCGCGAGCAATGAATCGAGAGGACATGGACACCGT
>Ga0181574_10002934_pt1 | contig 15292 bp, 10 predicted proteins | sample 101ome_24_FD_145600 | JGI IMG/M metagenome (GOLD analysis project Ga0181574, IMG submission 145600) | Coastal salt marsh microbial communities from the Groves Creek Marsh, Skidaway Island, Georgia - 101410AT metaG (spades assembly) | ecosystem: Environmental > Aquatic > Marine > Intertidal zone... | reverse complement strand
CCAGGTAGATTGTCTTCAATCGCCATTGCCTCTGGCGATTGAACCCTGCGGGCGCCTTCGCGTTGCTCTGGCGGACTAAACGCTCCCACAGTCGCGTTTTTCGAACTGGCGACCTCTACCATGTCAAGGCTCTAGCTACTCACCAAGACACGTTAGGACACGTTGAAAAATAACACGCGCTAAGCAGTATTTGAAAATTTCAAAGACCAGATAAAGTGCACTAGTTAATGCACTTACTCATTGATTTTGAGTTGAGTATCTACCCAGTTGCGAGGAGAAAGATTATTGGTCTCTTTGAAACGACGCCTAAAGTTCGAAGGGTTCTCGTACCCAAGTTCGTAGGCGACGGCGTCCACTGAAGTGCCAGACAAGAGTAAGCGCTTCGCTATGTCGTCAACAGCGCGCACCTTCAGCTCAGTAAAATTCGTCCCCTCTGATTCCAGTCGTCTATTGAGTGTTCGGACAGACATGTGAAGATGCGAGGCGCAGTCTTTTACTGTAATCCCGGCCGGTGATTTAAAACAGAGTCGATGCATTACATGATTAGTAAAGACCTTAATGTGTTGCTCAGAGGCCATCTGCATTCTGCGACCCAAATCTTGCATGGATGAGTTCCAGTTCTGCTCATCGAAGAAAGGCGAGGGTGTATCAATTAGATCGGTCGGTAGCTCCACTGCATAGTAAGGCGTCAATCTAATGCGGTTTTTGATAGCGTCGGGTGCGACGCTAATCGAGTCAGCGATTTCCTGTCGCAGACAATAGGTAATGGGCGAGTGCTGCTCACCCACGACATCCGCGATGTAATTGCTGATAACAATTTGCGCAACAATGACGTGAAGTGCGGTTAGCTCTCCTAGGTCGGTATCAAAGTCCACGGACAGCCGGGTTACATTGCCATAGGTACCCATTTCGAGCTTCCAGTAGGATGCTTCTAGCTGGAAGTAGGAAACCAAGGCACTTAGTCCAGCACCTAACGTGGGGCTCGACATCATAGCGAGCCCAACGGGACCGAGGGCGGCAATATTAGGACCCGAGTAGACACGACTTAAAAACACCTCTTCACCCAGTAGCGCCCTGACATTCCTTATGACTTGCAGAAACTGATCGGTGGGCAGTGTGGCTGTATGCCACAGGTCATCTGCCGTCAAAGAAGTACCTTCAAAGAGCAATCGGTCGCTGATACCGCGACTTCTAACATCACGATGAATAATGCGGGCGTGATAAGACTTAATCATATATTTAAAATTTGGCGTTAAATGACACCCTATTGACTCATAAAGAGACGGTGAAGAGAAGGTGGCTGTTTCAACATGCGCCCGTCACAAGATGAGGGAGTTAGTTGTGCCGAAGATTACATTTGTTCAAGCGGATGGTTCGCACAGTGAAGTAGAAGTGAGCAGAGGACATCAGAGCGTGATGGAATTTGCTCTTGAAAATGGTATCGGCGGCATTGATGCAGACTGTGGTGGCAGTGCTGTTTGCGGCACGTGTCATTGCTATGTGACCGACCCTGATATGTTTGGAACGATTGAGCCCAACGAAGACGCCATGCTGGGCTTACGGCCCGATAGAGAGAGCAATTCGAGGTTGAGTTGCCAGCTGTCGCTATCGGATGTGTCAGCAGACACCACAATCACGCTGCCCGAATTCCAGATGTAAGGCTGAGGAGAAAAAACATGAACGCACCCGCACATCCATTTGCCTCAGATCTGACCCTCCCGCTAACCGAAATCGATGTTGCCGACCCAAAGCGCTTCGAGCTCGACTGCTGGCAGCCATTGTTTAGCCGTCTCCGAAAAGAGTCTCCGGTTCATTATCAAACGGTAGGCGATCTCGGCCCTTTTTGGTCCATTAGCCGTTTCGATGACATTGTTGAGATCGAAAAGAACGCTGAGGTTTTCTCATCGGAGCCATCGATTGCCATCATCGATCCACTTCCTGAGCTAGACATCAAAAACTTTATTGCAATGGACGAGCCTGGTCATAGCCTGCAGCGCAAAGCGTTCCAGCCTGTAGTCGCGCCCAAGAATTTGACCGAGTTTGAGTCGCTGATTCGGAGTAGAACGCGCACCGCGCTCGAGTCATTACCTGAGAACACACCCTTTAATTGGGTGGAGCTGGTTTCACGGAATTTAACGACGCAGATGCTTGCAACACTATTCGACTTCCCGTGGGAAGAGCGACATAAATTATCGATGTGGTCAGATGCGGCCGTGTCTGACGAGCGAATTACCGGCAAGGCTGACTTAACACTGGAAGAGCGTCAGTTAATGGCCGTCGATATCTTCGAAAGTTTCTCGAAGTTGTGGCAAGAACGCTTGGATGATGGCGTCGAATCATTCGATCTGATTCGTTTGATGCAGAAAGACCCCAATACCAAAGATCTTATTAACGACCCTGTCATGTTTATTGGTAATTTGATGTTGCTGATTGTCGGTGGCAACGATACGACGCGTAATTCAATGACCGGTGGCGTCATCTTTTTTAATGAAAATCCCGGTGAGCTTGAAAAGGTGCGTAACGACACCTCATTGATTCCGTCCATGGTGTCTGAGGTCATTCGATTTCAAACACCGTTACCACACATGCGCCGAACTGTTACACGAGACTTTGAGTTTAAAGGCCAACACATGAAAAAGGGCGACAAGGTGGTGCTCTGGTATTGCTCCGCCAATCGAGACGACGATGTGATTAAAAATCCCGACTCGTTCGTAATCGACCGAGAATCGCCGCGTAATCACGCGTCGTTTGGATTTGGCATTCACAGATGTATGGGGAATCGTCTGGCAGAAATGCAGCTTCGTGTTCTGTGGGAGGAGTGTTTAGACCTGTTTGAATCTATTGAGGTACAGGCTGAGCCGACGAGACTTAGTAACAATTTCGTTCGCGGTTACTCGGAGCTTGAAGTGGTGGTTAAGCGGTACTGAGGGTTCGGTGATCTTTTTGCCGGTACCTGCACAAAAAAGCCCGCTTGCAGCGGGCTCTTTCATGTTTGGTAGGACCAGCCAGATTGTCGTCAATCGCCATTGCCTCTGGCGATTGAACCCCCCGGGCGCCTTAGCTTTGCTGCGGCGAATTAGACGCTCCTAAGGTCGTGTTTAATTTGATATTCGCTCAATGTGTTGGAGCTTTATCCTAAAACCCGTGCTCTTATAGAACGTAACACTCTCTCAAAGATCCGTCTTTCCCGGTACGAAGGGTTTTTATCAGCAAACTGTATACGCGCATTAGTTTTCATCATGCCGAGATATGCGGCGGGAAGGAAACGCTTAAGTCGCCAGATGGTTCTATCGCTAAAGCGAGTCCCGGCAAGAATATAGTGCTTGCCATTGCGGGAGTCGTTGTAAACGGTTGACGCAATACTTTCTGCGGTAATGCCTGTTCCCGCATGGAGCCGGGCGGCTATCTTTACTGCGTCAGGATTGTCACTGCGCATACTCTTGGCCAGGTTGCTCTGAAAAAACGTCGGGCACACAACTGATACTTTTACCCCATAAGGATCGAGCTCACTCAGCAGTCCTTCAGAAAAGGCCACCATACCTGCCTTGGAGACGTTATAGGCTGACATGCTACCCATATGTAATAGCCCGGCCATAGAAGCTACGTTGATAAGGAGCCCTTTACTTTCTTTCAACAGGGGTACGCAGACATGACAGCCTTTCACGGCCCCCATTAAATTGATGTCCACAGTCCACTGAAAGTCCTTTATCGAAAACGTATCAATATCACCGCTCGCCCCCACCCCGGCGTTATTGATCAGGGCATCCAGTCCTTGCCAGCGCTCGGAAATTAGAGCGACCAATTCCTGCCATTGGGTTTCGCTGGTGATATCCAGGTGCTGAAAAAAACAACCGCTGGTATATTCCTCGTTAAGGTGGGCGGCAACCTTGATTCCCTCTTCATCCTGAATATCAGCAACACAAACGGACCAGCCCTCACTGGCATATTTTTTTGCCAGAGCCAGCCCTAGGCCACTTGCGGCTCCTGTAATAAGAATACGTTTCATCTAAAAGGCACTCCGGTGTTCGTCAAAGAATCAGCTGAACAATTGGGATTAAGCCATGGAAGTATGAGCCATCGGCCGATCGCGCCCTAATTTCGTAGAAGCTTTGATTAGTGGACAAGGCGATTCGGAGAGGAAGCTGTGTCTTTTCTAGGTTTTGGTAGGACCAGCCAGATTGTCTTCAATCGCCATTGCCTCTGGCGATTGAACCCTGCGGGCGCCTTCGCGTTCCTCTGGTGGACTAAACGCTCCTAAGGTCGCGTTTTTCGACTGGCTTCGCCAGTCCGAGAGGGTGGTAACCCTTCAAACACAAAAAAGCCCGCTTTAGGCGGGCTTCTTTATGTTTGGTAGGACCAGCCAGATTCGAACTGGCGACCTCTACCATGTCAAGGCTCACATAACTCGCCACAACACGTAAGGATACGTCGAAACTAACCTTGGATTTTGCGTTAGGCAACTAGATTAAGTATCTGACGGTACTTACCTACGTCACGTTGCGACTGCAAACCCTGCGAGCGTAATGACACCTAGTGACTCTCGCCTTGACCAAAGTATTCCTGTGGTCCACCCTAAACTCGTTATGGGCTCAACGTTTCGGAGCGTAGCGTTTATGAATCTTCTGCGGCTGCGGTCAGTGCCTGTGCTTAAACGTAGCATGCTTCCAGGCATTTTCTTCTTGGCATCATTAGCCAGCTTCAACACTTCGGCCAATGACTCGGAGGAAGCGACCGGTCTGTCAATCGTATTGCTTGCCTTCGTACACCAGCAACAAGTCGCAAAGACCACAGATTCGGATGGTGACGGCGTATTTGATTTTTACGATGCGTTCATCGACGACCCCTCAGAGTCAGTAGACACTGACGGTGATGGTATTGGAGACAACGCCGATGATGATGACGATGGTGACGGCGTCAGCGATAATTACGACTATCAACCTCTCGAGGCCAGCGTCTGGGAGAATCCTTATGAAATATTGTCAACCGACGCCCTCGACAATGCGCCCGTAGGCGTCATTCCCGATATCTCAGTTAGCGATGATCGAGACGCAGTACGCCTACTCATACAAGCAACTTACGGGCCTCGGCCCGAGGATTTTCGGCACTTTCAATCGCTTGGTGCCGAATCCTGGTTCCAAGAGCAAGTAGAGTTGCCTGCAAGTTCTTGGTTAGGGGTCTGGCAAAAATGGATCGACTTCTACGCGGAACAGGGTATTACCAACGTCGTAACCGACGGACAAACATTCTGGGAAATAGCGCTGGAGGGAGAGGATCAGCTACGCCAGCGAATGACACTCGCCTGGAGTGAGCTATTTGTCATCTCTACTACCTCTACACTCCAAGGGTACAGGGCGCCCGCTCATTCATATTTAGACACATTAAGCAATCATGCTTTTGGGAATTTCAGAGACTTATTGGAGGCCGTAACCAAGCATGCTGCCATGGGCCTTTACCTCAATATGCTGGGGAATGAGAAAGAAAACGCAGAACTTAACATTCGTCCTGATGAGAACTATGCGCGCGAGGTGATGCAACTCTTTACCATTGGTCTTCAAGAATTAAACCAAGACGGCACACCAAAGCTCAACGAGTTGGGTGACGTAATTGAGACCTACACCCCGGACACGATCCGCGAGTACGCCAAGGTTTTCACTGGCTGGCATTTAACCGGCACCACCGTGGAAAAATGGCCTAACGCGCTAGATATTTTCTCGGAAGTCGATGAAAAAGCGCGATTCCCAATGGAACCTGTGGAGGAGTATCACCAAAAAACCGAAAAGACTTTACTAAGGGACTATTATGTTCCAGCAGGGCAACCAGCTGAGGAAGATCTGCAGATTGCGCTAGATAGCCTTTTTTACCATCCGAACCTCGCGCCGTTTATTAGCAAGTTCTTAATACAGCGTTTCGTCACCAGTAACCCGTCATCCGCCTACATTGGACGTGTTGCAGCCGTCTTTAATAATGATGGAGCTGGCGTCCGCGGTAATCTTGAAGCGGTAATCAAAGCGATTTTGTTCGATAGAGAGGCACGACAAAGTCCAGAAGAAAAAGACGATTCATTTGGCAAATACAAAGAGCCACTACTTGCGGTCACTAGTGTCTACCGAATGTTTGATGTCCAAACAACAAGTGGCATTTATTCAATTGGTATGGAGGGCCGTTTCGGCCAGTTTATTCTTCGCTCGCCGTCAGTGTTTAATTTTTTTCAACCAGACTTTTCGCCAGTTGGGGAATTTAAAGATCGAAATCTGTCTGCCCCCGAGAAGCAAATTATTAACGAGGGCAGCATAGTTAAACTGCTGAATGAGATGGGCCACTTGGCGCAATACAGTTTTGGTACCGCATGGATTGAAATCCAGCAATTAGCGGAAACATGTTACGGCTGTGGATATCTCAATACTGATGAAGAAGTTGATGTTTTAGTCGAGGGAGGTGCAGAGGCCCTTGTGGATCATCTATTGTTCTATTTGCTCTCAGGGGTCGAATATGATCCGCAAATAAAAAGCATACTGCTCGAGTTTATTAACGAACAATACCCTCTTATCAACGACCCAGAATTTGGTAACTGGGACAACCTAGAGGGAGATGAGAGAGCCTTGGCCATTAAGGCCGCCAGGGAGGGCGTCGTCGGAACTTTAATTAACTTGATTATCGCTACGCCTCAGTTTGCTATGCAGAGATGATTAATAAGATGGATAGAAGAACATTCTTGAAAGCATTTATGGCGAGCCAAGGGGCAGTCGCGAGCCCCAGCCTGCTTGCTAACGCCCTCAGCCATAGCAGCGCGTTAATCGATAGCTCAAGTTTCAGCGACTACAAGACCTTGGTCTGTATCTTCTTGCGGGGTGGATGCGACTCTTTGCCTTTGATCGTTCCCAACCAATTCGACAGCTACAACAGATACGCAATGCTTCGGCAGCATCTGGCATACAGTCAAGAGGACGCGGTGCCTTTGAATCCTACAAATCATGATGATCTTGACGTCAGCTTTGCCGGAATCGGTACGGATCTAGCAAGCATGTTCGAAGATGGTCTTTTGTCAATAGTCAGCAACGTCGGCCCACTAATAGAGCCCGTGGTGAAGCAATCAATTGAAGATGGAGCCCCTAAGCCCAAGTTTTTAAGCTCTCACAGTGATCAAACAAGTTTATGGGAGGCTGGGAGTGGCTTCCGCGGAGTAACCACTGGCTGGGGTGGTCGCCTCTATGAATTGCTTAGATCTAGTAATGCAGTTATTCCAGCCAACATTTCTATTACGGGCATAAACCAATTTACGCAGGGTAAAGAGTCAGCCAGCTACGTAATCGATTCGCTTCAACCCGAAACCTTGAATTCTATCGGGTGTGGCTGTGGCGATACTCCTTATGAAAATGCCTACAGACTGTTGAGCGCTAGGGGCGATTCACTTTTCGGCGCCGAGTATCAACGCACTCTTGATTCAGCTATTGCTAATAACGCACTGCTCGCAGAAGCAATAGCAAATACGGAAGAGATTGACACAGACTATGACTACAATACGGAGGAGGCGGGTGTCTTCCTCGCTGATCGTTTGAAGGTTGCGGCTCGCTTAATTGAAGTTGCGCCCGCCATTGGTCACAAGCGCCAGATTATCTACATTGATATGTATGATTTCGACACTCATGACCGTCAAATTGACCGAATGCCCAAATTAATTGGTGGTCTTGGCAAAAATATCAAGGCTTTCATTGACGAGCTGAAGTTGCGAGGCGTCGACGAGAACGCCGTCATATTCACTCAGTCAGAGTTTGGGAGAACGCTCACTATTAATGGCGATGGAACAGATCACGGGTGGGGTGGACATCAGTTTATTGCTGGAACCCCAGTAAAGGGCGGTCAAATTATCGGAGACCTTCCGCGACTCGAATTAGGTACCGATGACGCGTGGTCTAATATGATAATCCCTCAGTTCTCTATTGAGCAGTACGGTGCTCAATTAGCTAGATGGATGGGTGTGAGCCAAGGTTACATGACTGACTTGTTTGGCAATTTTGGGAGCTTCCACGACATTGATATGGATCTTTTCCGCTGAGCTTCGTGTATTGAGCAGCGTTATTAGCGCTAAAAAAGGAACGCCCACTTGGCATTTTGCGTTTGAACTAAGCAGACGATAGACGAGATATGTCCCTAAAGGTCTAGTACTGGTGCCCTGATGCAAGTGGGATTTTTTAGAGCACTACCTCTCGGCGGTAGAGACAACTCGCCACAACACGCGACGACTCAGTGAACACAAAAAAAGAAAATTGAGGAAAAACAGAGACTTAAGAATTTGGTAGGACCAGCCAGATTCGAACTGGCGACCTCTACCATGTCAAGGCTCACAGAACTCGCCACAACACGTCAGGACACCTCAAAGAGTACTACAGAAGTGACGTGATTCCTTGCTATGGAGTCTGACAAATCTCAGTTAATTCCAGGAGCGACTTGTCTCCAGGGTGGCAGTGTTTCTTCGAGAGAGATTAATAATTTATCGAGATTTTGGTAAGACCAGCCAGAATCGAAATAGCTGCGAGCTCTAGTTCTGATATGCGGCGGGCACATGTTGAGACGGTCCAAAAAAACGAAGTCGATCGAAATAATCAGCTATGCGCCGGGTATTACTTTCAATAAAAGAAATGTGCTCTCATTTCACCCGTTTTAAAAAGCTCATTGCATACCTCTATAAAAGCTTCGCGTTTGGTCCATCTAGTAGTGGCTCGCGTTGTTATTTTGGCCGCAATGATGTCAGGCCTTTCGGTTTCTTCTTTGATCCTTTTGTAAACCAACTTATCGCCTAGGGGGGATAAGTTGGATGCAGGCCTTGAAAATCGCGCAGCGATACAATCGCTGACACCAACTATTGCTTGGGCCCCTGCGCTTAAGTTACTTGTAAAGCCTGTAGGCGGATTGATGCCATACCGATTATATGAATCTCGAATTAGATCGAATGCGGTGGGCTCATTATTCATTACTTGCGGGTGTAGCCCTAGTTCGGATATGGAGGCAAGCTCTTCTCCATTATCGAGAGGGTGGCCTTCACGCATCATTGCAAAGAGTTCAGGTCGCGCTAAGTCCACTACATCGTATGCATGACCATCAATTTCTTTTAAGGTGAAAGTAAGCAGTACGTCAATTCGACCTTTGTCTAATAATTCAAAATCGGTCCCGATATCGGTGAGGACCATAGAAATTTTTAATTCAGGGTATCGAGTAGCCATAACGCGAATGGCGCGCGGTACGAGAGACCACATTAGAACTTCTTGACAGCCGACTACCAATTCACCGCGAAGACTTTCAGAATTAGAAAAACTACCCTCTATGGACTCAACGTCCCCCAGTATTCTGATTGCATGTTCTTGCAGAATAATTCCATCGGTTGTGAGCGATAGACCCTTTGACGGGATGCGGACGAACAAATTTGTAGCTAATTGATCTTCAAGTTTGTCAACAGCATAACCGATAGACGTAGGCGATATGTGCATCTTAGCGCCCGCTGCCGAGAAACTCCCCTCAGAAGCTGCTGCTAAGAAGTAACGCAAATATTCTACTTTCATCGAAGAATTCCTTCAAAATTTACATCAATTTAACTAATTAATTGTAATTTTAAAATCATTGTCCCTATGCAATTCTTGTTTGATGAGCGAGTTCTATAAATCTAGTTAATGCCGGAGCGCCAATCATGCTTAGAAGAAAAATTACATATTTTGCAGGTTTATCCACGGGGCTGTTGCTGAGCTTATCTGCGAATCTAAATGCGCAAGACAGTCAACCAAATCAAAATGCTAAAACTCGAATGATGGAAGAAGTAATTGTTTTAGCGACGAAAAAAGGTGATGCCGAGGCCGCGCAAGACGTTCCCGTGGCACTCACTGCATACAGTGAAGATCAGCTTGAGCTAATGAAAGTCAGAGATTTGCAGAGTCTGGCGTTCGCCTCGCCAAATGTGGCTCTGGATGATGTTGGTACCACAAAAGGCGTGGCAAATTTTTCAATTCGTGGATTAGGGATAAATTCCTCGATTCCATCAATCGATCCGACTGTCGGCATCTTTGTTGATGGTATGTACTTGGGTATTAACGCTGGTGTCGTCATGGACTTGTTTGATCTCGAATCGATCGAGGTATTAAGAGGTCCTCAAGGTATTTTGTTCGGACGTAATACCACCGGTGGCGCTGTGATGATCAACACGAAAAAACCCGGTAGCGAAAGAGACGCGAAGATCAAGGTGTCTGCGGAAAGCGGGTTTCGTGGAACTGGTACCAATTACTATGCCATGGGCACCTTCACCACTCCTCTAATTGACGATGTTCTGTCAGCAAAGTTGGCCGTTTACCATAATAACGATGGTGGATGGCACAAAAACGTGCTCCCTGGATCTGATATCGAGAGTCGCGTTGAGCAAGCGGGTGGGACAGCTGCAGCATTATTAGCGGCGGGCCTGCCAATTGCTCAAAATACAGCCGACGGCACCCAAAATTTTGGTAAGGCTGAGACCACAATGATCAGGCCCTCGTTGTATTGGACCCCGACAGAAAACTTAGAGGTCACTGTGCGATATGAGCATGCCGAGGTAGAAGCAGATGGGGCAGTCATTCAAAATCATCCAGCAGCCACCAATGGCATTGAGAATCCATACTTCAGCGTAGATAGAAATAGCTTTGGCGTCTCCAATGATGAGGTGGGATATCTCGATAACGAATGGGACCAGTTAATAGCCGAGGTCCGTTACGACCTAGGTGATGCCGGTGTCGTTACGAGCATCACTGGCTGGCGCGATTTCAGCTCCCTAGGTCGAAGTGATATCGATGGCACGCCTATTTATGGTTTTCACGCTGACCTTGACGTCTGGCAAGACCAATTCTCGCAAGAAGTTAGACTAAATCGTAATTTATCGGATGCAGTCTATCTAACTCTTGGAGCCTACTATTTTGAGCAGGACCTTAGTTACAACGAGGACCGAGAGCTCCTTGGTGGTTTAATTTTTGTCAACGGCGGAGGGGTTCAAAATCAAAGCACTAAAGCTCTATTTGGCCAAGTTGATTACGACCTTACCGACACATTGACTTTAAACGTCGGTGCGAGATACACCTCAGAAAGTAAAGATGTTGTTATTTCCTCCCTCATAAACAGCGAAGAATGTGATCCACGCATAGCGGGCTCTTGTTCAGAAGATTTTGAAGACAACGGATCGTGGCAGAATTTCACCCCTAAATTAGGATTTCAGTGGTCGCAATCTGACGCGGTTAATGTGTATGGGCATTGGACCAGGGGTGTTAGGTCCGGTGGATATAACTTTAGAAATGGTAATCCCGGGATACCCCCTGGCCCTACCGACGAAGAGGTAGTTGACGCATTAGAATTGGGGGTTAAGGCGTTACTCCCTAATCAAAAGGGAACCCTCAATGCCTCTCTTTTCGTAAATGATATAGGTGATATGCAGCGAGAAGTACTGGTTGCGGACGAGACGTTGGGCTCATCGCAAGTAATACGGAACACTGCTGACGCGCGTATTTCAGGGCTTGAGGTCGAAACACGCATCGCGCTAACCGACAATTTAGTAATGCAAGCAAGCCTGGGATATTTAGACGGGAAGTACCAAAAAATCCTATTCGATATATCGGGTGATGGCGTAATTGACGATATTGATAAGGGTCTCGATTTGCCAAGGTTGGCACCGTGGACATGGGGACTTGGACTTATACACTCGTCGCTGTTGTCTAACGGAGTAAGTTTGGATTCAGCTATTAATTACTCTCATAGGCACCGATCTGCTTACACGGATAACAACCTAGGTTATCTGAATGCTGTCAATGTTGTAGATGCAAGTATGACATTGGGCAGGGATAACATCACTGCATCCTTCTTCGGCAAAAATCTACTCGATGAGGTTAATCACGGCACTGACACCAACCTCCCTGCGGTACTGGGTTACGGCTCGGTAGGCACATTGATGCGAGGTCGAATTATCGGATTGGAAGTGATTATTAATTTCTAGTCCGAGAGCCGTCGGGCTTCTATTCGTAAATACATCTACTGTTTTTACCTCAGGTGATCTGGGGTAAGCAGCAGCTTGTCTCAAGGCTCTTCAGAGGTAAAAACGATGAGTTCTGGCAATCTTAATGACCCGTCGAGTAAATCACTCGATAGCGTCCAAGAAGTTTTCTACGCTAATTTTAAAAATTTTGATGAATTAGGTTCAGCATTTTGTCTGATGCGAGACGGTCAAGTATTACTCGACTTAAAAGCTGGGCCCTTAGCTGTAGGAAGTGAGAAAAACTGGTCCGATCAAACTTTAGTTAATATTTGGTCTACTACTAAAGGCATTGTTGCTACGTGCTACTGCGTCTTAGTAAGCCGAGGTCTGATTTCCTACGAGGACAAGGTTTCCACGTATTGGCCTGAGTTTGGTGTTAACAACAAAGCAGAGATTACTATCGCTGATTTGCTATCACATAAAGCTGGCTTGGCGGCACTTCACGATGGAGCGACCTGTCGCGAACTTTTATCGGTCAGCGCTGCAAATTCACTAGCGAAAGCCAGCCCTTTATGGAATCCCAGTCAAACAAGTGGATACCATATTCTGACTTACGGTCCTCTCGTAACCGAGTTGTTTAGGCGCATCGAGGGCCGCTCTATAAAGAAGTATGTTGAGCAGGAGTTCTCGATAGGTAGGGGATGGGACATGCACATTGGCCTGCCTGATGATAGAGAGGCGGATGCCGCAGAAATTGCTGTCTCTGAAACTCTTGACCTATCGGTAAGAGAAAATGCTTCTGAATTGCAACAGCGAGTGTTCACAAGCCCCGTACTCAATCCACTGGATGCAAATCTGAAAGAGTGGAAGGATGCGGATCTCCCCTCCGCAAATGGGTTTTCCAACGCTAGGGCAGTAGCAGAAATGTATTCTGCATTAATAGACCCGGCGGATGGCCTTGTTACCAAAGAGGCACTTAATCAAGCCGTAGAACCGCAGTTCGAAGGGACGGATTTGATAATGCAGTCGTTTTCTCGCTGGGGTTGTGGCTTCGTATTGAATTCTGGTGGCGTTTTTGGCCCCAACCCTACAGCGTTCGGTCACTCTGGGTTAGGCGGATCTCTAGGTTTTGCCGACCCGGATAGCGGAGTAGTAATTGGTTACACACCGAATAGATTGGGCTATAAGCCGAGATTAGACCCGCGTGCTTTGGGTTTGATAGATGCGGTCTACTCATGTTTTTGAAACTAATTTGTCAATCGAAACGGTTGGATTATCGTTCCTACACATCCGAGCTTCCGTTCGCACCGTCCTAGGTCAAAAAATGAAATCGATTGATTCTGTAGATGCAAATTTTGATTCCACGTCATATAGAGCATGGGTGTTGCTCATGCTCGTCGTTGTCTACATTTTTAATTTTATTGACCGTCAAATTATTGGAATACTCGCTGTCCCAATACAGGCAGAGCTAGGTCTTAGTGACACACAACTGAGTTTGATGGGGGGCTTGGCATTCGCATTGTTCTATACCGCTCTGGGAATTCCCATAGCATGGTTGGCTGATCGAAGTAACAGAACATGGATTATGACGATTGCTCTGGTCACTTGGAGCGCCATGACTGCGGTTTGCGGGATGGCACAGAACTTTATGCAACTTTTTTTTGCGAGGCTTGGAGTTGGCGTTGGTGAGGCAGGTGGCGTAGCTCCAGCATACTCACTCATATCGGATTATTTCCCTTCAAATCAACGCTCACGTGCGCTGGGAATTTATGCCTTCGCTATCCCAATTGGCTCCGCTCTTGGGATGCTACTCGGTGGTGTCTTAACAACTCTGGTTGGTTGGCGCCTTACATTTGTAGTAGTTGGAGTGCTCGGTTTGGCAATAGCTCCACTATTTAAGATGACCGTCATAGAACCGGTAAGAGGACGATATGACCTAGCGACAGCCGACGTGACCGCTATACCTTTTTCTTCTGTAATTAAAACGCTTCGAACAAAGAAAAGCTTTTGGCTCCTGGCATTGGGTGGAGCCAGCTCAGCTATGATGACATACGGTTTACTTTTCTGGTTTCCATCTTTTTTGCTGAGGTCTTTTGACTCGCAGCTCATAACGTTTTTTTCTTGGCTTCCAAGCTACTTGCATGCTGATGACCCTACACCGGTACTTTATGTGTCGTATTTTTACGGGGCGATCTTGTTAGTTGGCGGTATCAGCGGAATTTGGTTGGGAGCAGTGGTTACTGACAAATTAGGAGTGGCTGACAAGAGTATTTATGGGCGTGCTCCAGCCTATGCTTTCTTGGGGACTATTCCGTTTTTTCTTTTAGGAATTTTAAGTGATTCCTTAGTCGTCGTATTTTTTGCTTTTCTGGTAATTCAGGCTCTAAGTTTTGTGATGATGGGGCCTTTATTGTCTTCATTTCAGCACATAGTAGGTCCGAATATGAGGGCTACCGCGTCGGCAATCGCACTATTCATTAACAATTTAGTTGGTATAGGTTTTGGAAGTTTACTAATAGGTATTCTTTCTGATTTCCTTTCCGAGCAGTTTGCAGAGGAGGCTCTTCGTTACTCGCTCGCGTCTGGGGTGATTTTTTATCTGGTGGCAGCTTTTTTGTTTTTACTCGCAGCGAGACATTTAGAAGAAGACTGGGAAAATAAATAAAGTACGAGCCTGGCGGGAAAGGCGTGACAGGCGAATCGACGAGTATTTGGCGCGTCAGGTCATCTAGTACCAGACTTTCTTATTAAGGAAGAGCCACTTTTTGAGCGCTACCCTATCTAGGTAGTGGAGCTTTTTGAGCGCTACCTTTGTAAGGTAGAGGTAACTCGCCACAACGCGCGACGACTCAGCGAAAACGAAAAATAAATATCAGTAAAAACAGACGTTTAGAAGTTTGGTAGGACCAGCCAGATTGTCTTCAATCGCCATTGCCTCTGGCGATTGAACCCTGCGGGCGCCTGCGCTTTGCTGCGGCGGACTAAACGCTCCTAAGGTCGCGTTTTTCGACTGGCGTCGCCAGTCCAAGAGTGTGGTAAACCTCCAAACACAAAAAAGCCCGCTCGCAGCGGGCTCTTTCATGTTTGGTAGGACCAGCCAGATTCGAACTGGCGACCTCTACCATGTCAAGGCTCACAGAACTCGCCACAACACGTCAGGACACCTTAAAGTTTAACACTCAAGCGGCTCGGATGGCCCGGTCCTAAATTGCAAAATTCGTGTTGACAGTCGCTGCTATCTTGCGTGCGCCACCTGCTGTTTCCAGCGCTTAAAATCTTGGGCTAGTGACCGCCGCAATAATCCATTAATTATGCGAT
>Ga0181574_10002931_pt1 | contig 15300 bp, 11 predicted proteins | sample 101ome_24_FD_145600 | JGI IMG/M metagenome (GOLD analysis project Ga0181574, IMG submission 145600) | Coastal salt marsh microbial communities from the Groves Creek Marsh, Skidaway Island, Georgia - 101410AT metaG (spades assembly) | ecosystem: Environmental > Aquatic > Marine > Intertidal zone... | reverse complement strand
AGCACGAGGAGAGGTCGATACCACTGTCGCCGATGAAGAGCGGCCCCAGGCCGTCGTGGTTGGACCCGAGCCACCCGCGGTTGTGCAGAGTGGCTTCGCCCACCCGATCCATTCTGCAGGGCCAGCGGGAGGGGTGATAGGGCGAGAGGGCGTCGGATGATTCGGTGTTTGGAGTTAAAAAGCTCATTTTGTGATCTCAACTGGAAGATTCGACTGATTTTGAGTGGGACGCCGTCAAGAGAGGCTCGCCCGTAGTGACCTGGGCACGCTGCGAGCTCTGGGCGTCAGTTGGAGGAGATGAGCAGGACCCCCGAGGAGAAAAGAAAAAATGAAAGTAGAAACTGTGGTCCAAACTCTCGTGGAGACGGCAAAGTGTCTCCGTGTAACGGTCTCGTCCGCCAAACTGCCGCCCTGGGAGAGCCTGAGCCTTTCGCCTACTGCCACCCATCGACCCCATCTCCCGCAAATTTTCCCACTATCCCCGGGCGTCTTCCATGGAGAAGATGAAGTACAACCCCCCCTCCCCCCAACTCGGCGACGCCGCGGGGGAAATCGGCAGCAGCGGTGGCGGTGACAATTTCGCCTCTGTTGACCTTGCTGCTGCGGCGTCCGACCTCGAATCACGGCTCCTACGCATCTGTGAGGAGCACCCCGCGTCCCTCGTCGGCCCCGCTCGACACGTGGTGGAGGAACTCAAAACCGCGACGCGCGCGGGCGTGACGATTCCCCGTCTCCCAGAGGCGCTGGGGCTAGTGCTAGCCTCTGCGGCAGCTGTGGGCCCTTCGGCGTCGGCCCCGCATGTCGGTGGGGCGGCTCTCCTCCTCCAGGCGGCCCTCGCCATGTCGTCTGACCTGGCCGTAGTCGCCGTGGGCACCGTCGCCGCCGCAGCTCGGGGTCCCGCGTGCGAGGTCGTGGCCCAGCGGGCCAGGGGCGGGTGCCCAGAGATGACAGACCTTCTAACTGCATGCTGGACAGCAGCCCCGGAGTGGTGCGCGGGAGGCGCCGACGCCAACGCCGACGCTGCGCCCCTCATGCACGCCGCCCTGACAGCGGTCGACGCTCCCGTCGCGGGAGCCGACCCGGCCCCGCGACTGCGCCTGGCTGAGGCGCTGACCGAGGCCGGCGCCCTGTTCTTCTTCACGGAACGGGCGTGGCGCGAGGACCGTGGCAGGGGCTACAGCGGTGCCCTTCCCGGCCTATCCTTTCTTGAATCGTGCCTCGATGCCGGGGGAGACTTCATGGACCGCGCAGCAGCTGTATTGGCCGCGGTCCTCGAGGCCGCAGCCGTAACCACCCCCGACCTGTTCGTGTACCTCGTCCGACGCCTCGAGGCGGGTTAGCTTACAACTTGGTGGCCTCTTAGAGAGCGAGCTGGGCCCGCGGTGCTTTATTCCCTGGCCCTTCCACTTCCAGCAACCACCACCCCACTTCGCCGCGCAGACGGCCTACGGCGCCATCAAGAGCGTATTTGGTTCCGACTGGCCACTGGCGGAGATCGACCGTGAAGCGGCGGCCGCCCTGGATGGGGCGGCCTTCATCGTGTCCAGGCCTGATCTCGTGGGCTGGCTTCTCTCCGGAGACGGCGGGATGACCCTCCCTGCCGTGGCTGGCGCCGCGGGCGCATCGCTCGGCTGCGGCGGCTGCTCTCTGCCATTCGGCGTCCTCCGGGCAGCGGCGAGCGGTGCCTCACCCGATATTGTCGCCTCCAGACTAGAGGCCGCCGCGGGAGGGAAGACTGAGGCAGCGGCGGCCTTACTTACAGTTGCCCTCGCGGAGGGTGAGCGTTTTGCAGAGGCTGCCGGGGTCCTTGGATGGCGCCTTGCTGGCGCCGCCCTCGACGCGACCATTGACGGTGACCCTCCCGGACGAGTCACCGCCACAGCCCTGGTCGAAGGCGTCATGGCGGCGGTGGTCCTAGCAACCCCATCACTTGTCAGGCCTCGGGCGAAACGCGCCGCACTCCGCGTCCTCGCAGCGGCAGCCGCCGGGGCCGACATGGCGGGGACCGCCGCGCTGGCACTTGCAGCACGCGTCATTGCGGCGGGATGGACTGGAGGAGAGGATCGGGAGCTCTTGGGCCCCGGTCCGATAGCCGACGCTCGCGCGGCCCTGACGAACCTGACGCACAAGAACGTCGCGGAGGCCTCCGAGATCGGGGCTGCAGTCCTGGCGCATGCTGACGACTCTGCCGAAGCGAACGCTCCTGCCCTCGCCCTCGCAGAGGAGCTCGAGGCCGCGGCCCTGGCGCTCCTCGCCGCCCGGGATAGCGACAACGAAACAACTGCTCTCGCCGCCCTGGCCGCTTCTCTTGCCACACGGCGGCGACAGTCCGACAGGGGTGGGGCGTCGTGGATGGGCTGCTCCAAGCTCGGCGACGAGGTCATCGCCGTCTCCATCGCTTCTGCCGCCTTTGCCGTCATTCTCGGTCCGGGTCCCCGCGAGCTGGGGGAGTGTGTCATCGCGCTGGCTAGTGGCGAGGAGGGGGGGGCGCAGGCTTGGCGGGACCTCTGCAGGGACTGGTCCGAAGTTGCGGCCGCAATTCCCCCTGGGGCTGGGCGAGCCCAGTGCCGATCGACCAGCCCCATCGTCGCATCGGTCGTGGCCCTCTGCGAGAGGGTCGTTCGCGCAGTCCTCGTGTGATGAGTGTGGTTTGTCAACGTCATCAACAGCAATCGTTCACGAACTGAACCCGCCGACCCGCCCTATCCGTCGTCGACCACCTTCCCCTCCGCCCTAGCCGTTGCTGCCGCCGCTGCCCGAACAACTTCGGCCACCCGCAAGGACACGCTCTTAAGAATGACAGGGTCGTCCGGGGGGGCACAAGGCGTCGCCTCAAGCTCGACCGAATACGTGGCATCGATGTCGCCGATGTCGTGTTCCGACGTGGCGAGGGCGTCAGCCGTCCCAAAGCCGTCTTCACGCAATGTCGCCCCTCCCGCAGTCGTGGGCGAGCCCAGCAGGACCATACCTTGGCTCGGTTCTCCACGCAGCGGCGGTGGCGACCCGCCCACCGCGTCAAAATCATCGTGGTCGTCGTCATTTGGCGTGGGTTGCTCGTCACTGGGCTCGACTCTCTTTGCAGTCGGGAGCCGAACTGTGCCGAGTAGAACGGCGTGGTCGTCGGAGCCGTCTGAAACTCGGCCGTCGGACGAAGGCGGACTGGCCGGCTGCTCTGCGCCGCCCTCACGGCCCAGAGATCCGAGCCGACGGACGTCCTCGTCGGCATCGTGGCTGGCATCGTCCTGTGCCCCAGCAACTTCGCGGAGCACAGCATCAAGGCCATCGATATCTGTCCGGAGCCGCACAATGTCTCTCTCCAGGTCCGCCGTCGCCGTTACGGGCTGGTCGGCATTAGCCCAGGACTCGGCGCCCACGGCCAGGCCAGTCCTCCCTCTCCTCGCCGCGGTGGTCGCGGAGGGGGCGCCGTCACTCCCTTTATCAAGGGGCGAGGGACCACGGCGTCCCCCAACCGGGGTCTCGTCCCATGTCGTCAGGGCAGCGGTCGGTCCACCCGAACCCCCTCGCGCATTCCGGCTACGCGCCGAGAGGGTACGCAGGGCCGCCAAGCGGGCTGCTGACGCGCCCATCCCCGAGCTGCCAGTCACGGCGACATCGGGAGCCTGCAGAGCCCCACCGCCGCCCACAACAAAGTGGGAGACCGATGGCAGGGAGGCCTCGACGACTGGCGCCCCCCCTGGTCGCCGCGGAGCGGTCTTAGCGCCAATCTCCGGAGACTCGGTCTCGGCCGGGGCGGGCGGCGGGGGGAACCCATGGGACGGTCGCAGCAGTGTGGCGCCCAGCCTGCCGACGCGGGTGGCGAGGCCGCCAGCGATCCCACACAGCCTGCCAATGTCGTCATCGTCATCATTCAACCCGCCCTCGTCGACCTCGGCAACGTGTCGCACTGCGCCCGGCGTCCCGTGAGAAGTTGACGGCGTCGCGCCTTGCGGAGAGAAGAAGTCTCGAAATTCCGGTACACTCGGCGGGGCGGCCGCAACAGGCGACGGCGAGGCCGCGACGGGCGTCCGCGCAGCGGTGCCTCGGGACCATCGGCGGGTCTGGTGTGCCGTCGAGGACGAGGGCGCAGGCGATAGCCCCGCAATGGCCCCACGGTTCGCGGCCGAGGCAGCCATGGCCGCTCGCACCTCGCTGCCCCGACGGTCGGCGTCTGCGATTTTGCGCGCCGCAAGGCGCTCGCGGGTCGACATGGCGCGTCCCAGCTGCGGGTGCGCAGCATGCGGTCTGGCCGTTTCCGGTCGCCCCCCCGGCGGCCGCGCCAGAGTCGCGACTGCGCGCGAGCCGCGCGCTGTCCCCCCCGCGGGTGCGGCTGTCGTCGGCCTGCCGCGCGAGTCAGCGAGGGTCCGGAAGGCCCCGCCCCGCGCTCGAAACTCGGCGACATGTGCCTGTATAAAGGGCCTGGCTAGGACCTCGCGGAGCGACGGGCGGCGCGCCGGGTCGCGCTCAAGGAGCTCGGATGCGAGCCCACGGAGCTCGGGGCTGTATCGGCGGGCGTCGAGTGGGTCAACAGTGCCCTTGCTGATCTGGAAGACGAGGCCAAGGAGCGACTCGCTCTGGAAGGCATGGCGGAGTGAGCACAGCTCGTACAAGACGCATCCGAGGCTCCACACGTCCGACTGAAAGGAATAGGGCAAATTCATGCAGATCTCGGGAGCGAGGTAGTAGGGTGTCCCGGCCACAGTGCGCGCGGCGAGGTCCTCTGCCGATGTGAGGGCGCGCGACACGCCAAAGTCGCCGAGCTTGACGATGAAGTCGCGCGTGCCGCGGGCAAGAAATATGTTTTGCGTCTTGAGGTCGCGATGCAGCACGCTGCGGCTGTGAACGTGATCTAGTGCCATGGCCAGCTGCACAAAAAGGTCAATGACAGCACGTTCGGAGAGGTAGGCGGGCGCGGGGGTCGCCTCGCGCCTCGCCCTTATCTCTTCGTGCAAGTCGCCGCCCGTACACAGCTCCGTGACGATGCACAGGGCGTCGGAACCCTCGGCGGTTGACGGGAACGCGTCCCGAAAGCGCACCACATTGGGGTGGTTGAGGTCGGCCAGGAGCTTGGCCTCGCGCCATGCTGCCTCCAGGTCCGTCTTGCCCAGCCGCACACGCTTTTGGCACAGCGTTTCCCCGGTCACGCGGTCGACCACGACGCTTACGCTGCCAAACTGCGGAGGTCACGGTTGGGGGGTTTGAGGACGGGGCAGCGTAAGTGCAATGTTGGCGGGGCCGACGACTGAGGCGAGGGCGTCGGCATGGTGACGCCGACCGAGAGCCAGAGACGCTCGCCTGACCACAGCCTATCTGCTTCATTTCCATGTAGCGGTCATCACCGCGGGGCTGACGAGCATGGCAGGTGCCCGTAGCCGACGTGGCTGGCGTCGACGCGGGCTCGACGCGCCTGCGCCGGCCGCCGTCTCTCGGATGGGACAGGGGCAGGGATGCCGCTGCACCCCGCGGATCGTCGGCACCAATGCCGACGTTGTCACCTCTGTGGTGTTCGTGGCAATTCGCGCTGCAGAAGATCTCACATGACACCAGGTCGATGGGCGTGTTTTTTTCTCGCCCCATCCCCAGAGAGACCAGCGCTCTGAGGACCGACATTTGGATGCAAAGTTTCCCGCCATATCCTCAGTAACGCTCGAGTTGGCTCCTGTCGCCCTCCTGACCCCTCGCCGCACTGTACGTCCGGGTCGCCTCGCTCTTGTCGTGCGTTGCCCGAGACAGGGATGTACTGGATGGGCGAGTTTGAAGACACAAACTGATACTGGTGGGGGCGACGGGTTCGCATCCAAGACGATGGCGGCGCCCGTCCGCAGGGAAGCGCAAGAGGGAGCCCCTGTGCTACGTGTGTGAGCTCGAGGGGGGCGAGATATGCAGTGAGTGTGGCCACTCGCTGAAGTGCGCGCCCATGGCACGCCTGAGCGATCACCATCCGTTAATCCGCGTTGCTCCTGGCGTCGCGGCGGGATACAATCCAGCCATAATGACTACCCCCGACCTCCCCGCGGGCCTCGGAGGGGGCCGCGGAGGCGTCGCGGCGGGATACAATCCAGCCATAATGACTACCCCCGACCTCCCCGCGGGCCTCGGAGGGGGCCGCGGAGGCGTCGGCGCTGGCCTCGTCACTGCGCCAGGTGGCAGGGGGGACCTCCCCGGCTGGCTCCTTGTCGGCGACTACATCCATGCCTCAGACAAGACCCTCCTGATGCGCGCCGGGTGCTCCGCTGTCGTCAACACCGTACCGCCGATGGCCAACCATGACCGTCGGGCATTTCGGCACTTCGACTTGAGGTCGGTAACCTGGGCGTCCTTCGCCGGCGCCCAATTCGAGGGGGGCGCAGACTCGGGCGGCTTGCCCCCCTATGAGCGCCTCTGGAAGTGGGCCGGCCTCGAGGCGGCGCCGCCCCCGCGTCCCGAGGCGGATGCCGTCGTCGCGGCGGCCTTGAACGCTGCGCCGCACTCCCCACACCACCTCGGGCTGGTCGCCCACCGTGCCCGCAGCCCGTGGGCCCCACCGACGTGGGCTCCCGCGAGCGCAGGCCTGCCTCCCCGCTCACCGCCACTCGACGCTCTCGCAGGTCTCGCTGTCGATGCCGTGGCCGGTGGTGGCCTCGCCTGGCTCTGCCAAGCAGTGGACGCACGCGGCGACGGCCCTGGACCGCATGACGGGAGTGGCCCCGACCCCCCACCCTGCGGCCCCCTCCTCGGAGGCGCCGGGCCCTCAGGCCGCGGACCGGGCAACGCGCCATCGTCCCGTAGAGGCGTGCAGCTGCCCTCGCCTGACCATGGCCCCTGGACTCACCTCGCGGTTCCTGGCCCGGGCGGCATGATCGAGAACGATCCGTGGATTCTCTCTGACGAGAGAATCCACGGATCAGAGAAGATGGACCAGGCCAAGCCCAATGCCCTCTGGTGGCCGGGAAATGACGCTCAACGTGGGGAGGCGCGCGGAAGACAGGCCGCTGTTGCACACCTCGCTCTCGCCGCGTGCCACGTCGAGTCGGCAAGGAGGACGGGGTCGTCTGTGCTCGTCCACGACGCCGCACCCCCGGGGAGAGGAAGCCGCCTGCGGTCCCCAGTTGTTGCTGCGGCCTGGCAGATACTCTTTGGCCTCCCCCACGAGGGCGGCCTCTCCTCCTCGGGGCCAGGCGAGGGCATTACGGGCCCAGCATCCCCCTTCCCGACCCCGCCAAGCTCCGCCGTAGACCCTGCAGTCGCCGCATCCATGGACGATCTCGACCTTGCCCGTCGCCGCGCGACTGAGGACGCGACTCCGGACGTCCGCCTCTCTGCGCCCGAGGCCAAGGCCGCGGCGGACGCAGTCGCCTGTGCCGACACCGCCCTCGCGGCGGCTATTCGCGCGGTCGCCTGGCAGAGGGGCCTCGAGGCGCCTGCCGAGCTTGCCGACGTTTCGGTCGGGACGGGAGGCGGGAGCGCGCTTTTCTGCCCCGGCACGGGGGCAGGCGGAGCGCGACCCCACTCGGTCGGCTCTGGACCTCGCTTCTCTCTCGCCCGTGGATCCCGGGGCACTCTACGCGCGCTTGCCTGCGCTGCGGTGCGGGGTGGGTGGGATGCCCGTGCATTGTGATATGTTTTTGTTTTATACGCTCTCTTACGTTCTCTTACTTACGATTCGAATGGAGTGGCCGGCCCCACTCCATTCGAATCGTACCAACGACTGGCGTCCCGCCGCTCCAGCGTGCGCCAGGGCAGCGGCAGCCGCACCCGGAGGTCTCCGCTTCCCCCCGGCGCGGGGATCATCCAGTCGGTCCACCCCAGCGCCCACTCTAACTCCCCCAAAGGGCCCCAAAGTAGCCCCCCCAGCATCGGCACGGGGTCGGCCGCAACCCACGCGGCATGCTTCCGCCGTCGCGCTGCCACTTCGTCGGATGTCAGGCTCCGGCGGCGAAAGGGCGGCCAGATCGAGCAGAGGGCCCGCCCCTCGACGAGGCCTTCGGGCACGGCACCGTACTCGGACCTCGAGTCCCGGGATCGGCGCGGGTTGTCGCCTTCGAGCCACACGGTGCCGGGCCGACATGGACCGCGCGGCTCCGCCGTCGGCGAGAAATTGGCCGGCAGGGTGGGGGGGTCGCGCGGCGGCGGGAACCCAGAGTCGGCGCGGGCGACCCGACGGTCCTCCTGCGCCTCGCCCCCGCGGTACGCCACACGCTTCAGCACGTACTGCGGAGGAGACGACGTCAAGCGAGGATTTCGCGCCATCACGACGTCCCCGGCGCGCCAAAGGCGGGCGCGTGAGGTCTCGGGCGACGGGCCAAGGGCGGCAAGAAGCCGCAGGGGGACGGGGTGGATGGGGGTGGCGGCGTCGGCGGGGAGGGCAACGGCCAGGAGCGCCGAGCGCACCAGGTCGACCGTTCTGTGCCACACTACCCACGACGACAACTGCGAGAGGAGAAAGGGAGGGGTCGAGCGGGTCGCCCGCGGCCGCATGGAAGGCCAGCGCCGGCCGCCCGCCTCGTCCGGCCGCGACCACGATGACACCTTTCGGCTCGCCCGTTCGACGAGCACGATTTCCCCATCCCGAACCGTCGGATGCATTGAGGGGCCCTCAACCACGATAGGTTTTGCCGTCACCTCGGCGACAGCGGCAGCAGCGTAGAAAAAGGCGAGGCCGCGGAGAAGCCTGAGGCCACGTGGACGACAACGGAGGGCGCCGGCTGTGGTGGAGGCGGCCATCTGGGGCGAGAGCGGCCGAGCGGGAGGGGAAGGCGGGCTCAGCCCATCCCCCCTCCGACTGTTCGCGAGGGGGGCGCGCAAGAGAGGGAAACCACACGGTCTGTTTGCAGCGAGTCAGCGACATGCGAGACACTGGGCAGACTTCGAAGAAGGTGCAATGCACCCAGTACGCGGGCCGCTGGCAACAGCCACCGCGCCCCCTCGTCACAGGAAATCGTCGATCGCCAGTCCGCACAGCCGCGCCGAGCGGTTCCAGAGCGCACGGCAGGCGGCATCGCGAGCCTGTGGGGTCGGGCCGAGCCCCCGAGGTACACGCGTCGTCACGATGCGCGAGGCGGCCCTCCCCTTCGAGGCGCGGCGCAGGGGCCAGTCAAGGAAGGCGGCGAACATTATCGACACCAGCGTCCCGATCCGATTGAATTCCACGCGGGGCGACCCCCATCGGACGCCGAGGAGAGAGAGGAGTGGGGGGGCGACGCACACGAAACGAGAGGAGAAGAGGCCCCGCGAGACGAAGCGTGTCTCGGTGGGGTCGAGTCTTCCGTCTAACCCCTGGAGCGTGTTCAAAGATAACGAACTGGGCGCGTCGTCGCTCTCGACCAGGTCGGCAGGGGGGACGAGGGTCATGAGGGGCGGGCCGAGGCCATCCGCGTCATGCCAATGCTGGGCCCACGCCCCAGGCGGTCCCCAAGGCCGGCAGCATGACTCCACGATGACGGCGCACCCGTCCTCGGCCGGAGCGCACACGCAGTTCATAATTGCAGTGCTGATGTCTGCGTGGAGACGGGAGCACGGAGGTAGCGGTATCGGGGGGCTGGGGCAGGAACGGCCCCCAGAAGCTGCTGTGCGTGGCCCTGCCCACTGCCCGACTCGCTGTGGTTCCTCCAGAGGGGGCTTGCGACGCAGCCTGGGTCGACCGCAACAACCGCCACGCCGAGAGGCGAGAGACGGCGGTGGAGCTCCCAGGCGTTGGCAGCGTTGGCGAGCTTGGTCTCTGCGTAGCCCCCATCCTTTGGCAGGCCTGACGTGAGCATGCTATCATAGTCGTCAACGGCGTGACGCTCGAGGTCGGAGGTACGCGCCGTCGACGATGACACGAAGACAACGCGCACCGCTCCAGGGGGCGGCGGCGAGGAGTCCGATCCGGGCGCACCGCTCCCCTTGCCGCGGGCAGACGCGACGAGGGCGGGCGCAAGGAGTCGTGACAGAAGATAGTGACCTGGGGTGTGGGAAGACGACGATGAGGCGTTGATGGTGTATGGTCAGAGTGATCTGGGGTGTTAGGGCTCACCTTCCCTACCTTTCTCTCCTATCTGCCTGCCGCCAGGCTCGCCAAGGTAGTTGATCGCGACCTGCTGGCCGACCGCGCGACCGCCCTCGACGAGGCGGGCGGCGCGGGCAGCGTCGTCGACGTGCTCGTCGTCGTCAAGAAAGTCGACAACGCCAGGCGGGAGTGGGCCGACGCCGGCGTTGAGCACGAGGAGGTGAAGTGGGCGCGATACCCACCCAGCGGCGAAAGCGCGGATGGAGGCGGCGGAGCGAAGGTCGATCTGCTGAGCCTCGACCAGTCCAGCTCCCGGCACGCCTGTAAGGTCCTCGCGGATCGACTCGGCGGCACGCTCGCCGAGGTCCTGGGTAAAGCAGGCGAGGACTACGGAGCAACCCTCGGCGGCGAGCTGGAGTGGAGGTGGGGTTGGGGGAGGGGGTGGAAGGTGCAGTGTGAGCGTATTTAGCAGTGTATTTAGCAGTGTGAGTGTAAGCGTATTTAGCAGTGTATTTAGCAGTGTAAGTGTATTTAGCAGAGTATTTAGCAGTGTGAGTGCATTTAGCAGTGGCACTGGCACTGGAACACAGGCGATCCACCTGCCTGGCGCGCAGTGGCGAAGCCGAGCCCGGAGTTGGCGCCAGTCACCAAGGCCTGGGAGCCTCTCAGCTCGAGAGCTCCGGGCCGCGTCGGGTGTTGTGGGCGCAGCCCGAGGGGGGGTGGGGGTGGTGCGGTAACGATTTTCATCGGAATGGGCTGACGCGACGTGTACTCCAGCTATGCTGCGGGGTTTGCTTGAGCACGCGGGAGCTCGAGCGGTAAAAAATGGAGCGTAGCGAAGGCAAGAAAGAGTACGCAGCTTATATCGCACGACGCGTCCGGGGAGTCGGCGAACGCGTTGACGATCCGCAAAGCTGGCCGTCAAATGGGACGTTCGAGTTTTCTCTTGTTGCTGGCCGCCTTCGGGGCAAGCGCGCTCCACAGGGCTCCAGCGGACATCAAGAACCCCGTAGCGTCGGCTTGCCGTTTTGGAGGCGTTCCCCGCGGCATCCCGAGGGCGCGGGGCGGTGTCCAACACAGCCGAGGCCCCGACCGTCGCCACTGCCGTTGCGGCCGACTGGGACGCCATCGAAAGAAGCCTGGCCCTGGTCCCCGAGTCTTTCCGAAGGCGAGAGACAAGTCGCAGGGAGGAAAATGCTCGGCAGTTCGGCCCGTGACGGATCACCGCCACGACCCCATCACCGTTTCTCTTTTCTCCCCCGTGCTCACAGCGAGACCTTCGATGCCCTGGACCAGACTGTGACGCTGCTTTCGACTTTTGACCCCGAGTCGGCATTGCGGTCAGTCGCTACGCACCGGCGCCGCGTCGCGGAGCTGTGCCGGGTGGCGTCGTCGGCCCTGGCATCCGACGCCGTAAGGCGAGAGGAGGACGCCGGACGTCGCGCCCTCTGCCTCCTGGAGGACGCGGATAGCCAGCTTGCTGCCCTCCGCCGAGGCGTGGGCAAGGCCCACGCCTCTGTGGGCGCGCGGGACGACGGGCTGCGAACGGCGTGGCTCGAGGCCGAGGCGGCGTCCGCCGCCCTCGATGGTGTCCGTGCCGCCCGCCGTGCTGCCGGGGGCGGGGCTGCCGGTGAGAGTGCCGCGACAGCCGCCCTGAATGAGCTCCGTGCCTTGCGCCGCGCTGGGGTCCCACCGCCCGCCATGGGTGCCCTCTCCCGCATTCTCGTGCCACTTGCCTCGGCCGCGGCCGAGGTCGCAGCTGCCCGCGCCGCCCTCGGCCTTGCGAGGGAAGGTGCTGGCCGGACGCCAACCGAAACGGCTAACGCTCCGGCGCCATGCGATGTTACCCGGGTGCTCTCGGTCACTAACGAGCGAGGTGGGGCTGGTGGGCGAGAAGAACTATGCGGTCTTGGCGCCCTCGCACCGGCACGGGCGGCCCTGCCCGCTGGCATGCGGGCTGTCGAGGCGGCCCTTCGAGAGGTGGCGACCGAGTGGCTTGCTGATCCGACGACGGCTGTTGGGGCAGCCGACATTGTGGATGCGGCCGGTGCCCTCGGACCTGCCCATAGGGTTTGCGTGTGGGTCGCCCTTGACGCCCCACGAGCTGCTGCCCTTGCGGCCCGGCGGGCGCTCGCGGCCAACGCACCACCTTGGGCCAGCGGGTCAGCAGGCACAGCTGGCACCAGTCTGGTCCCAACAATATCCTCGGAAGCCTGGCTGCTGGCCGGACTCCCTGACTGCAATGACAGTGAGCCAGGCTTTCCCCGCGCCGTCGCCGAGGCTGTTGGTCGCATCTTGCCTGCTCTAGCATCGACTGCAACGAAGGCTGTCAGACTCTGCCGAGCCTGCCCTGGAGGAGTGGTTCCTGCCGATGCTGCGATCAATGCGCTGTCAATCTGGGGAGGTGGCAGTAGTGCCGAGACCAACAGCTCGTTGACTGTCACCAGTGGACCAGCCTGTGCCGCCCTCAGGGCAGTCGGTGAAGTCGCTGGCAGGATCGCTGAGCTCCTTCTGACGCCAGCCACGTGCTCGTCTGACGGCAAAGGCGGTGGCATCAAGCCAAGTAGTGAGCCGTCGACCGCTGGCCATCCGCAGGCCGTCCCAAGCCCTGGTTGGACAACGACATGGCTTGGTGGGGGTGCGGTGGCTGTGAATGCAGCGGCTGAGGCTAGAGCTGAGGCTGATGCCACCCTTGCCTCGGTGCTCCCTCCCCTGTTGCAAACTCCAGACGATGCTGGACCTGAGGCGCCAGTGAACCTGTTTGCTGAGCACGTGGGCTGGACCCGGGGTCCATCACGGCGTGACGGCCTCTCCGGTCTTCCGGCTTCGCCTGGTCTGAACGCGAAAACGTTGACTATTAGCCCCCTTCCCAGCCATGGCTTTGCATCGGCCGCTCTTCTCAGTGCAGCCCGTGATGTTGGTAATGAGGTTGTACTTGCCATCCTTGGCTGGCTTGACCACACTGCCGCGGGGATTGATACCAACTCTGGCGCAGGGGCCGGGACGCTCCTCTGGATGGCGCACGGCCCTGCTCTGCTTCCACTTCTCGCGAACCCACTCCGCGAACTGTCTACCATTCTTCGCTCGGCTGCCATTGGCCTTGATGTAACCCTGACATCTCAGCCGGCTGCAGCGCTGGACGCTGTCCTTGCCGAGGCTGAGCATGGCTATGGTCGCTGGCTTGCCGGTAGGATGCCAGGCCGCAGTTCCTGCAGCGAAGGTCCTAGACCCCTTCGCGATGGAGGTACCAGGTGTTGCGCCCACGCTGTACCCGAGCCGGAGAAATGGGCATGGGTTGGCGTTGTTGGTGAGCAGTCCTCCTCATCAGCTACACGTCTGCTGGATGCCACTGCTCGAGCCGTTGAGATCATGGCAAGTGGGGCTGTGTTGAACAAGGAGGTAGCTCTCATGGACGCCTGTCCACCAAGAGCTGCTGCGGTCGCTAAAGAGCTTGGAACCACAGCCCGCAGCGCTCTTCGCGGAGCGTCTGAGGCAGCCGGCAAGGCTGTCAAAATCCTTCAGTCATCGGTGGCCTCTGCAGTTTGGGCTGCTCTTCTCGCTGGCGCCGACGGCAATTTACCCTACTCTGACGGTCTGGAGGCATCATCGTCCAGCTTGCTTGGGAGCCCGGCCCCGGTCATTGGCCATGTGGTAATGCCCGCCGGTCGCACGGCAGCAGCCGCACTCGCTGCCTGTATGGCCATGGCAAAGAGCGAGGAACAGGTCAGCGTGGCGATGTATGCTGAGGCCACGGATGCTGTCCTTGCTCTTCGAGCGTCGCTGCATTCACCTGTTGTCTCAAGCGGTGGACGTGGAGGTGGTGCGGGGGTTTATCTTCCGACTCGGGCAGCACGCGCTGTTGTTCACCTCGCGGCTGAGTTTGAGAAGGCTGCGGCCACGCTTGCTGGTGCCCTCGGGCCGCCAAGGGCGTTGGCTGCGTGCCAGGCTCTGGGCCGGATTTGTGCGGACCCCATGAGCCCATCTACACCAGCTGAGACTTCGGATGCCAACGCAGGTGCTGCCATGGCAGCAGCGGCAGATGCGGCTACGCGGGATGCCCGGATCACCCTGCGCAACCTGGCGTCGCGTCTCCGGCTGTGCCTCTGTGCTGCAGTGACGTCTGAAGCTGCGGCGGTCGGTGCCCTTGTGGCCGCTCAAGTGACGGCGGGTGGGGGCACTGCTCTTGTGGAGCAGCCCTCTCCATCGACCCGTGCTCTCTGGAGTCTTCTCGCCCGCCTTGGCGTCCTGGGTGTGATTGCGGAGGAGTTTTGTGGGTCAGCCCATGGCGGCGGCCGCTGCATTACTGCGCTGGCCCCGCACGCAGTGGCGCGCGCCACACTCGATGCCGTCGCATCACGTGCAGGGGCTCCCAGGGCAGGTGTAACAGCTGCCGCAGCAGAACTCTCTGCGTTTGCTGAGGGGCTTGCCGATCCCGCAGGACCCGGAGCGGGGTCTCGCCTTGGCGCAGCAGACTCTGCTCCCGTGAGGGCGGCGGCTTTGCTGTTCGCATCCCTGCTCCGGCCACCCTACTCGGTTGCGGGTGCCGTTACAGGTGATCCCAACGTCAATTCGGCTTCGTCCACAGGCACTGATGGGCCAAAGGGAGATGGCCAGCGGGCTCTCGACTACAGCTCGCGCGCTCTTTCGCCGTACCACGCGTCGCTGGCGCTCTCCCTTCGTGTCCCAGGTCGTCCTCTGGCGGTGGACTCAGACTGGCGCGCCGCAGCGCCCTTTATCGGTGGCGGAGCCATCGGCCCCGCTCGGAGTCGCGTTCCTCGTTCGTCCGGAGGGTAGAGGACGATGGCAGGTTGGTTCAAATCTGCTCCATTGCCATTGGAGCTAGCCCTACCCCGTCCGGCGAAGCAGGTGGACGCCAGAGTCCGTCCAGACCGGCCTCGACAGCTCACCGACGTTGAGGGCGAAGGCGGCCTCCTCGAACGCAGGCTGCATTTGCCCGCGGCCAAACCACCCGAGGTCGCCTCCTTTGCGCGCCGAGCTGCAGTCAGACCGGCTCGTGGCGAGCTGTTCCAGGGTGGACTCACCCAGGGCAATCTTCTCCCGCAGGCCCTTGATCTCCCTCTCCGCCTCCTCGCGGCTCAGCGAGATGCCATCAGGAGACCTCCACGACTTGGGGTTCCGGCTGCCCGACCACTTGCAGAGAAGGTGGGACACGCGGACCTGCCCGGCAGCGCGCTGGTCATCCATCTCCTTCCTGCGACGCTTGCGCTCACGGTCCGCGGCCTCGTCTGGTTCTGGGGTGGCCTCGCGAGAGGGGGCAGGGAACGCGAGGGCGGCGGGGGGCGGGGGGGGGGGGCCCGGCGGGGGGGCGGGCGGGC
>Ga0181574_10002930_pt1 | contig 15306 bp, 17 predicted proteins | sample 101ome_24_FD_145600 | JGI IMG/M metagenome (GOLD analysis project Ga0181574, IMG submission 145600) | Coastal salt marsh microbial communities from the Groves Creek Marsh, Skidaway Island, Georgia - 101410AT metaG (spades assembly) | ecosystem: Environmental > Aquatic > Marine > Intertidal zone... | reverse complement strand
TTTTGACTTGCCCCATTGGTTCGGAGCAATGAGCGATAGTAGGTGATTCCCATCTTCCTTTTTGTATAGATGATAAATGTGGTTGATTAATGGTTCAAAACGCATTTCAGCCAAGTAAATCCGTTCAGAAATTTCTTTACGATCCTGAAGTTTTTTTGCTTGATCTGCAAGCAATTGCATTTGCTCATAAATTTGACCAAGTTGCATGTCGGTTTGATGTTCCATTGCGTTTAACCCGCGACTCTTAATCTTGCCTTGATCTTCTGGTTTGACTAGAGCACTGCCTGTGTGATGTGCATAAGGCAAATTATGGGGGGTTTCCGTTATTTTGTCAGGATCTATGGGATTGATAAACTCTTCTTTTTCCTTTTCACTCATGGTACAAAACTGTTCTGTTAAGGTAACATTTTTTTTGCGGATTTGTTTTCGTTTTAGTGAAATATAGGGCAGATTTGAGCGGGGTATGTTCCTATTGTCTATTGCAGTTCAATTTATACAAATAGATAAGTAGCACAAACATACATCTAATTAAGTTATAGGAAAGTCAATTGGTCTCCGTTATCAAATCCCTACTCAGGGTCTTTTGCATTCAATAATTATTCTAATTTTGTAGGGAATAAATACTTGAATTATGGCAAATGACTTATTAAAAGGAAAACGAGGAATTATATTCGGAGCGCTAAACAATCAATCCATTGCATGGAAAGTAGCACAACGCGCGCATGAAGAGGGTGCTACTTTTGTGCTGACTAATGCTCCAATCGCTATGCGCATGGGGGAGATCAATGAATTAGCTGCTCAAACGGGAAGTCAAGTTATTCCAGCAGATGCGACAAGTGTTGAGGATTTAGAGAAACTAATCACAGAATCTATGGCGATTCTTGGTGGAAAAATTGATTTTATCCTGCATTCGATTGGTATGTCTCCTAACGTTCGAAAAGGAAAACATTATACCGATATCAATTATTCGTGGTATAACCAAACATTAGATGTGTCTGCCGGGTCATTACATAAAACATTATCAACCGCGATGAAACTAGACGCAATAAACGATTGGGGGTCAGTAGTGGCGCTAACTTATATCGCTGCGCAGCGAATCTTCCCTGATTATAACGATATGGCGGATGCTAAATCATTACTGGAATCCATTACTCGAAGCTTTGGTTATCACTATGGGATACAGAAAAAAGTGCGCGTAAATACGATTTCACAGTCACCAACGGTTACAACTGCCGGGCAGGGGATCAAAGGGTTTACAGAATTTATTAATTTCAGTGAGCAAATGAGTCCACTGGGGAATGCATCGGCTGAGGCGTGTGCGGATTATTGTATTTCTATGTTCTCTGATTTAACGAGGTATGTAACTATGCAAAACCTCTTTCACGATGGAGGATTTAGCAATACTGGTGTAACGCAGCAAGTGATTGAACGATTCGGAGAATAATCCCTTTATCAATTTATTATAAACACAGTTCCTGGCTTGTCTAGGAACTGTGTTTTTTTTGAGCCTATTTTTCTTGAGGAGGTAGGGCTGCCGTTTCTCGATTTCTGATTTTTAAAAAGGAAAGGGTTCCTACCATCGTTAAGAAAACAGGCGCTAATACAATACCAATATGAGGAATGGCTAAAAATCCAGTAAAAATTAGTCCTGTACTAATCATATGAAATGGATGAGAAAATGCATATCCCCAACTTTGGGCAACCGAGTAATCGTATCGCTCTAGTGAAAAGTCATAGCTATTAAATCCTGTAAAAAAGGCAATAAAAATAATGGTCATGTATGGTGTAAGAAAGCCCAAACCGCAAATATAGGCCAACATTAACCAGATAAATTTGATAAAGAGATACATCAATCCACCCAATATAGCGACCCCTATAGTTCGAACGATATCGTTGATGATTTTCGACCAACTATTTTGAAAGTTCGACCCCGTTTCTTCGCGATCTAAGCGTTCACTGAGGATTGTGTGGAATGGAGACAGTAGTGTAATCAATATAAACTGAAATATGAACAACGATAGACCTTCTATCCAGCCAAAGAATATATCAACTCCAGATTTCAAGGATTCTCCTATGAAAGGAATATAACTTACAACACTTATGTATTCATTGACAGAATTTAATGACTGGATGTAGAAGAAATATGCTATGGCTAAAACTATTCCGGGAAGAAAGTAAACGAGGTATTTTCCTTGAGTTAAAAGGACGAATGAACGATAAATTGCTGAAAAATGGTCAGTAATGAACTTCATAATTACGAATAAATCAATTTTAGAATGAGCAAAGAAATCGCATAAAAGCCGAGTGTACCCAAAAACAAGAGTTTGCCACCTCTATAACCTTGGTAATACCAATATACACTATTCAATACTCCCAATGAAAAAGCCGGGATAATGCTGATTACAAAAATGTTACTGCTCATACTATTTTTGGCATGTAAATTGAAATAAATCCATCTGTAAACATAAAAAAAGAAATTATGAAAACGATATTTTATAACGGAATTGCATTAGCCGTAGTTTTTTTCAGTTTGGCTTTTGCAGCAAGTGCTCAGGAAGGCAAAGTGAACCCAAAATTAACACCATACAAAGTAAAGGTACAGCATTTCCAAGGTAAAAACAAGTCAGAAGCCCAGAAGAGATCAACGAATAATCGAAAAAATATTGTAAGAACTTCAACTATTCAACCTCTTCCTATTGAAAAAAGAGAAGCCTTAAAGCAATAACTAACATCTTAAAACAAAGTAGTTTTACAGTTTACAAATAAGTAGTTTAGCATGAAAGCCTTTTACTCTCGAGTAGAAGGCTTTTCTAATGCTGAGCTTGAATGAATTTAATAGTATAGGAACTCACTTCTTCGAGCCACCGAGGTAAGTTGTCTTCTGACCAAGGATGTGAAGCTCCAAAAGTATGATCAGCCTCCTGAATACCAATCAATTCTCCTGAGGTCCATTCTGTCAAGGCTTCAGACTCTTTCATATGAACGGCTTCATCTTTGGTTCCATGAATATGCAGGCATGGCTTCTTTAGTGAGATTGAAGCATTTTTGATATCCAATAAATCTTGGTTGTAATACCAATCTTCATAAAATGAAAATTGGTGAGGCATATGCTGCTTTGTACGATTATTTTCAACATATCGAACTCCTTCTTCTTTCCATTGTTGGAGTTCTTGACCAACTGGGAAACGGTTTGCGATACTCGAGATACTTGCCCAAGTGATGACACCATAAACACGTTCGTCTTGTCCTGTTAAAATAACGTCACCGCCACCACGACTATGTCCTGTAAGAAATAACTTTTTTCCGGACATATCCAACGTTCGATAAAGCCAGTCGATTCCCTCGTAAATATCATCGATTTCATATGTGTACCGATTATCACCGAAAGCAACGAGGTCGGGAAAATCTATTGGATCATCAATCGTACCACCATTGTGAGATAAATTTAGCTTACAAAAACCAATGTTATGAGTAACGAAATAATCCGAAACTAAGTTCCAACAACCCCAGTCTTTAAATCCTTTGTAGCCATGTACGAACAATACAACGCTTTTAAATGAATTATTATCAGGAGTGACAAGGTCTACAAGACTCTTTCGATCATTCGCTCCTGTATAGATTTGATTTATTAACTGCATAATGACTCGTTCATGGGGTTACAATATTCCTGCTCCTTGACGTATAATTTTGGGGGAAGAACCGAGGCAATTGACGATAGTTGAAGCCTCTAGTTTCCCCAATCCGCCGTCGATAATCGTATGGACCTTATCGTCGAAACGTTGATAGATTTCATAGGGATCAATAAAATATTCTAACAATTCGTCTTCATCATCAATTAGAGAAGTGGTCACTAATGGGTTACCTAATTCCTCTACTAACGCCAAGACTATTGAATTATCAGGTATTTTTATTCCAATTTCTTTTCGTTTGTTGTCGAATAATTTCGGAACATCGTTCGTGGCCTCCAGAATAAAGGTAAAAGGCCCTGGCAAACATTGTTTTAATAATTTAAACGTGGAGCGATCAATCTGTTTGACATAATTGGAAACTTCACTGAGGTCTTTACATATAATAGAGAACTTAGATTTATTTAACTTCATGTTTTTCAATCGAGCTAGGTTTTCCAGCGCCTTTTTGTTCATCAGATCACATCCCATGGCGTAAACTGTATCTGTGGGGTATATAATGATTTCACCTTGTTTTAATGCCTTTACTACTTGTTGAATAAGGCGTTTATCTATATTGTATTCTTGAATTTCGATGAGCATAAACAAGGTCTTTGAAGGAATTCAAATTTAAGAATAAATTAAGGTAAATGGGAGAACATCCTAACTATTTCTGTAATTTTATAGCTTAAATTTATAAAGTATGTCAGACGATAAAAAAGTCATATTTTCTATGCATCGAGTGAGCAAGACAACTCCTGCTGGAAAACAAATCATTAAAAACATATCGCTTTCCTTTTTTTATGGAGCGAAAATAGGAATCATCGGTCTTAATGGTTCCGGTAAGTCTACAGTAATGAAAATTATTGCGGGTTTAGATAAATCATATCAAGGAGATGTGAGCTTTGTTGATGGTTATTCTGTGGGGTATCTTCCTCAAGAGCCAGAGTTAGACGAAAGCAAGACGGTCAAAGAAATTGTAATGGAAGGTGTTCAAGAGACTGTAGATGTGCTCAAGGAATACGAGGAAATCAACAATGCGTTCATGGATGAAGAAGTGATGAATGATCCTGACAAAATGGATAAATTGATTGCTCGTCAAGGGGAGATTCAAGATCGCATTGATGCATTGGATGCTTGGGAACTAGATAGTAAACTTGACCGAGCAATGGATGCTTTACGTTGTCCGCCGGATGATCAAAAAATTGAAAACCTTTCTGGTGGTGAACGTCGTCGCGTAGCCTTAACACGTTTATTGCTGCAAAATCCAGAGGTGCTATTATTGGATGAACCTACCAACCATTTGGATGCTGAATCGATTGATTGGTTAGAACAGCACTTACAGCAATACGCAGGCACTGTGATTGCAGTCACACACGATAGATACTTCTTGGATAATGTGGCTGGTTGGATTCTAGAGCTAGATCGAGGAGAAGGTATTCCTTGGAAAGGAAACTATTCATCTTGGCTAGAGCAGAAATCTAACCGATTAAAACAACAGGAAAAAGGGGAGTCGAGACGTCAGAAAATGCTTGAACGAGAATTAGAATGGGTGAGGATGAACCCGAAAGGACGCCAGGCCAAAAACAAAGCAAGGATTTCTAATTACGATAAATTATTATCGGAAGAACAGAAAGAGAAAGAAACAAAATTGGAGATTCCAATTCCAAATGGACCGCGTTTAGGTTCTAAAGTTATTGATGCAGTAAATGTATCTAAAGGATTTGTAGACAAGTTATTATATGACGACTTAAACTTCTCATTGCCACCAGCTGGAATTGTTGGGATTATCGGACCAAACGGTGCCGGTAAAACGACCATTTTCAAAATGATAATGGGAGAAATTCAACCTGACGGAGGTACTTTTGATGTAGGTGAAACAGTTAAAATTGGCTATGTCGATCAAACTCATGCTGATTTAGATCCCAATAAATCGATATTTGATGTCGTATCTGGAGGAACTGAATTCATTGAAATTGGCGGAAATCAAAAAGTAAATGCGCGCGCATACCTTTCTAAGTTTGCTTTTGCGGGTTCCGATCAGAGCAAAAAAGTAGGTGTGTTGTCTGGAGGTGAGCGAAATCGATTGCACTTGGCCATGACGTTAAAAACTGAAGCGAATGTGCTCTTATTGGACGAACCTACGAACGACATCGACGTTAATACCTTACGTGCATTAGAGGAAGGAATTGAAAATTTTGCGGGTTGCGCGGTTGTGATTTCTCACGACAGATGGTTCCTGGATCGAATTTGTACGCATATACTCGCATTTGAAGGAGATTCGCAAGTTTACTGGTTCGAAGGATCATACTCAGAATACGAGGAAAACAAAAAGAAACGTCTGGGTGATGTAACGCCACGTCGCATTAAATATAGAAAACTGGTTAAATAGGAGATAGTTGAGTCGAAAGTTGGTTGATTGCCAATAACTTTAGGTTTACTACTAAGGAATGAATAAAATAATTAATGGAAAAACATTAGTGTCAAGCTAAAAGGCTTAACAACTTGTGAATTTCCACGTTAGATAAAAAAATATGGAAGTAAAAGATTTAAAACCTAAAGCGATCTGGACAAATTTCGCAGCACTGAATGCGGTACCTCGTCCAAGTAAGAAGGAAGAACGCGTGATTCAATTCATGGTTGATTTTGGTAATGAACTTGGTTTGGACACTCAAACTGACAGGATTGGTAATATCATCATTAAAAAGCCCGCGACTTCCGGCATGGAGGATAGACAAACAGTCATATTACAGTCCCATGTAGATATGGTTCACCAAAAGAACGCTGATACGGTTTTTGACTTCGATTCCCAAGGTATTCGCATGATTGTTGACGGTGACTGGGTGAAAGCTGATGGCACAACCTTGGGAGCAGATAATGGTATTGGTGTTGCCACGATTATGGGGTTGTTAGGATCTACGGATATTCCACATCCTGCGCTTGAAGCGATGTTTACTGTAGATGAGGAAACTGGTATGACGGGTGCTATGGAGTTGGAGCCTGAATATTATGATGGGAAAATATTATTGAATCTCGACACAGAGGATGACGATGAATTATCGATTGGCTGTGCAGGTGGAATAGATACCAATACGTCGTATGACTTTGCTTCCGAGGATACTCCAACTGATGTGGTAACCTTTGTAATTAAGTTGCGTGGTTTGATGGGAGGGCATTCGGGAATGGATATCGATAAAGGAAGAGGTAACGCAAATAAATTAATGACGCGTATATTATACGATGCCCCAATAGATATTTTCCTGCATGAGTTCGATGGAGGAAGTTTACGAAATGCCATTCCAAGAGAGGCAACTGTAAGTGTTTCTGTTCCAATGGAACACAAAGAAACCTTTCAAGCCTACGTGAAGGAGCAAGAGGCAACGTTAAAAATGGAGTTCAGTCCAATTGAAAAGAATATGAGCTTTACTATAAATAAGGCTGAATCAACCCCTTCGACTTGCGTATCCGCTGCGGACCAAACAAAAATTTTATCTGTCCTTTATTCTCTTCATAATGGAGTGTTTAAAATGAGTTTGAATTTTGATGACCTGGTAGAAACGTCGTCATCTTTGGCGCGTGTATTGGTGAAAGACGGTAATTTTGGAACGCAGTCATTACAACGAAGTAGTGTAGAATCTACAAAAACTGATGTTGCAAATACCATAAAAGCTGCATTTGAGCTCATTGGTGCTGACATTGAGCAAACTGGAGATTATCCAGGTTGGGAGCCGAATCCAGACTCCCCAATATTGAACGTTATGGCCCAAATGTATCGCGAGAAGTTTAACGAGGAACCACAAATCAAAGCATGTCACGCTGGTTTGGAGTGCGGAATTTTAGGAAAACACTTGCCGGATGTAGATATGATTTCATTTGGACCTAATATTCGTCATGCCCATTCACCTGATGAATGTGTGCAAATAAGCTCTGTCCAGAAGTTTTGGGAGTTTCTACTGGACGTACTCAAGGAAACACCAAAAAAATAAATGCTAACGGAAGAACAGACTGAGTTATTAGCGTTAGCTAATATGAAAATGCCCTTTGGAAAATACAAAGGGTATTTTTTGGTGGATATTCCTGAACCGTATTTTGTTTGGTACAATTCTAAAGGGTTTCCCTCCAATAAATTAGGGAATCAACTTCAATTGATGTATGAGATTAAAGTGAACGGATTGGAACATTTAATTCGTCCTCTTGTGAAACGTTAAGCTATGCTAACTCCATTAAATTTACCCCAAGCAAAGTTAAAACTCTCTCAAAAGGGTCAAAGGCTTATGGTTTGGGATGAATTCCGCATGAAACAGGTTGTGTTGACACCAGAAGAATGGGTTAGACAGCATTTCTTACATTTCCTGACTTCTGAAAAAGGAGTGCCGAAGAGTTTAATTGCTGTTGAGCAAGGGGTTCAAGTGAATTCTCTCGTGCGTCGCTGCGATGCTGTAGTCTATAACAATGAAGGGGCACCGATAGCAATTGTAGAATGTAAAGCTCCTGAGATTGCATTGACAGAAAAAACCTTACACCAAATTGCACAGTACAATTTTAAATTACGTGTAAATTTTTTGATATTAACGAATGGTCTTCAGACCATTACGGCAGTTATTAACTCCAAGAGCAAGACTATTGATTATCTTCAGAATGTCCCGCTGTTTTCAGAAATGCAGGAATGATAAAACTGTTGAAAGCAACTTTTATGCTTTTAGTTCGTTGTAGATTAAATTAAAAGAATGAAGACTTTTATATTCTTTGTCATTTCTCTGTTATTTTTCCTTAGAATGGGTCTTTCGCAAGAATCAAGATTTAAATTAGGTATTTCGGTTTCTCCCATGTATTCTTGGGGTTTGATAACAAATGACGGAAATACTCCACAATGGTTGGAAGATAAATACAATGAAAGTGAAATCGGTAAGGTATCGTTGAGCAGTTCATTTACAGTCGAATATAGGTTTAATGAAAAAATTCAATTGGGTGCTGGTTTGGGATATCAAAATAATGGCCAACGTACAAAGAAAAGCGTTCTTTTCTTTATTGATAATCCAAATAATCCTTCTGGAAACCCTAATCCACCCATAGAGTCAAGAATGGTATATAACCATCATAATTTGGAAATCCCTATTTTTATGAGTTATTCCATTCTACCTCGATTTTATTTAGTAGGAGGGATAAGTCCAGTAATAAATATTTTGAATACATCTACCAGTGTATTGTATTATCTTGAAGGAGAAGGTGATACGGAAAGAACTGTAATTGAAGACAATTCAACAGATTTCCGTAGGGTAAATTTATTTGCGAACTTGGCAATTGGTTTTAATCTCTATGAAGCTAAAAGAATTCGGTCCTTTGTTCAAGCTCATTGCTACTATGGAGTTTTCGGAGTATCTAGTAATGCATCTTTGAATCGCACCCCTTATGCTACTGGCGTAACGTTCGGTGTAAAATTCTAAATATATAGTTCTTTATGAAAAATACGCTCATTTGTTATCTTCTGTTTGTTCTTTCCGCCGTAACTATGGCGCAAAATGAAGACTATCAGATCCGAGTTTATCAAAACAATCAAGAAATTATGCACAATAAAGGAGTCATTAGGTTAAGTAAGGCACCTTTCCAATTGGTATATGTTTTTTCTGTTCCTTCAAATTGGGTAATTATAGCAGGGAGTCAAAGCAAAATGAAAAACGCTTCAAATACTCAGAGTTCCTTGCTGGGAATGTTATTGAATGCAGAATCAGGTGGGGCGGATAGTTATTTCAATACAGCAAGAAGTATAAGAGCATGGAACGGCGAAATTGAAACAGCGATTTATTACGAAGATGATACCCATCATACATTTGATAGCCTTTATAAAGCAGGAAAGACTATTTATGGAGTGCGAACGGTAGAGTTTTTGTCCACGCAAGATGATGAGTTGATAGTGGAAGAGTGGCCTGATGATGAATTGATTGTAGCCAGCGCTTCCGTTTCTTATTCATCTGGTAAGAAAAGTGTAAGTCAGCCAATAGCTTTGAAACTCCAATTGATAGATGTTCCGAATACATCGATTATTGATGTGAAGGGCAAGTCATTTATTGAAGAGGGAGAAGCGCACTTTCAAGAAGGCTGCGAGGGATGTGGGAATTTAGGTTCTTTTGATTTTCTACGAAATGGCAAAGAGGTAGAGTTTTTATTTTCAGGATCTGATATTTTCGAATTTGGTAATTATACACAAGAAGGTAATCAAGTAATTATTGCTCGAGGAGTGAAGACTTTCACGGTAAGACCTGACGGGAATCAATTAACAGACAACGAATACGGAACGAAATATAATTTAGTGCAACGAAAAGAGGAGAAGTAACTCTCAATATTTAACGCAAAAAAAAAGCCGATATCGGCTTTTTTTTTGGTTAATACAATTCTTAATTGCTGAACATATCCTTTACTCGTTGGAAAAATCCTTTTTCCTTTCCGTCTGGCGAAGGGGTAAAATTCTCACTCAATCGAAATTTTTCCAAAATCGTCGTTTCCTCTTTCGAGAGTGTTTTTGGTGTCCATACGTTAATGTGCACGAATAAATCACCTGTTCCATAATTGTGAACACTTGGCAATCCTTTTCCTTTGAGGCGCAGCATTTTTCCACTTTGTGTTCCAGGTTCTATTTTTATTTTGGCTTTTCCTCCTAATGTGGGGACCTCAATCGACGCACCCAATGCAGCATCTGCAAAATTTACAAATGCTTCGAAGTGTAAGTTTTGACCGTCACGTCTTAAGTGTTCGTGCTCGACTTCTTCAATAACTACCAGTAAGTCTCCTGGTATACCGTTAAATGGACCAGCGTTTCCTTTTCCGTTGACACTCAACTGCATGCCTTCTTCAACACCGGCAGGGATTTCAATTTCAATGACCTCTTCCTGGCGTTTAAGTCCATGAGTATCCGCATCTGAAGGGCGTTTGTCAATTACTTTCCCTGTTCCTTGACAAGTTCCACAAGTCGAAGCTGTTTGCATGGCTCCCAAAAATGTCTGTGTTACACGCGTTACGCGGCCAGAACCATTACAAGCACTGCAGCTTTTAAATGTAACACCCTCGGCATTAACAAGTTTGTTGACTTTAATTTTCTTTTTAACCCCTTCGGCGATCTCTTCCAGCGTTAATTTAATTTTAACACGAAGGTTCGTTCCACGAGTTGTGCGCGAACCGCCGCCGCCTCCACGACGTTGACCTCCACCGAATGCACCTCCAAAAATATCTCCGAATTGAGAGAAGATGTCATCCATGTTCATACCTCCACCGAAACCTCCAGCGCCACCGCTCATTCCTGCATGACCAAACTGGTCGTAACGCTGCTTTTTCTCTGCATTACTCAGTACATCGTAGGCCTCAGCTGCTTCCTTGAATTTGGCTTCTGCGCTAGCATCGTCCGGGTTCTTGTCAGGATGATATTTAAGCGCTAATTTCCGATACGCCTTTTTAATCTCTGACTCGCTCGCTGATTTCGAAACACCTAATACTTCGTAATAATCTCTTTTATCGCTCATATCTTATTATTGTCCGACTACCACTTTCGCGTAACGGATCACTTTTTCATGTAAGTAATATCCTTTTTCAACTACGTCAATCACTTTTCCTTTCTCTTCTTCTTTTTCAACAGGGACATTCGTAATGGCTTCATGCAAGTCCAAATCAAAAGGTGTTCCTTTGCTGTCCATTGGCTTGAGGCCTTTCGATATAAGAATACCGTTGAATTTGTTGTAAATTAAATGAAAACCTTCTTTAAGTCCATTGACATCTTCGGTGCTTTCATTAGATTGAATAGCACGTTCAAAGTCGTCTAATACAGTAAGTAAATCCTTCAATACCCCTGCATTTGCATTTGAAATTAAATCAGCTTTCTCTTTAATGGTTCGCTTTCTGAAATTATCAAAGTCAGAATAAAGCCTTAAGTACTTGTCATTCAACTCATTGAATTTATCTTCCAATGTTGGCTCTTGCACAACTTCTGTTGTTTCCTCTTTCCCTGAATCGTTTTGATCAACGGTGTTTTTTTCTTGAGTGATGTCTTTTCCTTCTTCCTGATCCTCTTTCTTCGCCATAATTCAAAGTTTTTCTTTTCTTGTCAAATTTTTTGCCAGATAGTATTCCGGGACATTCTGTCAGCAAACGAGAAGGGGCATTGAATTTCTGTCAGAATTTTTATGACACATGGTAACCAATCTATAGCTTAAAGTATCAAACCTCGAATACTTTATGATAGTTAGAATTTTAGTCTTTTTTCCACAATAATTTTTTATTTTTCAATTAATTAGGTTTATCAAATATATGGTAGTACATTTGGCCTTTATTATTAATTATTTTTATTATGCCACAAGGAACAGTTAAGTTTTTCAACAATGACAAAGGTTTTGGATTCATTGTACAAGAGGAAAACGGAAGCGATGTATTTGTACACGCAAATGGATTAATCGACGAAATTCGTGAAAACGATAAAGTTGAATTCGAAGTAGAACAAGGAAGAAAAGGATTAAATGCCGTTAACGTGAAAGTTATTGGTTAATAGTTGATTTTGAAGTTCGAAAAGCCATTCGCCTAGCGAATGGCTTTTTTTTATTGAAAATTATGCGAGTGTATAAATTTGTTCTTAGATTCGCATTATGGTAAGGAATACAAATAACAAGATGAACTGGTGGCGCTCAATATTGATTGTTGAATAGGGCGCATAAAGATATAATGGTATAAATCCCATTCGCTATGTGCGAATGGGATTTTTTTTTGAAACAAGACATAGGTTAATAGTGTTAATAGAATATGGATTTAATAAAGGAAATAAAAAAGTCAAGGCCTTTTGTAATCGCTGGTCCTTGCAGTGCGGAAACTGAGGAACAAGTCCACACTGTGCTAGATGAAATCGCTCGTGATGGAAAAACAGCGCTGCTGAGAGCAGGAATATGGAAACCAAGAACCCGACCTAATTCTTTTGAAGGTCTCGGAGAATTGGCTTTGCCGTGGTTGTTGGAAGCAGGAAAGAAAAATAATTTACCTGTTACGACAGAAGTGGCCAATGCAAAGCATGTTGAGATTGCACTTAAATACGGAGTTGATGTATTGTGGATAGGAGCAAGAACTACAGTAAATCCTTTTGCAATTCAAGAGATTGCAGATGCATTGAAAGGAGCAAAGGTACCAGTCATTGTCAAAAACCCTGTGAACCCGGATCTTATGTTGTGGGTGGGTGCGTTTGAACGTCTTCAGCAGGCTGGAATTACGCAATTAGCCGCACTTCATAGAGGGTTTTCCATTTATAAACATGCGAAATATCGAAACATTCCTAATTGGGAGATTCCAATCGCTTTACGAGAAGAAATGCCAGAAATTCCTTTGCTGTGTGATCCTAGTCATATTTCAGGAAAAAGAGAAGGGCTTCTTGAAGTTGCCCAAAAAGCAATGGATTTAAATTATGATGGCTTGATGATTGAAACGCATCCAAATCCAGATGCTGCCTGGTCCGATCCAGCGCAACAAGTAACAGCAAATGGGCTAAATGAGTTACTCTCAAAAATCATTCTACGAAAAGAAGAACTTTCTGAAGAGGAATTAAGTTATATTGTTGTCATGCGCGAGAAAATAGCGGGGTTAGACGATCGAATTTTTAGTTTGCTCTCAGAGCGAATGAAAATGGCAGAGGAAGTTGGTTTGTACAAGCGAGAGAACGACATCACCATTCTACAACAGGAACATTGGAGAAACGTAATTGCAAACAGGTTAGAACAAGCGGAAAATTTGCACCTTACAAATCAATTTGTACGATCTATAATGGATGCCATTCATCAAGAATCAATTAGGCACCAAACGAAGGTTATGAATCCCTCCTTAAAACGCTGATTTTTGATTGATCTAGAAGTACCAAACTCTAATTTTAAGGTGATTATCTTCTCACTAAATGCCAGATAAGATAGGTCATTGCAAGAGATGCTAAAGATGCACCGTAGAGAAAAACGTAGATAACGCTTTCATACGTACTATCGTATATGAATAACGTGCTTGCAGAACCAAATAGAATTCCTAATTCCAACGATATAAATAGAGTTCCTGATCCAATTCCCCTGCGATGGACGGGAGATAAATCGGCCATCCATGCAAATAATGTAGGACTATTTATTCCTGTGGCAACTCCAAAAACAATAGATGCCGCTGTATATGAAAATACATCAGTAGCATAAGCCACCATCAACATGGAAATGATAAGGAAAACCATACCTATGATAAGGGTTTTTCGACGGCCTATTTTATCAGAAAGCTTTCCTATTGTCAAGCGAACTGAGATTGTTGAAATCACGTAAAACATAAAAAACCATCCTTTATTTTCGATTCCCAGATAACTCGAAAGATCAGGAGAAAGCACAAATAGAATTCCAGAGCAGGCCGCCGATAGAAACATTACCATAGCAACCGGGAGCACATTGACTTCGAAGAATTCATCCTTTCTTAATCGGAAAATTGACCAATTAAAAGATTGTCTTTCGACTAAGGTTTCTTTAATCGATTTGACCATTAAGATGGATATCATCGCTAATATTCCCGCGGCAAAGAATAATCCGTCCAACGTTATTAATTGAGTGATAGGGGTTCCTAAAAATTGACCTACACCAATACCTAATGATATCCCCGTCCCAAATACTCCCATTCCCTGTCCGCGCTTGTCTGTAGGGAGTATGTCCGTGATTAAGGCTGTTGCCCCCGTTGGAAGAAAACCAGTGGAAAATCCATGCATAAAACGAAGGAATAAAAAGAAGGCAATACTACCTGATAATGGATATAAAAAGGTTACAACAATACAAATAATTGTACCAATGTACATGGTACTCTTTCTGCCAACTGTATCCGCCATTTTTCCGGAGAAGGGACGAGAAATGGCAGCGGAGATGGTAAACAATGAAATGATTAATCCCTTATATTCTTTTCCTCCTAAATACGTGATGAAGTCGTTTAACTCTGGGAGGATTAAATTAAAACTCGTCATGAAAAGAAACATGGCGAAGGTAAGTGCCCAGAAATTTCGACTGTAAGAGCGCATATTATTTTTTGCAAAAGTACGTTAATTCTAGAGTTCCGAACATCTAAACACATTGTTTGTTTCGTATGTAGATAAAAAGAAATTATGAAATATAATGTATCTGCCTTAGTTTTACTGGTTATTCTGGCGTGTACGTCAAAACCGGAGCCTCAAAATTCAACAGTAAAGTCTACATCGTATCAAAGTATCGCAGAGGATACCTTGAAAAAAGTTTTGAAATCTGAAGAGGAATGGAAAAGAATCTTGACTCCACAACAATTTGAGGTGACGCGTAAACAAGGAACCGAAGTTGCTTTTACTGGAGAGTACTGGGATAGTAAAAAGAAAGGAACTTACCACTGCGTATGCTGTGACCTTCCACTGTTTAGTTCAGAGACGAAATACAAGTCTGGAACAGGTTGGCCAAGTTTTTACGCACCAATTAACGATCAGAATGTCGGAGAAGTGGCCGACAATAGTTATGGGTGGAATAGAGTGGAGGTCGTATGTAACCGTTGTGATGCGCACCTCGGTCATGTGTTTGAAGATGGTCCAAAGCCTACAGGATTGCGTTATTGCTTGAATTCCGCCGCGTTGAAGCTGAAGTGATTATTCCTC
>Ga0181574_10002925_pt1 | contig 15312 bp, 9 predicted proteins | sample 101ome_24_FD_145600 | JGI IMG/M metagenome (GOLD analysis project Ga0181574, IMG submission 145600) | Coastal salt marsh microbial communities from the Groves Creek Marsh, Skidaway Island, Georgia - 101410AT metaG (spades assembly) | ecosystem: Environmental > Aquatic > Marine > Intertidal zone... | reverse complement strand
TTTAGAGTAACAAATGGTTCTGTATATTAGTGTTAATGAATAATAACAATGACTCAAACAAGCGACATTTTTGACGTGGATATGACGGCTTTGAGTCTGCAAGAGTCAACCCACACTCACGAAAAAAGTATGCAGGCCCAGCAAAGGGAGATGATGCGTGAATTGCGTCTTAGCATGATGTCCAAGATTCTTGTAGTGAGCAAACGTTGCAATATTGACATACTGGAAAAAAAGACAATATCAGTGATAATATTTCTGAGTATGAAGGTGCACGATAAACTCAAATATCTGCAGCTATACCTCGAACACGTCTTACCGTCTTCGACGTCGAGTACCCTTGAGTATTTTAATTTTGATATCGTCGAACAGTGGGGACAGTTACAAAAGAATAGCTTCAACACGGTTACGGACTGGATCGCTCTCTTTGAAATGATAGAATTTGACCCATGCACCGAAGAGAAGCTGCGGGAAAACTTTCTTGTACAGCACTTTTTGAAAAGTATGCACGTCGCAAATCTCGTGGAGATCATACCACCGACCGTGCAAATGTGCGCTAAAGCAGTATTACATCTATATGTGGATGAGCTGCCCGCCGCCAAACTCCTCGAGCGATATTTGTCGAAATGTGTAAACAAATTCGTGCGCGACCTTGAAATCCGAAGTCTGCGAGCCATGACTCACTTTTTGGATCGAACTATATCGTCCGACGAAGAAAGCAGCTACCTCATGGATATCATTGACCACGTCTACGCCAATGACGTGCTACTTGCAGAGCTTCGGAAGTTCATCGCTACAAAACGAGACACCGAGGTTTTGAGAGAGGAGACGACAAATCACTTGAATCGGCGTATGCAGCTAAGGTACTTTCAACCCTCACATTGTCCCGAGTACCAAAACATTTCAAATACATTTCAGACCTGGGCTACAGCACAGAAGTTCTCAGTGGTCAGTAGTCAGCATATGCAGTTACTATTGTATTTTTGCAAGGCACAGGTCGACGACGTGCCGACTGAAATTATCAGTCCATATTTCTCAACCGTGGTCTTACAACGCTTCGAGAGTAGCAACAGAGTGACACATATAGATATTCATGCAATGCAGACACTGCTTCGGAGTGTCAGAACCTACAAGAATAACGTGCGGCATCTCATCGACTTTCGCCTGCGATGTTTGAATGGCCTCGCACACAAACTCCGCGAGTCTCTTAGTCCCACTGAAATATTTCAGCTATACATATGTGTGTACCAACACGACTCCATCAGAGCAGCACTGTGGAAAAGTATCGTGCCGGTTATTAACCATACTATTATTGTTGCCATCGATAAGTTTCGCAAAGAATTCCAGTATGAGATCAAAGAGGTTATTGAGAACCTGACTTCGTCACAGACAGCACAGCCCGTGGATGATCAAGAGTGCGTAGAAGATGCTACTATATAAAAGTCTACACAGTAATTAGTAACGTGTCTGCGGGGTGCATTTATCTGCATCGCATTTTTATGCGCGTCGGTCAGTTCGCAGGACACCAAATATCTTGTCGAGATAACCACAACATCAAGTCAGGACATGTACACAACAGCAGAAATTTTGGACGGTGCGATACAAGACAGAACCGCTGATCAGTTTCTTGGTGTCATCGACGGTACTATGACTCGTGTCATGGATGTATCAGATACTAACATCCTGTACAGCCAGATCACACATCCTCCGACCATGACAATGATCGAAGAAGTATCATTTGATGAAGAGAGTTCGTATTGGACGTTCAAGTACGAATCGATGAAAAGTGATCCAGACGGTGATAGTATAAATAATTTCTATCGGATATTATATTTTTCAAAGGTAGGCACAGATTATGCAAAGGGAGACGCGGATAATGAGTGTCTGTGTGATCGTCAAAGTGTTGACTGTACGATTGATGCCTGCCTACAAAACATAAAAGACAACTATATTGTTAATTCAGACCTGCCATCACTTTCACAGCAGCTCACAGGAGATTTTGTTACCTTTTCGGATACCTCCAGCACCAACCAACCTGAAATATTAGTCGAAGATTTTCCAGGGACTGCCGTACAGAACATCACAATCAAGTTACATACCAGCTATATCAAAAATACATTGGGTATTCAAAAGACCGTCACACTGACAGGAACTTCAGAGGACCTATACACGGCGACGCGCTTCGGGATTGGGATGCTTTTCATAAGTAAATCCCTCTCTGAAGGTGTACCAGCAGCAGCAAACAGTATTATCATGTTCGACCAATTTGACATCGTTGAGGACTCTTTCGCACACGCTGCACTGAGTATCTCCAACTCTTATTCTCTGGCACGGCATGTGCAATTTTACATCTCTAGAGTAGATAAAACTAATGTGGGTCTTGCTCACATCGAATACTATTTGGACCCTAGTTATAATTTCTTGGATTTCCGAGCTTCTGTGAATGAAAATCTTATCGGCGACGATATCTGCGAATCAACAAAAGTCGAGATGAGGCAATTAGACTGTTATGTGAAAGAAACTGCAGATAGTTTGTGTGTTGCAGATTTCAAAAACAATATTATCAGTGTAACTATACCAATTCCAAGCACAACAATCGAACTATCAGCACCCATTCAAATACAAACCACAATTAAATCCGAAAAAACCGGGTCCACTGAGGAGCTACCCATACTCTCTCTTTTGAATTTTATGTCCAATGGGCATGTTAACACTGTATGCAAAGATGCGTTCCAAGAAATATTTTCGCCGATTGACTATGTCGAATTGAAGATTTTCAAACAAGGCTTGGATGAGGTGCTAGAGGAAGTCGAAAGCGCATCAGATTACAATGCAGGTTCCTCGATGAGTACTGTGCAGTCTTTGGTGACACTAGTGCTTCAGCCTCAAGATAACACTGCCGCCAAGACACACTTTGACACTTCTAGTGATACAATTCAGCTCGATGAAATATACATGGTACATAAACTGCAGGAAGGCATTTTTCCAGAACAAGAAGTCCGTGGAGTCATGGATGCGAACTTACGCATGCGGTTACAGATTCCAGATAATTTCTACTCACAATGTCCTCTTGAAATTACTGCCTTTGTACAGACTACCGAACAAAAATGTGTCACGACCAAGGATTACGACAACACGCCCCTCCAACGACCAATTACAAAGGGTACCTACGTATATGAAATTCAATACTCGACTAATATTTTACTGGAAGATGTGTCTTCAAACTCTCCAATCATAGTCAGCCCACATTTCAATTTTACAGTGCGAGTACCAGAGAACCACTCGATTGAATTATGGGAAGATGGTGCACGACTCGAAGGAGATCACACCCAAAATACGTCTTATGTTACTTTCACACCCAAGACGGACCCCACTCAAACTATAAAAATTAAATCAACTGAAGACGATACGTTCGCAGAGGTTGAACGTAATATTGAAGTATCTGAATCAATTCCAAAATATACAAACGACCTGGCGTTTCTACACAAGGTATTTGGCACGACCAACGAAGACGAAATTCATACATTCTTGGAAGCCGTTTATGGACTTCCCATCAATTCTCCGCACAAAGCTAAGCGTTATTGGGCATGGCCTGTATATGCGTGGCCTCAAAATCCAATTGGCTTGGTAGATAAAACACGCATCTACATGTCGTGGTCTGTTGCATCGCCGAGTGTGGGAAGAAGGCTTCTACAGACAACGCATCCCAAGCCCAAGCGCCGACGCGCGAGACCGTTCGAACATCGTCTTCGGGAGGCTTTGACAAATCTCAAAGTTCTACCCAAGCTTCCGAGAATCAAGAAAACATATAGTAAACAATAATAATACAAACACAGTGTATAAGAGAGTCGCAATACAAATTCAATAGGCAACTCATATCAAAAATGTCTTTCTCACGCAATCTTCTGTCCCCCCCCAGAAGCTACATATCCCCAATTTCTGACAAGACAAGTCACTACGTCCAATTTCAAGCAAGTCGCCATTGCATATTTTGTACATCGCAATGGCCACATACAGCTGCTGCGAACGACGGCGGAAATTACAGAGGCAGAACGTCGGCCGTGGGTGTTATTCAGTCATGGCAATTCTGACGACATTGGTACGTGTACTGCATACTGCATGTGGATGGCCGAGACATTTGGAGTCAATGTTGTTACGTACGACTATCGTGGCTACGGTCACTCATGCCCGGGAGATGGTACCGAGACTGACCTCTGTGACTTTATCAATGCCGTGCTCGATGACATTGGACGCCATCGCGACCCAGAAAACGCACTAATTCTCGTCGGCAAGTCCCTCGGCTCAGTTCCCACCATGTATCTCGCGGCACATCAACATTCAAAAGTAGACGGAGTAGTGATAATCTCGGGACTTGCCACGGGTGCTCGTGCATTTCTACACACACCTCTGATCCCGAATTGGATTAAAAAAAAGTTCGATGATGTCTTCGGCAACAACATCAAACAGGAAAGGATGGTAGACTGTCAGGTGTTTATCATACACGGCACGGAAGACAGCATAATTCCAGTTCAAAACGCACATCTTTTACTGGCCAACATGAGCACCAACGCATACTGGCCACCACTCTTCATCAAAGCAGGGCACAACGACGTTGAGCTGAATGGCGACCGGCTGTTTGATGCCAAGCTTGATCAATTTTTCCAGCACTGTGCGCAGCTTCACCGCGCAAAGCTCGATTTATACGAGGACAGTTTTTAAAAACTTTACTACTTCGGAGACGAAAACTCAAAAACGACAATAACTATCGATGCCGGCTGGGTCAAGATTCTCAAGGAAAATGTACCGAGTGCATTTTCGCAAAAATGCCCACTTGACCCCAATGTTATGTTCATCGACGGCCAGATCAAATTGATGAAGGCTGAAAGTATAAACACCTGGTCTTGTTTCATCAAACAACAATTCATCAGATGTCTCGACCGAGCATTCAACCAGGGCATACCAGTTGTTGTACTAGGGTTTGATAATTACGTGCACGTACCAACGGCCAAAAATATGACCCAGCGCAAGCGCATGCGTGACGTGGAGGCCATCGAGTTTCAAAGGGGGCAGGAACTTCCGACGATCATCCCCGATAACTGGTCTGCTGCCATCAAAAATCGCGCCTTCAAGACCAAAGTGATTTCTTTTATCATAAGCAATCTTCGCAGCCACTACGAAAACACAAGTTTGACGCTCGTTATTGACTACATGGGTGTTCCCGAGGTAATCGGAACTCCAATACAACTACCCAGTGAACTACAGAATGCGGATCTCAAACGCGGCGAATGCGACATCAAGGCGTTTATGTGGACAAAGCTGGGTCCACTTTTGATCGACAGCACGGACGGCGACTTCATTCCCATCGCACTATTGCAATACGACGAGTGTAACAGTCCCATCGTGTTACACCGCTTCACCACGCGCGTCCGTGATAGCAAACCCAGCGATCCTCGCTACGAATATGTCGATATCCAAAAGCTGCATGCGTTTGTCATCAACGAGATGCGGCGTTCGTCCGAGCCATGCAGAGATTTTGCCAGTCTTGTTGGAATGGTTGGCTGTGATTTCACGATGAGTCTGCCACAAATTGGCCCCAAAACACTCTGGTCCATACGCGCACACATCAAAAAACATATGCTGGAAACGCCGGCAGGCATGCTTCTGCTCATAGTACGGACAATGCTGAAGACCTACCAAAGCCACCTTTCTACCGTCATCAAACGCATCAATGGCATGCTTCTCGACGCTCCCACGCCGGAGTCAGCAGAAAATGCCTATACCCTGATTTATACAACACTGCAAAATAAACCCAACCTTTCGGAACGCATACGCAGCAAGCTATGGACGCCTACGCGCATGAACGCACACGTCAAAAACGTGGCATGGACTCTACAATACTGGAAGTGTCTACACCACTTCACAGACCCCCTCGAGTCAGACTTTGGATACAAGAAAATGAAAAATGTCATTACATACGAGGGCTAAATCAAAGCCTTAGGATTCTTGTTTTGTATAGTATTAAAGAGGACATTGTTTTTATTAATGGGTATGCCAAGCACAGAGCATGACGCGTGCGCCAAAAATTCTCATATCAGATATGTGCGATTTCTACAGGCCCTGTTGGTGTTTGCCGCAGTTGCTGCCGCCGGAACCAACTTTTATTTCTATACCATGCACTCACACGCGCTGCCCACCACTTCAGTGATATACGAAATCAATCCTATCCTACAGAACGACGGCATTTTTTTCAGTGAGGGCGACGAAAACATCTGGAAGACCGAGAACTTCCGGGATAAGTTGTTCCAAGAAAACGCAGCCGGTCTCACGACTAGCATTACAGGATACACTCTCCACGGTCTCACTGACGTGCAGGTCGTAAAGTATGCCCTGGGGTGCTACGGCCGCAGGAATCTCGGTGGAACTGAACAAATTCTGAAGAAGGCTACTGTCGGGGCTCCTGTGTATGATACGTGGAGTTCAGCTGCTGACCCAGTGAAATACTCGATGCTCAATCAGTGGCAGTACGAGACAAACAAGGAGGAGGGCACGATGAACGTGTGCTCTTGTATTGACCGTATGTACAAAGAGGCCCTCTCGGATGCCGCATTGACTGCGATTGCGACTGTACATAAGACGAAACGAGATTCTACTGGTGATGCATCTGTAGCATATGTGGAAGACATGCCGGAAATCAAAGACAAAACCGAGGAATTGTATTGGGCCAATAGTCTTTCGACTACTGTAACTTTGACATCCCCTGCAACTTACCTCAACGCAGATTTCCACGGAGACACCAAGAAGTTCAAGCTCTTCAAGCAGGAGATCACCGATGTGTGCATTTCCTCTGCCATGCCAGTGCAGGCCATCGCGTATGAGGAGACGGTGCCCGCGTCGCTCTTCCTCTTTGCCGGCCACATCCTGCTCGTTGTCTCGGTGCTCCAGGCGTACTACTTCTTTGTTCTCTGCAGGACCTCTTCGGCACCCTCCTCCGTTTCGATCGTGATGGGCCTGAAGATCCTGCTCTGGGCGACGGTGCTCTTTACGGTTTGCTGGGGTGTTTTCAATACCTACAAGACGTTCACCACCGAAGAGCCCACTGTCCTTACCTATCGCTCTGCCATGTGGAATCACTGGCGTGGATCTCCTGTATCCCTGCTATCTATCGGTGGTCTTTTTGTCTTTTTCTTCATCACGATTATCCTCGAATGGTTGCTGCGTGGCGCGCAAAACTCGTGCCACAACGAGTCGGGCCAGGATCAGCTCGCATCCGCCATGAAGTCGTACATCTGGCGGGGGAGCATCGCAGAGGAAATCATACAGCATGTCGCAGTGGACCTGCAGCTCATCCTCGGCTTCTCGCTGTGTGCCGTCGGTGTTCTCGCACAGAGTGACGTGTGCTCTACACACAGCCTCGTTGGTGGTGCCCTGATGATTTTTGTGCTGGGGCTTCTGCAGCACACGTCCAACGTCATCAAGGCAATCTACAATCGCGTGTGCTCTCGCATGGACAAGCAACTTGTCATCGACCTGAGCACCTCTCCGCCGAACAAGGAGCCAAACCCCATCGCAGTCGACACACTGGAAACGCACGTGCGTCCCGTGCTACAGTACTTCGGCTGGACCCGCATGTGGCTCTTCCTCATCGTTGTCGCTGGAACCATCGCTTTCCTCACCGTTGCGCGCGTCAGCAACTATCCCCTTTCACTACACAACATGCTTGACGGCCAGTTTCTCTATTTTGCTTTTGCCTTCCTTATTTCCTCCGTCGGCTTCGACATTTTCTACGAGATCATGCCCTTCATGTTCGAGCACATGCACACCGAGAGCCTCCGATGCTACGTTGTTCTTTTGTATGTAATTTATTTCAATCTTAACCAGCTTGTCTATATTTCACGCATTCCTATGAAGTAAATAAACTACCAAAACATAGGAGTAAATATAGACAAAAACTCCACTTTCTCGTCCCCCATCATGAAACTAGTGTTCCATGACAGCACGTCCATATTCCTGCTCATACAATGGTCCTTCTTATCCACCAGGACTGCACAGCCCAGGCTCCTCATCAACTCGCGGTGATCTCTTATCGTACTCTGCCTGCGATCGGAATACGTACAGTCCTTCTCTACATACAGCATAGTGCATGGTACCATTCCGAATCCATCCAGGTAGCGCTTCCCGTAAATGGAGCCCGGTGGACACCTCCATTCACCACCACCTCTCTTCACCAAGCTTTCCACAAAAAAGCATTTATAGCCGCACCGAACACTCTGCGGTGTGTTTATGATAAGGCATCTGAATCTCACAGACCCGATCGAATCTCCCAAGTAATACACAGAAACCCCACTCTCCACACACCCCCCCTCTGATTGCGCATATAATGCCCCGCTTTTTATAAAGCTACTTCCATCTTCTTCCTGTGACCTCTTCAAAAAGCTCATGTTCTGTGTGCTCAAAAGGTCCGTTTCATCACACACGTCATCTGTACGCCTTTCTGCATCAAAGTCTTTCTCACAAATGCCCTTTATAAACAACAGAAACTCGCTTGTCTCTGGACTATCCAGATCAACCTCTTTCTCGTATGCTTTTTTCACACTCCCCATCGCTTGCTTGATATCCTTACAAATTGGAACACGCACCACAAGACGATGCGTTACCGCACCCAATTCGTTTGAACCCTCTCCCCTCTCAAGCAAGATACGCAAAAGCCTACCCCTCATTAGCTTCAAACTATTTTGCTTTAATACCGCCACTCTGCTTGCACTTGAAGCACCACCACCACTGATCCCTCACTTCCTTACTCGCCTTCGGGTTCATTTCCCTCGCCTCGAAAGACTCGCAGTGCGCACCACACTTCGTGCACTTCCACTTCGTAGTCTTGGAGTGCTTCCTCGACAAATATGCGTCCTTCGTCACATCCACCCACACACCCGCCGGGTTAACGCTACCATCTTCCATCCAAGGCGGCTGTTTGTAAGGAAATTGCGAGTCGTCTCCAGGTGCGAGGTGCAGGTTTCCGTCGGCGCACTCCACTCCGAGTTCCTTGCGATTGTTGATGACATAGTTCAAACGCCTCGAAATCTCCTCATTTCCACGATAAACTTCCTCCGCAGTCAACCTCAAAGTGCCATGGCATCCACATAGTTTGTGCGGCCCCGTCTCGTTCTTGCATGGGTTTGGGTTTTCGTATTCGTTTGTGAGGGTATTGAAGTACGCCGGATTGGCATATGGTGGGTTGGACATGAAAGAAACAGAGTATAACTTGCTTCAGAATCTCTCTTTATTTAAAGATAAACATAAGATTTTAGCAAATATACTAAAATCCTAAAAAATCTCAAATTCTATTTTCTTATACTGATCCGTTGAAATAAACGAAAGTGACTTCTCTTTTGTTTTCTTCTTGCCTTGCTTGATGAGCACCATCCTTTTCTTGAAGCACTCCGAAGACATGACCAGCTCCCATATCTTCGGACACTTGCACATGTAGCTCCCCATACCTTGAAGTGACCACATACTACCACTTCCAATTTTATGAAATGGACAGCGTGCATAGTGCTCCAGGGCTTTCCCCGAATCACCCTTTCTGGCGAGTGCACGACTTTTCGAATCAAGACTCTGTATGTTACTCATGAAATCCTCTCCAAACACAAAAACCTGTATAATCATGGAGTTCCTCTCTTCACTGTAAATTTCCCTTACCCGAATATTCTGGCACTGGTGGTTGTAGTTCAGCATCAAAATACCATCCAGTGCACCCCGCAAATAGCTGACATTCTCAAAATCGAGCAGATCACTCGTCACAGTTTCGTACAGCACCATTTCACTGCGCTTGCTCTGCCTCGCATCCTTCAACCAAAACCTCTTGCCATTCTCAAAAAAGTGCCGCATGAAGAAAAGCTGCTGCTTCACATGCAATAGCCGGGCTCTTTCAGAAATGTGTGTCCATAGAGAGTAACAAGGTAGCGGGTCTATTCGCCAATCAAGCCGCACTTCCCGCAGTCTGTGTCCTTTCAGTGCTACCATTTGAACGTCCTCCAGAACAATTTTCAGAATATCCAGCGAAAATTCCCGCAGCCAGGGACTACACGTCTCCCCAAGTCTGGCATGCTGAGAGCCTAAGAACGCGATCGCGCAAGTAGCCGACAGCCACGCTATCTCATCCTGTGACATCTTTGAAAACTATGTCACACAGTACAAATATGATGCTACTGAGATATTGACTATCCCGGGGGCATGGAAGTATTGTTGTTTTTTGAGTTTATTTTGCACACTGTACGTAATTGGTAAATAAAGGAAAACCGCAGATTTTAGCAAAATAGGCACCAGCTAGCTATGCATATCGCAGTTTTGGCACGCAGTCAAATCACCCTTGCGGGTGATGGTAAAGCTTGGCACTAGCAGGACACGGGGCAACGTTCTTAGGGTCATTTCACTCATAATCCTAATCACTGCCATCAGAATCTTCATCGCCTTCGTCTTCGGACTCCTCTTCGAACTCCTCTTCGGACTCCTCTTCGGCTTCGGATTTCTCTTCGGCTTCGGACTTCTCTTCGGCTTCGGACTCCTCTTCAGCGTCGTCTCCATCTGACGCAAAGTATTCCTCGAGTGCATTGCAGATGCGATTGACCTCTTCATTCAACTTGTATGAGGCCTGGTCTCCTTGCATCTCTGTCTTGTCATCACCATCTACCTGCATCTCGTCCTCGGGGTCCTTCTCGGCTTGTTTGCAGGCCTTCTGGAGAGCCGAAAAATCTGCATCGACGCTCGTCTTGCACTGCTCGACTTGACGTTTGAGCGCATTCACTTGCTCGCGCTGTTTGCAGGTGTGTAACGCCTTCTGTGCTGCGAGATGGGCCTTCGTTGCCTCGTAAAGTTTCTGAGCAGCATTGAGAACACCCTTAGACGAATGCGCGTATTCACGAGCCAGGCCAAGCTCCACGGGAAGTTGATCGCATGGACGAAACTCCGGATCATCCGCGTAACCCTCGTTCAGAGCACCCTCGGTGATGACAGCATCTCGCTTGCTTGGGTCGATCTTCCATGGCTCACCAGTTTTCCACTCACCACTGGCTTCCTGGGCTGAGATCGTATCGGAGAGCACAACACCCTTTGCAGCAATATACAGCAAGGCCTTGTACACATGGTCCAAGAACTCAGTATTGATGGCTCCAGTGCTCGTTCCCATCGAATCTAATCCGGGCATCTTGGAAATCTGCCCTTCTACCTCCGCTAACGCCTCGGGCTTGATTGTCCCGAGAGTCAGGTCGAGGCACGAGCTTCTCTCGTGACGCACCGAACTCGTGGAGTTCTTGTCGAAAATCCAGTGCGCTTCCTTTACATTTGTTGTCACTGAGTAGTCGTGAATGAAAGAAAGGGCGTCGATAACGTCTTTGCAGTACCCCGATTCAACGAGTGCCTTTGCCATCAGAATTCCAGTCTCCGTGCAGTCGGCCACGATTTCCTTCAAGTCGTGCTGATTCTCGGGCTCTTTGTAGTAGTCGTCGAGTTTCTGCTGGAAAACTTCAGCAAGTTCCTCGTGTTTGCCCAATGGCTTCGTGAACTCGAGACTGGGTTCATCTTCCCCCGACATGATCTCCTGTACGGCCCCGAACTTGTTCTGTGCCATTGTCTTCATGAGCCACTCGGAGTCAGTCTTGTTGATGACATTCTTGACGTTTTGGCCATCGAGGATATCCAGAAGCTGTTCCTTCATGGCCACTTCATCCTCGTCTGACTCAAGAATGGTAATCATGTCCTTGAGCGCGTCAGTGAACTGTTTTCCACCCAACCAGAAGTTGTGGTAAGCCTGGGACCAATCATCTGCGTCATCACTGACGATATTCTTGGCTGTCCTAACTCCCTCGTGAGAGAGACCCATCAGACACTTGCATACATCTAGCACGAATTGGAATGGCTCTTGGGTCAGCCTGTACTGCTGCTCGCCATCAGAAATGACGATTTGCTCGAGACCAATCTTTACTTCGAAGAGCTCTTCCATTTCTTCGACTTCAGCCTTCAACATGGTAAGCAAATCACCATGCACCAACCGCCTACCAAATCCGTCGGGATCAGACAGCATTTCGGCATCTGGGAACTCACTATCGAAGTCATCCTTTACCGTTTCCGAGAGCGCGAATCGCTTGCCGGCGAGATCTGTCAACTTCAATGTCTGTTTGCCCTCTTCGGAGATCCCGACGACCACGTTGTACGCCTCGTTGTCATGTACAAGCCTCAGGACCACAGTATCCTTGACTTGCTCAATTTCCTTCTGGTCTGTCTCGGACAATATTACGAGACCCTCGTCGGTGGTCGTCGGCTCCTCTTCCAGCGACACAACACCACACGGAGGAAATGTGACGACGTCAATCAAACCCTCAATAAGCTCCACGGTGTTGCTGAACTCCATCGACTTCGGACCCGAGCACGCGCCGACCACGCTTAGATACTCCGCATTCACCCACTTGGAGTAATTTTCTGCGTCTGGTTGGAAGAGCTGTGCATGGACAACAGGGTCGTCCATAAAACAGAATTTGGACCAATCCTGCATTATGCTTTTGTCCCAGTGCACGACCTCTCCCTGGTATATCATCTCAAGCAATAGTTTCTGCAGAGACCAAGATGCCCAGCGATGGCTGCCTTCGTTCTGTGCGCTTGCGAGGACGTTAGCCGGGACTGTGTAACAGAACAAGGAACGATCAGTTGCCACACACACGACCATGATGAGATATGTGATAATTCCATTTTCCTGCTTGAAATATACATCCCCGGGTTCAAAGTCGCTGAATCCAAGTTTGTCGAAAAGCATTCCCCGGAGACGCTCGTCCCCGGAAAATTGCTGCTCGATGAGGCCGGCGAACGCAGTGCGTACGTCCGACCCTGCATTGGACAGCTCACATTCGAGGTCTACCACAAGAGACTGGCCTTCCAGAAGCCTTATCTTCGACTCATCATCCTGTGTCGCGTTGTACATGTCTACAAGTGTCTGCACCGCTTTCTCGAGTCCGGAATCCTCGGGTGTAGAATCGCAGGGGCCCTCGTCGTCAGACTCACTCATGCCATCATTCTCCGCAAGCTGCAGGAGTGAGGTCTTGATCTCCGAGCGCTTCTTTTCCGTGAGCGTCTCTTTATACGTGTCCCACGCGGAAGGGAGCTTCTGTTTTTTCCTCGCACCTCCAGTAGTGGGGGGGTCGGCGATGAGGTCGAATTTGATGCCCATAGCACCCTTGATCGAGCTGATATCCTTCTCAGAGAGGCCCATCCCCGCGATAGTCGCGTGGAGATACGTGTAGAGTTCGTTGTGTTTGTTCTCATACAAGATACCCACGATTTCCGCGCAGGCCCTCTGCAAAGGCGTCTTCTCCGGCTCAAGCACAGCAGGTTCAGACTCGGTTTCCGGCTGAAAGAGCGCAGGCAAATCCTTTGCAAAATTCCTGCCGAAGTCTTGCGTGATATGTGTCACGACGACACGCCCATCTCCGTCTTCCGTAAATTGGCCTGGCTTTAGCTGTGTGCGGAGTAATCCTTCAATGGTTGTGCGCAGAGGGTCCGGTAAGGTCTTCAAGACCTCATTGGTCGCGTTTGTTCGTTCGTCCTTTTTGCCTTTCTTCAAAGCCGCCTGTAGACCCTCAAGTGCCTTCCCAGCGACCTCCGTACTCTCACGCTCAGTTTTCGCCGCACGCGCCTCCTCCAATTTCTCCTCAAGAAACGCGACACGCTTGGAATGGCCATCCTCGTGAGCCATGGTGCTCACACCCCCACACGCGTTGAAAGCCTCACGGACTGCATCTACGTCTTTGAACCCGTCTTTTTCGAGGGGGGTGATCGCACTCAGCACGGCCTCGATCTCCTTGATGTCTTGATTCTTGATCAAAGCACCCAATTCCTTTCGAGCACCAGCTTCAGTCTGCGCCTTGACGTGCTTCTCCAATTCGTCCCAGTCCGTACCCTGTTGCGGTTCGACGTAATCCACGACAGGCTTCTTCTGGGCTGCAAACTTGCCCTCGAGTTCTTGCATCCGTTTGTCATCCCCATTCCATTCTTCGAGGGTCTTCTGAGCCACTTCAGCCCACGCCGTCGTCTTCCATTCATCTAAGAGATTAGGCATCGATTCCAGCATCGGTCCCGATGCCTTTTGAAACATCTCGAGGGCGTTTTCCTTTGCCTCTTCCTCCAACCACGCCTCAAATGCCTCAGTGTCGTCGATTTTGCCTTCGCCGGCTATGTCCATGCTCGTGAGGAGCCCAGAACCACTGAACCTAATAATCTCGCTCCACGTGCGTGCGTTAATGGCACTAAACGTCACAGACTCACCGTTGAAGGATCCGAGGTTGTTGGCGTTCGTAGAGATACTTTCGTCCGTCATCACACCCCAAAACACACGCACCTTATTATTGTCTGTAGTCGCCATCACAACTGATATGGCCGTACCGCGACTGCGGCCCAAAGTGACCTCCAGGCTATTCCTATCACCTTTGAGCTGGGTCCTGGTGTCGCCGCTCCCGCGTGGCTTCGTGTCGCTGCCCCCGACTGGCCCTGTGCCGCCACCACCTGTTGGGTTTCGAATCCGATCACCGAAAAGCATGTTCGTAGAGTCGATCAAACTCGTGTACTCGCCATACAACGGAGTTTGGCGGCCCTCTTCAAGCATTGCCATCAACTGCGCCGTGAGAGGGCGCAAAGACCCTCTGATGTCTTGCGTGGTCACATCTGGGGGGCCAAATCCTTCCCTGGTCCTCTCGAGATTGCCACTTAACATGTGATTCCGCATTGCAGTGTCGAGTGCGTATACAGCCTCCTCAGCGGGATCGGTCCTCGGAACAGTCTCATTTCGAGCTTGCTCGATTTCTTCCGTCCTCTCTGTCCTACCCACAGCTGCACCACCTCCTGAAAACGGAGTCATGGTACTTGCAGGGGATCCGGCTGCATTTCCCTGTGCCGAATCCGCTGCATGAGTTTCCACAGTAGTTGAGGTTGATGCCGAACCTTGAAGGTCATGCACTCCCCTAACCCCTCGCATTGTACACTCGTATACATGGAATGATACAAGCACACTTAAATACTCTCAATTTCACAGCTAGAGTGTTTTGGTGAAGCATAGAAATAATATAAAGGTAGGTGCCATGTCTTACAATATCGGACTTTTTTAGCGGAGTCCGAGCCGGTATCAAAATGCCCGACGTGCAGATGAACAAAGGCCCCCTGCCATCGACAGCGGGGGGGCCTGCTGGCTCAGACGGCACGCCCGACGGTCGGTACAACTTCAACAGCGAGCTTCTCTCTGGAATCGACGCGTACTCGTACGCCGAGTCTGCGCGCATG
>Ga0181574_10002920_pt1 | contig 15323 bp, 7 predicted proteins | sample 101ome_24_FD_145600 | JGI IMG/M metagenome (GOLD analysis project Ga0181574, IMG submission 145600) | Coastal salt marsh microbial communities from the Groves Creek Marsh, Skidaway Island, Georgia - 101410AT metaG (spades assembly) | ecosystem: Environmental > Aquatic > Marine > Intertidal zone... | reverse complement strand
ACCGACCGCCGGACACGTACCGAACTCAGGGTGTTTATTGGTCGGTACCGGCGCGTTGACCTTATCGACTCTTCTCAGCGTTCTTTTTTCCATTCTATCGACGTAAAGGACGCCGTTTAGGTGGTCCATTTCGTGTTGCGCGATTCTCGCCGGCCAGCCCGTCAATTCCACTTCAATCGGTTTTCCATCCGGCGCGACGCCTTTCAGCTTCACCTTCAGATGTCGCCTGACGAGCGCCCGATATCCCTGCACCGATAAGCATCCCTCCATAAACGCAGCGCTCGCGTCGCCAATCGGTATTAACACCGGATTGATAACGACCTTCGCTTTGAAAGGCGCGCGTTTCTTCCTCTCTCTCTCCTCTTCGCTCTCGTCTGACATTCCTTCCGCCGTATCTTCCATCACGAATATTCGTTTCTTCACGCCAATCTGAGGCGCCGCGAGTCCAACGCCTCTCCCTTTCACGATCGCCAACATCTCCGACACTAACTCTTGTATCTCCGTGCTGTCGATATCTTTCTCGTCGACTTCTTCCGACCGTTCGTACAAGCACGCCTCCCCGGCTTGGACGATTTCTCGTTGCCCTTTCGCCAGGGATATTAAACTCGTGAACGGGTTGGACGCGTTTTCTGTCCACGTGCCTTCCCCGTCGGACGTTCCGTACGCTGCGGTGGTCCCCCGTCGGACGTTCCGCACGCGGCGGTGGTTTTTCATCGCCATCGCGGCGGAAGAGGAGGAGGAGGAGAAGGAGGAGGACGACGACGAAGCGCAGCAGCTGCGATGCATTTTTATCCTTCGCACAACACACTTTGACGACTTTGAAAGAAGAGAAATTGTAAAGTTGTTTGAAGGCGAAAGTCCGCGCATGAATATAAATAATCAACTCGAAATATTACAACAACTTACTAGCCGCGAGCATTTCCCTGTGCCTCTTCTCTTCTCTTCTCTCTGCCGCGGCTGCCGCTAATCTAATTTCGCTATTCGTGAGAGGCGGTTCAGGTTCAGCGTAGACGCCGTGCGCGTGCGTGCACACGCCGACCAGGAGAAGACCGATAATTTGTTCAGTTTGGAGCATTTCGCCTCTGGTTATGGACTCGATGATGCCGGTTAAGATTAAACCGAGCGTGATGGCGAATCCTTTGGCGACGGAGCCGAGATTTTTGGTGACCAGACCGACGCAGATGCCGCCGACCGCGGAAGTGAAAATCGGTACAAACGTGAGTAATGTGAAATGGTCAAACATGGAGGACCATTCGGTAGACCCGGCGTAGAGAAGACGTCGAACAGCCGTCGAGGAAACGAGATAATCGTTGGAGGGGTCTCTTGCCAATAGTGGGTCTGATGCCGTCATCGCTGCCGCGGCGTCTTGTCCTTCTTGGAGATGAGAATGCGTTTGTTGCACTGAAACCTCGTCGTCGAAGGCCAACTTGGAGACGTGAACGAAATAGACAATCGGTATAGAAGCGATGGCCATTTCAATCGTCAGCACTTGCGCGGGTCGCCGCAACGCTTGCAGCGAAATCTGCGTGCTCGTACTCGCGAGTCCGCTCAAACAAGACGCCGCAGTCACGGCAATTACCCCTAAATATCTCGCGTACTCTTCCTCCTCGATCACCGTCATGCCGTTCGCGTTTCCTCCGTTTGCGCCGTCCATCGATCCGAACGATTTCTGCGCGTCCACCGCGGGTTCCAATATCTCTTTAATTTGCAAAATCACGCTCGCTAACATCAAACCGAGTAAGCTCAAGCACTGAACGAAGGTCTGTTTCGTACCGAACACGACGTACACGAACAACGCGGTCCATACAATTTTTGTTTGGTTCAAACAATTGAACAACACCGCGTCGACGGAGTGATATCCGTATTGCATCAACATGTTTTGAATGGAGTAAACAACCGCCGGAACTACGCTCAAAGCAAACACGTTCAATCTGACCTTGCCGAACTGTCGACGAATCTCCCGCGGCCCTTGCATTCGCATCGAAATCAAACACAACACAATCTTCACGCACTCCGTCGCCGCGACGACGCCCAAGCTCGAAACTTTCGTCGATATGAATTTCTTCGTCAACAAAGGTTGCGCGCCGTACTGCACGCTCAACACGCAAAACGGTGCCACATTTCGCATGATTTTCCCCCACGATATGTACCGTTGTTGTTGACCTCCCGATTTTCCGTCTCGGAAACTATTGCGACGCCTTCGCTGCGGGGCTCCCGCGGAGGTGGTCGTGGTGGTAGTGGTCGTCGTCGTCGCGCGAATGGGAATACCGAACAAAAATGGTTCTCTCTGCGTCGCCGCCGTCGTCCTTCTCCCTCTTATTCCTCTCAAATCCTTCTCTCTCTCGTCGTCGTCGTCCTCCTCCTCCTCCTCTATTTCGCCGACGTCGTCGTCGTCGCGTTTCTCTCCTCGTCGTCTCGGTTGACGTCGACTCCCTCTCGTTTGCACGTCGTCGTTATATTCGTCGTCAATGCGCAACGACGCGTCGTCTTCTTCTTCTTCTTCTTCCTCCTCCTCGTAGTACTCTTCTTCGTCTTCGTCGCGCGCCTCTCTTCTTCGCGACAGTTGTTGTCGTCGTCGATGTTTCGTCGTCGTCGTCGTCGTCGTAAAGATGTCGTCGTCGAGCTTGGTCGAAACATTTTTCCGTACTTTTAATTTAGCGTCGTCGTCATCTTCCCGCGCTGTCGTCGTCGTTATTCGTCGTCGCGCGCTGCCGCGACGAGTATTCACGGGCATCGCGCGCACACACCGCGCGTTTCGTTTCGTCTCTCTTTCTTTTTCGACGGAAGGCGAAGGGGAAGAAGGAGATGATGTCCTTTTCTACCCGCGCGCTTGTGTCTCTCTGCCTAGGTGAAAGCGCAGAGAGAGCGCACGGGAAAGGGTAGATAGAGTGTGAAGGAATGCTTCCGGAAAAAGCGGAGGGGGATGCGTTGTTTATCACCACAGAACAGAAAATATACAGAAAAATTTTTCAAGCGGAAGAAGGTGTCGCGTAAGCAGATGAGAGGCGCGCGCGTGGTACGTCAGCGGTTTTTGCCATTCTCTCCTCGATCAAAATAATAAAAATCTTGAAAATAATACAACCTTTTTTTGCGGGAATAAAACTAAAAAAAATCCAAAAGCCCGTCTCTCTTTGACTCTCTATCTCTCTATCTCTCGCTGCCGCCCGCCGCCGCCGCCGCCGCCGCCGTAACTTTAAGCGCTACCGTACTTATTCGGCGGCGATTGACTGTTAGGCGCGTCGTAATCACCTCCTTTCCTTTGGAGGAGCGGCGCGCGGCGGTCGTTTTCGTCGTCGAAGTGTTCTTCTTCGTCGTCGTCGTCGTCGCCAAAGGGGCAGCAACAATCGCAGACGCAACAGCACGCTCTTCGACGGCGAGCGGAGCACAAGGCGACGTTGGCGATGTCGCGAGAGCCCGGGTAACCGTTTCGGTTCAAGTCTTTTTCTAACTGGTCGCCTTCTTTGACTAAATGGATCCAGGAGAAGAGGATGATGAACGTGCCGGCGGCCATGACTATGAGCCAGGAGACGTACGGGTTCGTGACTTCGGGTTGCATGGCGACGCGGAGTTGGTCGGCGGACATGAGGAAGAAGTCGAACGAGCCGTGGTAGAGCCAAGAGCGCGAGATGCACTTGATTGGATCGATGAAAAATCCATTGGATGCTTGGATGATCCAGTGCGCTCGAACGTACCGCATGCCAGAGATACCGGCCCAGATGGCGTGCATGGGCATGAAGCCTCTTGTAACGGTGATCATCGTCGCTGTGGCGCCGCGTTCAACGTCGTATAGCGAGCGTCCGTCCATGCTTTGGACCGTGCAGTTGATGGCGGTATCGTTCCAACTCGTGATGGCGACTTCGGTTTGGTTGCCGTTCGGGTCGGCGAAACCGTACCGTGTCAACGCGCGAATGATGACGGCTTCGCGTTGTTTGACATCATCCGTGATTCCTAATCCGCCACTATTGCTATTCTTTCCTCCATTTTTCTCGTCGCTCTCGTGTGCACCCATTTCTCCGACCGTCAACCAACCATCGTCCTCGGCGCTCTCGCTCGATAAACGCAAGTATTCCTTCGCCTCTGACGGGTTCAATATTCCCTTCGTAATGTACGAGTGCATGCCATCCGTCGCCTTCTCTGCCGTCAACTTGGTTTGCGCGAAACTTTCGTAGATGCCTTGCACAATTTGGTTCTTGAACTCCCGAATGATCTCGCTGTCGTCGTACACAGGATGCAACTGCCCTTTACCACCGCTACTTTTTCTTGAAATACCAGTCATCTTTCCGAGGAACGGGATCCATCCAGAATCCGTGGACATGAAGTAACTCATTTTATGTGATTGCTGCTGCTGCTGTTGTTGGATTATCTGTTGTTCTTGAGCGTACGCTCTTTGCGCGTCGAATTTTGTCTTGTCTTTCCCATCATTCATTTCCTCCATTATTGTTGTTGTTGTTGTTGCTGCTGCTGCCGCGTTCGATTTCGACTTCGTGCTCGTGATTAGCGCCGGAATGATTTGCGTCTCTTGCATCATGTGCGCTGGTGTTGTGGCTCCCTCCGTCACTCCGTCCTCGCCCATTTGTGCGTTCAACGACCCGCTCAACACGACAATCCTCGGATGTTGCGGATCGTTACAAACCACCGTAATATCCGCTCTCGTCACATCCATCAACACTTGCGTGTTTTGCATCTGCTCGTACGTTCGAACCCCGTATTGAACGTTCTCAATCCACGCGAAGCCTAAACCTACTACCATGGCTAGCAAAACAACCTTCCGCGGCGACCGCGTTCGCTTGGACCAACCGATGGCGTACGAACACCCGCCCATATCCTCCTCCAACTCAGCTTTACTCCCTAAATCGTCATCTCTCGCTCTCGTCCACCTGCTGGCGACAAAATACTTCGCCGTCTCTTCGCTAAATCCGGCCAAAATAAACGCCAACCACGCCGTCGCCATGATCGTCTCCAAGCTCACGTTTTCTTGACTGCTTTCCTCCACCGCCGGTTCCGCGCTAAACGCCATCGCCGAATACCCGAGCAACGCCGTCACGATCCCAGCCGCGAACGCTCGCACCGTATACACCGCAATCGGTGCTACAATCGCCCCGCACCAAAATGTCTGCGCTAAAATCCCAAAACTTAAGTGCTCGTGAAACGCGTCCCCGCGGCCGCGCTTCGACAAGAACACGAAAAACACCGCCCACATGCAGCACGGAATCAGCGCTGCCAATAAAACTACTATCGCGGATACCCAATCGCCCTCGCACTCTAACGTCGTTATGATTGCTTTCGCGAAAAACAACAGCAAGGTCACGAACAACCACGAGAACGAATTGTCGTGCGACCAGGCGGAGAGGCACGTCACGTACCAGCTTTGCTTCTCCGCGAACTCTCGCTTGCGCGTGCGCGGGGAAAGAGGCGTGACACCGACGCTCTCGTGCCGTTGACGATCATCTTCTCGTCGCTTCGGAGGCAACGCCATTTTTTGATATCCTCCCTATTTCTGAATGCGAGACGACGCTTTGTCTCTCTTTCTCTCTCTCTCTCTCTCTCCGCGGATTGTTGTCTCTCTCGCGCGCGAGAGTAGTCCGTGTTATTGAGAGAAGAGAGCGCGCGTTTCGTTTTGACGAGAAAAAAAAAAGGGCGCGTGGGGGCGAGGGTGTTGCAAACCCTAAATATTTTTTTTGTGAGAAGTGCATTTATTGAAAAACAACAACTTTACGCACGCGCCGGCCGGCCGTCTCTAAAATCACGGCTTCTTCTTCCTCCTGAGCTCGAAGATTTTCGGCGGCGAAGCGCTCGCTTTTTCTTCGTGCTCTTTTTTATCGTTGAAGTCGTCGCGAGCGCCAAAAAGTATCGGTCGCGCGGAGCTGGTCGCCGCGATTTTTTCGCTGTATTTCACCTTGAACTTTCCCTTGACGCCGCCACCGATGACGCCGCTGGCTTTCCTCAAAGCCTCGAGGTTTTTGAAGTGCGCGATGTATATGTCGTCTAAATCAGTCTCCGAGTCGACTTCGACGGCAAATTGACCGGACCAAGGACGGAGCATTAGAAATACTGTTTTTTTCTCCGCGCCGTCCGAAAACGTGGCGGTGAGCCGTTCGTATTCGATACCGCCGTTTTGCTTGGTGTGGTAGGAGGTGAATCCGGGGAAGTATTCGTCCTCGTTAGCGTCTTCGGGTGGTTGGTTCAATGAACTTCCTGGCGCTCCGTTCGACGTGGACGTCATCATCATCCGATCCTTTTCCTCTTTTTCTTTCTTCAACTCGTCGTGCGCTAGGATAGCCTCGCGCAAGTTGATCGACGGTTTCTTACACGCTGCCGTTCGAAAGACGTCCACGCGTCGGTTAGGTTCGTTGCCGTAGCTTTGTGATGTGAAGCCCCACAACGCGGCGTACTCGTGGACGACACCGCGAAGATATTTCGTCATCGCCGGAAAAGTTGCGCGACGATTATTGGCATCTCTCGCCATCTCTTCGAATTTCTGTTCGATTTGCGCGCACAAGCGAGGATTGTTCTTTGCCGCTTTCAAGTGTTCTTGTTTAAACGCACTCTTTGCACCCGATACGGCAAACGCCGACACGCGTGACTCTGGATTTGAAATGCCAAACGCCGCGGCGAGTTGCGCGCGCCTCGCTTCGTCTGCGTTTACGGAATCGTTCGGAAGCGCCGCCGCGGCAAACTCAGCCGCTCGTTGACGCTCTCGTTGTTGTTCATGGTGATTGAATGCTCGAGTGTCAGACGAGGACGGTATTGTTTGAGACGGCGGCGGTTGAACTCGGGGTCGACGAACGACGCTATCGTTATTGTCGTGCAAACTCGACGCTCTCTGCGCCATTTGGCTCCACCCGCCGGTACCGATGCGAGTGGTTGCATTCCCCGAACCTGATCCTAAACTTGGGAAATTTTCCGCGCTCGACAGCTCAATGTTGCTATTACTTCCGTGTCTACGAATAGCCTCTGGGTTTGACCAACCGCTAAAGGAAGTCTGCGCCGCTCTTAATGTTTGTCCGCGTGACATGGCGATATCGTCGTCTACCATGGCAAACGCCCCAAACGCTCGAAAGGCATTTTCTTGTTGTTCGATGGACGTTTGTAAGTTCGCCGCTAAAGCCTGCTGTTCGGAAGCTTCTCTGCTATTATTACTACTAGTGTTATTCCCGTTTTGCTGCTGCTGATTATTTCTTCTATTATTACTACCACCCGCACTACTATTCTCGCCTTGCCTTCGCTCCCGAATGCTCGTAAACATCGACGACGCCAACGTCCTTCTCAACTCCTCGCGTTCTCTTTGCATCCTCGCTCTTTGCTCTTCCGTCCTCCTCTCTGCATTCTCCAACTCGTCTTTCTTTTCCTTCTGTAAATTTACATACGCTTTATGTACGCTAAACTTCTTTAATGAAAATTTCCGCAAGTGCTCGTCCAACCTCTGACAATCGCTCGCGTCCAACGCCTCTCTCGTCAACGGATTCTCAAACGTTTTCGCGTTCACGACGTACTCCGCCAACGCCTCTGGGTCAAAAAGATGTTTCACCTGTTGCTCTTCAGATATAATAGTTGTCGTCGTCGTCGTCGTCGTCCTTTCGTTCGCATCCTCCTCGCCTCCGCCTCCTTCGTCCTCGTTCAGCGACGAATGGCTTTGTTCTCGTTTAAACTTCTTCCCGAGCAACTCAAACGGCGCGTGCGCTTGCTCGCAAAACGGTTCCAACGTAATCGGGTCGCATTTTTCCTCCGGCAGATCCTTCCACCATTTCGGCGCCTGCTTTTGTTGCGGTTGCTTTCTCGTCGTCAAAGAAGAAGAAGGAACTTGTCGCGGAACTATCGTTTTCTTCTTCTTTTGCTGTTCTTGTTGTTGTTGTTGTTGCTGACTCCTATTTTTCGGCGGCGGCGGCACGAATGCCTTTGCATCTTTCGACAACGAGGGGGCGCCGTTATTATTATTATTATTATTATTATTATTATTATTCACATCGGAGGGTCTTGACGTTCCGTCTTCTTCTTCTTCTTCTTCTTCTTCGCTTTTCTTCTTCTTCTTTTTCGGAATCGACTTTGTCGCCTCTCGAAACAAATCCACTCGCTCTTTGCCGTTTTCCCCGACCGGTCTCCTCGGAGGCGCGCCACGCCCGGATTTTGGTTTCTCTTTTTTCTTCGTCGTCGTCTGCTGCTGCTTGGTGGTCGCGCTGTTGTTGTTCTCGTCGTCGTCGTTCATCGTCTCGCCGCCGCCTAGTGGGTTTTCTCTTTCTTCTTCTTCTTCTTCTTCTTCTTCTTCTCCGCCGGCGTCGTCGGTCCCGGATATCTCTTTCCGAAAGAGTAAGTTTCACGAACACGCGCGCACAAAGACAGACAGAAAGACCTGAGAAAGAGAGAAAAAAGAGGCCCAAAAACAACTCTCTCTCTCTCTTCCGCGCGCTGAAGAAGAAGAACGAGAAGCGGAGTGACCAACGTTTCTCTTTCGCGCGCGCGTTGCAAGTTGCGGCAACTAAAAAAAGGGACACAAAATTTCGAGTGAAACCCTAAAGATTTTTTTTTTCCTATTTTTTCCTTCCGTTATAAAAAGAAGAAGAAGAAAAACGCGTCCACAGCGCACTTCATTTCCGAGCGCGCGCGCGAGAGAGAGAGAGAGAGAGAGAGACTTTTTCTACCCTCCTCCGAAAAGAAGAAGAAGAAGAAGAAGAAAAAGCGACAGCGGCGGTGGGAGAGAACCAACAGAACGAGATCTCACCATCTATTTCTCCATCTACTCTTGATAATATAATCCCCACCTGTGAAAGAAGAAAGAAAAGAGACATTTTTTATAAGCAGAGAGAGTAATTGCGCGCGTGGCCTTTTAAGGAAATCGAGAGAGTTTAAAGCGTATTTCCAATCGGCTTTCCAAAAGCGCGAGGTACGAACGAACGCAGAGAGAGAGAAGAGCTTTTGAAGAAAACCCCGGTCTTTTTTTTTGTCGTCGTCGTTGTCGTTATATATAAGAGAGAAAGAAGGTTTCGGAAATTTGTAATTGTCTCTTCTCCTCCCCGCGGGTAAAAAGAAAAGAGGGAACGCAACATCTTCGAAACGCTCTCTCTTTTTCTCTCTCTTCCGCTTTACTCTCTTCCTTTCTTCCGTTTCCCGCGAGCGCAGAAAAACTGACCCTCTTTCTCTCTCTCTTTTCGGCGTTCGACCGCAGAGTTTCCGAGTTTGGCGTGATACTATATATATAGAAGTTTTACACACACACCTGGTTTTTCAGTCATGGCGCCACCCGCACCAACCTCGAAAAAAGGGCAGCAGCGGGAGGAGAACGCCGCCGCCGCCGCCGCCGGGAGGAACACGAACAACGCTTCGCCCGCGCCGCCGTATTTAGCGCAGCTGTTGAGCGCGGCGGGTGTGCCGGTGAATCCATTAGATGGAAGCACGTCGCAACAGCAGATGTTGCAATTTCAGCAGCAGCAAAACGCGGCGGCAAACTTTGCGGCGGCGACGGCGTTGACGCTGTCGGGCGTGAATTCGCAGTTGAAGTCGTTCGGGAATAGCTCGTTAGGATTGGGTGGTCCGGCGAACAGTGGAGGTCAACCGGGGAGTCCGTCGTTTTGGAACCAGTTTTACGCGCAGCAAGCGTTGGTTGGGAGCTTATATAACCAGCAGCAGCAGTTTCAAGGGACGCTGCAGGCGCTGTCCAACGGCGCGAATCTCAACAACGAGAAGTTGAGCTTTTTGAGCAACTTTTCCACCGGTATGGGAGGTGGATCGCAGAGGACGCGGAGTAGCGGTGGGAACGCCATTTTCGATAACGAGGACTTGAAAGAGCTGTTGAATTCAAAGTTGCAACAGAAGTTTGGAGGATCGGGTATCGGAGAGATCAACAGCAGCGACGCGGCAAAGAAGAGAAAATTGTCGCAGGTAAACACGAAGAATATTAACATCAACAACAAAAGGAAACAACCGGATTCAGGCGTGAATCAACAACCCGGATCGAGGGGCAACTCTGCGTTTAGTCCTTTTGCAAACTCTGGCGGCGACGGCAACAACAACATCTTCACCACCAGCGAACTTATGAAAGTTAAGAGTTTGCAAGAAAAGAAGAAACGCTCTGCGGAGAAGAAGAGCAAGAAGAGCAACAGCGACAAAGCGACGTCGCAAGAGAGGAAACCGGGAGAAAAAAAAACGAAGAAACAAAAAGAAACGAATCCGAAAACCATGCAACTAGCCGACGCCGCGATGAGCTTGGATAAAGAACGGAGCAACGTGATGAACGATCAAAACGTTCTCAAGGAGGTCATGAAGTTGCAACAAGGATATATCAAAGAAACTCCGGAAGAGCGAGAAAAGAGAGAAAAAGACGAAGCTGCGATGAAAATGAAACAATTGAGCACGAGAGGTCACACGACGCGAGCGACGGAAAAAGAAGAGCTGTATAAATCCATAGTAGACGTGGATGGAAACTTGTTGAAGCCGGAAGTGCTGGAGCGATTTGAAGCAAACGCAAACAAAATGATGCAACTGAACAAAGAACACGAAGAGCAAAAGAAACTATCTGGATCGGGAGGGAAGAAAAACGGCGCCGTCTCGGCTTTAGCGCAAGCCGCTGCGCAGAAGATCACCGGCGCTTCCGACGATGTCATGGCAAAAGTCCGAGGTATTCTTGAAGAAGAGCTTTCGGACGCGGAAACGGACATCGCCGAAGGCGACGAGACGGGCGAGTTGGACAACAACAAAGCAGACAAGCCAAAAGAAAACGCGAAAAAACTTTCCGACGCGGCGGAGAAAGAGGAAAAGAGCAGTGATTTAGATAAAGACGGTAAAGATATCAAAGTTCGCTCGCGATCGTGGTCTCAAGAAGAAGACGATCTCGTCCAAGTGTTAGTTTCCCAAGTCGGTCCGAAGAAATGGGCATTAATCGCCAGTCAACTTTCAGGAAAGACGCAAAAACAAGCCTACGCGCGATGGAGAGATTACTTACAACCCGGTTTAACGTCTCGTCCGTGGACGAGATGGGAGGAGATTCATCTCTTGGATTGCCAGGCGCACATCGGCAATCAATGGGCTATCTTAGCCAGATTCATGCCTGGACGTTCGCCGAACGCCATTAAAAATAGATTCCACGCGACGAAACGAAAAAAAGAACGCAACACAGTCGCGGTTGAGAATGAAAAGAACGACATTTCCAAAGGTAACCTGACGTCATTGCTGCGCGAATTGGAAGATAAAGGCGACAAAAGCTCGAGAAAACAACCCCCGGAACAACCGGAGAAGAAGCGAGACGATAAAAATAAAGCCATCGACCCGAAAACGGCGCAAACGAAAGCAGCGGCGCAGGCGCCGTCGTCATCGCCGAGCGGGAGCAAGAAAAAAGGAAAGAAGGAAGTCACGCCGCCGCCTTCGCAACGAAAAACCCGCGCCACGCGAAGCGTCTGAGAAAAATGAAACCAAAAGACGCGCGCGCGGCGAGAAGAAGCGACGCGAGACGAAAAATGAAAAACTAGCAGAGAACAACAACAATCCAACGCACTCACGTAGACAAAAAACAATCATCGTCACTATTGAAACACCTTGTAGAAAATACGCCGAGTTTTTATAAAACACATGTATATATACATATATGTATATTTGATGTACCCACGGTACCGCGCACGACGCGACGCGTAAAGAAGTAAACAAGTCACATTTTCACGTTTCGCTTCGTGGTGTGTCTCTTTCATACCAAAAGTCGCCATAAAAAAAAACAAAAAACAAAAAAATCGAGAGAGCGCACAATTCACACCAAAATGTCACTCTCTTCTTTCGCGAACAACAACAACAAAAGCGCCGCGTCGCGGGCGACAAAAACGCTCCTCGTGGCCTCTTTAGCGCTGCTGGGGTGCTCTTCCCTCGCCGGTGGTGGTGCGTGTGTTTATTTCTTCTTCTTCTTCTTCTTTTTGATGTGAATTCAATTTTTTTCCGCTCTCCCCGATCGGTTTTATGTGTGTCTCGGCGGGCGCTGATGACTTTCTCTCTCTCTCTCTATTACGAAACAACAGTCCACGCGGCGGAGGAACAACAACCGAAAACGACCGCACCAGCACCGAAGCACATTTTGACGGACATTCCGGACGCGTCCGCGTCCGTGGACACGACGGTCGTCTTCCCTGGATTTGGGACCGATTTGCGATTTCCAGCGGCGGAGGACATCACCGCTTTGTTGGGCGTCCGAAACGTGGGCGATTCGACGATTGAGTTGCAAGCGATCGCGGGATCGGTGAACGCGCCGCAGGCGTTTCAATATTTCGTGGCAAATTTTTCCAAGTATGAATTTACCGGCGAGGACGAGGAGGACGAGGAATTCGCGCCGTTTAACCCGAGGATCGGAAGCGAGAAGTTGGCGACGAAACGCGGGGCGAAGAAGGGCGCGGCGAAGAATTTGTACACGAGTAAAGAGCAATCCGTGGTGAACGCAGGGAGAGAGTTAACGGTGCCGTATTCGTTTCAATTACCCGCGCCGTTAGCTGGGATGGATTTTACGTTGGCACTGACGGCGTTTTATCAAGAAGATGGGGAACAATACGCGACAACCTTTTTTAATCACACGGTGAGAGTGTTGGATCCAAACGTGGCGGTTGATTTTCAATTGACGTTCGTGTACATCGCGTTGGGGAGCTTTGCGCTCGGTCTTTTGTATTTGGTGTTGAGAGTGTTCGGGTTGGATGCGTATTTACCGTTTATCGGTGAAAACGCGATTGAGGCGAGCAAGAAGCAAAAGAAGAAGACGCACGAGATTAACATGGCGGCTGCGAGAGCGGAAGCGGCGAAGAAGATGAGCGAAGGAGGAAGTGGTGCGACGGGCAACGATAACAAAAAAGGTGGGGGTAAAGAGGACGACTGGCTCTCCGGGACGGCGTTTACGAACCCAAGTTCGTTCTCCACCGGGGCGACGAAACCGAAGAACCGCAAAGGAGGCAAAGGAGGAAAAAAGTAAACGCAAAAGTAAAAAATCTAATAACGTAATAAAAAATCAATCAGTTGGTACTCGAGTGATCAATCAATCGCATTAACAAAACACATACACACACAACCGAACGCACACGGCGTTAGTTTTTTTTCCTTCTTTCTTCAATCAAGATGAAGTCACCGCGTGCATGGCTTGCGCCAACCTTTCGACCGTTTTACTCGTGACGCCCGCCATGGAGATTCTACCGTTTCTCGTCATGTAAATGTGATGTTCATCCTTCAATCTATCCACCTGTTCGGGAGTTAAACCTGAGTAGCAAAACATCCCAATCTGATCGGTCACGTGCTTCCACCCCATCGTGCTCCCACTCTTCTCCAAAGCCTCTCTTAATTTTGCTCTCATGTCGATAATTCTATCCGCCATCATCTTTACCTCGGTTAACCACAACGCGTTCAACTTTTCGTCGCCTAAAATGGTCGAAACCAAATTCGCCCCTTGTAACGGCGGCGACGAGTACATCGCTCTCGCGATCACTTTCAACTGCGATTCGACGACCGTCGCTTCCTCTTTGGACGCGCACACCATGGATAACGTCCCAACTCTGTGACCGTACAACCCCATGTTCTTGGCGAAACTTTGCGCCAACGCCATGGCGTGTCCGTCTCTCTTAAACATTCTCAACGCGAACGCATCTTTATCGCAATCGCCACTGGCAAAACCTTGGTACGCGCTATCCAAAAATGGAAACAAATTCTTCTCCTTGAACAGTTTCGAAATTTCCAGCCACTGCTCTTCGCTCGGGTCGACCCCGGTTGGGTTGTGCGCGCACGCGTGCAACAACACGACGTCCCCTTCCTTCGCCTTCCCCAAATCTTCCTTCAACCCGTCAAAATCCAACCCTCTCGTTTCCGCTTTGTAATACCTATACGTCTTCGTCTCGACCCCCGCGTCGCGGAAAATATTCAAGTGATTCGACCACGTCGGATCTGGAACGTAACACACCGCGCCTTTCTTAAATCGAGCGATGAACTCGGCGAACAAGCGACAGGCGCCCGTCCCCGACAGCGTTTGTATCCCCGCGATGGTCTTCGCGTCTCCAATCTCCTTCCCGTACGCCAATTCTAAACTTCTAGAGATGTACTGATTATCGCCTTGCGTCGGTAAATATTCCATGTTCTTCGCGTCCTCGATCAGTCGCTTCTCCGCCTGGCGCACGCACTCCAAAACCACCGGTTTACCGTTATCGTCTCGGTAGGCGCCCGTGCCGAGGAGCATTTTCGACGGATCCGTGTCCGCGTGAAACATTTCCGAGACGCCCAAGATTGGGTCCTAGTTTCATTTTATGAATCATCGTCGTAAAAGAGAGACGCGAAGAGAGAACGAACGAACGGAACGCGTCAGTTAAAGAAAAACTTTTAAAACGGCTCGAGAGAGAGAGAGAGAGAGTGAAAGAGAGAGACGAAGAGATAAAACGGCGGCTTCAAATCCCGGGAAAAAAAACCCAAAAAAAAAAATGAAAAGCAATGAATGTAATTACCTTCGGCGCCGCTTCTACGTGCGACCATAATCCACTCATTATTGCGCGTCGTGAAACAGTTGTTCTCGTTGTGTTCGCGAAGAAGACGTCAAAGAAGAAGATTCGTTTGTGATGACTGCTGCCAGTTCTTTTGATCGATGTGCAAAGCGCTTCTCGTATCAACAAAGTGTGCATGCACGAGAGCTCTTTTCTTTGTTTCTCTCGTGTGAACTTTTTTTTTTTCTTTTTGTGACGAAGAAGAAACACGTAAGCAAGAAAAGCAATGTTCTTTTATTTAGGGTTTCGCTACAAAAATAATTTAGGGGATGTTTGTTTGTTGGGGAAACGGCCAAAATTTTTTTGCATTTCGGCATCACACATTTTGAATCAACTCTACTATACTCCTCTTAATTATTGTTATTATAATTATTACTGCTCTAAAAACTCGAATGGCGACGAGCGCGAAGCAGATACAGATCACGGAACAAACGAGCCGGGCGGTGGTGGAGAACCAGCTCAGGGTCGGGTTGGACGTGGTGTGTTATCAGAGAGGTGCGTGCATATTTTTTTAAAATTATTCGAGAGGAGAAAAGGATTTTGAAAAAAAATATTCCGGCGAGAGATAGTCTCTCTCGCGCGCGCGCACGCGCGCGTTCCTTGTCGTCCATCTTCTCATTCTTCTCTTTTCGAGCGAGCGCGATGATTGTTTCGTTTTTCGAACATTCGCGCACGCGCGCGCGCTGACTCTTTTTTTCGTTTTTCTTTTTCCCTTTCTGGCTTTTTGTAGGCATATTTGACGCGAACACGCACTTTACGGAAGCGAAGCAGCAAAACGCCGCGAACAGCAACGCGCTGAATGTCCCCAGGATGCTTCGGAAGTGCGCGAAATCGAAACGATTGTTGGACGCG
>Ga0181574_10002916_pt1 | contig 15349 bp, 13 predicted proteins | sample 101ome_24_FD_145600 | JGI IMG/M metagenome (GOLD analysis project Ga0181574, IMG submission 145600) | Coastal salt marsh microbial communities from the Groves Creek Marsh, Skidaway Island, Georgia - 101410AT metaG (spades assembly) | ecosystem: Environmental > Aquatic > Marine > Intertidal zone... | reverse complement strand
CGGACCGAGAATACCGCGCATGGCGCCACCAGCACCCAGAAACAAAATGTTGGCTCCAGCTAACCGCCACCCCAAGTTCACTTCGAGATCTCGAGCCAAACCGCTACCGTCGGTCGTGTGACCACAGATACGCCCCTCATCGTCACGCCACAGGGTGTTTACGGCTTTCGCGTCAACGGCATCTTCGGTATGAACTTCGGCCAATGCGAAAGCTTCGCCTTTGAACGGTGCGGTCACATTCAGCCCGATGCCACCGCTTGCAAAAAAATCACTGGCCACCCGATCAAAGTCACCTGCCTCAACCAGCACCTTCTGATAGTCGATGTCATGCCGACAGCTCTCGGCAAACGCCCGGTGAATTTCCGGCGACTTACTGTGCTCGATGGGATTGCCCAGTACGGCGAACCGCCTCATGTGGTGCTCCAAGTGCAAGGGGTCGAAACTAAAAGCAGATAGGAGTTTCTACGCACCCCTAAACTCAGTATCTCACACCCAGTCACGCGGCTTGAGGTAATAGTCTAAAAGTTCTGCTTCGGGCGTGCCCGCCTCTGGCGTCAGGCCGTATTCCCAGCGAACCAGCGGTGGCAGGGACATCAGAATAGCTTCCGTTCGACCGTTTGATTGAAGGCCGAACAAGGTGCCTCTATCGAAAACCAAATTGAACTCCACATAGCGTCCCCGACGATATAGCTGCCATCGCCGCTCTCGCTCGCCGAACGACTTGTCCTTGTTTCTGTGCACAATAGGTACGTAGGCCTTCAAATAGGCGTTGCCAACGGCCTGCATAAAGCCGAACGTCTTCTCAAAACCCCACTCATTCAAGTCGTCATAAAACAAACCACCGATACCTCGGGGCTCATTACGATGCGGCAAGAAAAAGTAATCGTCACACCAGCCTTTGTACTTGGGGTACACGCCATCGCCGAAAGGCTCACAAGCCTCCTTGGCGGTTTGGTGCCAATGCATGGCGTCTTGCTGCGAGCCGTAGTAGGGGGTTAAATCAAAGCCACCACCCATCCACCAAATGGGCGCTTCACCCGCTTTTTCAGCGACAAAACACCGAACGTTGGCATGGGATGTAGGCACATAAGGGTTTTGTGGATGCATCACGACCGAGACGCCCATTGCTTTGAAACTGCGGCCAGCAAGTTCGGGGCGATGCTGAGTGGCACTACCCGGCATCTGACCGCCCTCTACAGACGAAAAATTGACGCCCCCTTTTTCGAAAACGTTTCCATCCGCCAACACGCGGGTAATGCCACCGCCGCCTTCAGGTCGGTCCCAGGACTCTGTTCCAAACTGCGCGGAACCATCGATGGCGCTCAACTCATCACAAATCGACTGTTGCAGACCCTTCAAATACTGCTCTACCGCCGGCAAATCCATAGCCTTCCCCTGATCTAGGCGATGTTTAACGCAACACTTCGCCTGTTTTTATTCGTTTTATCGTGGATGGTTTACCGGTCAGATCCACGTCACCGGGCACCACCGTAATTTGCGAGCCAAAGTATCGCCGCACCTGAAAGAGGTGCTTCGCCGGCTGCGCGCCTGCCCAGTTGGCGCTGGTTGTGACCACTGGGCCGTCCAATTCGCGACACAAACTGGACAAGGCTGGTGCAGAGGTTACACGTATTGCGACCTCGTTGCTCTCTCCAGTGACCCAAGAAGGGAAATAACCATGGTTCGGAACTAGCCAGGTCACGGGCCCGGGCCACGAGGACAGCACGCGAGTACGCTCTTTATCGCTTAAGGCATCGAGCAAAGGAGCGAAGTGCGCCACATCACCACTGGCCACAATGACACCTTTGGACAGCGCGCGTTGCTTCATCTCACAGAGAAACCCGACCGCAGACAGATTCCATGGGTCGCAAGATAAGCCCCAAACAGCTTCTGCAGGACAGGCAATCACGTTGCCAGCCTCTATGCTGGCTGATGCTTCTTTTATGCGCCACAAGGAGGCCATGACTACCGTTCTCTGTTCGATGACATCGTGATTTTACCGCACTATGCTCGCGCGCGGGTCCAATAAGCCTGTCCTCGGCGGGCTAGCTGCCCATCAATCTCTAGTTGAGCGAGCGCTTGCTGTACTGCAGTGATATCCAAGGAGAGCGCGGTAGCAAGGTCGTCTGCCAAGTGGTAGCCGTCACCGATAGCCGCCAATAAAATATCGCAAACCTCATTTCCCGTCGGACGCGGCAACTGTGCGAGGCCCGCTCCCTCCTTGAGATCCACCCCATCAACATCAGGCGCCTCAATGTGAGGGTGTGACCAATTAACCGCGCGAATCACATCGACGGGTTTGAGGGCTAGAAGCGCACCGTCCATTAGCAATTCGAGACAACCCCTACCACCGCTATGATTAACGGACCAAGGCAGCGCAAAGACATCCCTACCTTGCTCAGCAGCAGCGGTCGCCGTAATGAGCGTACCGCTGGGCACACCCGCCTCAATGACAACTGTCGCCAGTGACAGACCGGATAGGGTTCGGTTCCTTCGTGGGAAATGGTGCCTCTTTGGCGCACTCGCTGGTAGGAACTGACTGACTACAGCACCGTTTTTAACGATTTCCTCAACGAGCGACCTATTTGAGCGGGGGTAGGTGGTATCAATGCCTGTCGCCACCACTGCAACGGTCTTGCCGCCGGCTTTCATCGCTCCCCGGTGCGCTGCAGTATCTATACCTGATGCGAGCCCACTGACAATCACAAAGCCCGCGCGCGCCAAGTCGTGGGCAAAATGTTCAGCCAGAGAACAGCCATCAAGAGAGGGCTGTCGACTACCCACAATAGCAATCGCAGGCTTTTTGAGAACCGATGCATCACCCCGACCAAATAGCAGACAAGGCGCGTCGGAGCACTCAGCGAGTAGCGGAGAATAATCCTCATCGGAAATAGGTAGCGCCCACGATGCGGGCGGCAACAGTGCGGCTTTATCAACAAACGCCAGAACGTCCCTGCGCCACAGGCGCAGCATGGGCGTTTCGGCGGCTCCGAGCACATGATCTGGTGAGGGAAAGGCGATAGCTAAAGATCGTGCCTCTTCACCCCGTGTAAGCAAGAACCGCGCATACCCAATCCATCGAGAGGCGGCACCCTGGTCGCCCGATAAGGCGTGTGGCATAACTCGTCCTTGAGTTCATTAGCGACCAGCGTCCTCTGGCCGATTACGTTTATGGGTTTTTTAACTCATCGCCAACGGCAAGCGGTTGATTTGCGCCTAAGATCAGGCCAAAACTAGCCTTCTCGTGAACTGCAAATAACATCATTGTGCCCGCACGCTCGGCCGGTATTGAAAGCCAATCTCGCGTTTCAGGGTCCCTGATTCTCTCCACGCCTTTTGTAATGCCAAGGATATGGCCCACCTCTACCCCGTCTCCTTGACCTAGGTTGGTCGCGACCACGTCCAGGGCACCTATTTGCGACACGCCACTGTCTACCGACAAAATGACGCCTGAGGACACCTGTGTATCTGGTGCGCGCGGCTTAAACATCGAGACAACTTCGCCATCAATAACCGGGAATAAAATATCGCCCGCGCGCAACTCCTCTCGCGCTGCGAGCACATCAAAGCGGCTCGCCTCATCAGCATTGGCTCTCTCGCGGGCCAGTGCAACTCGCCCTATAGCAATCATAAGCTGGCCCAGAGGCTCTCCGGTCTTGGGATCATTGAGTTCTTGAGAGGGTCGGACCACATCGTACGTTTCAACTCCGCTCGACAAACTGCCGGCGACGTAAATTGAGTCACCCATACCAGAAATAAGGCGCCCACCAGCGCCCCCGAGAACGCGTGGGTGCATCGACCGATCAACGGTAGTCTCAAAGCGATGATTGGCAATAAAGGGGTCAATCACGTCGCGTGGTATTTCCGGGATCGCTGATGTCAACGGTTCGCTCCGCATCTTGGGCGACAATTTGGTCACGCCCGCACGCGGCGCCGACGTTAGATACACTCCGGGTTTACCGTTATTCCATCGCAGATACAGCACGTCGCCCGGGTAAATGAGGTTGGGGTCTCTCACGTCTGGATTTACAGACCACAGCTCTGGCCAGCGCCAGGGCTCATTCAAAAACAGCGCCGAGATATCCCATAAGGTATCGCCTTGCTCCACAACGTAAGTGTCGGGCGCGTTGTCAGCAAGACGGGGTATCGCACTCTGCGCATGGGCCAAAGCCAGTGAGGTCAGTGAGACGAATAGGAGCAAAAGCTGCGCAGACATCGAGCGCCTGTGTTTGCCTCGTCGGATGATCAATCTGTCATTCATGCGCTTCCCCAAGTCCACCTCCAGTGATGTTATGGCAGATACTTCACCATCAAACCAGAGAAAATTGGCGTATCACCGCTAAGCGGTATAATAGCTAGTGTGCGCTGACGGTTTGTGCCTGACAAGCTCACCACGGTGCAAATGAGACCTTTTTCATCCACGCCCATGCCTGAGCGACGACTATGGCCATTAGAAAGATTCTTGAATTCCCCGATCCGCGTCTGCGAACCCGTGCGGCGACCGTTGAGGTTGTGGATGAGAGAATACAAACACTGATTGATGACATGTTCGAGACCATGTACGACGCTAATGGTATCGGACTAGCGGCGTCACAAATCGATGTCCATGAGCAGGTTATCGTTATTGACCTCTCCAGCGATCGCTCAACCCCACGGGTATTTGTAAATCCGAAGATCGACGTCATCGATGAGACTCGCGACGGCTTTGAAGAGGGCTGCTTGTCTGTGCCCGGATTTAGCGAATCTGTTGAACGGCCCAAAGCGATCCGCGTCAATGCCCTTGATCGCGATGGGAGCACCATCGACGAGACAGTGACTGGCTTACTTGCCGTCTGCCTTCAGCACGAAATGGATCATTTGCAAGGCAAGCTCTTTGTCGACTACTTAAGCCCTCTGAAGCGACAGCGAATCCGACAGCGACTTGAAAAAGAGCAGCGTCGCAGAGCGTAAACACCAGATGCCAACACCGTTACGGGTCGTCTTCGCAGGTACCCCAGCTTTCGCCGCGGGACACCTCACTGAACTATTAGCCTCGGAGCACGAGGTTATAGCCGTCTATACGCAGCCAGACCGACCTGCCGGTCGGGGCAAGCAGCTAACTGCCTCACCAGTCAAAGTGGTAGCCCAAGAACACGCTATTCCCGTATTCCAACCCGTCAGCCTGCGATCGCCAGAGGAAGAAGCTGCTCTGCAGGCACTCAAACCCGACGTAATGGTGGTGGTTGCCTATGGCCTGCTGCTTCCCAAAAACATTTTGGACGTGCCCGCGTTCGGGTGTATCAATGTTCATGCATCACTACTTCCGCGTTGGCGGGGCGCCGCACCCATACATCGTGCGATAGAGGCCGGTGACCAAGAAACCGGTGTCACCATCATGCGCATGGATGAGGGCTTGGATACGGGCGCAATGCTAAAGATTGCAAAAACTTCCATTACCGCAAGTCATACAACGGGTACGCTAACCGACGAACTTGAAACACTGGGTGCAAAAACGCTGATTTCAACGCTCGACGCGCTGCCAGCGCTATTGAACGAGGCCGTAGATCAACCAGAGGACGGTATTACCTACGCCCATAAAATATCGAAAGCCGAGGCCATCATCGACTGGTCCCAGTCAACGGCCAGCATTACGCAGAAAATTCGCGCTCTTAACCCGGCACCAGGCTGCTTCACGCTTATGGGCGACCAGCGCATCAAACTGTGGGAAGCAAGCGCAGCCTCAACCGATATTGGAACCACCAGTGCCCCCGGGACCATCATCTCGCTGAGCAAAGAAGGCCTAACGGTCGCCGCCGGGGACGGTCTGGTATCCATCACGCGGTTACAACTTCCCAATAAAAAGCCGCTGCCTATTGCAGACATTGTCAATGGAAACCCGGGACAGCTAACTCCCGGGAACCAATTCGGAAGCGGTCTGTAATGACAATTCCGGTGAGAGCCGTGGCGGCATCACTGTTAGACGATGTTGCCCAAGGCAGTTCGCTTAACAAGATTTACAGTCGCGCGGAGCGATCAGTCGCCGACAGTGAGCAGCCTTTACTGCGCGAGCTGGTTTACGGCTCACTCAGACTATGGCCTCTCTACAAAGGCGTCACGCGCCAGCTTCTCGAGCGGCCGTTGAAAACAAAAGACGCTGTCTTAGAGGCCCTGCTCATCATGGCAATGTACGAGCTGGATGAATGCGCCACACCAGACTATGCATCGGTTTCCGGGGCTGTCGATTGTTGTGAGCAGCTAGGGCGGCCTTGGGCTAACCGCCTCATTAATGGCTGTCTCCGGCGATATCAGCGCGACAAAGCAAACCTTCTTGAATCTCTCGGGGATAGTGAACGCGCCGCCTTGCCGGGATGGCTTCACAAATTGTTGTCCAAATCCTGCCCGGAGCAGCTGGATCAATTGGCAGACGCCAGTCGACAACGGCCTCCTTTTACCCTTCGGATCAATACCGCGCGCATCTCTGTCGATGACTACTGCGCGGTGCTTACAAAAGCGGGAATTGATGCGCGCGCGGCGGGCACCAGTGGACTCACGCTGGTACAGCCAGTGCCGGTATCCCAGTTGCCTCATTTCCATGATGGGTTTGTGAGTGTTCAAGACGCATCGGCACAGCTCGCAGGATTGCTCCTATCACCCGATCCCGGCATGACGGTGCTCGATGCCTGCGCCGCCCCGGGCGGCAAGGCCTGCCATTTAGCTGAGCTCGGGGCAACTGTCACGGCGGCTGATATCTCCGAGGACCGACTGGTCAAAGTGGATGAAAACGCGAGCCGACTCAACCTTTCTATTACCTCGGTTCTTAGTGACGGCAGAAGTTTGCATGAGGTCCTGGCGCCCGCATCCTTCGACGCAATCCTCCTAGATGTTCCCTGCTCTGCAACCGGTGTCATGCGGCGAAATCCGGATGTAAAAGTCATCCGTCGAAAAAGTGATTTAGACCAGTTCGCTGACTTGCAAAGCCAACTACTGCAGTCGGTATGGACGCTGCTCAAACCAGGCGGCCGATTACTCTACGCCACATGCTCCGTGCTTCCGCAAGAGAACGATGGCATCGTTGGTGGCTTTCTCGACGCTGAAACGACCGCTTGCTCCGTACCCCTACCACAAGCAGTCGGTGAAACCACAACCTATGGCCAACAAGTCATTCCCTCTGCCTTGGGCGGTGATGGGCTCTATTACGCACTACTTGGAAAACCCACCCGTTGACGGGTGTGATTCTGTGAAAACCCCGTTACATCTGGAGTTCGCAGAAAATCGGAGTACCATTCCGAGCTAAACGGCACAGATCAATCGTTGTCTAAGGAATCGATAGCGTCGTGAAGATCATTATTCTAGGAGCCGGCCAGGTTGGTGGAACGCTAACCGAGCATCTTGCCGACGAGCAAAACGACGTAACGGTTGTTGATAGCTCGGACGCCGCACTGCGCCAACTGCAAGAGCGGCTCGATATAAGAACAGTCAAGGGTGACGCGTCCAAACCGACAACACTCTCCGAGGCCGGCGCAGAAGATGCGGATATGTTGATCGCTGTAACCGACAGCGATGAAGTCAATATGCTCGCCTGCTCGATTGCTTTTACCCTTTATCGCACGCCCACAAAAATATGTCGCATCAGGGAAGTCGACTATCTGAACGAGGATAAGAAGCTCTTCCAATCAGGTGCGATTCCGGTCGATGTCACCATCAGTCCGGAACACCTAGTGACCGATGCCATTCACCAGCTAATTCTCAACCCCGGATCGCTTCAAGTCCTGGACTTCGCCGATGGACAGATTCGACTCGTCGCCGTTCGTGCCGTAGAAGGCGGTCCTATTGTGGGACGAGAGCTGCAAGAAATTCGGCAGCACATGCCCAGTGTTGATACGCGTGTTGCCGCTATCTTTCGAAAGTCGCAAAGCGCCATTATTCCCGAGGGAAGCACCGTGGTTGAGCCTGAAGACGAGGCTTTCTTCATTGCTGCGAGTGAAAACATCCGAGCCGTCACATCAGAGTTGAGAAAGCTCGATGAGCCCTACAAGCGCGTCATGATTGCCGGTGGCGGAAAAATAGGTGCATCGCTGGCTAAACGACTCGAGCGCGACTACCAGGTCAAGGTGCTCGAGCTCAACTACGATCGTTGCCGCGTGTTATCCGAGGAACTCGAGGAAAGCATTGTCCTGAATGGAAGCGCGAATGACTCAAAGCTACTGCAGCAGGAAAATATCAGTAACACGGACGTGTTCTGTGCGCTGACCAACAATGGCGAGTCCAACATCATGATGTCGATGCTGGCTAAACGCTTGGGCGCAAAGAAGGTCATTACGCTTATTACCAACTCAGCTTACGCCGAGTTAGTGGGTCAGGAAATCGATATCGCGATATCACCCCAGCAAATCACCATTAGTAGTCTGCTAACCCACGTTCGAAAGGGCGATATCAGTACGGTTCATTCGCTGCGCCGCGGTGCCGCTGAAGCCCTTGAGATTACAGCCCATGGGGATCCCAAAACATCGAAAGTGGTGGGCCGGCGGCTTGACGAATTAGACCTGCCGCCGGGAGCGACGGTAGGCGCAATCCTGCGTGGTGATGAAGTGATCATTGCGCATCGCCATGTGGTGGTAGAGGAGGACGATCACGTCATCTTGTTCCTCACTGATCCCTCTAAAATCAGTCTGGTAGAAAAGCTGTTTGTCGTCGGTGGTAGCTTCATCTAATGAATATTGGGCTGTGCATTCGCATCGTCGGCCTATTGCTTATGCTGTTCAGCCTAGGGACATTACCTTCCATGGCCTTGGGTTGGGTTCAAGAAGACGGCACCGCTGAGGTCTTCGGGCAAGCCTTTGCTACTACCGCCATTTCAGGCGTTGTTTTATCGCTACTAACTCAGCGCGTTAATAGCGAGTTACAGATTCGCGATGGCTTTTTAGTAACGGCTGCTTTCTGGATCGTTCTTGGCCTCTATGGGTCGCTACCGTTCCTGCTCAGCGACGCTATTGAGGTGTCGGTTTTCGACGCCATCTTTGAGTCCGTCTCCGGACTGACAACCACTGGGGCTACCGTCCTGGCTGGGCTCGACTCACTCCCGCAGTCCATCCTGCTGTATCGACAGCTACTTCAATGGCTGGGCGGTATCGGAATCATTGTGTTGGCTGTAGCCGTACTGCCAATGTTGGGTATTGGCGGCGTGCAGCTGTATCGAGCTGAAAGCACTGGACCCGCGAAAGACAGCAAGTTAACGCCACGAATCACCTCCACGGCGAAAGCACTCTTCTCGATTTATTTGGGACTGACCGTCGCCTGTGCCGCAGCGTATTACCTCGCTGGCATGTCCACCTTCGATGCCATAAGTCATGCGTTTTCAACCATCGCCATCGGCGGGTTTTCAACCCATGACGCCAGCATGGGTTATTTCCAAAGTGACATTATCCTGCTGATCGCCTGCCTCTTTATGTTGATCAGTGCCGTCAATTTTGGTCTTCACTTTGTCGCGTTCTCCAAACGCAATCCCGGCATTTATCGATTCGATTCAGAGACAAAGTTTTTTTCTGGGGTCTTACTCATCTCTGCCATTGTCACCTGCATCACGTTGATGGCTATGGGTACGTTGTCGGCGGATAAGGCCATCATTCACGGTTTATTCCAAACCGTATCGATTGCGACGACGACTGGCTATGCCAGTGATCACTTCGCCGCATGGCCCTCTTTTTTGCCGATATTTCTGATCATGCTCAGCGTCATGGGTGCCTGCGCGGGTTCCACCGGTGGCGGCATGAAAGCCATGCGGATCTTGCTTATCTTTCGGCAGGGCTTGAGGGAACTCCGACAACTGCTGCACCCGAATGCGGTGATTCCGTTAAAGCTCGATCACCGAAGAGTGCGTCCCGAGGTAGTCAGCGCGGTCTGGAGTTTCTTCGCGGTCTACATGTTTTCATCGTTCATTTTGGTGCTGTGTATGCTGGCAACTGGCTTGGACTTTCTATCTTCCGCGAGCGCGGTTATCGCCGCGATCAATAACCTGGGGCCAGGCTTAGGCTCCGTTGCAGCCAACTACGCCACCGTCACCGACGCCGGTAAGTTGATTTTGTGTATGGCAATGCTGCTTGGGCGACTTGAGATCTTCACGTTACTGATTCTCTTTACGCCCACCTTCTGGCGACCTTAAATCTGCCTGGGTCACTTCAGCCTCCGCGACTCCTTGATCAAGTCATAAGCCGTTGTGATGTTTTGTGAGCGTTCAGTCGCGAGGTCAACCATCTCCTTTGGAACACCCCGAGCACTCAATTTATCCGGGTGATTTTCGCTCATGAGCCGGCGGTAAGCCTTTTTCAACTCACGGTCATCGACATCGGCGCTCACACCCAGAGCCTTGTACGCGTCTACGAGCTGACTACGCTGTGGTTGGTATTGCTGCCGTTGGTGCTGACGCTGATCGCCAAAGTTAGCCTGGGCGGCCACCATGCTAATAATTCGCTGCAGGGCAGCATCTGAAATACCCAGCGCTTTTGCGACCCGTGCAAGGGCATTGCGCTCAGCGGTATCCAGCCGACCATCAGCTAACGCCATACCAACCAAAAAGAGCATCAGCGTCTGCGATGTTTGAGGTCGAAGCGACGCCGTCCTCCGAAATCGCAAAAGCTCGGCAGAGGGATCAAAATCAGACTCCGCGCCACGCTTAAAACGCTTGATAGCCGAGGCACGTTGCGACGGTGTAAGCCTGAGCTGAGAAAACATCGCTTCAGCCTGCGCGATCTCTGACTCTGAAACACGACCATCTGCCTTTGCTATGTATCCCAGCATGACAAACGTCGTATCAAAAAACTCTTGCTGCAGTGCATGAAGCCCATCGGGGCCTGTCATACGAATGGCTCTCACCAAGCCCGAATCGAAGAGGTGCCCCACAAAAAAACCCACCAGACCGCCAATGACACCTAGCGTCAAAAACCCAAGCAAGCTGCCGAGAATCTTACCTGTGTAGACATTCATCGCGCGGAATCCTTGTGAGGCGTCCGTTTGACGCCGTCATAGTGGTTGGTTGTGCCCCTTGGTAAGGTTCTAAAGCGTTTATATGACCATTGGTACTGTGCATCGCGGCCAGATATCAATGTCTCAATATCCTGGTTCATCACCGTCAGTGCCACCTCTAAATTTTCATTGTAAATGTCGGTAGATACCGGCAAATAAACCAGTTCCCATCCACCCTTCACGCGGAAAACACCCGCGAGGACAGCGCGTGCACCCGATTTCGACAACAAATTTGCACAGAGGCTTGCTGTGAAACACTCGACGCCCTTAAACGGGACATTTAAGCCACCTGATTCATGCGCCGGCACTTGATCGGGCAAAATACCCGTGAGCCCACCGCACTTAAAATGCCTGACCAGTTGCACCAGGCCTTTAGGGGTTGTCGGTACATAGGCACCACCGGGACGCTTTCTTGCCTCCAGTACGAGCGAGCCTACCGACGGTAATTTTGGAGGCTCAAACAACCCCAAAAGATCACCTTGGGTTACCAGGTGATGTGGCAATACCTCCCAGTTACCGACGTGTGGCGCGAGTACCAGCACGCCTCGCTCGTCAGCCGCAGCAGCTTCGAGGTGCTCGATTCCAACAACCCTGAGTTTTGACATGACGTAGGCCGGTGAGCGGCGCCAAACATGCCCCAATTCAGCGGTCAGCGCCCCTTGCTCCAGCACCGCCTCTTTCATTAGTGCCGCTTGTTCGTCTGCCGGCAGTTGCGGGTATGCCAGCTCAACATTTCTGCGCACAACGCGCACCGTCTGCGTGTTCATCCTAAACGCCAGACGCCCAACAAAACGGCCCGCCGACCGCGCCACCTCCAGAGGCACAATTGCTGACAGCCACAATACCGATCGCAAAATCGTTACAGCGAGCCCGTCTTTCAGTCGAAATTTCAGTGAATTGTGATTCTTTGGCACAGAGATGCGCTTAATTCGGTCTGGTTGCTCATATTATGCCAGTGCTGGCCACTGTATACTTCACCCTTCGGTAATTCGGGACAGACAAGTGAGTTCATTAACTTTCCAAGAGCTAATCCTGGAGCTTCAGAGCTTCTGGGGAGAAAACGGTTGCGTGATTCTTCAACCGCTTGACCTCGAAGTGGGGGCTGGAACGTTTCATCCTGCGACCTTTCTGAAAGCGCTGGGGCCCGAGAATTGGAATTCGGCTTATGTTCAGCCAAGCCGACGGCCACAGGATGGCCGGTATGGCGAGAACCCTAACCGCTTGCAGCACTACTACCAGTTTCAGGTGGTTATGAAGCCATCGCCCGCCGACTTCCAAGAGCGCTATCTCGATAGCCTGAGACGACTGGGACTTGATCCGCTCGAGCACGATGTCAGATTCGTCGAGGATAACTGGGAATCACCCACCCTCGGTGCCTGGGGCCTGGGTTGGGAAGTCTGGCTCAATGGTATGGAGGTGTCTCAGTTCACCTACTTCCAGCAAGCCGGTGGACTCGAGTGCCTACCAGTTACCGGCGAAATTACGTATGGTATTGAGCGTCTAGCAATGTATTTGCAGGACGTCGATTCGGTTTACGACCTTGTCTGGTCTGAAACGCCAACAGGCACCATTAAGTACGGTGATGTTTTCCATCAAAACGAAGTGGAAATGTCGACGTTCAATTTTCAGCAGGCAGATGTTGATCACCTGTTTAGCTACTTCGAATTTTGCGAAAAGGAAGCTGAGCGATTGGTTTCCCTCGAACTACCACTTCCCGCCTATGAGTTTGTTATGAAGGCGTCGCATACCTTTAACTTACTGGATGCACGACATGCCATCAGTGTGACCGAGCGACAGCGCTATATTCTCCGGGTAAGAACGCTAGCCCGATTAGCTGCGCAGGGTTATGTCGCCTCTCGTGCCAAATTGGGCTTCCCGCTAGCCGATAAGGACCTTGCCGAAGCAGCGCTGAAAGCGCTGGCGGAGGAGTCTGCAGCATGAGTACTCAGACTGTCCTATTCGAGCTTGGTACTGAGGAACTCCCAGCCGGTGAGTACGAAGGCATGGCTAATGCCCTGGCTAGTGGGATGGCTTCTGGCCTCGAGCAACAAGGGCTCTCAATCGGCGAAATGACCGTATTCGCTACGGCCAGACGCTTGGCAGTTCTGATTAAACATGTCCAAGAGCGCGCCGATGACATGGAACAAGAGGTCCTGGGGCCACCGGTGGCAGCAGCAAAAGCGGATGATGGGACCTGGACGCCTGCCGCCATCGGTTTTGCAAAAAAGCAGGGAATGAGTGCTGACGAGCTGCAGATAATCAACACTGAGAAAGGTGACCGGCTCGGCGTTCGTAAGGTAGCGGCGGGGGCCCTGTGTGCTGACGTATTGCCAGCGGTGGTCACTCACGCAGTCGAAAATATCCCGGTCTCAAAACGCATGCGATGGGGCAGGGAGCGACACGAATTTCTGCGGCCGGTGCAATGGCTCGTACTACTCTATGGATCCGACGTTATTGACGTCTCTGTATTCGGACTAACCTCCGATCGCGTGTCACGAGGCCATCGATTTCACGGTCAGTCATCGGTGACGATACCCAATGCGGATGCCTACGAGACAACCCTGAGAGAGCAGTTTGTCATCACCTCGGCGGACGAGCGCAAAGCGCTGATTAAGAACCAAGTTGAGGCATTGGTCTCAAAGGACGAGCGAGTCGTTATCGATGACAACCTGCTCGGAGAAGTGACTGGGCTGGTTGAGTGGCCGGTGGCCTTGCGCGGTAGTTTCGATGAGTCGTTCCTCACCGTGCCACGACAAGCGCTGATTTCATCGATGCGCGAACACCAGAAGTACTTTCACGTAGAGCGCCTCGACGGCGAGTTAGTCCCGTCGTTTATCACTATCTCTAACATCGAGAGCAAGCGTTCGGAGGCGGTCGTTTATGGAAACGAGAAGGTTATCCGTCCGCGCCTAGCTGACGCCGCGTTTTTCTTTGACACAGATAAAGAGACCACACTCGCCAGCAAAGCCCTGCGATTAGAGAGCGTGTTATTCCAGCGAGATCTTGGAACCCTAGCGGAAAAGCAGACGCGTATTTCGGAGGTGGCACAGACCTTAAGTCAAACTCTTGGTGCTGATAAGGCAACGGTAAAGGCCGCAGGTTGTTTGATTAAGGCCGATCTTGTATCCGACATGGTAGGAGAGTTTCCGGAGCTTCAGGGTATAGCAGGGCGACACTACGCACTGCATGACGGAGCGCCGGAGGCCGTTGCCAATGCCATTGAGCAACATTACTGGCCAAAGTTTTCGGGTGACCAATTACCCCAGTCTCCAGAGTCGGCAGCACTAGCCTTAGCCGACAGACTCGATACTTTGATTGGTATCTTTGGAATAGGGCAGGTACCAACAGGATCGAAAGATCCCTTTGCGCTGCGCCGAGCGTCACTCGCCGTCATTCGAATACTCCTCGCCTTTGCCCCAACGGCAAACCTCGAAATGATTTTAACGACGGCAAAGCAGTCCTTCCCCTCGGGCGTGTTGGATGAGGGCGTTGTTGATACGGTGAAGGCGTATCTGCTTGATCGTTTACCTGCACATTACGAGGAGCAGGGGGTGTCGGTGGACATATTGCGAAGTGTGACCGCTGTCGGCACTGAGACCATTGGCGATATCGATTGTCGAAGCCTAGCAGTAGCGAACTTTGCAGGATCTGAAGCTGCAAATGCGCTTGCTGCTGCCAACAAGCGTGTTGCGAACATCCTGACGAAAGTAGATGAAGCATTGCCAGCGATTAGTGAGCAACTGCTGACAGAAACAGCGGAGCTATCCTTGCGCGCAGCACTGACCGAATCTCAAGCTTCCCTAGACTTGGCGGTTGCTGATAACGACTACCCACAGGCTTTGTCGAACTTAGCCAAACTTCGCGAACCCGTGGATGCGTTCTTTGACAACGTACTGGTTAACGCAGAGGATGCCAGTGTTCGTCTGAACCGTTTAGCGCTGCTTCAAGAGTTACGCGGTCAGTTTTTAAAAGTTGCTGATCTCGCGGTACTCGCCAGATAAGGCCTGCTTATTCATGTCACTCGATGCCGTAGTCGTAGCTCTCGCACTTATCTCAGCCAGCGCTATTGCTATCGGTCTACTTATCCGGAAACACAGTGCTTATCGCGAGTCGGTGGCCGATGCGCTCGCTCGTGGCGATATTGCGAAAGAAGAGGTCGCAGCGCTTAAGCGGCAACTGGAGGAGATGAATCAAAACTTGGTTGCGAGTTCAGGTCGCGAAGAGGGTCTCAAAGCAACACTTGCTCTGAAGGAAACGGAACACGCCGAAAAAATTGCTTTACTCGAAGATGCGAAGAAGATGCTTCGACTCGAGTTTGAAAAGACAGCGCAGGCACTGGTCAGTCAAGGTG
>Ga0181574_10002905_pt1 | contig 15398 bp, 18 predicted proteins | sample 101ome_24_FD_145600 | JGI IMG/M metagenome (GOLD analysis project Ga0181574, IMG submission 145600) | Coastal salt marsh microbial communities from the Groves Creek Marsh, Skidaway Island, Georgia - 101410AT metaG (spades assembly) | ecosystem: Environmental > Aquatic > Marine > Intertidal zone... | reverse complement strand
CTAGATCAGCTTGAAAAGAGAGCTTGATAGGTTTAGACACATGATTTCAGTGGCAATCCTTGGTGCCTCGGGCCGAATGGGCAGGCTAACCAAAGAGTTGGTGGACGCAGACGCCAACCTAAAGTTGTATGCCGCCATGGACTCATCTTCCGCTCCCCAGCAGATGCTTGGAGCCGACGTTGTCATCGACTTCACCAACTTAGGCGCCTCGGAGGAGCTTGTGAGGTTTGCTGTCGCGTCGGGCATGAAGGTCGTGGTCGGAACCTCGGGTTGGTCCGAGGTAAAACTTGCCGCTATTGAGAAGCTTCTGGCAGATAACCCCGCGGCAGCAGTTGTTGTAGTTCCAAACTTTTCGATCGGGTCGATGCTGCTGCAGCGCTTTGCCGCTGAAGCTGCTGCCCACTTTGCCTCGATTGAGATTATTGAGGCCCACCACGCGGGAAAGCTCGATTCGCCCTCGGGGACGGCCATTAGAACCGCGGAGCAGATTTCGAAGAACCGTGACTCTAAGCCGCTGATTCCAGGTGTTGATCAGGAAGCCAGGGGAGAGGTGGTGGCAGGAGTTCCAATCCACTCGCTTCGAATGGACGGGGTCAGTGCGAAGCAGGATGTCATTTTTGGAGGCGACAGTGAACAGCTGGTGCTGAGCCACGATGTCTCTTCTCACCGCGCATACTCTGCAGGGATACTGCGGGCGATTGAGTTTGCAGCCAAGTCCAAGGGCCTAACTGTTGGCCTGGAGAATGTTCTTGGCTAAGAGCGCGACCCTCGCCTGGCTTGCAGTAATTGTCTTTCTCACACTCCTTTACGCATTTGAGCTGGTGCAGCGCGCGGTAGTGCTGATCTCCGATGGTTCCCCGATAGCTCTTGCCATGGGGCTTGCGATTATCGTGCTGCCACCTTTTGCGGTGGCCTTTGTTCTGATAGAGATTCGCTTTGGTCTAAATGCTGCAAAGCTGCAGCGCATGGTTGACGAGGCCGGTCTTGCGTTTGACTATGAGCTTCGACCGAGCGGCAGGGCTGTTAGAGAGAGCGCAAAGATTGGCTTTGAGAGATTCAAGTCGCTCGTGGAGGAAAACGAGGAGAACCACCTCTACTGGTTCCTACTCGCAGATGCTTATGACAAGATGGGCGACCGCCCAAGGGCTCGAAAGACCGCTAGAAAAGCCTTCCTACTTGCCAAGCAAGCCGGCGCGCTTTAGCAGCAAGTACATCTGGCAGCCCAGGCAAAAGGCAAAGAATGCATTCAAAAAGGCAGCCAGGAAGATAAACGCAGCCGCAATTGCCACAATCGTCTCGCTGGCCAGCGAAACTCCAATGCCGCCAAGAATTGCAAAGCTAAGCCCAACCTTTTGAGCAAACTGCGGAGGCCTTGGATCCTCAAGCTCGGAGGGTTCTTTCAGTCTGGGCCTAACAAGCTTTTTGAAGAGCAACTGGTAGGGGTGGTTTCCAGGCGAGAGAGCGCTCCAGGCAAATAGGAAAAGAAGCAATCCCATGAGAATGAAAGCCACAGCCGTGCTGGCGATCGCTCCGATGGCTGCGGCAAATGCGCCTAAAGACAGGGCGCTAGTGATTCCCGCCCCAAACCTTGGACCTCTTGGGTCAATGAATTGAACGCTCATTTCACTCCTAGCTTCTCTAATTCCTGCATGAGTAGTGGCATTTTCGGCACGCCGCCGACTCTGTAGACGATTTCGCCACCTGGGTTTAGCACAAAGATTGTCGGTGTCTGGCTGATGTTGAACTTTGCCGCAATCTCGATGCGCTCGGTGATATCCACCTCAACATGGCACAAACCTCCCAGCCGATACTCAAGCTGAGCGAGCTGCCTTCTGACCCCTGGGCACTGGCCGCAGTACTCGGTGGAGAACTGCAATAGCGTTGCCTTCTTACCCAAGACATTGGTCGGAACACCGTTCTTTGTGGCTCCCAGCCTCCCTAGGTCCACCCTCTGCTTGCCAGCTACCTTGTGTCCTCGTCCGTGAAGCAGGCGATAGCTTATGCCGGCTGCAACCGCTGCTAGCAGCAGCAAGCCAACGAGACTGAGGGAATCCACCGTGCAAGGTTAAGCGAAAAGGGGAGCTAAGGGCGGAGTGTTGCGCTTTTTTACTTTGCCCTAGCTTTAGGCTTGCTCCGATGAGCGAGATTGAATTCAGGTCCGATGTGACAGTTGAGCTGGTGCGCTCGAGCGCCCAGGATGCCGATGTGCTTTTTGCTGCGAGGGTTTCGACTCAAGGTGAGCAGACCCTGGAGAGTGCAAAGGTCATCGACGCTGAGATTGAAAAGCGCGATAAGGGCCTAATCAACTACCTGATGCGCGACCGCCACGGCTCACCCTTCGAGCACAACTCAATGACCTTCTATGTCCAGGCTCCAATTTTTGTCTTCCGGGAATTCATGCGGCACCGTATCGCCAGCTACAACGAGGAGTCTGGCCGCTATCGCGAGCTGCGTCCGGTCTTCTATGTTCCAGGTCCTGAGCGCAAGCTGATTCAGGTTGGAAAGCCGGGAGCGTACGAGTTTGAGGACGGCACCGCCGAGCAGACAGCGCTTGTTGAAAAGGAGACTATGGCGGTTACCAGGGCTGCTTATGAGTCCTATCAGCGCATGCTCGAGGCAGGCGTTGCCAGAGAGGTGGCGAGGATCGTGCTGCCGCTAAACATCTACTCCTCGATGTATGTGACCATGAACGCGAGATCGCTGATGAATTTCCTCTCGCTGCGGACCAAGCGTGAGGGCACCCACTTCCCATCCTTCCCCCAGCGCGAGATCGAAATGGTTGCGGAGAAGATGGAGGAGGCCTGGGCCAAGCTCATGCCGCTCAGCTACGAGACCTTCAATGAGAACGGTCGGGTAGCCCCATAGTCTTTCGGCCTGCGGTTTCGCTAGGCTAGCCGGATGGTTACTCAAGAGCCCGACGTCTTCGGCCAGGTGCTGGTCGCACTTGTCACGCCCATGAATCACGAGGGCGAAGTGGACTGGGATGCCACCGAAAAGCACATTGACTACGTGATTTCGGCTGGTGCAGATGGCGTTGTCGTCACTGGCACCACAGGTGAGACGTCTACCCTGACCGATGCCGAGAAGATCAAATTGGTCGAAATTGGAAAGTCGGTCTCTGCCGGCAGGGCCAAGATAATCACCGGTGGTGGCTCAAACGAGACCGCCCACGCGATCCAGCTTTACAAGGCCAGCGAAAAGGCCGGGGCAGATGGCGTGATGGTGGTAACCCCCTACTACAACAAGCCAACCCAGGCCGGCATCCTCACTCATTTCAGGCTCATAGCCGACGCTACCGACCTGCCGGTAATCCTCTATGACATTCCTGGGCGGACGGGTGTGCCGATCTCTTATGACACTTTCCACCGGGCCGCAAAACACCCAAACATTGTCGCTATCAAGGATGCCAAGGGTGACCTTGCCCAAACCTCGAGGCTGTTACTTGAGACTGGGCTGATGTATTTCTCGGGAGATGACTCAAACGTTCTGCCTCACCTTTCTTTGGGGGCAACGGGACTAATCGGAGTGACTGCAAACATCGCTCCCCACGCCTATCGCGCGATGGTTGATGCTACGAACGCGAACGACTTCCATTCGGCGCTCGCCGTTCACAACGCCCTCGAGCCGCTACAGCGGGCAATCATGACTCATGTCCCTGGAACTGTTGCTGCCAAGTATGTTTTGCACGGTCTTGGCAAGATTTCATCGCCGCGGGTGAGGCTCCCTCTTGTTGGGCCAGAGGACCACGAGGCTGCACTCATTGAGGGCGGGATTGACCAGGTGCGAGAAGTACCTGGGGTGAACTTCGATAACTTCAGGCCGGACCGCAATGCGGCTGCCGGCGGCGCCCTCCCCAAGGTCGCCGGAACTACTCGCTAGTGGAAATTAGCCAGCCCCCAGCGCTCAAACCTGGAGTCCTGCGAGTAATACCGCTTGGGGGACTTGGCGAAATCGGCCGCAACATGACGGTCTTCGAGCTCGATGAGAAGATTCTCATTGTCGATTGCGGAGTGCTGTTTCCCGAGGAAACCCAGCCTGGTGTGGACCTGATTCTTCCCGATCTTGGCTATCTCGAGGACAAGCTGGATCGCATCATCGGCCTGGTGCTAACGCACGGCCACGAGGACCACATCGGTGGCGTTCCATACCTGCTTCGGATGCGAAGCGATATTCCCATCATGGGCTCGCAGCTCACACTGGCGCTTATCGAAAGCAAGCTCAAGGAGCACCGGATTAACCCCTTTACCCACACCGTGAAGGAGGGGATGAGGGAGCAGGTTGGACCTTTCAATCTGGAGTTTCTCGCGGTAAATCACTCGATTCCAGACTCACTGGCCGTTGTTATTCGAAGCGCTGCTGGAAGCATCCTCGCAACCGGTGATTTCAAAATGGACCAGCTGCCGCTCGATGGTCGGGTTACTGACCTTCGAGGCTTCGCACGCATCGGTGAGGAGGGGCTAGACCTGTTTATGGTCGATAGCACCAATGCTGATGTCCCAGGCTTTACCCCGCTCGAGCGCGAGATTGGGCCGGTTATCGAGTCGGTAATTGCGAAGACCCGCGGCAAGGTTGTGGTGGCATCTTTTGCCTCCCATGTCCACCGGGTTCAGCAGGTAATCGACGCGGCGATCGCAAATGGTCGCAAAGTGGTCTTTGTCGGTCGCAGCATGGTCAAGAACATGGGCATCGCCTCCGAGCTTGGCTATCTAAATGTCCCGGCGGATGCTGTTGTTGAGCTCAACGAGAGTGAGCGCATCCCGGACAATCAGCTCGTCTTTATGTCCACGGGGTCGCAAGGCGAGCCAATGGCCGTGCTCTCGAGAATTGCTAATAGCGACCACCGAATCTCGATTGGCGAGCGCGACACAGTCTTGCTGGCCAGCTCACTAATTCCGGGCAACGAGAATGCGGTCTACAGAGTCATTGATGGCCTAACCAAGCTTGGGGCCAATGTGGTTCACAAGGGCAATGCAAAGGTTCACGTCTCAGGCCACAGCGCGGCCGGGGAGCTTCTCTACTGCTACAACATCTTGCGCCCGCGCAACGTTTTGCCGATACACGGCGAGTATCGTCACCTAACCGCAAATGCCAAGCTTGCGATTCAGACCGGCGTGAATCCCGAACAGGTGCTGATCGCCGAGGACGGTGCACTCATTGACCTTGTGGACTCGGTAGCTCGGATTGTTGGCAGGGTGCCGTGTGACATGCTCTACGTCGACGGTAAGACGGTGGGCAAGATCACCGAGGAGGACCTCCGCGACCGCATGATTTTGGCAGCAGAGGGTTTCATCTCCATCTTTGCCGTCGTTGACAAGCAGACCGGAAGAGTGGTTGAGGGTCCCGAGATTAGGGCCCGCGCCTATGCCGAAGAGGACCACGTCTTCGATGACATCGTTCCCGCAATCGAGAGAGCGCTAGCTGATGCTGCCAATGACGGGGTTCGAGACAGCTATCAGCTGCAGCAGGTTATTCGCAAAACCGTTGGGTCCTGGGTCGCAAAAGCCCATCGTCGCAAGCCGATGATTATCCCAATCGTTGTCTACTCCTCCCGCCCTGCCTAACGGGTAAAAGGGCAATGGCTTGCTAGCTTTTTGGCATGGCTGCAAAGACCCCTCCACCAAGACGGCCGGGTGGAAAGAAACCCACGCGCCCGGCTCAGTCGAAGGCTGTGCAGCCCAGGGAGAAAAAGAACGCAAGGCCCGAGGTATGGCCAATTTTTACCAAGGGCTACATGGCCCTGGCTCACGGCCTCGGCGGAGTGGTTCGGGCCTTCAGCACTGAGCGCCTAGCGGAAAATGACCGCCGAGATGGGGCTCCGTTTTTCCTGTTTTTGCTAAGCATCCTCGGGGCTGCCTTTGCATGGTTCTTTATAAATGAAACCTGGGCAACATTCATTCACCAGTACAGCTTTGGGATGCTGTTCGGGCTTGTGAGTTTTTCACTGCCGGTGGTTTTCTTTGCCTACTCGCTGTTTTTGTTTCGCCACCCCGCATCAATCCGAGATGGCTCCAGGTTCGCTCTTGGTTTCTGGCTCTTTCTCTCGGTCATATCAGGCTTCTTCCACGTCTTTTTAGGAAGTCCATCGCCTCAGGATGGTGTTCCGCAGCTTGCTGAGGCAGGCGGACTGTTTGGTTGGCTGGTGGGTGGGCCTCTGCTAACCCTCCTAACTATCTGGGGAGCTGTTCCCGCACTTGTGGTTTTGGCAGCGGCTGCGGTTTTGATCATGACCGGAACCCCACCCAACCGAATCAAAGCGCGTCTGGGTGAGCTCTATCGCTTCCTGTTCAACGTCTCGAGCCCTGAAGTTTCTAGCGACGGCTTCGACGGTAAGAAGTCAAAGTGGTGGCAATCCAATAAGTCCTCCGATACCGCCTTCGAGACTCCGGTCGTGGACATCCCTGAGTTTGTTGCCGAGGATCTTGAGGAGCCACCTCTTCAGGATCTGCCAGAGGTCGATGTTCCCGAGCCGGAGGTGGACCTTGAGTTCATGCATGGCGAAGAGGGCTTGACCGAGCCAATTGACATTCCGCCACCCAAGTCAAAGCGGCCCTACGTTCTTCCCGGAATCGGGCTACTGGGTGCTGGCACTCCCGCCAAGGCAAAGAGCGTGGCGAACACGCAGGTTGCGGCCGCAATTGATGAAGTGTTCAAAGAGTTCGATATTCAGGCAAAAGTTTCCGGCTTCCAGCGCGGACCAACGGTTACCCGCTACGAGGTTGAGCTGGCTCCGGGCGTGAAGGTGGAGGCCGTCACCCGGCTTACCAACAACATCTCCTACGCTGTCGCCTCAAACGAGGTAAGGATTCTCTCCCCAATTCCAGGCAAGAGCGCTATCGGCATTGAGATTCCAAACTCTGATCGCGAGACCGTGTCCTTGGGCGATGTCTTGCGCAGTAAGAACTCAACAGGAAGCACTCACCCACTGACAATTGGGGTTGGTAAGGATGTTGAGGGTGGTTACCTGGTTGCCAACCTTGCCAAGATGCCGCACCTTTTGGTTGCAGGTGCAACCGGGGCAGGTAAGTCGAGTTTCGTGAACTCCATGATCACTTCAATCCTGATGCGCGCGACCCCGGCTGAGGTTCGACTGGTGCTCGTAGATCCAAAGCGTGTTGAGCTAAGCGCCTATCAGGGAGTTCCCCACCTGGTCACTCCAATCATCACCAGCCCCAAGAAAGCCGCTGAGGCTCTGCAGTGGGTGGTGAAGGAGATGGACTCTCGCTATGACGATCTGGCATCTTTTGGCTTCAAGCACATTGACGATTTCAACCGGGCCGTGGTTGCAGGTGAGATTTCCGTTCCGGAGAACTCCATGCGCGAGCTCCAGCCCTACCCCTACCTGCTGGTAGTGGTGGATGAGCTAGCAGATCTCATGATTGTCGCTCCAAGAGACGTCGAGGATGCGATCGTGAGGATTACCCAGCTTGCTAGGGCCAGCGGTATTCACCTGGTGCTTGCCACGCAGCGGCCATCGGTGGATGTCGTCACCGGCTTGATCAAGGCAAACGTTCCCTCGAGGCTTGCCTTCAGCGTCTCCTCGGTGACTGACTCTCGAGTGATTTTGGACCAGCCGGGGGCTGAGAAGCTGGTTGGACAGGGTGATGCGCTCTTCGCCCCGATGGGCTCCAATAAGCCGGTGCGGGTTCAGGGCGCCTGGGTTTCGGAGGCCGAGATGGCCAAGGTCGTCTCTCACGTCAAGCAGCAGATGGAACCTGAGTACCGCTCCGATGTCACGGCTACGGCTCAGGCCAAGGTTGTAGACAGCGATATTGGAGATGATCTGGAGCTGCTTCTTGCCGCTTGCGATCTGGTGGTGAACTCGCAGTTCGGTTCGACTTCCATGCTGCAGCGCAAACTCCGAGTTGGTTTTGCCAAGGCCGGCAGGCTGATGGATCTGCTCGAGTCGAGGGCAGTGGTTGGTCCATCCGAGGGATCCAAGGCCAGGGAGGTGCTTGTGAAGCCGGAGGACCTTGCGGGCACTCTCGCCAAGATTTCCGGCCAGACAACTGCTGTCGTAGACGGTGATGTTGCGCCACAAACCTCAACAGGGGAGGATAGCGACGATGAAGACGCGTGGCAGCTCACCGGCAGAAGAGATGACTTCTAGAGGCTTTTTCTACCGCCAAACCCCAAACCTGATAACTGGCGCGCGAATTGCGCTGGTTCCCCTGGTGCTTTGGATGCTCTTTGAGTATTGGGAGAACCCCTGGGGCAGATTCTTTGCGATGCTGCTATTAATTGCCGCAGCCTCGACAGACGGGCTGGACGGCTCGATCGCCAGACGCCGCAATCTGATAACCAACCTGGGCAAGATTCTTGATCCAATAGCTGACAAGACGCTCTTGTCGGGAGCGCTTATCGTGCTGTCGATTTTGGGTGCCGTGCCATGGGTGGCGACGCTTGTTATTCTCGGTCGTGAGCTCGGGATAACTCTCTATCGCCTGGTTGTCATCAAGAAGCAGGTGCTTAGCGCATCGGGCTGGGGCAAGTTCAAGACCGTTATGCAGATTGTTGCAATCTGTATGGTGATAGCCCCCTTTGGTTTTCTAGGAGCATGGTTTGGCTGGCTGGCCCAGATAGTGCTCTGGTTCACGGTTGCCCTCACCGTGTATACGGGCGTGCAGTACCTGGTACCCCGGAAATGATTATCGAGGCGGCCCTCGCGAAAGGGCTCCACATCGCAACCGCGGAATCTCTAACGGGAGGCGCGGTGAGTGCAAGCCTCGCCCAAACGCCTGGGGCCTCAAAGGTCTTGCTTGGAGGAATTACTGCCTACCAGGATCAGATCAAGTCGCAGCTGGTCGGAGCCTCCAGTCAGCTGATTGCCCAGCAGAGTGCGGTAGATGCTGAGGTCTGCGCCCAGCTCGCAGAAGGAGTTCGATCAAGGTTCGCAGGTGCAATGGGTTTTTCAGAAAACGCTGTCATCGGAATCTCAACCACCGGGGTCGCCGGTCCAGACTCGGTCTCAGGCAAAAGCGTTGGCGAGGTGTTTATTGGCATCTCCTCAAAAGCCGGGGTGAAGGTCTTCGGAGAGAACTTCACCGGGGATCGGCTTTCAATAATCGAGGCAACTATTCGGCGTTGCGAGGAAATCTTGCTGGAAGAAATTGCGCGGCTTTGAGGTTTAGCTTCAGGAAACACTCAGTAACCAGCATTATTCTTTGTCACATCCAGAAGGTAAGTTAGAGGGCCAGGAGGAAACTTGGTACTACTAAGGCAAGAAATCGGTGACGTGCTGCGCACGCACCGTCAAGAGCGCGGTCAGACACTGAGGCAGGTTGCATCAAAGGCCTCGGTGGCCTTGGGCTACCTGTCAGAGGTAGAGCGCGGTCAGAAAGAGGTCTCCTCGGAGATCCTTGCATCGGTTGCCGAGGCCCTAGAGGTTCCACTGTCTGTTGTCATGCGCGATGTCTCCGAGCGACTAGCCTCGGTAGAGGGCATCTACTTCGACGACACCTTCATTCCAGACACTGTGCCGGACGACTTCGTCACTGAGGCTGAGCTCTACTCTCACTAGTGACTCTCAGTCGCTTTCACGAATTAGTTCTCGAGGAATTCGGCGAGCAGTTCTCGCAGGTGGTTCTCAGAGACACCAGACTTCTCAAATTTGAAGATAAGACCCCTTTTGAGCTAATCAATGCGGGGCTTTATCCCAAAGACATTTGGTTTGCAATTTGCGATCAGCTGGCGGTTCCAAAGGAGCGCTGGCACGGCAAAACAAAGACAATCAGACACGCCGAATAAAGTTATTCGAAATTTTGTTCGAACGCTTAGAGTTTCAACAACTCAACTAAATAGCTAGTTATCCACAGCGTGTCGGATTACTACAAAAGTGTCTGAGCCAGGGTTTAGCTTTCCTTCTAGCTAACCCAGAGAGAGAAGAGGACCTAATGCCATCAGCAGCAGACCGCGAGAAAGCACTTGAGACTGCTCTAGCGCAGATTGACCGTCAGTTCGGTAAAGGGTCGGTTATGCGACTTGGTTCCGAGGAGCGCGCACCTGTTGAGTCCATCCCCACCGGAGCCATTGCTCTGGATGTGGCACTCGGTATCGGCGGGCTGCCAAGGGGCAGGATCGTTGAGGTCTACGGACCAGAGTCCTCAGGTAAGACAACCATCGCCCTGCACGCCATTGCGAGCGCTCAGGCTAGGGGTGGTGTTGCGGCATTCGTTGACGCGGAGCACGCGCTCGATCCTGAATACGCCAAAAAGCTTGGGGTGAACATAGACGACCTTCTAGTCAGCCAGCCGGATACGGGCGAGCAGGCTTTGGAGATTGCGGACATGCTGATTCGCTCGGGTTCGGTGGACGTTATTGTCGTCGACTCGGTCGCAGCACTGGTGCCAAGAGCAGAGATCGAAGGCGAGATGGGTGACAGCCACGTAGGTCTGCAGGCCAGGTTGATGTCTCAGGCGCTTAGAAAGCTCACTGGAGCCCTCAGCAACACCGGAACCACCGCAATCTTTATCAACCAGCTACGTGAAAAGATCGGCGTCTTCTTCGGCTCACCCGAGACCACCTCCGGAGGTAAGGCTCTCAAGTTCTACGCCTCGGTTCGTTTGGACATCCGTCGCATCGAGACCCTGAAGGACGGTCAGGACTCTGTGGGCAACAGGGTTCGAGTCAAGGTTGTCAAGAACAAGCTTGCTGCTCCATTCAGGCAGGCCGAGTTCGACATCCTCTTCGGTGAGGGCATCTCGCGAGAGGGTGGTCTTATCGACTTCGGTGTCGAACAGGACATCGTCAAGAAATCAGGCGCCTGGTACACCTACGAGGGAGAACAGCTCGGTCAGGGTAAAGAAAACTCAAGGCGCTACCTCAAGGAGAACCCGGATCTTGCAAACGAGATAGAGCAGAAAATCAAGTCAAAGCTCGGCATAGGAGTGCCAAGGGCCGTGGCAGACCTTCCTGCGGAGGAAGCTGCTGCAATTGCAGGCGAAGCGCCAGAGACCTCGGAGCCGGTGGCCAAGGCTGCCAATGACTCTTGAGCAAAAGGAACTAGACCGGCTCGAGAAGCGAGCTCGTAACGTCTTGCTGTATCAGTTAGGCCGCTCCATGAAAACGCGGCATCAGCTGGAGCAAATAATGCACAAGCGTGAGATTCCGGAGGAAGTGTTCGAGCCTCTGCTTGATCGCTTCACTGAGGCACAGTTGATTGACGATGCTGCCTACGCTCGGGCATTTGTAGCTAGCCGCTTCCATCAGCGTGGCAAGTCTCTGTCTGCAATTAGGCGCGAACTGAGACAAAAGGGCGTAGCCGATGCGCATATAGAGGCGGCAACTGCAGAGATTGACTCTGAGCAAGAGCTCGAGCTGGCAATTCAGATAGCTGTATCCAGAAACCGTAGGCTTGCCAGCCTGGACGCCGCAACCAGGCGACGCAGACTCACCGGCTTTCTGCAGCGACGAGGGTTCTCAGGTCCTGTTCTCTCGAGAGCACTGCGAGAGGCAGAGGCTCAGGGGTAATATCCCTTAGCAATGTCGCTTTTCTATGAGGTCCGCACCTACGGGTGCCAAATGAACGTTCACGATTCTGAACGAATCTCCGGTCTGCTCGAGTCTGCCGGCTATGCAAAAGCAGAAGGGCAGGAAGCTGACCTGGTTGTTTTCAACACTTGTGCTGTTAGGGAGAACGCCGACAACAAGCTCTACGGCAACCTCGGAATGATGCTTGCCCGAAAAGAAAAGGACCCCAATTTTCAGATTGCGGTTGGCGGATGCCTTGCCCAGAAGGATCAAAATACAATCTTGAAAAAGGCACCGTGGGTGGATGTTGTGTTTGGCACCCACAACATGGGATCGCTTCCAACGCTGTTGGAGCGGGCAAGGCACAACAACGAGGCTCAGATCGAGATTCTGGAGTCGCTTGAAGTATTTCCGTCGACGCTGCCCTCAAAGCGCGAGAGCGCCTATGCGGGTTGGGTGTCGATCTCGGTGGGCTGCAACAACACCTGCACCTTCTGCATCGTCCCCTCACTTCGAGGCAAAGAGAAAGATCGCAGACCGGGCGAGATTCTTGGAGAGATCCAGGCCCTCGTCGACGATGGAGCGGTTGAGGTCACGCTGCTGGGACAGAACGTCAATACCTACGGTGTTGAGTTTGGTGACGGGGGAGCGTTTGCGAAGCTGCTGAGGGCTTGTGGGGAGATTGAGGGACTGGAGAGAGTGCGCTTCACTTCTCCACACCCCGCCGCCTTCACAGAGGACGTAATCGAGGCGATGGCCGAGACCCATAATGTAATGCCGCAGCTTCATATGCCCCTGCAGTCAGGTTCAGACTCAATACTGAAGGCGATGCGGCGAAGCTATCGCGCTGAGAAATACCTCGGCATTTTGGACCGAGTTCGAGAGCTGATCCCACGTGCGGCCATCACCACCGACATCATCGTCGGCTTTCCCGGTGAGACCGAAGAAGACTTTCAGGCCACCATGGAAGTGGTGAGGAAATCGCGCTTCGCCTCGGCCTTCACGTTCCAGTATTCCAAGCGCCCCGGAACCCCTGCCGCAGAAATGGAGGGCCAGGTGCCTCAGGAGGTGGTCCAAGAGCGCTATGAGCGGCTTTTGGAGCTCGTCAACGCCATTGCCTGGGAAGAGAACCAAAAGCTCACAGGAAGCGACGTCGAGGTTTTGGTTGCTACCGGTGAAGGCAAGAAGGATTCTCAGACCAACCGCATGACTGGAAGAGCCAGAGACAACAGGCTCGTTCACTTTGAGATTCCGGAGGGCGCAGACACCCCTAGACCAGGAGACGTTGTGACTGTGACTGTTAGTCGAGCGGCACCCTACTTCTTGGTAGCTGACTCGGTTGCAGGTTCAAAATATGAACTTAGGCGAACCGCTGGCGGGGATGCGTGGGACCGCTCTCAACTTGAGTCCTGCGGAGCGCCGGAGCCTGGAGATGGCAAGGTAAAGCTAGGGCTTCCTATTCGGACCAAGCGTGCTCTCTAGCCTGATAGCGGTCGTTGGGCCGACCGCCTCAGGCAAGTCGGCTTTAGCAATTCAAATAGCTAGGTCGCTTGGAGATTGCGAAATCATAAGCGCTGATGCGATGCAGCTATACCGGGGGATGGACATTGGTACGGCAAAGCTCTCACAGAGTGACCAAGAAGGAATTCCCCATCACCTAATTGACGCTGTGGAGCCAACTGAAGGGGTCACCGCTGTTCAGTATCGCGAGCTTTTTGATGAGGCACTTGCCTCCATCATCAAGCGAGGCAAGACGCCAATAGTTGCCGGTGGCAGCACGCTGTATCTCGCTGCGGCTCTTGATGAGATGCAGTTTGCTCCCACGGTTCCGGAGGTTAGGGCAGCCCTAGAGGCCAAGGCCACAGAAATTGGCCAGCTTGCAATGCATGCCTTGCTCGAGTCAAAAGATCCAGCTGCGGCAGCAAAGATTCCTGCCAGCAACCTGAGAAGGGTAATCAGAGCGCTCGAGGTGGTTGAGATCAGCGGTAAGTCATTTGCGGCATCACTCCCCGAACCTGCCTATCGCAGATCCACCACCCAGATCGGCATTCTCGTCGAGCGAGAGCTGCTCAGAGATCGCATCGAACAGCGCGTTCGGGGGATGTGGCAGGCAGGGCTGGTTGCAGAGGTTGAAGGCCTTTTGGCACGCTACCCAAATCTTTCAAAGACTGCTCGGGTAGCCATCGGCTACCAGCAGGCCGCGGCTCAGCTAAGCGGCGAGCTAACTGAAGATCAGGCGATGGCGGAGACTATCCAGCTCACTCAGCGCTATGCAAAGAAGCAGATGACCTGGTTTAGGAGGGATAGCCGGATAGTTTGGCTGGATTCTTCGAAGGACATGCTGGGAGCCGCCCTGGATGTAATTAGGCTGTAGTGATGTCCATCAACTTCACCAAGGGTCACGGCACCGGTAACGACTTCGTTTTGGTTCTTGACGAGATAGGACAGCTGGATTTCTCCGAACTTGAAATACAAAAGCTTTGCGATCGAAACTTTGGGGTTGGAGCAGATGGCCTGATAGTAATTCGGCCCACAAAAGGCAGCGAGGCTGAGGGCCTTCTTAACCAGGAAAGCGCTGCAACCTGGTTCATGGACTATCGGAACAGAGACGGTTCCAAGGCAGAGATGTGTGGCAACGGGATCCGGGTGATGGCTCGCTATCTGGTTGAGCATGAGCTGGCCAAAATAGACCCGGGCAGCACTCTCCCGATAGCGACCAGGGCAGGACTCAAAGACCTAACCCAGACCGCAAATGGCTTTGCCGTGGACCTTGGCCCCTTCAAGATCGATGAGGAAGAAGTTCTCGTCAAAGCCGCGGGACTGAGGGTCCCGCGACCTGGTTTGAGCGTGGACTTGGGTAACCCTCATGTGGTTGTGGCGCTGGCCGACCTTGATGAACTTGAGCACCTAGACCTTCACAAGATTCCAATCTTGGAGCCCGAGCCTAATGAAGGCGCAAACGTTGAGTTTGTTGTCATAGACGAGCCCATGATTGTTGAGGGAGTTGCAGGGGTAAGCATGCGCGTATTTGAGCGCGGTGTAGGAGAGACGCTTAGCTGCGGCACAGGCGTTGCCGCCTCAGCCCTTGCCGTGAGGCACTGGGCCGGGGGAGAGCAGAACCACTGGAAGGTGAGTGTTCCCGGCGGCGATTTAGGCGTGAGGGTATTTCCAACCGAAGACGGCGAACACGTTTCAATAAGCGGTCCGGCCGAGCTTGTCTTTAGTGGTAGCTGGCGGGGGCTGTAACCCGTATCACTCGGTAGCCCTTGCTGTTTTCTACCTTTGTCACCTGGCAGTCTTCAAATTCGCTCGTCAGCCACTTCTGAAAGCTCTCGGCACCAAGCTGCTTTTGAACCACCAAATAGGCACTACCCCCGGTTCTGAGTCTGGGCAGGTAGGTGTTCATCAGTTCGTGGAGGGCACTCTTCCCAATTCGTATAGGTGGATTAGACCAGATTGCATCGAATTTCTGGTCTGATTTAAGCTCAGTTGGCGTTACTGCCGTTATATTCCCAAGCCCGAGACGCTTGGCGTTTTCTCTGGTCTGAGACACGGCCCGCTCGTTTATGTCGACCGCGTAGACTTGAGTCTGGGGAGAGCTCAGCGCAATTGAAATCGCTATCGGGCCCCACCCACAGCCTATGTCCAGCACATCACCTGAAGTTGGAAAGTGCTCGTGCAGGCTAAGTAGGACCTTGGTGCCGGGGTCTAGCTTGGTGGTGCTGAAGGTGCCGCTAATGCTTAGGGCCTCTATTTCTCTCCCTGCGACTTCAAAGCGGATTGTCCTTTGGCGCCTTTCGACTCCCGGGTCTTCGCTGAAGTAGTGCTGGGTCATTTCACCAACCTATTACAGGCCTAGTGTTAAGCCGTGGAATCTGAGAGCGCCCTGGAGCGAATTCTTCGTCGAGGCGCCGCCGCACCCGCTCAGGAAT
>Ga0181574_10002889_pt1 | contig 15444 bp, 10 predicted proteins | sample 101ome_24_FD_145600 | JGI IMG/M metagenome (GOLD analysis project Ga0181574, IMG submission 145600) | Coastal salt marsh microbial communities from the Groves Creek Marsh, Skidaway Island, Georgia - 101410AT metaG (spades assembly) | ecosystem: Environmental > Aquatic > Marine > Intertidal zone... | reverse complement strand
AGAAGGCGGCGTACGACCTCGCCAACAAGGTGGTCGCCATCTTGTGCAACCATCAGCGCTCCGTCCCCAAGACACACGGCGCCAACATGGAGAAGGCCTCGGTCAAGCTGAACGCCATCAAGGATGAGCTCAAGCTACTCGAGCGGGACCTCACGCTGGTCAAGAGCGGCAAGGCATTGCCCGATGGCCGGAAGGGGACGGAGGAGCAGCTCAGGGGTCGCATCGCCTCCAAGCGTGCCCAGGTGGAGCGGGGAGAGCGGCAGCTGGAGAGCCGCGAGGAGCTTTCGACCGTCGCCCTCGGCACGTCCAAGATCAACTACATGGACCCTCGCATCACAATTGCCTGGTGCAAGCGCAACGACGTGCCCCTGGAGAAGGTCTTCAACAAGAGCTTGATCTCCAAATTCCACTGGTGCGCCGATGTGGAGCCCGACTTCTCATTCTGAGGGAGGGGGGTTCGTGCGGTGACGGCGACCGCGCTGGTGGCGATGAAATCGACATGCGCATTGGCTTCGTCCCGATTGCGTCTCTCCACGTTGAGAGTTTGAATGACTCATCTCCTCTCGCTGTTCCATTGAAGAGCCCCCGCACCGAAGTGAGCCGCGTTTTACCATATTCTCCGCGCTCGAGGACACGAGGACCCTGCAGGGCCGCGTCAGCGCCCCGCTCGGACACATCTTCGTCACCCTCCCCCTGGTTGCCCGGCGCCGGCCTCTCGTCGACGCCGGAAGGTCAGTCATTGGGCCGACTCGCCAACTGGCTCGCGATGGCGGAATCGATAGAGGGAGGAGAATCTGTATCACGCATACGGGTATAACAGCTATCTCGCCCGGCCTCTCAGTCGGCTCCCTCCGCCGTCTGCGCCGCGATCTTTTGGGGGTTCAACGGGTGCCCCAGAGCCGAAATGCGCGCAAACATTGTCAATCCATCACGTTCACGTCGGCCGAGCCCGTCTCCTTTGTGACGGGAGACGTTCTGCGAGCGCCGGGCCGAAGTGGCGCGCCCCTGGGGAACGCTCAGGCCATCCCGAGCGTGAGACGCGTCCCTCGATCGATCAGAACCTCGACCTTACCCCGGAATCATGGCAGCATCGACCGCCGCGCTGGTCGTGATAGATATGCAGAATGACTTTGTTCTGCCTGGGAGGCCGCTCACCGTCGGCGGTGCGATGAGTTGTCTGCCGAAGGCGAGGACTCGAGGCCGAAGGCTGGCAGTCCGGCTACAGCCGATACAACTGCTGCTGCCACCATGACTTTGTCACCGTTGCCGCCGCAGGTGCTCGAGGCAGTCGAGGCGGCGAGGTCTGCCGGTGTGCCTGTGTTTTGGGTGATTCGGAGCCACGACCCGTCGGGAAACGATATCGAGAGGACCAGACGCCACCTCTTCGACCCGCCCGGATGCGGCACCGGGGCCACGGTCACTGGCACTGAGGGCGCCGAGCTCGCGGTGCCCCTGGCGGCGAACCCAGGCGAGCCCATTGTCCTCAAGCGTCGCTTCTCAGCCTTCTTTGCTACCACGCTTGACATGCTTCTTCGGCGCGGAGGGTGCCGGCATGTCGTTCTTTGCGGAGTGCAGACGCCAAACTGCATCCGCGCCGCTGCCGTCGACGCCATCAGCCTCGACTACGAGAGAGTCGATGTTCTCGCCGACGCCACGGCGAGCGCGACGGAGGAGATTCAGAAGGCTAATCTGCGAGACCTCGCTGCTATGGGGGTGGGGATCGTCTCGACGGATGACTGGCGGGCGGACTTGGGACGTGGCATTTGAGGGGTTGAGCATTGTTAATTCGCGGTGCACGTCTGTCGCCCAAATGTCGCCAGCAGCGCCGTGCCGGCACTCGCGTGACCGCCCGTAAGCCCCGATCGACGGTAAACCGTTATCGTTCGCTGACCGTAATCGAATAACGAATTCATGCTAACGAAACGGCCGTGGTCCTGATGGCGAGGCGACACGCAGCTCGCTGAGCCGACTGTCAGCCGGCTAAGCGGCGGCACCTCCGGCTGCACCGCCTGGCATGCTTCTCGATTGCGCGTCTTCTCCGCCCTGTGCGAGACGCTGATCGGAGACGATGACACATACTGATCATTTATCTCTCTTTTTGGGTCTGAATTCCGCGGAGGGCGGCGGAAAGGGAGATCTCCCGTGCGCCGGGTCACACGCACGGGCAAAATGCCTCATTCCTAACTCTCACCGACCCCCGCTCTGAAGCCCCCCACCCCTCCTCCTCCTGTTCTCAGCAGTCGATCAATGGCCAATCGATGGAGGGCATAGCGGACAAGAACCGCATTGAGAGGAGCGACACCGTCGGGGACTTGCTAAGTGACCCGACAGACTGGTCGACCCTCACAAAGAAGAAGGTGCTGGGCGCCGGGGCCTACGGCGAGGTGCTCCTGATGACGCGGCCCGGAGCCGGGGCCGGCGAGGTCGAGCAGGTCGCGGTCAAGACCCTGCACGCCGGTGCACTTGACCTGGACTCGCTCACCATGTTCCTTAACGAGGTTAAGCTGATGAAGTCGTTTGACCACCCCAACTGTGTCGGCTTCCGCGGATTTGGCGTCAAATCGGGCAAGAAGGACCAGTTTGGCCCCTCGACCCCCATCCAAGATCTCCTCAAGGAGGAAGTTTTCCTCGTTCAAGAGTTCCTTGGGGGGAAAGACCTCCGCACGGTCCTCGCGGATGCCATGTCCGTCACGTATCGGCCGTACGACTGGCTCGATGTATTGCGGTGGTTCCGGGGCATCGCCGACGGCCTTGCCTATCTCCACTCGCGCGACCCTGCCATCATCCACCGTGACCTCAAGCCCGAGAACATCCTCTTCGACGTCAAGGACCCGCGCAAGGCGCGTGCTGTCATTGCTGACTTTGGCCTGTCGGTCAACATCACGAGCAAGGAGGAGCGAGACGCGCAAAAGGGTGTGCGGGGCAAGGCGAACTCCCAGTTCGAGGGCACCGCATCCAAGACGACGGACTCGGGTCGGTCCAAGCCCAAGAGCGAGGCCTCCTTGAAGCGCATCCAGACGTTCGCGGCGAGCTATAACGCGGTGCACCTTACGGGCGAGACAGGCTCTCTTCTCTACATGGCGCCCGAGGTCTACCGGAAGGAGCCCTACAACGAGAAGAGCGACGTCTTTGCGTTTGGCGTTATGCTCTACGAGGCACTCAAGCAGGAGCTCCAGGCGGCGAAGTTTTTGTCGGGGAGCCCCCAGGAGATCGAAAACTACGCCAAGGGCGTCGCTAACGGCTACCGGCGCCCAATCCCGGACAACTGGCCGGCCGATGTCGTCACCCTCATCGAGTCATGCTGGGACGAGGACGCCCCGGACAGGCCCTCGATCAGCCGCGTCGTCGGGTACATGGCCAAGCTCGAGGAGGATGGCACGCTCGCCGCTTGGGAGACGGCGCACGGCAGGCCCGCGAAGAGCGCTCCGGAGGGGTGCTGCTCGATCCAGTGACGGCGAGAAAGGGTAAGGGTTCACCTCCAGCCATGTTGAACGATGGTGAGACATTTGTGTTTCGCGAGTATGTCAGGGTCGGCCTCCCCCGCCCCTCCTGGTCTTGAGAAAGAAGTTAAGTGGGGAGTTGTCGCGAGATGATGAAGGCGCGATCATATATCTCTCTTAAGACCCCGCGAAGGCGCCGAGGTGCTTCGAAAGCGACGCCGGGGCGGATGCAAAGTTCGCCGCTGCACTGGGAACCGACGGCCTCCTATCCTCCTCTCGCAGGCGACGGAGGAACCCCCGGACCCCGGAGAGGAAACACGGCCCTCCAAAATTATGGACTCGAGCGTCTCGCTGCCGGCGTTTCGCGGCTCCTCGTCGTCCGCGGCCTCGACTTCTGCGCCCACGCCTGTGGCCTCGGCGAGTCATGCAGCCCGGTACCCTGTGGTGTCGCAGCCTGTAGAGGAGGTCTTACTGAGCCGCGTGGCCGGCGGCATATACACGGGCGGCGTGGATCATCGAGGTCTGCCGCATGGGCTCGGGATGTTGGCGATGGCGTCCGGAGAGGAGTACCTAGGCGCCTTCACGCACGGCGAGCGCCACGGTTTCGGTGAGGCGAGGTACGCCGATGGTGCAGTGCCCGGGGGTCGCTACGCGGGCTCCTTTGACGCTAACGCGAAAAGTGGTGCCGGATGCTGGACGTGGAGCGACGGCGAACAGTCGCGGTCACGGTCTCTCAACGGCGTCAGGCACTGCGGTCTGTGGTCGTCCAACGCTCCAGACGGCTGCGGGGTCCGGACCAGCGGTGCCGCCACCGCTTCGGATGTCGCTGTCTGGCGCGTAAACGAGCGGTTTAGCCCCGGTCCGGAGGGATCGCCAGGCTGGAGCGAATGTCTCGCAGCCGTCCGCTTCGCCGAGGATGCGGCGCACCGGGCATCCGTTTTTGCCAGCGAGGCGCGATCCCTAACCCGCGCCTTGCAGGGCGCCACCTCGCCCGGCGGTCCCCGCCCGAGGTGCATATCTGACTGGCACACTTGCTCCCATCGGAGTCCCGGGGACGACACCCTTGCTGTGGATCGTCTTGTCGTGCCGGGTGCGGGATACCAGTCGGCTGTGGGACGGCGGGGAATGCAGCTGCTTCCTTCGGCGGCCGAGGTTGTCGTCGCCATCACCATCGTGGCCAGTGTCGCTCTTCCCTACGCAATGGTGCAGAGCCGCGGCTCTGGTGGTAGCCTCCAAGGGAGTCACAACGGTGGACGGGGATCAGCCATGCGGCGCCGGCGTATGGGAGCGCGCTCTGGCCCGCCGGGTCGCCCGATGGTGACTTCGCCCCCTCACCCCGCTGGTGAGGGAGTGTGGGCAGAGTTGCGCCTCATGGTTGTGGCCGCATGGCGCGGTCTTCCGGCCGCACTGCTGGCCGGCGGGCGGACGGTGATCGCCGGGGTCCGTGCCGGCGTCGGCGGCTCCGGCGAGCCCGCGGTCCAGTCGTCTCCTGATCCTTCCGCCGACCTCATCTTTCCCGACATCGCGGAGACAGACGCCAATGACCTGGAAGTCTCTGCCCCCCCCAGTCTGACCCTTGGCGGCGGAATCCCCACACTTCGACCCCGGCGTACGGCACCTCTCGAGGTGGGCGGATATTTTGCGGCGAGTGTCGCTGCCCCGGAGCCGCCGGCGCCTGAGGCGTCCACTTCACAGCCCGCTGCCACCGCCCGTCCTCTTCGGGGGCGCAAGGCCAGAAGAGCTGCCATGGCGGCCCGCGGTCGTCGTCCGGAAATTACGCCTGCTCCGGTCGTCGAGGATCCTTCGAGGATCCTCAGAGACGATGATGCACCTGCGCCCTCTGAGCCATCACCGTCACCACGGCCGTTGTTGCCCCTGCGTGAGCCTGATCCCCCAGCGTCCCCCAAGCATGCCGTCGATGCCCCGAGCTCACCTGAATCAACATCGACGCCGAAGCCCTCTCCGCCGGCCGCTAGTTCTCCGCCCTCCGCGCCGGTCTCTCTTCCCGCGCGGCAAACCGCAACAGCCCGCCCATTGCCGTCTCTGGCTGATTCCGCCGCCGCTCCCTCGTCTGCTGCGCCCCCGCACAAGTCTGCCGTTGCTGCCGATTCCCATCTGGCGCCGCCCGCCGCCTCTGTCGCCATTGGAGGCACCTCTCCCCGATCCTCGGGCACCCGGTACGTGACTGGTCACTGTCGTCGTGCTCGGCGACAGCAGCGGAGCAGCGTCCCGCCCGGCTGGAACCCGATCGAGCTGGGGCAGGACGGGCCGGCGGCGGCGCCACCTGCGCCTACCCCTCGCCCCCCTCGCCACATGGCCCCTCCGGTCGCGGACGCTCGATCCATCGGCGTGCCGCCCAGCCCTCGCGGAGAGACTGGCTCCAGGGCAATGGCAGCCAGTCCCTCCGTCAGTGCGGGTGCGCCATGTAGTGGGACAGTTGGCGATCATACGCCAGGGAGGGAGTCTGATGGCGACCGGAGCGCCGGAGGGACCACCGCTCGGACGACTGTCATCCGCCGCCTCGATCAGTCGAACAGCGGCGGTTGCGTCGGTGAAGCGTCTGAATGGCTGAGGCTGCGCACGCCGCCGACGGGAGAGGGCACGACGGGGCGAGAGGATACGGGTCGACCGCGACCGGGCGGGATATTACCTTCGACTCACACTTCGGCTTCCAAGCTGCCGGGCCGGCCCTCTCTCCCTTCGCTGCATGATGCTCTCGGTTCATCCTCCCACCATGGAGTCTGGGCTTCTCCTTCTGCCCGCGCCCCGGGCAGCGGGTCCATCCCACCGCTCCTCCTGTCGGGGATCCCGACCTCGTTGGCCACTCCATTACCTGACCCAATTCCGCCGCCCCCGCCCCCGCCCCCACGGAACCAGCTCACTCCTCGTGGGTCCGAGGCCTCAGGCGGACGGTACCTTCCTCATGGGGACGTCGGGCCCTGCACGTCCGACTGGGAGCACGGATGGCGAGCGGCGGGGGTAGGGCGGGCGTGTCCGGCCCCGCAGGGAGTGGCGGCCTCTCTGGCGCACTCGCCTACGCCTTCGCGAGGGCAGATGGCTGCATGGGGGTCCGCCATCTGGTGGCCGCCACCCCCTCCTTCAGCAGGCCCGCCGCCCCCGCCCCGTCCCCCTCCGCCTCCCCCGCCGCGGAGCACAGGGGCCGCCACCGCAAAGCACGTCCGCACGTCGTCGGCCTTTGCGGGCGGTGAAGGTGCAGGATGGTGGGCAACGCCTGGGGCCATGGGCGGCGGGGCGCCGGAAGCTGGCTGGTCGGGCGACCAGCGGGGGCCGGCGAGCGGTGGGCGGGCGTCGGGCACGGGGGACCGGGGCGGCGTCGGAGAGGATGCCGAGAGCTGGTATGGCTGGACGGGCGCCGCAGCGGGAAACCGACTATCACGCGCTGCCGGATCGGCAACACCGCCGCTGTCTCCGCCTGAATCCCGCACGGCCGTGCCTTGGCCATCTCCGCGGGTGTCACCGCGGCCATCGGACGCCCTAGTGGTGGGAGAGGTCCGTGTGGACTTTTCCTCTTCGGGATCATCGCGTGCGGAGTGATGTGCGATCGCTCTGTACTCTTGAAACCAACGACTCTTCATACTCAACTTCCCCCACGCTCACTACGCTGCACCCGACGAGAGACGGCCACAGGCGGTGGCGCAAGCCCGAGGGCAAAGAGCTGCGCGGCGCGGCGTGGGTTCAGACGGCCGGGGCCGACATCAGCCGCAGCCAAGCGCTGCGTCTCGCACCAGGCAACGAGCTCTGCCGAGAGACCAGGGGGGTGGGCACCGCCCGTCGGCGCAGGCGCCCGCGGACCGCTGCGCATGCAGGCGGAGGGCCGGGCGGCATCAGCTGAAGCTGCTGCAAAGTCCACCACAACAGAAGTCGGTGGAGCACCAGGCAGACGAGGCGAAGTCGAATCAACATCCGAGGGATAGCCCGGCCGGACCGAGCGCCAATTGGCCGCAGCTGAAGCCAATGCAGTGCCTCGGTCAAATGCCATGGCCGGCCACCTCCCAGAGCCTCCTCCCTCAGGCGGGGCAGCTGACATGCACTCAATCACCCACGCAAGGTTGGCATTCCAATCATCATAGGGACCATCTGCCACCAGGAGGGACTGAAAGGCCAGCCTGACAGCGACCCTGGAGGCCGGGGTTGTACGAAGCTGCCCCAAACCAGCCCCAGGGGAGAGCAGCACTTCCTCAGATGGGGCCGATGAGCTCCTGCGACGGAGGCCTGGGACAGTGTCCGCGAGGCCAAGGGCAACAAGAAGCTGGCGGCGTCGCGGCGGCAAAGCCCCCAGCGTGGCCTCATAGCCCGTAACTCGGAGCCAGCGGCGGATCGCCCGCGCGGCCTGAGGCCGATTGGTGCACCCCGGGATGACGCGCCAAGCCTCGCTGCGAGGAATGAGGCCAGTGGCCTCGGCAACTTCGTCAGGCCACCCAGAGGACGCCAGATGGCCCCAATCAGCGAGACTGACGAGGCGATGTGCAGTGCCGACCGTCAGAGGGATGTCACCGATAAGGGCGGCAGCAGCATAGGCAAACACCTCAAAAGCAAGACCAGCTGGGTCACCGAGGGCTCCCAGAGACCGGAGGGGAAGGGCACATTCCGGAGGAAGGCGTCCCCAGGACTCACGCACTGCCTGCGTGAGGCACCACGTCCGCAGGTCCGCAGGTAAACGCAAAAGAAGGCGTGGCAAGCTACTGGTAGTAGACGTTGGAAGCGTGGACATGAATCCAGCGGTAGTCACCGACATTGCCCGCTCGCTTGAGGCAGGGAAGTCATTCTCCTCACAGGCCAAGTCATCGTCCAACCCACGGGCACCCTCTGCAACTAGGGTGCACATGACGACTGTCGGCTGTCGTTGTGATGCAGCAGCACGGCAGGCGAGCATGGCCCGAGACAGGCGACGAACAGCCTCGGCAGGTGGTAGACTGCGCCGCATCAACTTGTCCGTCCCATCACCGGTGGCGTCATTCTGGCCTTCCGCGGCACACTCCTCTTCCAAGGCAATCTCTTCCTCTGTCATGTTGCGCCGAATGAGCGCCGGTAATATGGCTGGGTCAGAAAATGCAACAGGCCCGAGCCGGCTTCCCACCAGAGATGACGAGGACACTTCTGCGCTGTCTTCTGGCTGGAGACCAAGCTCTACCGTGCGACCAACTGCTCCGCTGCCCAGCGACTTGGGCGTCATATCTTGCCCGTTCCACATACCAGGGGCCATTGCACCGCCGCCCCTGTGTGATGTGACCTCGTCCAACAACCCACCCACTGCTCTGTCACTAAGGCCAACCCGCCAGTAAGCATCAGCTGATCCCTTGACAATGATGGGGACGACTGCGGTAGAAAAGGTCCTGGGCGAGGGAGAGGCAGTCATGGTCGTCCTGGCCAGCGACGAGTCCCTCTTGGTCTCACCCGTGCAAGTTCCAGGCACCCCCAGCTGCTCCTCATTTCCCGAAAGCACTTGGTGCAGACAGCTGCGAGTGTGGACGGGAAGGAGTGAGTCGGAGAGAGTCGACTCTGGGTTCAAGGGTCTAAGCAGCACGACAGCAATAAGCAAGGTAGAGGAATCTCGCCATGCCCAATCAGCGAGGTCCGATGGTGACAGCTGAGGAACCGGACGGACCCCAGCCTGCTGGATACGCAGCTGCGATAGGAAACCGGGTTGCACATCAGCAAGCGATGGCGGTGAGTTGGTGGGATCCTCACGGACCACCAGGCCATCATCACTTCCATCCCCACCTGCGTCCCAGCCGGTCTCCATCGACGGATCACCGTCAGCGTCTCGGCGCGGCCATGGTGCCCCGCCCCACGAGAAGGACGCCCGTGGCACCTGGGACAGGGGAGGGGAGCCCATGCGGCGCAGTCCCGCGCTCGCACGACGAGCGGCAACTGCAGCTCCAGCGCCGGCTCCGCCGACGCCATCCCAGAAGTCCCTTCGCGGATCACGAGCCCGCGCTGCCGCTCCTGTTGGTGGGGCACCACCGTTATCGTCCAACACAGTGGCGCTCGGCATGGGCTGGGCAGGGGCCGGAAGCCATCGTGCAAAGTGACCCCCCGCTGCCATCCAAACCCTTGCGCCGCTCAGAGAAGGCGCTAGCTGATCTTCTAATGCCCCCGTTACATTGGCCCGCTCAGCCGACCCTTGGGCTGGCTTGGCAGGCTTGGCCTCGACCGCAGCCCTCAAAGCAGCTGCAGCTTCTGCCTCACGTGCGGCGTGTGACGGACGGCCGCGCTTGCGCAACAGCGGTGCACCAGACAACTCCTCGCGCGGTGGTCCGAGGTCAGGGTCTGTTGACGCCAGTCCAGCATCAAGGCCAAGGGCACTGGCTGTAGTGACCCCCTTAGCATCATTCGAGCCAAACTCGTCTGCCACCGCGGTGTATTCGACCGAGAGGAGCTCCTGCTCCCGCCGGTGGAGGTGGTAGACGATCCGACGGTGCTGGCTGGCCCAGCCCGGGGCAGCGGTATCTGTCAGCGGCGTCCCCTCCTCATCCTCGGGGACCCAGACTGTCCCGACGGCCTCCATACGGTCGACCGCGTCAGGCGCAGTGAGCCGACGACGCCGCAGCTCACGCTGAAGTTCAAGCCAGCGAGCAAGATCCCAGAGCCGTGGATCGGGGACAAGGAACCACAAAGCGGCGTCCCATGGGAAAGGGAGACCGCGTTCGGCGCACACAGCCTTAAAGTCGAGGAGGTGGTCAAATCGGCTCTCCCACTCGGTGGTGATTTGCTGCACAGCCTCGAATGCCACGCCAATGTCGCTGAGGATGGCGACCCGCTCAGAGGAGAGGGACCGCTGGGCGACGGCGACGTGCTGCCGCTTGACCCAGGCCGCCAGCTCCGAGGTGCCGCGCCAGGGGTCGGGAACCGCGCAGTGGCCCTGTAGGTGTCGAAAGGCGGCTAGCTCAACGGCACGGCGGTCCCATCGGTCGTTGACCGATGGCTTGCAGAGCAGGACGAGCGGCGACGCTGCCAGAATAGCGCCGACGCCCGCGGGCCCGCGCGGCACCTGGCACGTCTCCTCGAGGTACGCGGCTGTCTGACCCATGTTGCGCTCGACGCGATTGCGGCGCCGGCGGTCGCCCCGGGGCAGGGGGGCAGTCGCCACCATGTCCTTGCTCATTGCTGGAAACGTGAAGGCACCCGGCCCGATGACCCGGCGGATCACTGAGGGGACGACGGCAGCAGGCACGCCCTCCTCGACGAGAAACGCCTCGAGCGATCCAGCGGGGAAAGCGTGCAATGGAGTCGTCGCCGCCGCGGGTACGTCGGCGCGCCGACGCCTCCGTACGGGCAGAGGCGCTGCGTCGTCAGGGACCTTGGCGGGGAGAGACAAGGCGCTGCCCACTGTTACAGCGTCCGATGCGAGTGGCTCGGCAATGGGGGCAGAATCCGACGCGAAATCGGGCGCGGCGTTCTCGACTGACTCAGCTTCGCGCCCGTACCCGTCGCTCTCGGCCCCAGACGCCGTTGACCCCGACACCAACGACGAGGTGACCGAGGGCATCCGCGGCGTGGGAGGGGACACCGACCGCGGAGAGATTCCCGTGATAATGTCGAAATCGGCAGGCCGATCCGCGAGAGGAGACATCGGACGAGGGTTTGCCTCCGCGAATGGCGACGCGACGGCACGCGGGGCGCAACCCTCTTCGCCATCAGGGCGAGCAGACGGGACAAGAGCTTTGGTGTCTCCATTTCCGTCATTTAGCTGTTTTTCTACCGATATCTTGGGCTTTTTTGGTGAGATATTGTCATCTCCGTCGGAAACTCCGGCGTTCTTTGGCGAAGGAGGCGAACGTGGCCGCGGAGGCGCGTCAGCTTCAGGTCGGCTCGGGTCGGCGCGTCCTCTCGCCAGCTGGTTCAGGAGAAGGCGCTGGAGGTTACGGTTCGGGGTCAAGCGAGCAGTTACGGAGACGACTACGGTCGCACGCCGACGGCGGCGCGACGACGGTGAAGCCGGTGAGACCAGGGGCCGGCCGGCGAAGGACTTTCTGCTGCCGGCTGCAGCGGACCCCTGTCTGACCCCGCCGGGTCGGAGCGTGAGCTCCGCCACGGCCACCCCTCTTCAATCGCGTCCCGGCCTCCCGGGCTGCTCTACGATGCAGTCGGGGGGGCGGGAAGAGGGAGCGGGACTCGATTCAGGGGACACTGATGATTCAGGGGACACCGACTTCAAACCCGACAGGCGTTCCCAAGTTCGACGGTGCGATGGCTAAGGCGAGATAGGATCGACCCATTCCCCCCCCCCCTCCCCCCGTGAGACGTGCGTGTCCTATCCGAAGAGCCTCGGCCTGCTTTGGAGTCGCGCTGCGTAGCAGTGAAGCCAGGCGGGCGTCGATGCCGAGGCGCCTGAGGAGAAGGCCCTGTTCGACGGGCCCGTGGACGGCGACAGGGGCTGGTGCCGGCGGGGACGGCGATAATAGCGATGCGGATGACGATGACAAAGCGGCGCCCTCGGCCGCCGTGCGCAGCGCGTTAAAGTCGACCCAGGCCGTGAGGTCCTGCCGTCCCGGCCGGGAGAGCGGGTGAGCACCGCCGTGACGGCGGATGGCCACCAGGCTGTCGTCGTAAGGGCCGTCACGTCCATAGTCGACAACGAGTGCGGCACCACCGTCCCGCCCTACTCGCCGTGCGAGCTCGACAGCGATGGCTTCTCCCGCCAGGCATCGCTCAACGCGGCTCCGCGCACCGGGCGCGCCCATGGGCGACCGGCCCTCCTCGCGCAGGGACGCCGGTGTCACATCGCGCGACAGGTAGAGCCGGAGGTGCCGCGGAGACGCCGGATTCGGCTCAGGCCCTACAATGGCCTCGCGCCACCCGTGAGGGGTGCGGTGGAGCTGGTGCACGGGGAGCGCGTCGAAGAACTCGTGAGCGACGTGCACAGCTGGCACGTCATCGCCCCCTGGGACGTCCGAGAGGGCCCCATGCCACATGACAGGAGAGCCGGTGGACGAGGCGTGGGCGACACGCTCTCCGTCGCCATCCTCATCTCCGCAGATGGTACGGCGTTGCATGGCCCGGAGCGAGGCCGACACTTCGACCAGGTGGACCTCAAGTGCATCCCCGAGACCTGGGACAGACGCAGCAGCCCGGATGAGGTCATCCATTAGGGTGCCACGGCCAGGCCCAAGTTCGACGAGCCGCAAGCGCTTTGGCCTACCGAGCGACTGCCACACGGTCGCTGCCCATACCCCGACTAGCTCGCCAAACATCTGCGAAATTTCGGGAGAGGTCACAAAGTCGCCGTCAGCGCCAAAGACGGCCCCATCGCCTGACGAGGGCTGCGTGTAGTACCCGACATCGGGGTGGGTCAGGGCGTCCCTCATGTAGTCGGCCACCGTCACCGTCTCGCCCATGGCCGTCCTGCGGTCTCCAGGCCAGAGTAGGAGTGGTTCGGGGCGGACGGACGACGGGGCGCGCTGGAACGTAACGAAACATACCGAGGCCCATGCAACCCCCCCTCGACCCGTCCCCCGCCTCTGCCACAGGTCTCGTGCGAGTGGTGTCAGCTCCTCCTTACCCGTGACGCCATCAGGTGGTGAGGGCGACCATCCGCGTCGGAGACCGGCGCGATCGATGGCGACGTCCGGGGGATGGTCTTCGGCGGTAGTTGCATCCGCTCCGACGGCCATCCCCCGTCGCCACCGCAGCCGTGTCCACGCCGCCCTTCTCGCGGACAGCATCGCGAGGACGAAGCCGTCCTGGGGAGGAACTTTACCCTTCGCTCCTTCGGTTTTTTATGGTTCCTCCCCACAACTAGCGTCGGGAGACGAGGAGGCTAGACGAGAAAGGTGTGGGCCCTCTCTCGGCCGCTTCGAGGTCGATCGAGCCCCCGCGCTCACTGCAAACCCGCACTAGCTGCCAGCGCCACTACCTCCACCTTTCTCTAGCCCATGGCTTCCAACCCCGGAGGCTGCTCCGCGGACCACAGCGTCCCTCAACGTATCGGAGGAGTGTCGACATCGGCACCTGGCCAGACCCCCGCCGAACGGCTCTCGATCCTCGAGCTCGACATCAAGGAGAAAAGAACGGGACTTGAGCATCTGGAGGCGAGAGAGAACGAGGGTCGTTGCGGCTCTTTGTGGTCGCTGTCCGTCTGACCCCGCTGCGTCACCGCCCCGCCACATCCCCACCCCGCTTGACCGCTTGACTCCCCCCCTGCAGCGTTCACTCGCCGAGCTGGTGGCCGCCAACAAGGATTCTCCCGACCCCGAGTATCGCGAGTCGATCTCGCACAACATTGTCGCCGTGGCGCGCCGAAGGGCCGAGCTTGAAGCCCTCGAGAGGGAGCTTGCACGGGCGCTTGGCCATCTGACGACGGGCGTGGCCGGACGCCAAGCCGGAGCCGGAGACGACGGCACCGCCTTCCCCAACGCGAGCGAGCCGGGCGGAGAGGAAGTCGAGGTCTCGCGTGGAATCTTTCTCAGCCTCCCTGCCGGACGCGCAACCCCCGCGACCGGCAGCACGAGCGGTGACGACAACTTGGCGGGCCTCGACCTGTGAGCGCCTGGCGTTTACAGGCAATCCCGATGGCCGCCGCCTCCTCTGGCCTCTCTCTCGCTGCCGCGGTGCCGAGCCCTGCGCTCGGACGGGGCGAACTCGCGGGCGACGGGCTCGGAGACGCTGCTGATCGTCGGCCCTCCCTCTTTGAGCTACTGGCTGCAGATCGCCTATCGACAACAATTGCCGCGGCGGCTGACCGGGCCCTGCGTGCTGCGGGGTCCAGGCCCGACGCGGGCCCCGCCGCGCGCTTCGCCGCCGCCCACGCGCCCGAGGCCGGGCTCCTCTTTGCGCTGGGTCTCGAGTCAGGCTCGCTGCGTGGCGACGCAGGGTTTGGAGAGGGCGTCTACGGCCTCCACAGGGCGTCGGTGCGCCGTGGCGAGCCGGGCCGGCAGCTCGGTCCCCTCTCTCCCGTGGCGGCGGTAGGATCCCTCTTTCTTCTCGTGCACGCCCCGCGGCTAGGCGCTATCCTCGACGAAGCCTCCGACCGGGCGTGCGCCGATCTCGCTGTCCTCGACGCCGCAGCTGAGGCCCGCGCCACATCTGGGACGGCAGCAGGTCCGTCCTCCTCCTCCTCCTCCTCCTCAGATACGGACGGCGCTTTCCGTCTCGCTGTCGAGCAGCGCTCCACCGCCCCGTGGCCTTTCCTGTCGGAGCGGACACGCTTGACGCTGCTGGCGCATGGGTGGCCTGCCGTTCGCGACGGCCTGGCTGCCCTGGGGGCTGCGTGGCGCATCGCGTTTCTGGTCCGCCGCGTCGACAGCTGGACTCCGTGGGAGGCCGCCCTCGGCGTGGTGCGCGTGCGCACATCAGCCGCTGACGCCGCTCGGTTCGCGGAGCGGTCGGCCGCGGTACGGAGGCGCACGCTGGCAGCTGCGGGGGCGCGTCGTCCGTGGGAGCCGCCTGGTATCGTCGCGTCGGTGACAGGGGCGACGCGCCGAACTGTCGCTGCCATCGCTCTCGCCCTCTCAGACGCGGCCTCGGGTGGTATTGTTGCACTCGCTCTCGCGACCCAGGCTGCGTCCTGGTGGTTTCAGCGGGGAGAGGCCCTCGCTCCGGCGCGCGGGCCCCTCGCCGTCCTCGGCGGCAGCGGCCGCGCCCCTGCGGTCCCGACGCCACCCCGCCTTGCCGCGGGCTCGGGGGCCCCACCCCCGCCCCCACCCCCTCCTCCGCCACTCCCGGCGCCGGGCTCTCCTTGCCTTCCCCTTCCGGAATCGTCGCGCGAGTGCCCGCTCTGCCGGCAGTCGCGTCCCCGGGGCAAGGCGGCCGTCATAACTGTGTCGGGATTCGTGTTTTGCGCCCCATGCGCCACCGGCTATGTCGATCGGCACCGGGCATGCCCGGTCACGGCACTGCCTTGCGGTTTGCAGCATGTGCGCGTGCTTGTTGGGCGGTAGGGAGGTGGGGAAGGTTGATGGCAATTTAATGCTTATTCTCCCACCCCGCCATCTCTTTTGAAGAGGACACTGAGGCGCTTGGCGAGGACGCGAACCTCCCCCCC
>Ga0181574_10002882_pt1 | contig 15466 bp, 9 predicted proteins | sample 101ome_24_FD_145600 | JGI IMG/M metagenome (GOLD analysis project Ga0181574, IMG submission 145600) | Coastal salt marsh microbial communities from the Groves Creek Marsh, Skidaway Island, Georgia - 101410AT metaG (spades assembly) | ecosystem: Environmental > Aquatic > Marine > Intertidal zone... | reverse complement strand
CGCTCGGCGTCCCGCGCAATCTCCATTCGCATGTCCCTCCTTGACAGCATTCGTATCGCCAACACGTGATCCAACCTCCATATCCCCAGTCTCGCCAGCGCTTCGCTCCAGCTCAATCGCACGACCCGCGCGAGTCTCGACGCCGACTCACCCCAGGTTTCCGGCGGCGCACCGGGCGCGTAATCATACAGCGCGTCCCGTCGCTTACTGGTCCTTCCTAGCGATGTCGTTCCTAACCCGTCGTTCCTTTGCGTCGTCGTCGTCGTCGTCGCCGCCGCCGTTGATGAATCCGACGCGACGTTTCCATACGACGCCACGAACACCCTCAGTTCCACCAACGCCCGTCGCGCCGCGCCCGTCGTCGTCGTCGTCGTCGTCGCCATCGTCTCCCACGCCAACGCAGCGTCTGACGCGGACGACCGACGGTTTGCGTGCGCGTCGCGCGCGTCCACTCAGTAAGACTTTTACAACACGGATCCACCGAGACGACACATCGAGCGCGACGATCGGTATTCCAAGCGCGCGCTCACTGAGTGACTGACTTGATTGAGTGATTGAGTGCTTCACTGCGCGACGCGTGCGTTGAGCGAAACGACGACGAAAACGACGACGAAGAAGGAAAAGATGAAGACGACGAAAGCTACGACGACGACGACGACCAAGTTTTTCAGTGGGGTGAAAACGGTGGCGCTGTGCGTGATGATGAGCTTGAGCGCGAGTTGTGCGCGAGGACACGTTATGTGGGACTCTGCCGCCGCGCCGATGCCCGCGCCGATGCCCGCGCCCGCGCCCGCGCCGGGAACGGACGCGGGGATGATGACGCGCACGGTGGTGGATGTCGCGATTGAGGATCCCCGGTTCGCGACGTTGGTGACCGCCGTGGTGGCGGTTCCCGATGTGTTGGAGATGTTGGAAGAACCGGGGCCTTGGACGGTTTTCGCTCCCACTAACGACGCCTTCGTGACGTTTCTCAACGAGAACGGTTTGACTGCGGAACAAGTCTTGGCTTCGCCGGCGTTGCCGGACATTCTGAAGAAACACGTCGTGCCGGGGACGCTGTTGTCTTCCGATGCAGTCGCGGCTGTGTCGCAAGGACCAATCACTTTGACGACTTTGGGCGGAGTGGAAATTGACGCTCGAATCGTCGACGGAGCGCTCTACGTCGGCGGCGCACAGGTGATTCAGACGGATATCATGGCGGATAACGGCGTGATTCACGTCGTCGATCGCGTTGTCGCGTGATACTCCCGATGATGGCGACGACGACGCGTTCCAAGATTGGAGTTCTGCCCCGACGTGTGCGGAACTCGTAAACGATGTGCGCCCTCGGAAAACGATACCACCGAGTCTAGTCGACTGTAATCTACGTGTAGATCGACTCAACTCTTCATCTACGTTTCTACACTGACTAGTAGACTAAATCTAATTTGGAATGGTCATGCACGTCGCGAGCTTCGTCGCGAGCGCGGTGACTTCCGGATCTACGGCAATGCGCGCCGTGATTTCGAGCGCGTTTCTGAGCGCGTCGAGGTGCGGCTCTATCGTCTTCAAAACAGACTCATCCGTGGCGAGCAATGCGGTGGCTACTTTGGTCGCTCCCATGCGGGCAACATCCCCAGCTGCGTGGTCTCTGAGTATTTTTGTGGTCGTCTGCACCAACTGTACCGCGTGCGCGTCCGCCGCGGCGGAATTCGCTTCGTGGAAAACCATCATGAGCGCTTGCAATGCAGCACCTCTCAATTGAGCGTCTCCTCGACGCTCAGCGCACTTCACGAGTGGAGGAAAGCTGATGTCCATTAAAACGGAATTGTCCGTCTTGAAAGGGCGTCGAGCGGTGGCGATGATGACGTTCATCATCGCGAGACGCATCGATAAGTTTTGATTCTGCCCCAAATCACTGACCCATTGTGGAACGCTTTGCGCGTGGTTGCACGCGAGGTGCAGCACTCCGCACAACGTGCCGCACGGTGAAACTTCTGTAATCTCGACAGCGCTGGTGCTCTCGTCGCCATCGATTTCGACTATCAGTGGACCTCCAGACTTTGGTAATACTGCTGGATCGACCGCTACGTGGGAAGCGGCGACGGGGTCGAGCAATGAGGAAGATGTGGCGCGCGTTCGGCTCGCCGACGTTTTCTGCTCATCCACGATAGCTTCAATCTCGGATACGACCAACGACGCCAACGTCTCTATCGCTCCCATGTGCGCTTTCTTTGTTTCCGCGTCTTCAGAAGATGCCGGCCACGTAAGGATATCTACAGATACCGACCGAAGGACATCTTTTGATGTCGGCGTCAAGACGGATCCACCGCGAACAGACAACGCCGAATTCAATGAAAACATGCATGAACGAAGACGAGATAAATCCTCAGAATCCTTCCGGCCGTTCGCATAGGCGCTTTCGAGCGCAGACATCAAATTTTCGTTGACGAAATCTTTAGGCATCCGACCGTACAACTCTGAGCTCACGCGCCGGACGTCTTCGTACTCTCCGCTAATGTTGAGCATGCGATGTCTAAGACACTTTTCAATATCTCTCGTGGCGTTCGCGTTCTCATCCCAAGCCTCGACTGGAAGCGCTCTCAAAACCAACAACGGTCCAAGTCTATTGAAAACATCGCTTTCATCCGAGCCCTTATTGTCAGATTGCTTCAGCAGACACTGCGTGCACGCATTGAGAATCGCGCCGTTAGCGGGTGGTTTCCCCATCCACGGCGACAGAGTCACAAAGGCTTGATGCAGCGCAGATGAAGACGGCGCTTTGAAAATCATTTCTACAAGCAATTGTGCCACGCCAACCCATTCGTCCTCTCTCACTTTTCCCGCGAAACGACCCAATACTTTTACTGCCCGCGTTAATTTCTCTCGTACCACGGCTTCGTCGTTTGAGCCCCAGATGCATGGTGTACACAACGTTCGCAAGTAGGTTTCCACAGCCTCGAGCGAAGAGCGCTGAAATTCCATCGTAGACACGATAGCCTCCGTCGCAGCAGACTGCTCACCGGCATCTTTTGAGTCCAAAAGGCTGATGAGCACTGGCATTGTTTTCGCCGCATCCAAATGGGCAACCACATCCGCCGCGGCTCTTCTCGTTTCTAAATCCTTGTCACTCAACCGAGGAAGCGTCGTTTGAATCATCAAAGTAAGCGTCTGCGCGCTCATATTTGATTTGCCTTGTTTGGCGATGTCGGCTAAAACGCGTAAACCACTGAGTTTCGCGCTCCGCGCAGTCCCACCGCAGACTTGAAAGATTTTCACGAGCGCTTCTTCGCTAGGATCTCTGACTATTAGATCTGCGACGAGGCGAGCAAATCCCGGCGACACCGCGTCTTCACCCTCTTCTACTAACGGCAAGACCCCATTAAGTAGTGCCTGACTCTGATCCGTCCAACCTAGGTGTTCAGGAGCTAAGACAACTCTGAGCAAAATTGCCGCCACACCTTGAGCCACTGCATTGTTGCATCGCAGCGCCGGCATCAGCACATTTCCTGTGTACTTTTGCATGATTTCATCAAGCGCAGCGGCGCCTTCGGCACTTATCATGGAAGACATCACGGATTTGTCTGTGTGATCGATACCGAACCTACCCATAATCAAACCACACGTGATCAATGCGTGCGCTACGCCTTCTCCAGCTTCGTCTGATCGAACCATGACATCCGCCGCGTCGAATGCGTCCCGAAGCACTTCTAACGTCTCTTTCTCTGATCGAAGAGATGTCATCGTCAGAAACGACGGAGACCAATCTCGCCAAGCTCGACAAACGAGCTTTGTTCGTGCTAGCATGCTTTGACTCGCTATGCGATCGTGAGTGTCTTTTGCTCCGCGCTTTGCGAGTGTCGCGATGCAACGACGTGCGCTCTCGCAGGAGTCCCTAAACAACCCACTTCCCGACCGCGAACGCGACCATGCCAGCACTAAACCCACTAAATCTACGACGTCATCGACGAGTGAGTCGAAAAACTCTAGCTTTGGCGCGTCATGCGTCTCGTCGTCATCTGGAACAAAGGCGTTGCTCAATAAAATCGCGGCGTCTGCAGATGCGGCGCCAAGTCTCGTCAGTGATGCTTCGCCCGTACCGCGAGCGATACCAAGCAACGTCTTGACGATGCGTTTAACATCCTTGAACACGACTCGCACGTCAACGAGTCCGACTTCTACCATGGAACCGATCGCTAGGCACGCTTGTAACTGACGCACTTTCTGCGTCTGATCTTCACCCAACCGCAATTCGAGCGCCGCGCCGACAGCTTCGGCGTTCGTACTGGACGCCAAGTAAGAGAGTACATACTTAGCCACTTTAATCCCACTCAATCTCTCGAGCGTAGGCTCGAGAACACCGTCGAGATCGTCGTTAGCGTGCGACACCAAGGCTTCGAGCGCAGCCAAGAGTTCGTCGTCGCTTCTCTTCTTCGCGCTACCGCGCTTGCAGACGCGCTTCAGAGCCTTTGACTCTGCCGCGAAAACGTCTCGCAAGGCTGCACCGAGCGACGGCGGCGGCGCGCTCGTCGACGCCATGCTGCCGCCGAGGCGCTCTGTCAAGTGATTCAGCTACAAGTTTTTTTGTTACACACGCGCGCAAGGCTAGTAGCGCCGCTACCGTTCTTTTCTTTTCAATACCCCAGATTCGCGGAACGTGACGCTCACCCGACGGTTCGCGTGAAGATTACTATTTGATATCGAGTGCATGTAGTCGTATCGCGTCTCTCCGGATTGAATTTGGAGCGATCGACGCGGTAGGAAGACGTCCACTTTCTTTGAATTTGGAAACTTGTCATGAATGTACGTCATTGTACAGTCCCCCACCAGGCTGAGATTGACGAGTAAGTCGCTCGAGAGCTGCCTATCATCGCAGTGCGCCGTTAACTCGCTCCCCAAGTCTTTTCTATAGTTGATTGCGTTGCATTCGTTCGGGGTGAAATTTCTAAGCGTCTCGTGCGCCGACGCAAATCGAGCGATGACCAAGTCTCTTAAAATCTTTGGCAGTGGATTCTTCGCCGGATCCACCGTTCGCTTGAGCAGATTCACCTCCACCCCGTACCGTTTACCCTGATGCGCGCCGTTAAATGAAGAATCCTTCCAAGGAACGACGTCATCGTCTAAAAACTGCACGATGCGTTCCTCCTCCTCTTCGGTTATGAAATTCTCAACAAGAAAGTGACCTCTCAGCGGTACCTTGGACATCCGCTCAGACGCCCGAGTCATCTCAGCGAACGCATCATTCGTCCAATTCGATTTTACTTCATGTTTCTCCGGCGTCACCCCTCGCCTTTCCAACCATCCACCGCGTAAATCATCCGTCGGCGTGTATCCCGTCGTCGTCTTCCCGGTGTGACTTCTTCGTCCTCGGTGATCCTCAACCGGTCCATCCTTCTTCCCAACAAACTCTCTCCTTCGTCCATCGCACGTCCCCGCGTGCATCATCACTGCCGCACCGCGTCCGAGAGATCTTCCACACAACGGACACTCCACAAACGCGCTCGTCGCATCTTCAACCTCAACCTCAACCTCATCATCATCAGCGTGTCTCTTCATCTTTTTCATCCTCCTCGACGCCGACGCCGACGCCGACGTCCTCCCTCGCGCGCCGAGCAAAACATCGAACGCATCCACCCGCCCTCTTCCTCGTTTCCCTCCCTCACCAATCCCATCGTCGTCGTCGACGTCGTCTTCGTCGGCGCGTCTTCGTCGCATGTCTGTCCCCCACGCGCGACGCGCGCGCGCAACGACTCGTCGCCCGCGCGTCGTCCTCTTCCGGTTCTCTCCGTTTTTCCAAGTTCCGTTCCGTTCCGTTCCGTTCCGTTCCGTCGGTCGGTCGGTCGGTCGGTCGGATCCATCCATCCCGACCGACGACGACGAGCACCGGGTGCCCAGGTGCATCCGACGGTTCGTGGACGACGGATCGGATCGGTTGGAGTGCGTTGGTTGTCCGATCGGGATCCCGAATTCGGTGGATTGGACGATTAGACCCGCGAGTTTGCGACGCGGTCGGAAGACGAACGCATCGAAGACGAGGAGAAAAAAGAAACCGCGAGAGTACCGCGCGAAGGGACGCGACAGGGCGGAACGACGGACGACGGACGACGCGACGGGGGATTCGAATTCCCTGGGATTTTAGCGCGGGAAAGAAACAGTTGGATCGATCGGTCGTTTGAGCGTGGGAATTCTCCTTGTGATTCCGTTTTGTTCGAGGGACGGGTGCGCAGCGCGAGAAGATGACGGTGATGACGACGACGACGACGATGACGACGATGGGTGCGGTGATGGGTCACCGAAAGGTTGGGGCGCGAGGGACGACGACGCGCGGGCGAGCCTCGCGGGCCAACCGAGGCCGCGGACGACCGAGCGTCGTCGTCGGGGTGTTGTCCAAGGACGCGGCGGATCGGTCGGGACCGACGGATGGAGAGGTGAAGGTTGAGATTGATACGGAGAAGGATGCGAATTTTACGGTGATTTCTATCCGTGATTCGCCGAATAAGCCTGGGACTTTGCGCGTGATTTCCACGGCGTTGGCGGACCTCGGATTGAATATCGAAAAGTGTGTGGTGGACGCGACGACGAATGACTTGATTTCGGATGATTTTTACGTCACGGATACGAGCGGGGTCAAGGTCACGGAGGAGGCGGACGTGGAGAACATCAGAACGTGTTTGAAGATGATTCTTAAGACGCACTTTTCGCATGCGAACGATTATGCTCGCGTCGGGTCTGATGACAGAAGGTCGAGCGCCGGAAGCGAAGAGCGGAGACAACACGATTTGCTCTACTCTCTCATGGATCGATACCTTCGTAACGACGTGATGAGCGTGCAGGAATCCATCGTAAACCACGTCGAGTACACGATGGCTCGCAACCGCTACCAGTTTGACGATTTGGAGGCGTATAACGCCGCCGCTTTCTCGGTGAGAGATCGTCTCATTGAGAGCTGGAACGACACGCAGCAACATTTTAGAGACAAGTCGCCAAAGCGAGCGTACTATCTCTCCATGGAGTTCTTGATGGGTCGCTCGTTTCTGAATTCTTTGTACAACTTGGACATTAAGAACCAGTACCAAGAGGCTCTCGTTCAGCTTGGTTATAAGCTCGAGACGCTCGTCGAGAAGGAGCGCGACGCGGCGCTCGGCAACGGCGGCCTTGGTCGTTTGGCGTCGTGCTTCCTCGACTCGATGGCGACCGAAGATCTCCCAGCCTGGGGGTACGGCATCCGTTATCAGTACGGTATGTTTAGACAAACCGTCACGGATGGTTTTCAGCACGAACACCCGGATTACTGGCTCAACTTTGGTAATCCGTGGGAGATTGAACGACCGTATATTACGTACCCGGTCAAGTTTTACGGCGGCGTCAATGTCACCGAAGTCGACGGAGTGCAAGTTTACGATTGGGTTGGCGGCGAAGACATCAGCGCGGTGGCTTACGACAACCCAATCCCGGGTTGGAACACACCGACTACGATCAACTTGCGTCTCTGGAGCGCCAAACCCTCGAGAGAGTTCGATCTTGAATCGTTCAACACAGGTGATTACGTGCAAGCGATTCTTCAAAAGCAACGCGCAGAGACCATCTCTTCGGTTCTCTACCCGGATGATCGCACCTACCAAGGTAAAGAGTTGAGACTGAAACAACAGTACTTTATGGTTTCCGCGACTCTACAAGACATCATCCGACGTTACTTGGTGAATCACACCGATTTCGATGAATTTCCAAACCAAGTCGCTCTTCAGCTCAACGATACTCACCCGTCGCTCAGCATCCCTGAGCTCATGCGCTTGCTCGTCGATGAGCACAAGCTCGGATGGACAAAGTCTTGGGATATCACCTCCAAGGTTTTCAGCTTCACCAATCACACCGTTCTCTCCGAAACTCTGGAGAAGTGGCCAGTCGATCTCATGGAGAAGGTTTTGCCTCGCCACATGCAAATCATCTACGACATCAACTGGCGGTTCATCCAAGAGCTTCGAAGCCAAATCGGTGATGATTACACTCGCATCGGAAGAATGAGCATCATCGAAGAAGGCGCGGGAGAGAAGAACGTCAAGATGGCCCATCTCGCCATGGTTGCCTGCCACACTGTGAACGGCGTGGCTGAAATTCACAGCGAACTTTTAAAGACGCAAATTTTCCCGGACTTTTACGATTTGGCTCCAGAAAAGTTTCAAAACAAAACGAACGGCGTCACTCAACGTCGTTGGTTGGCTTTTAGCAATCCTGAACTTCGCGACCTCATTTCGAGTAAACTCGGAGGCGACGATTGGATCAAAGAGATGGAAATGCTCAAGAAGCTCGGCCAATACGCTGAAGATGCCGAGTTTCAAGCAAAGTGGCGCGACGTCAAGCTCAACAACAAGAAGAGGTTGGCGAAACTCATCGAGGAGAAGACGGGCGTTATCGTGAATCCAAACGCGCTATTTGACATCCAAGTCAAACGCATTCACGAGTACAAGCGACAACTTCTCAATGTGTTTTCCGTGATTCATCGCTACAACAAAATCAAGGAGGATCCAGTGGCTGCCCGCGAGAGCATGGTGCCGAGAGTCGTCGTCATCGGAGGCAAGGCTGCGCCTGGTTACGACATGGCGAAGCGCATCATCAAGCTCACGTGTGAGGTTGGAGCGGTTGTCAACAACGATCCAGATGTTGGAGATTTGCTCAAAATCATCTTTATGCCAGATTACAACGTCAGTAGCGCCGAGGTGATCGTTCCTGCCGCAGAGTTGTCGCAACACATTTCCACGGCAGGCACCGAAGCATCTGGTACTTCAAACATGAAGTTTGCCATGAATGGATGTTTAATCATAGGCACGATGGATGGCTCCAACGTGGAGATTGCGGATGAGATTGGCGAAGAAAACATGTTCATTTTCGGTGCGAGCGCGTCCGAAGTTCCGACGTTGCGCGCTGAAAGAGCCATGTTTAGACCGCCCGTAGATTTTGACGCAGTAGTGGAGCAGGTTCGAAGCGGTGCATCCTTTGGATGGGCTGAATTCTTTCAACCGCTTTGCGATGCCGTCCACGGCGGCGCAGATTACTACCTTCTCGCAAACGATTTCGAAGCTTACATTAGCGCTCAGGAACGCGTGGATGAAACTTACAAGAACCAAAAAATGTGGACAAAGATGAGCATTCTTTCCACCGCCGGTTCGGGCAAGTTTAGCAGCGATAGAACCATTCGGCAATACGCCGAAGAGATTTGGGGAATCAAGCCGTGCCGTAGATCCGAACCAGGTGGCACAAAATAAAACGCGCGCGCGCATTAACGCCGAGCTGTATCATGTAAATAGATAACCCGCACGCACTTGCCAACGACGCACGCACTCAACTGTTGACCGACTGAATAATCCATCTTAGAGTCACCAACACCTCCACATCGCGTCCCGCGCTGTGGATGATCCCCGATCTTCTCCTCGCCCTTTTGGGCGTCTCGGGCGACGTCTTCGTCCCCGACGTCGACGCAGACGGCGCCGAGACGCTCGTCGTCGCGAAAGATTTAGATTTCATCCAACCGCATGAACGCCAACGACTCAACTCTCTCGCGACGCTCGGTGCATCGTACGCCGCGATCGATCGTATGGCGCGACGGGAACAGTTGAGTGTGAGTGTGTCAACGTCAAAGACGAGCCTGTACAGACGAGCGCTCGCTATCGGTCTCACAGAGGTGTTGGGCTCGTACGAGGCGAAGATTTTAAAACTCGAACAAGACGTGCTTCGACGCGGAGTAGCCGGTGGGACGATTGGGGAGATTGAGAGCACGCTGAGCGACGAGCGAATCATGCTTCCGATGCTGTGTTCCAACTATAGTGATGTGTTTCGGGCTGGAAGCGAGGTGTCGGGAGGGGATGTTGTGAGATGCGCGAGGGAGACTTGGTTGCGGTGCGGACATCCGGCGACAAGAGCGGCCTGCGAGGCGTTGTATTGGAAGGTGAATCAGGTGATGATGCAGCAATTGGTTGGTTGGTGTGCGTACGGTAAATTGGTCGATCCGAATGACGAATTTTTCGTTCGGGCGGTGGATCCAGATGGGTCGATGACGAAGGATGGCGAAGAGGACGACGGGAGCAAAATATGGCACGAGAGGTACAAGGTGGCTTTGGAACGATTACCGCCGGGTGTCGAGCTCGCGGCAGCCGAGTCTGTTTCTTTCATCGGACGGAGCGTTCGCATCCTGACGCATAGATCGGGCGATTTGGGTGCGTCTTCGAGTTTTGACGCCGAGGAATTCGCAAAGAGAGCCACAGTGATGATTCGCGGATTGGCAGCCACTGGTGGTTTCGATCCTCGAGAGTTTGAATCGGTCATCGAACGCATGCGCTCAGACGTTGCGGAAACGCTGGGTAGAGTGTTGCTGAATGATTCCGGTTTGGTGGCACATCTCGACAACATGTGTGGGTTTTATTTCCTCGGAAAAGGTGATTTATATTCAACCTTTTTCGACGAGGCGAGTTCCCTGTTGTCGCTCGCGCCGAAGCCAGGGAGTGCAACGAGGGACTTGTCGGTGCCGTTTTCGCAGGCGATGATGCTAGCGCATCAAGAAAACGACGGAAATTTTAGTTCTAGCTTTAGGTTGGTGTACACCTCGGCGTTGACGCAGTCAATGGAGAAGGTGTCGACGGATACGCCAACCGCCGCGTTTGCGCCACGCGTCAATGTGCCGGATTACGACGCCTGGGACGGCATCGGACTAGAGTGCTCAGTTCAGTGGCCCATGGGTATTTTCTTCACTGCTGACGCTCTGGATAGGTACAAGACAATCTTCAAGTACCTATTCCGATTGAGACGCGTGCAGTACGATTTGCAGCAAGTTTGGGTGCTTTTGCGCAGGAGCGACTTGACGCGAACGCTTCAACTTCGCCACTCGATGAATCTTTTGATAGAAAACTGGCGAGCGTACATTCAAGTGGACGTCATCGAACCGGAATTTCAAAAGCTTTTGCAAACCATCAGCAGTTCGAGCGATTTCAACCAGTGCACTCGTGCTCACAGACAATACCTTGCGGCGGTCATGGCGCACTCATTTCTCGACGTCGGTTCCATCATGACCATCTTTGAGGATATATTTGCGCTCGCGCGTGAGATATTCTCCACGTGTTCGCAGTACTCATCCGGACAAGGATTACCCGCAGACTGGGAGGATCGCCTGTCCTACTTGTCTCGTCAGTTTGAGAAGAACAGTCAGGAATTGCTGACAAATCTCCGCGCGTACGTCATCGAGGTGCCAACGTTGCGCACGTTTTTACTGCGCATGAGCTTTAATGATCACTTTGAGAATGGCTCGGAAGGCGTCAATTTGACGGCAACGCAATTCGATGGGCTCGAGATGTAGTAGAAAGAATGTAATTATAACGTGCTATAAGTGACTAAAGACCTCGCTTGAGGAATTCGAGCGCATACAAAGCGTGCAATGCCACGCCGCTTGTGAGAACGTTTTCATCCAACACGTACTTTGTACTGTGAAGCGGGTGCGTAGCGCCAGCGGTTTCGTTATATGCGCCAAGCCACATCAACACAGAAGGGACGCGCTCTCCGAAGAATGAAAAATCTTCGGCTGGCATCACTGGAACCACATCTCTAGTATTTTCTTCGCCAAAGAGTTGACTGGCGACGTTCATCGCCAGTTTGGCCGCACGATGATCATTCACCGTTGGCGGGTACGGGATTCTCTTCACACCGTTCCATTCTGGCGTGAAAGACGTCGATGCCGTGCACCCATGCGCGGAAGCGATGTCTGAAACCATTTTCGTTATCTTATCTTGAAACTTGATGAAAGATTTTGGATCAAGCGCGCGAAGCGTTCCTTGCAAATTTGCCGTGTCTGGCATAATGTTGCTCGCCGTACCCGAGTTGAAAACCGTCACACTGATCACCACACTATCGAGCGGATCCGTTAATCGACTTACGAGGGTTTGGAGAGCCGTAACGATGGCGCTTCCCGCTACGATGGTGTCGACGTTGTTGTGTGGCACTGCGGCGTGTCCTCCTCTGCCTGTCACGTTGATGTCAAAACATCCAGATCCAGCCATAATGGTACCTCCGCGAGTGCCCACGGTCCCACTCGGCATTTCCGGATACGGCCAATTGTGTAAACCAAAGACGCTTTCAATCGGCGGTTGCAGATCCACGAGGCCTCGAGAACCGTCGCTCGGCTGTAGCATTTCCTTTGCGCCCGCGCCCCCTTCCTCCGCCGGTTGGAAAATCAAACGCACGACGCCCGGAAAACCCGCGGCATCCTCATCATAACGTTCCTTTAACACTTTCGCCGCACCGAGAAGCATCGCCACGTGTCCATCGTGTCCACAGGCGTGCATCTTACCCGGGCGCTTGGATGCGAAACGCACCGGTGTTTCCTCCGTCAGCGGCAACGCATCCATATCCGCGCGCAGCGCAACGCTGCGATCACCGCTCCCGATGCTCGCGACGATTCCCGTCGACGTCACGCGCTCGTACGAGATCCCCATGGCTTTCAGTTCGCGTTCGATGCGCGCGGACGTCTCCGTTTCGCTCCACATGAGTTCGGGTTGTTCGTGCAAAGCGCGTCTCGTTTCGACGACATATTCGTGCGTCGCGCGCGCCGCAGCGAGCACCTCGGCCGTTTCGGGCGACGCGACAATGGTCGACATGTCGATCGTTGTCGTCGCGTCGGCGCCGGCGAGCGCGAGGAGCGTCGCGAGGAGCGTCGCGAGGAGCGACGACTTCATTTGGGTTGCAGAGTGAGTGAGTCGCGCAGTGAGGATGCCTTTGCGACGCTCCGAGTTTATTATTTATCGAGTCTTGTTTACGCGCGCGGATGCGATATCCGCGACAACTATGTTTGCTACAAGTCTAAAAGTTGCTAATTTAATAACCTAGGTCAAGATGCTCGATTGGCAATCGGATCGGAGGCGCTCGCGACATGGGCGCCGGCGCGCGCGGGATTTGAGTCATCAGTTGCTGCGGCGGAGCGGTAACCACTCGCGCGCTGGCGCTCGCACTGGCGGCTAACGCGTAGAAAGCGCCTATTTTCCAGTAGAAGAAAATGAGAAGGAGCGCGACGGGCCATATGAGCTCGAAATTCGCGCTCGCGCTGCAGAATCGACAAAAGGCGTACACGTGCTTGACAACGCGCACGACGATTGACGTCACCATTGCGAGGAAGGGAAAGACGACATTTCGCGCGATGCGTCGCGCAGCGATGTATATACTGCCCCCTGGAGTGGCCATGATGGCGACATCCGCGTTGGGATCTTCTTCTTCCTCTTCCTGAAAAGAAGGAAGCATCACGTCCTGCATGTTGGCATAGTCGCGAGTCTCAGACTTGACGTCGCTGCTTCTGATTCTACCCTTCGCACCGCGATACGGAACGTCACTGACGATGGAGGACGGTCGTCGGATGGACTTGGCCTTTCGCCGCATGGGAGAACCCATTTCACCAACGTCGAGACTGTATATCGATGTCCCATCGTCCGATACGTCGTCGAGTCTGCTCAATATTTCACCCAAATCGCTTTCGTCATCCAAGACGCTCCCATCAATCTGTGTCATCGCTTGCAACCACCGCTGGGTGGCAATCTGACGCGACGCCTCGGAACGCGCGAGTTCATCCTGAACGGTGAAAAGCTGTTCCTCGAGTTGCACGCGACGCGAATTTTCGTCGGCGAGCCAGACGATGAAACGCTTGCGCCCACCGATGCCTATCTCAGTCACGTCGGCGTCATCCTGACCAAACTGAAAACGCATCTCGTCGACGATTCCGGACATGGCGTTCTCTACGATTGAGCTGAGTTCATGACCGATGGCATCCGTGACGGCGGCGATAACTTCCATGCCCTCCGCCTTGTTTGATTGCAATGCAGGCGACTCCATCACGCGTTCCAGAGTTGATTTCACCGTGTCCAACACGAGCTTCTCCATCTTTCCTTCCCACATCTTAACGGCAGCCGCCGTGCGTTCGAGAGGCGTTCCATTCTGTTGCGATGGCGCCGTTTGACCGTCATCTCGCGCTTCCGTTTCTGTAGCTTCAGACGGCGCGCCGCCGTCTCTGCTCGCTACCGGCTGCGTCTCCATCACCTGCAAGAGCGCCGTCCTGAGTTCACCAATAATTTCTGCCGCTTGAGAAAGTTTCGTCTCCTGATCGCGTATCGTCGCTTCAGCATCTTCCACCCGTCGTTCCGCCTCCTCGCTCGCGACGCCGCGCGCGCTCGTCGAGTCGTCTCGCCGTTCATACTCGACCAACTTTTCCTCTAAAATTCTCTTCTCTCTCCGCTCCTTCTCCACCAAGTCAAACAACTCCTGCACTGTCTCGTCCACCTGCTCCTCATCCGCGTCTCGCGTCTCCCCCGCCGTCGCCGGCGCTCTCGTCGACAGCGCCGCTCGTAACTCGCTTGCCAGTCTCGCGTTTTCCTCCATCAATCCTTTATTCTCATCCTTTGAAACCGCCAAAGCGCGTCTGCTCTCCTCCGCCTCGAGTTGCGCCTGAGCGTACCGTTTCACCCGCTCTCTCTCGATTTCCCTTGCCCGGGTCTCGTTCGCCGCTCTTGCACCTTCGGCGTTCTTCCGCAACGCATCTTCTGCCGCGCGCGTGCTCTCGATTACGTCCTCAACGCGCACGTACGCTCGCTGTTGCTGTTGTTGCTGTTGTTGCTGCGAATGTTGTCGCTGCGACCCCGTCGTCGTCTCGCGTCGAGACCCCCCAGACCCACTCTTACGCGTTGTTCCAGACCCACCTTGCCTCCGCTCCGCCGTCGCCGTCGTCGCCGACCCTCCGCTCTCCGCGCGTCGTCGTCGCGCATCCGCGGCATCGTGCCGAACGAACGGGTACCCCGCATTCGCCAGCGTCGGCGCGCGCGATACCCGTTCCATCGCCCGCGCGTCCGCGAACAGCGACGACGACGGTCGTCCGCGGTGGTCCGCGCCACCGTTGCCGCCCGTCATCGACCGCTCGCGTCGTCGTCCGCGTCGACCAGTGACGACGGATTCGGGTGGATTATTTTTTTCGAGCAACGGCTTCAGCTGTGTGTGCAGTGTATGTGTAAACAGTTTGGATAAGAAAAACACTCGCAGAAACGCCGTTTTCCACTGAACAAGAACGCGTGATGGCGGCGATCACATTGGCGTTTCCCCGCACATCGTCGTCGCGTCTGATGTGCGTCGAGCGTGAGATTATCATAGCGTTTGACGCGGACGTTTCGTAGCAAGTCGCGTCGTCCGAGTCAAAAAGTCTCCCGTCTCCGTCGCCGCGCGCGAGAGCCAGGAGACGACGACGAGGGCGACGACGGATGACCAGAATGCGCGTCCGCGCACCATCGTCGTCGTCGACGTCGCCGACGACGTCCACCGCGTGAAGCCGTGTCAATCTAATCAAATCAATCCAATGGCGCGCCCCTTCACCGTTTCCGAGAAAACTCGTCTCGGAAACGCCGATGATTCAAAACGTCATTTTTGTGTGTACGTGTTTGTATGTGTATACAGTGCGAATTTAATATACATACCGGTA